>Ga0256830_1002099_pt1 | contig 13425 bp, 14 predicted proteins | sample 128326metaG_FD_190537 | JGI IMG/M metagenome (GOLD analysis project Ga0256830, IMG submission 190537) | Hydrothermal vent microbial communities from Lau Basin, Pacific Ocean - 128-326 | ecosystem: Environmental > Aquatic > Marine > Hydrothermal vents | place: Pacific Ocean: Lau Basin | collected...
GGAACGCATCGGTTCAATCCCTAGCGTCAGGGCCGTGGCAGCTCAGACATTCCTGAAGAGTGCGGAATACGAGGATTGTTGTGATGTCTTTGACATGTTGCTGATCGCCTTTGACCCCGAGAATGACTTTACCCTGCTACCATGGCTTGAAGAGAACCTGAATAGACCGCTTCGCTCCGATGAGATCATAATGGGTAGCACGGCAAGTGAGTATACAACACTGGATGATCATATCAGGCTCTACGGGCTGAAGTTCAAGATGGCAGGGGTGCTGGAGGAAACAGGCATGGAGTTTGTTGACAATGCTGCCTTTATTCCGCTACAGGCACTGAAAAGGATAGTGGAAAACTCCAGACAGGCAGATGTAAAGACAGTGGAGATCAGAAACGACGAGATATCAACTCTGCTTGTACAGGTTGAGCCGGGCTCGGATCCAGAGGAGATTGCCGGCATGATAGAGAAGACCATGCCAGGGGTGAAGGCGATTGTATCAGATCAACTAATAGCCGGGGTCAAAGATTATCTGGAATCTGCCTTAAGATTCATATTCGTGGTGAGTGTGAGTTTGTGGATAATGTCCCTGCTGATCATGGGTACCATTTTTTCCATGAATATTGATGAGAGGAAAAGGGAACTGGGACTCCTGCGATCCCTTGGGGCAAAGAGAAGGGACCTCTTCAGGCTTATCATGACCGAGGTCTTCATGCTCTGCATCACAGGAGGGGCAGGGGGGATACTCATGGGCTCGGTTCTGCTCTATATAGTCAACTCATACAGAGGTATCCTGAGGGTGCATTTAGCATGGCCAACCCCTGTGGAGATGATATCCCAGATATCGTTGTATCTTTTCCTTGCACTTGCTACTGGCATGATTGCGGTTGCCTATCCTGCCATCAGATCAATGACTCTACAACCCTATCTGCTTGTCAGAAAAGACGGTTAGCATTGTCTTTAGCAGAAGATAAAGCCTGTTAAAAGGGTGTGAAGAATCTGTATCCCCTGATAAACTCCCTGAAGGTCTTAACTGCCAGTGCCGAAGGGATGGCCTCAAGGGTTACGGTATAAAACTTCCTGATGAGGCTGGTGTTTTTAATGGGCAGCACCCTGATGGTGCCATCCTTCAGGGCCTTGAAGACAGCCCACTTTGAGACAAAGGATATACCCATGCCCGATTGAACTACCTGTACAATCAGTTCAGGATTGTCAATTATCATGGATATCCTTATATCTTCAGGGTTGATGCTGTTGTTATGGAAAAAATCCTCTATAAACTCCCTAAGCCCGGATCCCTTCTCAGGCATGATAAAGGGCTGGGTGATAAGCTCCTCCGGTGCGATTGAATCCCTTCCTGAAAGGGGATTGTCATCTGATGCGATCAGGACAATCTCATCCTCAGCTATCTCATCTGAGGAGAGGTGTGGTTTCTTTGCATCACCTTCAATTATGCCAATGTCTATTGTCCCTTTCTCAAGACCCTCAAGGATACTTTCGGTGCTCCTAACTGACAGCTCTATCCGTACTTCTGGATATCTTTTCAGGAAATCATATAATACCTGAGGGAGCAGGTATACCGCTGCAGTAGCAGTGGCGCCTATGTACAGAACACCCTTGACCTTGTTGGCTATGCGGTAGATATCATTCTCCATCTCCCTGTAAAGGGCAAGGATTCTCTTGGCATGCTGATAAAAGACCCTGCCTGCAGGTGTAAGGGAGATGGTCTTGGGGTGTCTGTTTATCAGCTTTATCCCCAGTTCCTCTTCAAGGTTCTTGATGAGGTGGCTCATTGCAGACTGGGTTATAAACTTTGCCTCAGCAGCCTTTGAGAAGCTCTTCATCTCTGCAAGAAGACAGAAGGCCTTTAATCTATGGTCTTCCATAGGATTATTGTAGATGAAAAAAATTCATTAAATCAATGAAATAAATGAATTTGACTTTTAGCTGATACAGTCGTTATTTTTATTGCAGGATGAGTAAGAAGAGGGCCGGAAAGAAGACAGAACTGGTTATAGCATCAACCAGCAGCACCCAGAACTCGGGGCTTTTTGATGTCCTGATTCCTGCATATGAGAGGTCCTCCAGGTATAACGTAAGGGTCAGGGTTATAGCGGTGGGAACAGGAAAGGCTATCAGGATTGCAAAAAAGGGAGAGGCTGACCTGCTCTTTGTCCATGATCCCTTCAGGGAGGAAAAGTTTGTGGCAGGTGGATATGGTGTCAACAGAAGGGCTGTAATGCATAATGAATTCGTGATTGTTGGCCCTGAAGATGACCCTGCAGGAATAAGGGGGCTGGATAGTGCTGCAGAGGCATTTGAACATATTGCCGAGACGGGCTCTGCCTTTGTTTCACGTGGGGATGACTCGGGCACAAACATGAAAGAGCTTGATATATGGGAGGATGCTGGTATTAATCCCAGGGGCAAGGGCTGGTACTTTGAAGCAGGTGCGAAGATGGGTGACACCCTGATTGCGGCAGACAGGAAAAAGGCCTATACCCTTACTGACATGGGAACATTCATAAACTATAAACCTGGAATTGCCCTTGAGGTACTGGTGAAAGGTGATCCACTTCTCAGGAATCAATACAGTGTAATCGCTGTTAATCCTGAAAGATTCCCTCATGTCAGATACAGAGAGGCCATGGAGTTTATTGCCTTTGTTACATCACATGAAGGGCAGGGTATAATTGCAGATTTCAGGAGCAGCGGGGTGAGGCTCTTTTCCCCTGATGCCGTACCAGGTGTGTTGAAACAGGACAAAGGCTGATCTTTCAGGATCGCAACAAATCCAAAAGGAGGATACCTCATGAATTTCTGGAGAAACACCATCACAGGCATCCTATTGGTTCTTTTGTTATTAACTATATCAACAGGTAATGCCGAGACAAGGATCCGCTGTGCTTCCACAACAAGCACACAGAACTCAGGGCTCTTTGAATATATACTGCCCCTTTTTGAAAAGGACACAGGCATAAAGGTTGACGTCATTGCTGTTGGCACAGGCGCTGCACTTGAGCTTGGAAGGCGTGGCGATGTGGATGTGGTGCTTGTCCATGCAAAGGATGACGAGCTGAGAATGCTCAGGCAGGGCTGGTTTGTAAACAGGCATGATGTGATGTACAATGACTTTGTGATCGTTGGCCCTCCAGAAGACCCTGCGGGCATAAGGTCACTCCAAACAGCAGTGGATGCATTCAGAAGGATTGCAGAGTCAAAAACAAAATTCATTTCAAGGGGTGATAACTCTGGTACTCATAAGAAGGAACTCAGCATATGGAAGGCAGCAGGCATTAATCCAGAGGGCAAAAAATGGTATCTTCAGGTGGGGCAGGGGATGGCAAAGACCCTCAGGATTGCTGCAAACCTACGTGCCTACACATTAACAGACCGTGGCACCTATCTATCACTCGTGGACAGGGAAAGACTGGGGCTTAAGATACTCCTTGAGGGTGACCCCCTCCTCTTCAACCAGTATGGTGTAATGGCGGTAAACCCGGAGAGATACCCCCATGTGAAATACAAAGAGGCAATGACCTTCATCAACTGGCTCATATCTGACAGAGGACAGAAGGCGATCGCATCATTCAGGGATGCCAGGGGTAACCAGCTCTTTCACCCCAATGCAGACTGATGGGGTTTCTCATTGAATCAACCCTGAAGGCTGTTGGAATAATCACCTCACTTGACAGGGAGTTCCTGTCCATAGTGCTCCTGTCTCTCAGGGTATCAGGCACTGCTGTGATAATTGCCACGGCAGCGGGCATCCTCCTTGCCGTATGTATTTATCAGATGCAGAGCCCTGTGAAGAGGCTCCTGATCCCCCTTCTCAATACATCCATGGGGCTTCCGCCTGTTGTTGTGGGGCTCTTCATATACCTTTTGCTCTCCCGTTCAGGTCCCCTTGGTATGCTGAACCTCCTTTATACACCTACGGCCATGATCATTGCCCAGTGCGTCCTTGCAACACCCATCATAGCAGGCATTGCACATGCATCCATGATCTCGGCAGACCCGGAGATAAGATTCACCGCCCTCTGTCTTGGTGCATCAGAACTACAGGCAACCCTCAGGGTGATAAGGGAGACCCGCTATTCCATCCTCTCCTCTGTTGTGGCAGGTCTTGGAAGGGTGATTGCAGAGGTAGGGGCGGTGCTGATCGTGGGTGGAAACATTGCAGGCTATACCAGGGTGATGACCACCGCCATTGCCCTTGAGGCAGACAGGGGAGATTTCATACTTGCCATAGCCCTCGGCATGATACTGCTTCTGCTATCGCTCTGCATAAATGCCATGCTCTACATCTTCCAGAAGAGAGGTGCCATTGATTAAGGAGATAATCGCAAAAGATATACTAAGAAGCTTTGACAGCAGGTTCTCCCTTCGCTGCTCAATTGGACTTCAGAGCGGACAGACCCATGCCCTCCTTGGCCCCAATGGTAGCGGTAAATCCACCCTCCTGAGGGTCCTTTCCCTTCTTGAAAGGCCCCAGCAGGGTGAGCTTATATACAGGGATGAACAGAAAAACTATCTTAACCCCTTCTCAGACCTTGCCTTGAGAAGAAGGGTTACCCTGGTCAATACAAGGCCTGTGGTATTCAGGGAGAGCGTTCTGAAAAATGTAACATACGGATTGAGGATAAGGGGCATAGGAAAGAAGGAGTGCATGGAGAGGGCAACCATGGCGCTCCGGCTGGTAAGGCTTGAACATCTCAAGGACCAGCCTGCCCTTCTTCTTTCCTCGGGAGAAAAACAGCGCCTCAGCCTTGCAAGGGCGATAGCCATAGACCCTGATGTGCTCATGCTTGATGAGCCCACGGTGAATCTTGATCCTGAAAACACGGAGATAATAGAGGAGGCAATAAAGGCCCTTCATGAAAGGGGAGACAGGCTTATACTCTTTGTCACCCACAACCTGTTTCAGGCAAGAAAGCTTGCTGATCAGGTCTTCTTCATCCATAACGGAAGGATTATTGAACAGAACAGCAGGGAAAGATTCTTCTCAGCCCCTGAGACGGAACTGGCAAGGAGGTTTCTCAGGGGAGAGATATACTGAAAAAGCTGTGGTCTCTACAGCATTTTAAAGACAGAGAAGGATTACCCAGTCAGTCCTGGCCAGGGAAAGTTATGTGCCAGAATCAGACAGCATGACAGGACAGATAGACATTACCTGATTACCTTTGTTATGTGTATCTCCGTACCCTTTCCCTGGGGAATCTCGTTCAGTACAATCGTGACCCCACCCCTGTCTGGCTCCTTTACAGTGAAACTTGCCATCTTGCCGTTGGGTGTTGTCATCTCGGCATACTCAGGCTTTTTATCTTTCAGGCTCTCTTTGTAATATGCAATCACCCTGTCAATGTCATCTTTTGTGCTCAGATAGGTGGAAGAAATCCCACCAGCCTTTTCCTTATTTGTCTGGATGCTCCAGGCACCACCCTCTTTCCGGGATGCCCCGGGATACACAAAGGGCTTGATATCCTCTGAAATCTCACCTGTCCTGAAGGTAGCTGTTCCTTCCTTTGTGGTGATCTTCATCTCCTGCATTTCACCACCCGATTCCTTCACCTCAACCTTCCCCTCCTTTGTGGAATAAAGGCGTGTCTTCTCTTTTCCCTTGCAGCCTGCAAATGACAAGACTACAATGGATATGCAAGTGGCAGCAAATAAACTTTTCATAATATTCGCCATGATATCTGCCTCCTTCTTCTGATATTTGACAAATTATAACATTTTTCAGATAAAAGGGAATTTCAATGGTGTCCAAAATAATCTAAAATTCTAAACAGGGCAGGGTACGATAAATACAGTCAACAGTCAGAAGTCAGGAGTCAGGAGTTAACAGTGAGCAGTAAGCAGTGGATGGGTAAATGGGTTGATGGGTTGATGAGTAGATGAGTGGATGGGTTAGCAGTAAGCAGTGAGCAGTTTGTGGCCGCATTCTGTCATCGCCGTGCTTGACACGGCGATCCATGGTCTTTCAAAGAACAAGTGGATTACCCGGTCAAGCACGCCCTCTGGCTTGACCAGGGGGGCCGGGTAATGACAATGGAGGGGCTGGATTACCTGTCAGGCATGCCCCCGAGGGCTTAAATGGATAGCAGGCGTATTATCTGCCTCTGCATCTCAATGTAAGGAAATGAGATTATTTTACTCTCTTGCCTCCAGCCACGCTGTGGCCTGCGGCAAGGGACATTGTCCCCGTGGTCTCTGCCGCTGGGAAGATCAATCGGGGATAGAGGATGATATTTTTTATGAGGTGCCCTGCCTTGACAGGGATTTATCTGGACAGGTGTGAGGGAATCTGGTATTTAATGTTGAAGAAATGTGCATTATTGTATAATAAAAAATATGATGATTTCACCGGCTATAGTTGTATTAATCGGAATCCTTCTCATACTTATTCCCCACTTTGCATTACCCCTGGGGTATTTGAAGATCAGCCAGGGAGGCGCACATCTTTTGTCAGAGTGTTCAATATGGTATCATCCATCCTTCTATATAGGGCTGCTTTTTGTAATGGTGGGGGTCTTTTCATTCAGGTTCAGGAAGATTCTGTGGGCAGCACTGGTGATTGCGGTTGCGGGGCTGTTTCAGTCCTTTATTATGAAGCCTGTGAGCTTTTATTTCCAGTCAGAAGACCCTCTTGTTATCCTTGCCCAGACCTATTCCATAAGGGCCCATCTCCATATAAGGCCGGTGATTGCGCTGCTTTCAATATTTGCCATACTTACAGTGATAATGACATTCCTGGTCAAAAGAGAGAGGACAACACCTGTGCTGATTACAATACCCCGTATCTCTCTTGCAAATCTGAAGAGACGAACCCTTCGTACCACTGCCCTTGTTGTGAGCCTTGCCATAGCCATTGGAATATTTTTCTCCTATGTCCTTCTATCAAAAAGTATAGAGAATACCCTGGAGATAGGTGCGGGCAGGCTTGGCGCAGACATAATGGTGGTTCCCAGTGGTGCGAAGAAACCAGCCAAGACAGTACTCCTCAGTGGTGGCCCCTCTCTTTTTTATCTGAAAGGTGAGATTCTTGACAAGCTGAAGGGCTATCAGGAGATTGAAAGGCTATCTCCACAGCTGTATCTCCAGCCCTTTACACAACTTATATGTTGCATAGCAGAGAGGTTTCTCATAATAGCATACGATCCGGAGACGGATTTCACCGTGGGGCCATGGATCAGGTACAAACTTCAGGGGCAGCAGGGGATGTATGATGTTGTAGTAGGTCATAGTGTCAAATACTATCCTGGCCAGGATCTGACCCTTTATGGAAGAAAGATGAAGGTGGTAGCAAGCCTTGATCCCACTGGACTTGGCTATTTTGACAAATCAGTCTTTATACCCCTTGAGGGTGCAAGAAGGATGTTGAGGAGTCTGAAGAAGTACAGTGAAACCAGGAAGATACCCCACAGACGGGTTATTAAGGATAAGTCCTTCTCCCATCTGACCCGCCCGGAGGCAAAGGGGATATCATTAAAGGATATTGATCCTGAAGGTGTATCAGCGATCTTCCTTAAGCTGAGACCGGATGTGCCTGTTAAGGAGTTTTCAAAGAGGTTGGAGAAGGAGATAGACGGGATTGGAACCATTGTGGTCAAGGAATCAACGGTAACCGTGAAGAGGCAGATATCCTCACTGTTGAACTCTTTTCTTGTGCCTGTTATCGTGTTGCTCCTGATGTGTACTTTGATACTTGGTGTTGTCTTCAGTATGAGTGTAAAGGAACGTCAGCGCGAGATAGGTCTTCTTAGGGCAATGGGTTCATGTAAAAAGACTGTATTCAACCTCATAATTACCGAGTCGCTCATTGTCTCTGCTCTTGGTGCCCTCTGTGGCACACTCTTTGGTTCTACCATCTTCTTTGTCTTTAAGAACAATATAATGGCAGCCCTCAATCTCCTTTATGTCTGGCCATCCATAACCGTGATTTTCTCCGTCATATCTATTACCATCCTTACCTCTCTTCTCATTGGAATAATATCGGGTCTATATCCTGCATTAAGGGCAGCCACAATGGAACCATACCTTGCGATCCGTTCAGGGGAAAGGTAGTAGGGACTCAACTACTCAGCCTTTTCGTATATCTGTTTGATTATAACACTCTCACCGCCTGGCTCGGTGCTCTGGAACCCGGACTCAAGCAATCCCTTGACCGATGCAGCCGTGGCCTTTTCATCCACCACAAGGGAGGTGACAAATATCTTTTTTATCTGTATGCCATTACGGTAATGGCATACCTTGCAGAGGGAGTACTGCTTCACTGATCTTGTCTTCTGGAAATCAACAGCATTAAGGGCCGCATCATCATACTCTGGCATCTGGCTTGATATGGTATAGATGTATCTGCCATCAGATGAGAAGCCCAGGTCTTCCACATTGCCTCCAACCATGATAAAGTCTTTGAGCTGACCTGTTTTTAAATCAATCAGGTTCAAGCCACCAGGCACAGCCTCGGCCTTTGCAAATCCTACACCGTAGGGCTTGCCATCTTTGAACTCGTTGCCCTCTGCAACCCAGATCTCATTCCTTGCTGCTAACAGACGTGCATGATGTATGGAATTGCCAGCGTTAGGTATCCTCTCTTTTATGGTCCATGTCTTCTTATCTATAATGGTGATAGCCGGGTTCCTGTTGTTGGTTATTATTATGAGGCCTGCCGGATCAGAGACAGAGATATTACAATCACCGGGAGAGAGTTTCAAGCTATTCATTGTTTGCCCTTTTTCTATAGAATAGGCAATCAGGGCTGGTTCTCTCCTGGTTGTAAGATAGATTGTCTTGCCCTCTGTAGTCTCTGCATCACAGATTGAAGGGGCTATTCTCTTCCAGTTGCTGGATTTTGATGTTGAAAGGTCTATGCTTTTATACATACCGTCCCTGCTGAATATATACAGCCTGTTGCTGGCAAGGGAGATTGCGCTGGGCCTTCTGTCTAAAACTATCCGTCCTATGCTTGCATCAGCAAGGTTCAGGACACCTACATGATTTGCATCACGTGCCGTAACGAAGGCAATCCCTTTGAATTCAGGCGGCCTGTATCCCTCTACAGTTTCCTGTCTTTGTTTACAGGAGATCATCAGAAATAGTAAAAGGACCAGAAGGGGAACCGATTTTTTCGCCATATATAACCTCCAGTTGCAGGATTGATCTTCCCTGCGGCAGAGACCGCGGGGAATACGCTCGCTGTCCATTTAAAAAATAGATTTAACCGGAAAAAATCTACACTTGTATTTCACAGGGAATTAAAAATCCATTGATTTACTAATAACGGAGTTGATAGCTCAGGATACTTATCCCCTGCTTTGAGAAGCTATCATTCAGTCCGAGATGTATCTCCGCTATAGCTGGTATCCTCTTCTGTGCTGAATCAAGATATGAGATATCCTTTATCTTTTCCTGCAATAGTGGGGTCAGGAGCTGCCTTATCCTATCTCTGATCTTCTCGTGTGTTTCCACAGGCCCAAAGGTATTTATCGCCCTGTCCAGATCAGAGATTTTGTAGATAACCCTGCTTTCTACCAGAATGTTCCTCCCATCGTCGGAGAGCATGTAGCCATCCTTACCCGATATGATAAAGTCCTGTCTCTGGAGTGAAACTGCATATAATTTTTGAACAAGGGGGATTACAAAAGGTCTCTCTCCTGCCTGGTAGATCTTATATTTTCCATCCGGTCCAACAACTACACCAACCTGGCCATCTTTTACGGGGTTGTGCTTTCCTATGGCAAAAGAGAATATCAGTATCCCTGCGATCAGAGCGATTATAAATATCAAGACCTTTTTCATGGGGTGCCCTCCCTGCTTTCTTTTTTTATTTTTGATTTATGTATTTCTCTATCAGTGTGGTCTTCTCTGGTGAAAGCCAGTCCTCCTCACCGATGAATTTGGCCTTTATTATACCCTTTCTGTTAATCAGGAATGTGGTTGGGTAGGCGTAGACCTTATATTTCTGGGATATCTCAACAGTGCTGTCAAGCAATATAGGAAAGTTCAGGGGAGTTTCCTTCAGGAAGTTCTGTACCGCTTCCTTTGTCCTGTCAATAGAGATGCCAAGCACTACAAGGTCCCTGTCTTTATACCTCAGAAAGAGCCTGTTCAGCGAGGGCATCTCGTTCTTGCAGGGTATGCACCATGATGCCCAGAAGTTTATCAGTACCACCTTGTTCTTGAAATCGGATATGGATATCCTCTTTCCCTGCAAGTCCTGCAGGGTAAATTCAGGGGCGGGTTTGTCCATTATCTCCTCAATCTCCCAGGGAGCAACCACAGCGTATAGTGGACCAACTATCAGAAGGGTTGAGACGATTGCAAAGATGACTTTTTTCATATTTTACTGTAGCATAACAGGGTTATAAATGGAAAGTTAAGGGGATGAAGAAACCAGGCGGGACCGTCCATCCCGCCCGGGGATAAATAGAGGAGGGGGAGGGCTTTTCTTACGATTAGTATACCCTCTTCAAGATTAAATGTCAATCTAAAATTAATATAAAAACTAAAATTACAATTTTAGTATTGACTTTTACTATACATTTGTATAGTATATAAATAAGAGAGGCTATCATGGAGCTTACCCCTATCCAGGAAAGGGTGCTACGATACATTGAGGGTTTTATAAAGGATCATGGCTATCCGCCTACGGTAAGGGAGGTGGCCCGTGCCTTTGGCTACAGCAGCCCCCTTTCTGCGAAGCAGCATATTGATGCCCTTGTCAGGAAGGGTTATCTGAGGAAAAGGCCCTTTCAATCAAGGGGGATTGAGGTTGTAGGTGGTGTTCATGCAGGTGATGTACTGAAGATCCCCCTTCTGGGAACAATAAGGGCAGGGCTACCCATACTGGCAGGTGAAAATATAGAGGAGTACATAAGTCTCCACAAAGAGCTTTTCCCCCTGGAGGAGGGGTTTGCCCTCAGGGTCAGAGGTGAGAGCATGAAGGGTGTTGGGATAATGGAGGGAGACATCGTTGTAGTAAGGCCAGGTGTGGAACCAAGACAGGGTGATATAGTGGTTGCCCTTATAGGGGATGAGGCAACGGTAAAGAGGTTTTACAGAAAGGCTGGCAAGGTGATACTAAAGCCTGAAAACACTGATATGGAGCCTGTAGAGCTTGACCCTCGTGATGTGCGGATACTTGGCAGGGTTGTGGGACTTATAAGGAGGTTCTGATGTGGATTACCACAGGAGATTCGAGTGACAACATAAGTCATGGGATATTGGCTTTGAGCGGTTTTTGAAAATCAATGAAGGTTCACCAGGAAGGTGAACCTGATTTTCTCCTCGGAGCAGGCCATGGATGGCCTGCGAGAATGAGACGAAAAGTCAATATCCCCTGACTTAATTTAAGTTTTTTGATGAATTTTGGAGGTTCTGGGATGGTTGAGTTAGATGAGCCTGTGGTGGTGGAGGCCACCTTTTATGAGGGCAGGATAAGGCCCCTTAGGTTTAAATGGAATAATCGCATTATAAAGATAAAGAGGGTCACCTACCACTGGACGCAGAGAGACGGGTTCAGGATGATACATTTCTTCTCTGTTACAGACGGCGGTACCCTCTACAGCCTCTCCTACGAGACCGACACACTATGCTGGAGGCTCAATGCAGTGGAGACAGAGAGGGTTTAGGATTTAAGATTTATACCTCTCTGAGCAACAGGGTACAGAGGTGATGTGGAGGCGGTTTAATGTCTTGGAGGCTAAGCAACAAGAGGATTCTTTACTGTAAGGCCCCTGAAACGGCTGAAATCACGGTCTGCACTCCAGAGTTCTTTTACACCATGTTCTATGCAAAGTGCAGCAATCCTTGCATCATGCACCATAGGACCTTGTATCTTTCCCTTTTTTATAACTTCCATCAATACAGACCAGTGGATATCAGTTTCAGAAAGCAGTACCAGCGAGGGAGCCTCCAGCCAGGCCTGAACCTGTTTAAGGGCTATATCTACGGGGGTTGGAGGGTCAAAGATTTTTGGATGGGTAACAATAGCCAGAAATTCATGGATACAGGGCCAGGGTATTGCCCAGACAGTGGTACTCTCAGCAAGGGATTTAATGCACTTAAATCCAGCTTCGTGCCATGGTATGTCCTCTCTGTGGGCATAAACAAGGATGTTGGTATCAATCGCAATCATCCACCACGACCCTTGTATATCTCTCTTCTAATCTCCTCCCATGAGGCATCCCTGAACTCTGGCGAAAGCCCCCTGCCTTTGAATGTGACCTTTTTGAGGCGGAAGGCCTTCTTCCTTTTTTTCTCCTCCACCACCCGACGCAGTCCTTCCTCAATGAGTGCCTTCAGGGTGGTATTGTCCCTTCTGGCTATCTTTTTTGCCTCCTCAAATAAACCATTAGCAATATCTATGGTTGTTTTCATATATCTATATATATCATATAATATTGTTCTATGTCAAGAGATGACTTCTTCTGAAAAAGAGGTCTGGCTATGGAAAGGGTGATACTTCTCATAGACATGGATGCCTTTTTTGCCTCTGTGGAGCAGCAGTGTAACCCTGCCCTCAGGGGTAAGCCCATTGCCGTGATAGGTGGAGGTAAGAGGACAGTGGTGACCACCGCATCATACGAGGCAAGGAAATGGGGTGTAAAGACAGGGATGAACCTCCATGAGGCAGGACAGAGATGCCCTGAACTTATCGTGGTAACAGGAAACAATGACAAATACACCCATACCTGCACAGAGCTGAAAAAGATATATCTGAAATACACCCCCCTTGTGGAGATATACTCCATAGACGAGGCTTTTCTTGATGTGACAGCATCACAGCACCTCTTTGGAGGCCCTCTTAAGATAGGAGAGCGGATAAAAAGGGAGATAAGGAGCCGCTTTGGTATAAATGCCACAGTAGGTATAGGTCCGAATAAACTGATTGCAAAGCTTGCAGCAGACCTTTCAAAACCTGATGGTTTGAGATGGATAAAGCCTGGCGAGGTCTCAGAGGTACTTGAAGGCCTGCCACCTGATGAACTCTGGGGTATAGGCAAGAGGATGGCAGCCCACCTGAAGGCAATGGGTATAAAGACATGCGGGGAGCTTTCAAGGATGCACCCTGGTGTCTTGAGAAGCCGTTTCGGGATCGTGGGTGAAAGGCTCAGGATGATGGCCATGGGAATAGATGAGACCCCCGTGGTATCTGACCCCGAGGCAGAAGATATCAGATCAATCGGTCATAGTATGACCCTGCCAGAGGATATATTTCGCATCTCAGAGATTGATCGATATCTCCTTATACTGTCTGATATGGTGACCTTCAGGGCAAGGAGATATGGTTATGCCGGAAAAACAGTATCTGTGGTTATAAGATACAGGAGCTTTCATACCTTCTCTGTTCATCAAAAGCTGAGTCTTCCCACCAGTGATACACACCTTGTCTATTGCACAACAAAGGATATGGTCAGGTCTGTGAGGCTA
>Ga0256830_1002100_pt1 | contig 13425 bp, 9 predicted proteins | sample 128326metaG_FD_190537 | JGI IMG/M metagenome (GOLD analysis project Ga0256830, IMG submission 190537) | Hydrothermal vent microbial communities from Lau Basin, Pacific Ocean - 128-326 | ecosystem: Environmental > Aquatic > Marine > Hydrothermal vents | place: Pacific Ocean: Lau Basin | collected...
AATGAGTGATTCTTTTTGCTTCTTCAAGATCTATAATATTTTTATTGCATAGTTGAATAAGGTGCTGATCCAGTGACTGCATATGATATTGGTCACGGCCTTTTTCTATATGTTCCTCAATTTCATCAAGGCGTCCTTCCCTTATACATGCCTGAATTGTTGTAGTGGAGCGCATCAATTCTATTGCGGGAAGGAGTTTTTTTCCTGTCTTGTCTTTTATGAGCCGCAGCGAGATTGTCGCGACAATTATGTCTGCAAGTCTCTGGCGGATAATCTCCTGTGATTCAGGCGGATAGTGCCCAATCAAACGGTTAAGTGTTGATGCGGCATTATTGGTGTGGAGAGTGGACAAAACCAGGTGTCCCGTTTCTGCAGCCTTGATGCATGAGTCAATGGTTTCAAGATCACGCATCTCTCCAACCATAATAACATCGGGGTCCATACGAAGAGCGGCTTTTAGGGCTTCGCTGAAACCATCGGTATCAATACCCACCTCTCGTTGAATGACGCAGCTTTTATTGGAATGAAACAGGAATTCTATCGGGTCTTCTATGGTAATAATATTATAGTTATAATGGTCATTGATAAATTGAATCATTGAGGCCAATGTTGTTGATTTCCCATTTCCAGTGGGTCCAGTTACAAGGATTAATCCATTAGGCGCCTTTACAATTTCACCTATAACGGCGGGGAGGTGCAGTTCATGAAATGTGCCGATTTTAGGTGGTATAACCCGCATGACAATACCTGTCTTACTCTTCTGCCTGAAGATGCTTACTCTGAAGCGTCCCCCGTTTTGTAATGAATAGGATGTGTCGTATTCGTTAAAGTGATCAGGTAGTTTCCGATGACTTTGCTCCATCACTGCCTTGGCGATAAAATTGGTGTCTCTGCCCGTTAATTTGGGAAGATTTGAGCGAATCAATTTACCTCGGGCCCGGAAAAAAGGAGGATTGTCCACCTCAAAATGAACGTCTGAAACCCATTTTTCAAAGGCAATTTCTAAAATCTGACTAAACGATGCGCTATCCATGACTTAAAATCCTTATTTAGCTGAGAAAAATTATGGCGATCCGGCTTTTGCCATCTTATTAAAATGCTTGCGGTATGAAATGTTCTCAAGAATGATGCCTGCCTGGTTTGACAATATTTCCATAGAGTCGAGTTGTACCGGTATAAGTTCTTTCTGAGCGAAATCTCCGTACAAGATTGCCACGGTTTTGCCATGTGCCGTAATAGGCAGCAGAAAAATTTTCTTCCTCAGGGGACTGCCTATTTTATCAAAAATGTACTTCTTTACAACCGTATCATCTATTTCATCAAAAAAAGGGGTTCCACTTTCAAGCGCCCTGGAAAATATGGAAGGTTTTGTTAAAGGGATATTAAGCTTTACCGGCCCGCCTTCATCTTTATCAACCGTTTTAATACCGGTACTTTTATCACCTGTTAAAAATGTTTCACGAACAAAAAAGAGGACTGTTCTTTCGAATATTTCAGAGACAAACCTGAGAAGAGCAGATGATACATCCTTATTGTCTCTGGAATGCCTGAGTGTTACGATAAAATTCCTGAGTTTTCCTGTTTGGCCATTGTCAGGAGAAGAAGATGGCGATGGCTGTTTTTTTTTATTATTGAACATGCCCTTGATAATAGAGTGAAAACTGTTTAGAAATTCTATGCTCTCCTCTATAAAATGATGTGATTTTCTCAAAGGCGCCGGAATAATTTTAATGACTCCCTTATCAAATGTTTTGTTATGGGAATTGTTTGAACAAAAAAATTGAATTATTGAAATATCGGGGTGCCTTTCTCGAGCCCTCGATTGCAGCCCTGCAATGGATTCTTCTGAAAAAACCTCTCCCGATTTATCAGGGCGGTCAAAAACGAGAATGGGAAGAGTGTCCTGTAAAATACACTGATCAATTTTTTGATCAAGGTCATCCTGAGTATCTGCGGTAAAAACAAAAACCGGTTCATGTTTAAACATGGTCACAACAGAGTATTTCAGCAGCTCATCACGGCTGAACAAAATAACTGCCAGACCTTTGCCTTCTTGAATAACGATATCGTTGTTCCGGCCGGAATTTGCGGAGAACTCATTTAAAAAAGAAACGAATTTTTCCTGTTCTTCATCTGGAAAATCGGAAAGTGTCTCACTTGCCATTTGGCGGTGAATTGCGGAAAGATCAAAAGTTTCCACTCCGGAAAACTGTTCGGGTGTTTCAACCTGCAGTTTATCAATATCCGAAAGTCCGAGATCTTCCGCCGTCAGGTTTGAAAATCCGCCCTGCGTTCCGGTTTCTTCAGCCCACTGCTCTTCTTCCAGTAGCAATCGGGCTTCTTCTTCGGGGCTTCTGTCACGCTGCTGTTCATCAAAAATTCTAAGCGCGTCCATCAATATCATCTGGGTATCCACATTTATCTGACGGCCCGTCTTCTCTGAAAAACAGTTGTACGGTTCAGGCGGAGACAATGCCTCGGTATCAAGTGTGAATGTTCCCCTTCTCCAGCCGACCAGTTCGACGACAGTTAACTCTATCAGCTTTCGTAATGCGCTAGACAAGGCGCTTTCGTCTATAACGCCATGTTCAATGAGTGAAGCAATAAGCGGCCCTGAGCCGTCTTTTGTGCTGGTAATTTTTTCTATAACTTCAGGTGTGACAGAACCCATGTCCAGCATTACTTCGGAAATATAATCATCATTGCCGACATGGTTGGCGCCGATAATATTACCATCTCTGAATACTACGGAACTCTTGCCTCTTTTCCCGTTGATGGACAGAGTCCCTGATTTTCTTGTAGTCTGCAGTAATTGTATTACGTCAACTATGGATATGTCTTTTAAATCACCGGTAAAGGACATTTTTCTATTATCATGATTATAATGTCGGATTGAAACTGTTTAGGCAAAAGCCTGAAATCACAATTTAATCGGATATTAATATAAACCGCCTGATATTGCAACCGCCCTTATATACAAATAAGAAAAGACTGATATGTACCGGATCATTCTTAGCCCGGTATTGGTAAAATAAATATCGAGAAACTTTCTATTGTATTTTGTTAAAGTTTCGAGGATCTGTTTTTCCGGAAAAATGGATGGATCGGTATTTATGTCGGCACGTTTGGAATTAATGTGGAAGTTATTTGTTCTTTGGTCCGGTATGCGACCCCATGGTTCGCATATATGAAATAATCAGTTATACTATTTGAACATTATCAATCAACATCTTGCAGTTACTGAATGTATAGATCAATTGTATCAATAATCTCTTTTGGCGGAACCGGTTTATGGAAGAACTCTGCCGCCCCGAGGGAAAGCGCCTTTTCTCTGGCCCCGTCTTCTCCGGTGCCGGAAACTACTATTACCGGTATTTTTGAATATTGGGCATTAGGCTTTATATTTTCAAGAAAATCAAATCCACCCGCTACAGGCATCATAATATCGAGGACAATACAGTCAATCTCGTTTTCAGCGAGTTTTTTTATCCCCTCAAACCCATCATTTGCTGTAACCACGTTATATCCTTTAAACTCAAGTAACGAAGAAAAAGAATCCTGGATACCTTTCGAGTCATCGATTAATAAAACCCTTCCTTTCATACTACCCTCCTTTTGCAGGTGAATTTCCCGGTATTGTCTCTAAATCACTATTATTTATTATAGCAAATTACCATACCTTAAGATATAAACGATAGTAAATTAATTTTTTTTGCTGTGCCGGCTGTTTCTGATTTTCTGCGTATCCGCGATCAGGAAGCATTGAACGGCTTCCAGCCGGAAAAGAGGGAACCGGCGCTGTGCTGAATCAGGCCGGTCGGTTTTTAGAAGATGTTGACACATTCATGACGGGCTTTTTTACGTCAGGCCGTGATCGTGAAAACAGTTAATATATTTCTTGTCCGTCCCTTTTATGTGCCCCACAAGCCATTTCTTTAAAAAAAAAGCAAGCTCCAGTGACAGCGCCATTTCACCATTTTCATATCTTCTTTTAATATCATTAACTTTTCCGACAAAATAGGCATGCTCTTTTTTATGGGCCCCGGCATCCGGATATGCAAAATCATCAAAATATTGCTCCTCCAGCGCAAAGTGCTGAACCGTATAATCAGACAGGCCTTCAAGCACTGAGCTTACGGCTCTTTTATTGCCGGCTCTTAAGTTATCGTCAAATTCATTGATCATACCCAGAAGTTTTTTGTGTTGCTCGTCTATTTTATCTATATTGACGCTCAAACTGTCGTCCCACTGCATTAAATTCATAACTTTGTGCTCCTTGATGTTTAAAAAACAGTTTTTTCAGACTGATGACTTTGTTTAAACAGATAGCGGGTTCAATCAATATTATCGGGAAATTCCAATGTTATTCTTCAGATGTTTTGAGGCTTTTTTAGTTGCACGGATTTTTTAACAGCCGGCCGCCGGGTAAAGAAAAAAAGCGGAAACAATTGATTAAAAAAGCTTCAGCGTTAATGATGGCCGGCCCCTTCCACCGGAACTGTTATCCATTTTGCGGCGGCAAAACAGAGACCCATCAGGGTGTAACCGAATACCCACGGCCAGGCCGGTTCAAGTAAAAGCGCGGTGTCTCCGGGCGTCCATTGATAGGCGTGCATAAGGCCTGTTGCGCTTAAAATTGCCGCAATTCCACACCAGAGAGCCGCCTTTAGAAAATCTCTTTCAATTACGGCGACCGTTGATGCGGCAAGAATCATCGAAGTAAACAGAAATCCCTGCTCTAATGCAAAGCCGCCGTCTATCCAGGTGTCGGACATATGAAATCTGGCGATGAGACCTTGTGAAAACGGCAGTCCGCCGGGAGTTCCGATACCTGCCGCCCGAAGGCCTGATTTGGCCATCAGCACTCCCCATGCGGCCAGGCCGGGAAGAACTCCGATTACCGCCGCGGGAGCGTGATTTTTTGGAATAGCCTGAAAAGCCTGTGATGTAATTATGATGCCGATCCACAAAACTATTGCAATGCCGGCGTCTATAGGCACCGCCCAGGCGATGTGGGCCAATGTTCCTGTAAAACAGATAATTGATATAAAAACGGCATTTAATACCGAATACCCAGCCCTGGCTCCAAGCCCCTTCCAGCCCGGGTGACCTATATAGATCGTAGTGGGAAAACAGGAGCCGAAGAACGCGCCGGCAATACTGCCGATGCCGTTTACGGCAAGGGACGGCATTGTTTCATAGCTGTCGCCTGCGGCCTCTGCGCTTTCAATATTTTGAAGCGAACCGAGAACATTGAAGAGTCCCATAGGCAGGATTACGGATGCGAAGGCTGCAAACATTTCGGCGTTTATCGAGCCCAGCAGATCACCGATAACGGGAACAGGTAGTTGAATGCCGCTGAAACGGGGTATGGAGGAGGCATCCATCAACCCGATCTGCCACGCCAGAAGAGTTCCAACCATAACAGCTATCAGGCCGCCGGGAAGTTTCCCTTTGAAACGCACTTTTGCAAAATAGGTCACCATTACAATGGCAAAGGTTGTAAGACCGACCACAGGATTGGCAAACATTCTCAGCAGGAACCCAAGTGAAATAAATCCGAGGGCGATACCGGCCAATGTGGAAAGGAGTGCGGCGCGAGGTGTGGCCCGCCTGATCTTCTCCGCGACGAAGGCGCCGGTCAGTTCAATCAGGCCGGAACCCAAACATGCAAAAAGACCGGCCTGCCAGGCGACAAGAGATGGATCTTTTGCCCCGGCCGCCTCGGCTGCCAGTTTGGCAGGGAGCATTACAAGAAAAACAAAGGCGAATAAAGAAACGGTGTTTATCCCGTAAGGCAACGCGCACACATCTGAACGCCCTTCCCGATCTCCAAGCTGCTTAGCCTGGCGGGCGTAGTAGAGATTGCCCAACACAAGTGAAACAGCGGCGCCTGGAAGGACACGGCCATAGATAAGTTCCGGCGGGAAACCAAGAACGATCCTGCAAAGAGAGTCTATCAGCAGCAGCTGGATCAGGTTGTCGAGAGCCAGCCCAAAGAAGCCGTCAATATCACCGCGTACAAACCATTTCATTGTTTCGCTCAATCTTTATTTTGACTGGAAATAAGCACGTGACAGAATACTGCAATAAGGAGAGCCGGCTGAAAGTTTATATTGTTATGACAGTGCCGTGTCTCACTCGTTTCGGATTTAGAATCTTTGGATTATTCAAGAGAATAGTCTTTATATTCAGGTTGTTTTTCTTGGCGATCATGGAAAGGCTTTCCCCTCTTTTTATGATATAGGGCCTTGAGTTTTTAAATATTTTCTTGAAGGAAGGTCTCACTACGTAACTGAATCCGTAATCTTCAGGATTGTCGAGAAGTTTTTTTATGGCAAAGACGTTTATGTAATGCATTTTTGTCTCTTTGGGAAGCTTGTAAAAAAGTGATTCATTCAGTCCGAATTTTTTTATGTTTTTTCTCACGTTGCCGGGGCCGTAGTTGTAATAAGCGGTTAACAAAAAACTGTATTTTCTGTGCCGCCTGGCGGCGTCACCGATATAAGACGCAGCTGCATTGATGGATTTGCAGGGGTCGAGCCTTTCATCGATAAAATCGTCAACAATCAAACCTTTTTCCGATGCCGTCGCTTTCATGAACTGGCCGAATCCTCTTGCAGCCTTTTTTGACTCAGCCCTGGGATTCCCACGGCTTTCCCATGCAAGAAGGGCTGTTAAAAAATTTATATTTATTGAATATTTGTCGGCCGCCCCGGCTATATAGTCCCTGTAGGCGGAGACTTTGGAAAGCCAGTTGCCGATCGTGTCGACAGGCCCTTTCCCCGTTTTTTCGGAGACACTCATTTGCCATATCTTGATTTGCCTGTCAACAAGTTTTTCAAGATGCGGATCGACGTTCCAGTTGCCCCTTTCTCTGATTGACTTTCCCGAAAACAACTCTCCGGTCTTTTTATCTGCGAGAGAAGATTCCATATCGATAGATATAGCGGCGCTTTTATCTTCTTTTTCAGCTTTTTCCCTGACGGTTTTTAATTTGTCCAATACAGCAGGAGACAATAAATTTATTATTAATAATGTGGACAGTGACAGAGCCGCTTTCTTTTGAACCGTACTGCGCCGCCTGCCGTTAAGACATGGATTCACAGTGGTTGAACAGTTGATATTATTTTCCTTCATTATTCTCAATACTCCAAAAGATATTGTTAAGAACTCAGCGCTTTTTACGGCCGATGAACTTAAGAAGCGGAGCATTATAACAAACTATGCGATAAATGTACAGAATGATGCCGGTTTCAGAGGCAGGCGGCATTACAGTTATCTTATCAGGCGAGCCGGATTTCCATGTTACCGAATCGGTGAATTCCGAGCAGATAAATAGTTCGCGCCATTTACTCGGATAAAATTCAACCATCAGATTGCGGAGGGGTTACTAAAAATGAGTAAGAGGGGCTTTGCCTATGGGAAATACATTAAACCCGATATTGTAGAGTTTTTGATGATCCAGAATATTCCTCCCGTCATAAATAAATGCAGGCTTGGTCATTGATTTGAATATCCTCTCAAAATCCAGTTCTTTATACATATCCCACTCAGTCATTACCGCTATTGCGTGACTGTCTCTTGCAGCCTCGTAAGGATCTTTAATATAACTTATATCAGCTTTTATTCCGCTCAGGTCTATTTTGGCATTAGCCAGCGCTTCCGGGTCGGAAATAATTACCTTCGCATTCTCCTCGGCAAGTTTTTTTGTGATAAATATTGCAGGACTTTCCCTTGTGTCTCCCGTATTGCTTTTAAAGGCAAAACCAAAAAGAGTGATTTTTTTATCTGCCAATGTGTTGAACATTGTATGCAGCATATTGAGAATGAAACGTTTCTGCTGATACTCATTGATTTCAACGACGCTTTGCCAGTAGGCCGCCACTTCTTCAAGTCCGTAGTGGGAACAGATATACACAAGATTCAATATGTCTTTTTTAAAGCATGAACCTCCAAACCCTACGCTGGCGTTTAGAAATTTGTGTCCTATTCTGGAGTCTTTTCCCACTGCCAGCGCCACTTCCGAAATATCGGCGTCCGTTTTTTCGCACAGAGCTGATATTGAATTGATTGAAGATACTCTCTGGGCAAGAAACGCGTTAGCCACCAGCTTGGAAAGTTCACAACTCCATATATTTGAAGTTATAATTTTCTCTCGGGGTACCCAGTTCCCGTAAATTTCAACCAATTCATCTCTGGCAGCCCTGCCGCTCTCGGTTTCTTTGGAGCCTATTAATATTCTGTCGGGATTTTCAAGGTCGGAAATAGCCGTCCCTTCAGCAAGGAATTCCGGGTTTGAAAGAATTTCAAATTTCACTCCGGCAGGTGAAGACTTTAAAATCCTCTCCATTGCAAGCGCCGTTTTAACGGGAAGAGTGCTTTTTTCAATGATGATTTTCGGCGAGTCGGAAACTTCCAGGATCTGCCTCGCGGTTTTCTCCCAATACTGCAAGTCCGCCGCCATTCCGGCGCCTTCTCCAAATTGCTTTGTAGGGGTATTAACGCTGACGAAAATAATTTCCGCCTCTTTAATGCCTTTTTCCACATCTGTGCTGAAAAAGAGGTTTTTATTTCTTGCGGCTTTAACTGTTTCAAAAAGCCCCGGTTCGAATATGGGGAGATTTTCGGAATTCCAGGCATCAATTCTTGCGGAATTTATGTCAACTATAGTAACCTTATATTGCGGACATTTTTTCGCGATCATAGCCATTGTAGGTCCGCCGACGTAACCTGCTCCAATACACAAGATATTTTTTTCAAACATAAAAAGCTCCTTTTAAATTTGGTAATAACTGAACGCCGCCATTGTTTATAAATAACGTAACATTGTATATTAGTTAACTATTCAGCTGATTCGAAATCAGCCTTTTTTAACGCCCCCCAACCCCTTTATGCCCTGGGCGCTCTTTCGTAAAGAGAGGGAACAATTTCTCCTCCCCTTTAGTAAAAGAGGGGTTATACGGAACCAGCTGAATAGTTATGTATATTATATGTTATTGTCTTTTACTTCAATAAATATGTCGTTTTAATTGTGGATGCCTCTTTTCCCCAAGATAAATTAACTATTCCATAAACCATGCAGTATAAACTGCGTCTTTCTCTCTTATGATTATTAAATACCTTTCCGTTATATCTTTATTAAATGTCCTGTTTTCCGTCGGACTTGCGACCCTGACCATATCCCGCAACATCAAAAGTATGGCAAATATCGGTTTTATGCTGGCCATGACAAGTCTGGCAATTACCGAAGCCGGAAATATGATAGTTCTGTTTTCAATTGATTCTGCTCAATGGGCTATAGCAGGGATGAGAATATCAATTGCAGGCCTCGCTTTTCTGCCTCCCACATGGCTTGTTTTTACCTCTGTTTTTGCGAGATCCGATTACAAGGCTATCTTGTACAGGTGGGCGCCTTTGATAGTTGGGTTGTTTGCCGCGGCAATATTTTTCACCTATGAATCGGGGTATTCGGATTTTTATGCTATTTCCAGCTCATCTATTTTATACCCGCCATGGGATGTTGCATCCGGTGAAATGCCTGTCTTCCTGATCGGGCCTGTGGGACGATATTTTTACATATATGTGATAATAGGCTCTGTCTTAAACCTGATCAATCTTGAAAATATCCTTAGGTCTTCAAAAGGGGCTCAACGATGGCAAATAAAGCAGATAATCTTCGGCTCCGGGGCTATTTTGTTCTTGTTTATTTATATTGCAAGCCAGGCTATTCTTTTTTCGACCATCAACCTGAACATGAGCGCCGTCAGTTCCGTTGTCATACTGGTTTCCATTGCAATGATGACCCTTTATATAGTCAGGCACCGACTACTTGAAGTGGATATATTCATATCAAGGCATATTGTTTATAACTCGGTTACCATACTTGTTGTGGGAGGGTATTTATTCGTCGTCGGTCTAATTGTTCAGGGCATAAAATATTTTAATATCCCTTTTAGTTATTTTTTGACGACATTGGTGCTTTTTTCTTCGCTTATTGTTCTTGTCGTGCTGCTGTTTTCAACGTCGATCAGGAGAAAAGCTCAGCTGTTTATCAACAGGAACTTCTACAAACACAAATATGAATTCAGAGACAAATGGATGGAAACCACGGAAAAGGTCAGTTCAAGGATATCGATTAACGATATGTGTGAAACTGTTGTCTCTATGATAATGGAAACAATGGGGGCGAAATTTGTCGATTTCTGGCTTTATGAAGCTTCGTCTGAAAGCTACCGGGCCATAAACGGAAACAATGGAAACCGGATTAACAGAATACGGTCATACCATCCTTTTGTTGGTTTCATCAAAAAAGAAATGAAACCTTTCCTTCTCAATAATATTTCCCTGAAGTCTGCCGAATCAAATGGTGATGTCGATGAAATAAGGGCATTTATCGATTCAACAAATGCGGTTCTTTGCGCCCCTATGGTTGCAGGCAAGGAATTGATCGGATTTCTCCTCCAGGGTGAAGATATTTCAGGTAATGAATATCAAAACGACGATTTTGAGCTGCTCAAGGCTATCACTACCCAGGCGGCGGTACAGATAAAAAATATCCGGATGGCAAGGGAACTGATGGGCGCCAAAGAGGTTGAGGTTTTTCACGGAATGTCTTCATTTATAATGCATGACCTTAAAAATCTTACAAATTCACTTTCTCTGGTCAGTCAAAATGCCGAGCGGAATATGGACAATCCGGAATTTCAAAAAGATGCCATCAAAACGATAGACAGGACTGTATCAAGAATGAAGGGTGTCATATCAAGGCTTTCCAATGCCGCCAGCGGCTTTCAGTTTAACAAGAAGGAAATTGACATCGGCGAGTTGATTAACCAGGCATTGAGTAAGATATATTTTTCAAAAGCCAGGAAAATAGCGGTAACTAAAGAGATTGAACCGGCTTCTACAATTTGTGTTGACCCCCATGCGATGGAGATGGTATTGATAAATTTGTTGACCAATGCATACGAATCGATCAAGGATGAAGGAACTATAAGAATTTCAGTTAATTCGGATGAAAAAGTACATATCTTAATAGAAGATGATGGTGAAGGCATGACCAGAGACTATATCGAAACATCACTGTTTCAACCTTTCAAGACAACCAAAAAGGGTGGTTTCGGTATAGGCCTCTACCAGTGTAAGGCTATAGTGGAAGCTCATGGAGGAAGGATCGAGGTTGACAGCATTCATGGTGAGGGAACAAAAGTCATGGTCACATTGCCCGGGGCCGGAGGAGCTTGAATCTGTCCCCGCCTGCCTGCGTCCGGCTTATTAATGTCAAATCAATCGTAATAAACGGAGATGCCAGTGGATCAACCTAAAATTCTGGTGATTGAAGATGATGAATCTATCCGCTCTCAAATGAAGTGGGCGCTGATTGATACATATGATGTTTTTCTTGCGGGAGACGGTGATTCTGCAATGAAACTTTTGAAGAAAGAGTCCCCGGCGCTTGTTACTCTTGATCTGGGGCTGCCTCCGGATCCTGAGGGGACAGAGGAAGGGCTGAAGCTTTTAGATCAGATACTGGCCTGCAATTCAATGACAAAGGTGATTGTTGTAACCGGCAATCCCGATAGATCTGCCGCTCTTGAGGTTATCGCCAAAGGCGCTCTTGATTTCTTGACAAAGCCGATTAATATTGACGAGTTAAAAACGATATTAAAAAGGGCTGACTATGTTTATAATCTGGAATCTGAATACCGCGCGCTTAAAAAGCAGCTTAATGCCGGACGTGCCGATGAAATTATATGTTCGAGCGGCAAGATGCAGGAAATATTGGCGACTGTGCGGAAAGTGGCTACTACGGATGTTCCGATACTTATTACAGGTGAAAGCGGCACAGGCAAGGAGGTCATCGCCCACGCTATTCACGCCAACAGTTTGCGAAAAAGCGGACCGTTCATCGCCATAAACTGCGGAGCCATACCGGAAAACCTGATGGAGAGTGAACTGTTCGGTCATGAAAAGGGTGTTTTTACGGGAGCCCATACCCAGAGGAAGGGGAGAATCGAGCTTGCCGAGGGAGGGTCTCTTTTATTGGATGAAATAGGTGATCTCCCGCCTGCCCTTCAGGTGAAGTTGCTGCGTTTTCTGCAGGATCATACCATCGAGAGGGTAGGTGGCAGGGAAGTTATTGATGTGGACGTGAGGGTTATGGCTGCCACTAATAAAAATGTGCAGAATCTTATAAGTTCCGGGGAATTCAGGGAAGACCTTTATTACAGGCTTGCAGTCGTGTCAATAGAGCTCCCTCCACTGAGAGATCGGGGAGACGATATGATACACCTTGCCAAACATATGTTAAAGAAATATTCGCCGGTCAATGCCCCGCCGAAATTGCTCAGTCTGGAAGCAGCCGAGGCAATTTCCAAATATAACTGGCCGGGCAACGTGCGGGAGCTGGAGAACAAGATAAGGAGGGCAATCGCATTTTCCGAAGGCCGGTCAATAACTCCGGAAGATATCGGCTTGAGCGCCGATAAAGAGACGGCTCCCCTGAATTTTAACCTTAAGGAGGCTAAGGAAGAACTAGAGGCTAACCTTATAAATAAAGCTATCCTGAAAATGGATGGAAATATCAGCAAGGCTGCTGAAATTCTGGGAATTTCCAGACCATCCCTCCATGGGCTTATCAAGAAATATAATATTTTAAGATAACTTTTTCATTATCCGCCAACATTTGAACATAATATCTTTAGGGGCGTACACACAGGCACGCCCCTGCTTTTGTGGCGTTCACCCAATATTATCAGCCGCCGGCCTTTATTGCCGCTTCCACGCCTTGTGTAAAATCGGTCGGCATTGTGACTGTGCGCGTGCCGAGTTCAGTGTCCATCATAAACAGGCCGTTTGTATCGCTGCCTATCAGTTTCAGTTTTGCTAAAATATCGTTTACCGTCTCTTCTTCCTCAACCTGTTCCGAGACAAACCACTGAAGGAAAATCTGCGTTGCATGATCTTTTTCTTGTATAGCAAGCTCCATCAGATCATTTACATTTTTTGTCATAAACTTTTCGTGTTCCAGAGTTTTTTCAAACATGTCGATTGGGGAGGCGTATTCGGAGGAAGGCTCTTCAACCGTTAAAAGTCTGACTTTGCCTCCCTGTCGACCGATGTATTCATAAAACATCATGGCATGGGCCATTTCTTCATGATACTGGGCCATAAACCATTTGGCGAAACCTTTTAATCCTATGAAAGAACTGTGTGCCGACATAGAAAGATAGATGTATGCGGAAGAAAACTCTTCTTTCAGGTGATTGTTAAAACTGTCCATCATTTTATTACTTAACATTACTTTCTCCTTTTCTTGATTTGTTCAGTACTTTAGCTGATATTTATGTTATGAATCAAGCGGTTTGTTTCCGGGTAGTGTAAAATAAAGGGTGAAAGGATTATTATGGATTATTATGGGGA
>Ga0256830_1002101_pt1 | contig 13424 bp, 13 predicted proteins | sample 128326metaG_FD_190537 | JGI IMG/M metagenome (GOLD analysis project Ga0256830, IMG submission 190537) | Hydrothermal vent microbial communities from Lau Basin, Pacific Ocean - 128-326 | ecosystem: Environmental > Aquatic > Marine > Hydrothermal vents | place: Pacific Ocean: Lau Basin | collected...
GTGCGGTGGCCTCGCCGCCACACCCTACGATGCTCATTTGTCGCCTTTGTACGCCGGATGCCATGCCGTGCGGGGGCGTTCCACCGGTGCGGCCGGCGGGACCGGCCGCACCCTACGCCTCATTTCGATTCAACAAGCACCTCTGCGTTTCAGAGGACAGACGACGGAAGACAGAGGACAGATGAACGTGTAGGGTGTGGCCGCACAGCGGCCGCACCATGCAGGGCTGTCTTCGCGCGGGAAAAAGAGACCAGAAAGGGTCAGTGCAGCGTCGGTGTCGCGGGTTCTTCCAGCAGGGCGCGGGCGGCGGCCTCGATGCGGCCGCGCTGGAGCACGATCTGCCAGCGGCGGCCGCCCACCTGGCGGTAGAGCACCGCGGCGCGGATGCCGGCCAGCAGCAGGGCGCGGATGAGGGCGGCGTTGGCGTCGTCTTCCAGGAAGCGGGCCTCGCCGGTGACCATGATGCGCGGCAGGAGGGTGCTCACGGTGTCGGCATAGAGCTGGCCCAGGGCGCCGATGATGGTGGGGTGCATGAGTTCGAAGTGGCGGCGCTGGTCGCGGATGCGGGCCAGGCCGCGATCGATCTGGTCCAGCAGGGCGGGGCTCCTGGCCAGCTTGCGCTCCAGCACCAGCAGGCTGATCACGTAGCGGGCCAGCTCCAGGTCGCGCCCGCGGCCGTCCCCGCCCAGCTGCTCCACCAGGACCTGCAGGCCCCGGCGCACGGGCACCACGCCGCCGAAGACATCCTCGGTGGTCTGCGGGTTCTCCACGAACAGGCTCTCCAGGCAGGTCTCGGCGTCGGCCCGGTCCACTTCGCCGGTGCGGGCCACCTGGCGCACCAGGGCCGCGGCCTGGAACACGCCGGCCAGGGCCAGGGTGCGGTCGCGCACGCTGCCCGTCATGGCGCCAGCGGCCCCCCGGGGCCCTCGGGCAGGCGCTCGGTGGTCTCGATGCGGCCCCCGCCCAGGCATTCCTCGCCGGCGTAGAACACCACCCACTGGCCGGGCGCCACCGCCCACTGTGGACTGTCGAATTCCACCATCAACCTGCCATTTTTGCCGGTTTTCACCAGGCACGGGGTGTCCTGCTGCCGGTAGCGGGTCTTGGCGGTGCAGGCCAGGGGCAGGCGGGGGGCGCGCCCGGCGATCCAGTGGACCTGGCCGGCAGTGAGCCAGCGGCTGTACAGGAGCGGATGGTCATGGCCCTGGACCACGACGAGGGCGTTGGCCCCGTGGTCCTTGCCCGCCACGTACCAGGGTGCGGGGCCGGCGCCGTGACGGCCGCCGATGCCCAGGCCCTGGCGCTGGCCCAGGGTGTAGAAGGCCAGCCCCTGGTGCTCGCCCACCACCTCGCCCGCGGGCGTGCGCACCGGGCCCGGCTCGGCGGGCAGCCAGCGGGCCAGGAAGGCGCGGAAGTTGCGCGGGCCGATGAAGCAGATGCCGGTGCTGTCGCGCTTGGCATGCACGGGCAGGCCGGCGCGCGCGGCCAGGGCCCGCACCTCGCGCTTGTGCAGCCCGCCCAGGGGAAAGCGGGCCCGGGCGAGCTGGTCCTGGTCCAGGGCGTGGAGGAAATAGCTCTGGTCCTTGTCCGGGTCGCGGCCGCGCAGCAGGCGCCAGCGGCCGCCCGCGCGGGCGGTGCGGGCGTAGTGGCCGGTGAGGACGTACTCGGCGCCGCGGGTCCGGGCGAAATCCAGGAACTCGCGGAACTTGATCTCGCGGTTGCAGAGGACGTCGGGGTTGGGGGTGAAGCCGGCCCGGCACTGGTCGAGGAAGGCGGCGAACACCCGCTCCCAGTACTCGGCGGCGAAGTTGACCGTGGCCAGCGGCAGCCCCAGGCGGTCACACACGGCGCGGGCGTCGGCGAGGTCGGCCGCGGCGCTGCAGCGGCCGCCGGCGTCGTCCTCCTCCCAGTTCTTCATGAACAGCGGGCGCACGTCCAGCCCCGCCTCCTGCGCCAGCAGGGCGGTCACGGCGGAGTCCACCCCGCCGGACAGGCCCACCGCCACGGGCGTGCCCGGGGCCAGGTCCGGCAGGGGCGGGGACAGCTTCTCGGCGGCGTTCATGGCAGCGGTTTCCCAGGCAGGGGCGGGCGCATCATAGCAGATCGCCCGCTCCGGCGATGTCGGGGTGATCCACCAGCAGATCAAGGGGATAGCGCCGGCCGGCGCGGTAGTCCGCGATGGCCCGGGCCACCAGGGGGCTGCGCAGGGGGCGCCCGGCCAGGGCCCCGGGGCTCAGCCAGTGCACGGCGACGATGTCCGGGTCCAGCTCGGGCGGTGCGGCGGGTGCCTCGGCCGGGCCGGTGAAGCAGAACCGCAGCCAGGTGTCTCCCGCGCCTTCCCAGCGGTAGACGCCCACCAGGGCCTCGGGGTGGAAGCGCCAGCCGGTCTCCTCCCGGACCTCGCGCACCACCGCAGCCGGCAGCGACTCGCCCGGCTCCAGGTGCCCGGCGGGCTGGTTGAGGACGGCGCGCCCGCCGGCGCGCTCCTCAACGAGCAGATGCCGGCCGGCCTGCTCGATGACGGCGGCGACGGTGACCCGGGGTGCCCAGACCATGCCGTTCTCCATGCCGGGGGGCCTCGGCCAGGCGCCACTGGCCCGGCGCCAGGTCGCCCAGCGTCCACGGGCCCACGGCCACCCGCACCAGGCGCAGGGTGGGATGGCCCACGGCCGCGGTCATGCGCCGCACCTGGCGGTTGCGGCCCTCGCGCAGGGTGATGGCGAGCCAGGTGGTCCCGGCGTCGGCCACGGCCGGGTCGCGCGGCCACAGGTCCGGCGGCGCCAGGCGCTCCACCTCCGCCGGGCGGGTGAGGCCGTCGCGCAGGCGCACCCCCTCGCGCAGGGCGGCCAGGGCGGCGTCGCCGGGCTCGCCTTCCACCTGGACCCAGTAGGTCTTGGCCCACTTGCGCCCCGGGTGGCTGATGCGGTGCTGCCAGCGGCCGTCGTCGGTGAGCACCAGCAGGCCCTCGCTGTCCTGGTCCAGGCGCCCGGCCGGGTAGACCCCGGGCACCGGCACGTAGCGGGCCAGGGTGGGCCGGCCGGCGGCGTCGGTGAACTGGGACAGCACGCCGTAGGGCTTGTTGAACAGGAGGATGCGGGACATGGGGGGACTATTTTCCCTGAACTATCAAGGAAATGCCATTTCGGCCGATAAGGTGGGCAGAGGGGAGGCGATGTTCCACGACGGACCCATTATACCCACCAGGACCCCATGACGAAGTCCCGGCCCAGCATCCGCGGCCGCCTGCTTCTGCTGCTGGCGGCCGCCGGCCTCCTGTTGTTCGGGGGCACGTTCCACGCACACATCCAGGGCGAGGGGCCGGCAGCGGCCGGGGTGCCGATGCCCTGGATGGAGTACGGGCTCATGCTGGCCGGGCTGGTGCTGTTTCTGGGCGCCGGACTGTGGCTGGCTTTCGATTACGTGGTGCGCCGCCCCCTGCGCCAGGTGATCCGGCTCATGGAAGCCGAGGCCCGGGGCGACCGTTCCGGGGGCGGGCTGGAGAAGCTGCGCTACGAGACCGCCGAGGTGCGCCACCTGCACAATGCGTTCGATGTCATGCGCGAGGAGGTCCACGCGCGCGAGCAGCGCCTGCGCGCGATCCTGGACAACGCCGCCGAGGGTATCGTGACCATCGACGCCGGCGGCCGCGTCGAGGGGTTCAACGCGGCCGCCGAGGCCCTGTTCGGCCGTCCCGCCGAGGCGGTGGTGGGGCGGCACGTGCGCCACCTGCTCACGCGCGACGCCTGGCGCCAGTGTGCCCGCGTGGTGCGGGACGGGCGCTGGGACGCGCACTGGGCGGGCGAGCAGGCGGACGACTGCCTGTGGGGGCGGAAGGCCGACGGCTCGCGCTTTCCCATGTCGGTGAAGCTGTCGCACATGACGGTGGACGGCCGCGGGCTGGTCACCGCCATCGTCTCCGACGTGAGCGAGCGGCGGGCCCTCATCGCGCGCCTGCGCCACCTGGCCGAGCGCGATCCCCTCACCGGGCTCTACAACCGGTATTACTTTCTGCCCGAGCTGGAGCGGGCGGTGGCCCGGGCCCACCGGGCCGGTGAGCCCATGGCGGCGCTCATCTACATCGACCTGGACAACTTCAAGTACATCAACGACACCCTGGGGCACCTGGCCGGCGACGATGTCCTGCGCGAGGCCGCGGCGCGGCTGTCGCGGCGCCTGCGCAAGGGCGACCTGCTGGCGCGCCTGGGCGGCGACGAGTTCGCGGTGCTGCTGGCCGACCTGCCGCCGGAACGGCTGCACGACACCGCCGAGGGCTTTCGCCGCCAGCTCGCGGACTTCGTGTTCATGCGCGAGGGGCAGGCCATGGACGTGGCCTGTTCCATCGGCGCGGTGGCGCTGGGCCCGGACATCGAGGACAAGGAGGAGCTGCTGGCGCGGGCCGACCTGGCCTGCCATGCCGCCAAGCAGGAGGGGCGCAACCGCGTGCACGTGTACTCCCGGCACGACCGCAGGCGGGCGAGCCGCATGTCGGCGGACATGGGCTGGGCCCGGCGCATCCGGCGGGCGCTGGCCGAGGACCGCATGGTGCTGGCGGTGCAGCCCATCACCTGTCTCGGCACCGGCCGCACCGGCATGTGCGAGGTGCTGGTGCGCATGCGCGACGAGGAGGGCGATCTGGTCATGCCCGGCGGTTTCCTCCCCCTGGCCGCGCGCTTCGGGCTCATCACCGAGATCGATCGCCGGGTGATCAGCGGAGTCCTGCGCTGGCTGGCGGCGGCGGGTCCGGGCCGCGCGCCCCTGGTCTACAGCATCAACCTGTCGGCCGAGTCGGTGGCCGACACCGCCATGCTGGACTTCATCCGCACCGAGCTGGAGCGCTGGCCGGTGGACCCCACGCTGCTGGTGTTCGAGATCAGCGAGACCGCGGCCATGACCCACCTGGAGGCCACGGCGGCCTTCGTCACCGGCGTCCGGCGCCTGGGCTGCGGCACCGCGCTGGACGACTTCGGGGCCGGGCACTGCGCCTTCGCCCACTTCCGCGATCTGCCCTTCGACTTCATCAAGATCGACGGCGGCATCGTCCGCGATCTGAGCAGCGATCGCCTGCAGCGTGCCTTCGTGCGCGCCATCACCGACATCGCCCACGCCGCCGGGCGCAAGACCATCGCCGAGTGCGTGGAGACCCATGCGGCCCTGGAGGCCCTGCGCGAGGCGGGGGTGGACATGGTCCAGGGCTTCTGCCTGGCGCGGCCCGGCCTGCTGGCACCGGACGGCGGACAGCCGCGGCAGCAGGCCTGACCCGCTTGCCCCGGCGCCGGGCGGCGGTGGTATCATTGCGCGCCTGTTTCCCGGCCACAGCCAGAGATTTCCACCCATGACTTTCGACAGGATCACCGTGCCGGCGGACGGCACCCGCATCACCGTCAACCCCGACCATTCCCTCGACGTGCCCGACCGGCCCATCGTGCCCTTCATCGAGGGTGACGGCATCGGCGTGGACATCACCCCGGTCATGCGCCGGGTGACCGACGCCGCGGTGGAGAAGGCCTACGGCGGCGCGCGTGCCATCGCCTGGATGGAGATCTACGCCGGCGAGAAGGCCACCCGGATTTACGGTGCGGACACCTGGCTGCCGGACGAGACCCTGGAGGCCATCCGCGAGTTCGCGGTGGCCATCAAGGGCCCGCTCACCACGCCGGTGGGCGGCGGCATCCGTTCCCTCAACGTGACCCTGCGCCAGGAGCTGGATCTCTACGTCTGCCTGCGCCCGGTGCGCTACTACGACGGCACTCCCAGCCCGCTCAAGGCGCCGGAGAAGACCGACATGGTCATCTTCCGCGAGAATTCCGAGGACATCTACGCCGGTATCGAGTGGCCGGCGGGCAGCGCCGAGGTGAAGAAGGTCATCCGCTTCCTGCAGGACGAGATGGGCGTGCGCAAGATCCGCTTCCCCGAGACCTCGGGCATCGGCGTCAAGCCGGTGTCGGAGGAGGGCACCAAGCGCCTGGTGCGCCGCGCCATCCAGTACGCCATCGACAACGACCGCGCCTCGGTGACGCTGGTGCACAAGGGCAACATCATGAAGTTCACCGAGGGGGCGTTCAAGAACTGGGGCTACGAGCTGGCGCGCGAGGAGTTCGGGGCGGTGGAGTTCGACGGCGGTCCCTGGTGCAAGCTGAAGAACCCGCGTACCGGCAACACCATCGTCGTCAAGGATGTCATCGCCGACGCCTTCCTGCAGCAGATCCTGCTGCGGCCCGAGGACTATGACGTCATCGCCACTCTCAACCTCAACGGCGACTACATCTCCGACGCCCTGGCGGCCCAGGTGGGGGGCATCGGCATCGCCCCCGGCGCCAACCTGTCCGACACGGTGGCCCTGTTCGAGGCCACCCACGGCACCGCGCCCAAGTACGCCGGCCAGGACAAGGTCAACCCCGGCTCGCTCATCCTGTCGGCGGAGATGATGCTGCGCCACCTGGGCTGGACCGAGGCCGCCGACCTGGTGGTCAAGGGCATGTCCGGCGCCATCGCCGCCGGCACCGTCACCTACGACCTGGAGCGGCTCATGGAGGGCGCCACGCTGGTGTCCTGCTCCGGCTTCGGCGAGGCGGTGGTGGCGCACATGTGACCCGGCGCGCGGCGGGATCCCGCCGCGCGGAGGGCGGATGAAAACGGCAGGGGGCCGGCCTCAGCCGGCGCCCATGTCTCCGGCGGTGTCCTTGGGCCGGATGGAGGTGGCGTGCATCCCCTTGGGCCCCTGGGTGAAGTCGAACTCCACCGTCTGGCCCTTCTTCAGGGTCTTGTAGCCTTCCATATGGATGGCGGAGAAATGGGCGAAGACGTCCTCCCCTCCCTCAGCCGGGGAAATGAATCCATACCCCTTTGCGTTGCTGAACCATTTGACGGTGCCGATCGCCATGCCTTCCTAGCCTCCTTCTACTTCTCATGTGGGTGACCTGGGTAGCGCGGTGGACAACAATTTCCACAAAAAACAGAAGGTTATGGTGGGGCCTCCCCCCCGGTGGTCGTTATCGTCGTTATCCTTCTAATATAGACAAAAATCCGCACCCTGCACCCGGCGGGCCGGGCAGGGAACTTGTATGGGGCTTTTTCCGACCAAATATGGTGGATTGGGCCCCGATCATTGGATTCGGCTAGAATCGTTGGAGGTATGAGCGAGAAGCACGATCAGGGGCGCCACGACGACGGCCTGGCGCTGCAGGAAGCCAAGCCGCGGCTGAAGAAGCCCCCCATGTATAAAGTTGTCCTGCTGAATGACGATTACACTCCCATGGAGTTCGTCGTTCACATCCTCGAGCGCTTTTTTGGCATGGATCGTGTAAGGGCTACACGCATCATGTGGAAGGTGCACACCGAGGGCAAAGGGGTGTGCGGCGTCTTCACCCGCGACGTGGCCGAGACCAAGGTGGTCCAGGTGAACGACTTTTCGCGCCGGCACGAACACCCGCTGCTGTGCACGATGGAAGAATCGGATGGGTGAGCAACCATGCTGAACAAAGAGCTTGAAGCCTCGCTGAACCAGGCATTCCGCCAGGCGCGCGAGAAGGACCACGAGTTCATGACCGTGGAGCACCTGCTGCTCGCGCTGCTGGACAACCCGTCGGCCAGCGACGTGCTGCGCGCCTGCGGCGCCGACCTCGACGTGCTGCGCCGCGAGCTCACCGCCTTTCTCGACGAGACCACGCCGCTGCTGCCGCCCAACGACGAGCGCGACACCCAGCCCACGCTGGGCTTCCAGCGCGTGCTCCAGCGCGCGGTGTTCCACGTCCAGTCCTCGGGCAAGCAGGAGGTGACCGGCGCCAACGTGCTGGTGGCCATCTTCAGCGAGCAGGAGTCGCAGGCGGTCTACTTCCTCAAGAAGCAGGACATCACCCGCCTGGACGTGGTCAACTACATCGCCCACGGCATCTCCAAGGTCTCCGACGAGGACCAGGGCGGGTCCGAGGTGTCCGGCAGCGAGGAGGCGGCCGGCGACAGCGGCCAGAGCCCGCTGGAGCAGTTCACCACGAACCTCAACCAGCTCGCGCGCATGGGCCGCATCGATCCGCTCATCGGCCGCAAGCAGGAGATCGAGCGCACCATCCAGGTGCTGTGCCGCCGGCGCAAGAACAACCCGCTGCTGGTGGGCGAGGCCGGCGTGGGCAAGACCGCCCTGGCCGAGGGCCTGGCCAAGATGATCGTGGACGGCGAGGTGCCCGAGGTGCTGAGCCAGTCCACCATCTACTCGCTGGACATGGGCACCCTGCTCGCCGGCACCAAGTACCGCGGCGATTTCGAGAAGCGGCTCAAGGCGGTGCTGGCCCAGCTCAGGAAGGAGCCGGGGGCGATCCTGTTCATCGACGAGATCCACACCATCATCGGCGCCGGGGCCGCCTCGGGCGGATCCATGGATGCGTCCAACCTGATCAAGCCGGTGCTGGCCTCGGGTGAACTCAAGTGCATCGGGTCCACCACCTACCAGGAGTACCGCGGCATCTTCGAGAAGGATCGCGCGCTGGCGCGCCGGTTCCAGAAGATCGACATCACCGAGCCGTCGGTGGAGGAGACGGTGCAGATCCTCGAAGGGCTCAAGTCGCGCTTCGAGGAGCATCACGAGGTGCGCTACACCCACCAGGCCCTGCGCACCGCCGCCGAGCTGGCCGACCGCTACATCAACGAGCGCCACCTGCCGGACAAGGCGGTGGACGTGATCGACGAGGCCGGGGCCAACCAGCGCCTGCAGCCGCCGTCGCGGCGCAAGAAGACCATCGGCGTGAAGGAGATCGAGGCGGTGGTGGCCAAGATCGCACGCATTCCGCCCAAGTCGGTCTCGCGCGACGACCGCACCCAGCTCAAGAACCTGGAGCGCGATCTCAAGCTCGTGATCTACGGCCAGGACGAGGCCATCGAGACCCTGAGCACGGCGATCAAGCTGGCCCGCTCCGGGCTGGGCAACGAGAACCGCCCCATCGGTGCGTTCCTGTTCGCTGGGCCCACCGGCGTGGGCAAGACCGAGGTCACGCGCCAGCTCGCGCGCACCCTGGGCATCGAGCTCATCCGCTTCGACATGTCCGAGTACATGGAGCGGCACACCGTCTCGCGCCTCATCGGCGCGCCGCCGGGCTACGTGGGCTTCGACCAGGGCGGCCTGCTCACCGAGGAGATCGCCAAGCACCCGCACGCGGTGCTGCTGCTGGACGAGATCGAGAAGGCCCATCCGGACGTGTTCAACCTGCTGCTGCAGGTCATGGACCACGGCACACTCACCGACAACAACGGGCGCAAGGCCGACTTCCGCAACGTCATCATCGTGATGACCACCAACGCGGGGGCGGACCGGCTCGATCGCCGCTCCATCGGCTTCACCGAGCAGGACCACTCCAGCGACGCCATGGAGGTCATCAACCGCACCTTCACGCCGGAGTTCCGCAACCGGCTGGATGCCATCATCCAGTTCAAGCCGCTGTCGCCGGAGACCATCAGCAAGGTGGTGGACAAGTTCATCTTCGAGCTGGAAGGCCAGCTCGAGGAGAAGGGCGTCACCCTCGAGGTGGACGACGAGGCCCGCACCTGGCTCGCCATGCACGGCTATGACCCCAAGATGGGGGCACGGCCCATGGCCCGCGTGATCCAGGAAAACATCAAGAAGCCGCTGGCAGAGGAGCTTCTGTTCGGCCGCCTGGCCAACGGCGGCCACATCACCGTCACCCTGCGCGACGACAGGCTCCACATGGAGCTGGAAGGCAAGGACGAGCTGACGACCCAGTAGTCACGGGGACTGGCGCCCCCGCACAGGGCCGAGGGACGAGGGCCGAGGAACGGAGAACGGCAGGAGCAGTTCCGGGCTGCTGGAACGGCGTGGTGTTCGCCTCCGCGCCTTCCGCGTTCGTGTCACGTGGCGGTGGCGGGGGGCTTCGGAACCGGTGCCTAGCGCGTGCGGAAGACGATGCGGCCCTTGCTGAGGTCGTAGGGGGTGAGCTGGACGGTGACCCGGTCCCCGGTGAGGATGCGGATGTAGTGCTTGCGCATCTTGCCCGAGATGTGGGCGGTCACGACATGGCCGTTGTCCAGCTTCACGCGGAACATGGTGTTGGGCAGGGTCTCGATGACCGTGCCTTCCATCTCGATGTGTTCTTCCTTCGCCATGCCTTGCCGGGGCCCGTTTTGACCAGCGCGAATGATGCCTGAAACCGCCGCGTTTTTCAAAACCCGCGCGCGGGCTCAGGCCCGGTCCTGCAGCCGCCGCCAGCGGTGGCCGTCGAAGGCCTCCAGCGGCCGGAAGCGGGCCTTGTAGGCCATCTTGCGCGTCTCCCGGATCCAGTAGCCCAGGTAGACGTGGGCCAGGCCCAGCCGCCGGGCGCGCTCCACCTGCCACAGCACCGCGAACACGCCCAGCGAGCGCCGCGGCTCGTCCGGCTCGAAGTAGGTGTAGACCGCCGACAGCCCGTCGGCCAGGTGGTCGGTCACCGCCACCGCCAGCAGCCGGCCTTCCTCGCGGAACTCGTACAGGCGGGTGGCGCTCCAGGGGCTGGAGATGAAGGACAGGTAGTTTTCGGGGGCATCGTTGTCCATGCCGCCGCCGGGGTGGCGGCTGCGGATGTAACGGCGGTAGAGGGCAAAGTGCTCGTCCTCGTAGCGCACCGGCCCCTCCTGCACCTCGACGCCGCGGTTGCGGGCCCAGGCGCGGCGCTGGGCCCGGTCGGGGGTGAACTCCGCCACCGGGATGCGCACCGGCACGCAGGCCCGGCAGGTGGCGCAGTGGGGCCGGTACAGGTGGGCCCCGCTGCGCCGGAAGCCCAGCAGCGAGAGGCGGGAGTAGAGCCCGTTGTCCAGCCGCGCCGAGGGGTCGGCGAACAGGGTCACCGCCTCCCGCTCCGGCAGATAGCTGCAGGCGTGGGGCGCGGTGACGTAGAACTGCAGCCGCTCCAGGTCGACCGGTGAATTGCTGCCCTGATCCAAGGCCGCCTCCCTCCCGGGGTGGAAACGCCCGGTTCCATCATAACGGCGCCGCCATCCGCCCGCCAGCGGACAGGGTCACGCGGCGGGAAACCGGCCGCCGCTCTCCGCCACCGCCGCGGCCACGGCCGGGTCCAGCTGCCAGGGGCCGGCGGCGGCCGGGTCGCGGATGTGCTCGTCCAGCAGGGCCAGGAACCGCTCCCGGGGCACGGGGGCCGCACCCAGGCGCCGCAGGTGCGCGGTCTCCACCTGGCAGTCGATGAGGGCATAGCCCCACGCCGCGAGCTGGTGCACCAGGTGGACGAAGGCCGCCTTGGAGGCGTCGGACACGCGGCTGAACATGGACTCGCCGAAGAAGACCCGGCCCATGGCCACCCCGTAGAGGCCGCCCGCCAGGCGCCCGTCCTGCCACGCCTCCACCGAGTGGGCCCAGCCCAGCCGGTGCAGGCGGGTGTAGGCATGGCGCATCTCCTCCGTGATCCAGGTGCCGGACTCGCCGCGCCGCGGCTGGGCGCAGGCACGGATCACGTCCTCGAACGCCGCGTCCAGCGTGATGGCGAAGGGCCGCCTGCGCAGGGTCTTGCGCAGGCTGCGCGAGACATGCAGTTCACGCGGGAACAGCACCAGGCGCGGGTCTGGCGACCACCACAGGATGGGCTGGCCCTCGGAGTACCACGGAAAGATCCCCCGCCGGTAGGCCGCCAGCAGCCGCTCGGGGCCGAGATCGCCGCCCACCGCCAGCAGCCCGTCGGGGTCGCGCAGGGCCTGCTCCGGCGGCGGGAACCAGGCGGGATCGCGCGGGTCCAGCCAGGCGGGCTCCCTCATGGCGCGGCGGGCTCCGTCCGGCGCCAGGGCAGGTCCGCCCGCAGGGCGTCCATGTAGTCGGCCACCGCGCGCGCCTCGCGGGCGGTGAACTCCGCCACCGCCGGGCGCAGGTGGGCGTCGGCCAGCCAGTGGGCGGAGTACGTGGCCACCGGCTCGAAGCCGCGCATCACCTTGTGCTCGCCCTGGGCGCCGGGCTCGAAGCGGGCCAGGCCGTGGCGCAGGCAGTAGTCCAGGCCCTGGTAGTAGCAGGTCTCGAAGTGCAGGCCGTCGATGAACTCCGAGGCGCCCCAGTGGCGCCCGTACAGGGCCCGGCCGTCGCGCAGGCACAGGGCGGCGGCGATGACGCGGCCGGCACGCAGCGCCTGGATGAGCACCACCCCGCCCGGCAGGGTGCGGTTGATCTCCTCGAAGAAGCCCGGGGTGAGCGTGGGCACGCCGCCCTTGCGGTGAAAGGTGGCGGCGTAGAAGTGGTGAAACCCGTGCCAGTCCTCCGCCGTGATGCCGGGGCTTTCCAGCACCCTGAACTCCACCCCGGCCTCGCGCACCCGGCGCCGCTCGCGCCGGATGTTCTTGCGCCGGCGCGCGGTGAAGTCGGCGAGCATCTCGTCGAAGTCGCGCCAGCCGCGGTTGAACCAGTGGAACTGGCAGCCCAGGCGCCGCAGCCAGCCGGCGCCCTCCAGGGTCTCGTTCTCCTCCCGCGGCGGGAACAGCACGTGTACGCCGGAGAAGCCGCCGCGCCGGCATTCCTCCACCAGCGCCCCGGCCAGGACGGCCGCGACCTCGTCCCGCGCGGCTTCGGGGTGCACCAGCAGCCGCGGCCCGGTGACGGGCGAGTAGGGGGAGGCGGCCACCAGCTTGGGATAGTAGCGCCGGCCGTGGCGCTCCCAGAAACCGGCCCAGCTCCAGTCGAACACGAACTCGCCGTAGGAGTTGTCCTTGGCGTAGAGCGGCACCGCGCCCGCGAGACGGTCGCCGTCGAAGGCCAGCAGGTGGCGCGGGATCCAGCCGAAGTGCTCTCCCACGCAGCCGTGGCGTTCCTGCGCCAGCAGGAACTCGTGGCGCACGAAGGGATTGCCGCCGGGCACCAGCGCGTTCCATGCCGCCGCCGGTACCGATTCAAGCCCGTCGACGAAGCGGAGGTCCATGCCGGTGCCAGATGCCAGATCTCAGATGTCAGATGTCAGATGTCAGATGCCGGGAGGTAGCCGATCCGGTCCGCCCGGAGCACACCCCCTCACCCCGGCCCTCTCCCCCGCGATGCGGGGGAGAGGGGGATGGAAAAATCAGTTGCGGCATCGAACCTTCACCGGGTGCGAAAAAACGGTCCCCTCTCCCTCCGGGAGAGGGTCAGGGTGAGGGGATCAACGGGCACCGGCCCACCGGGCAGGGACCGCACCCCCAATGGTGCGGACGCGCGTTTCCCAGCAGCCAGCCCCCAGCCGCTTCCAGGATCCCCCCTCACCCCGGCCCTCTCCCCCGCATCGAGGGGGAGAGGGGGATGGAAAAAATGGACCGGACCGGGGAGGATGGAAATCCGGCAGCCGGCCCCCGGCCCCTAGCTCCCTTTCTCCAGGTTGTCCAGGTAGCGCTCGGCGTCCAGCGCCGCCATGCAGCCGGTGCCGGCGGAGGTGATGGCCTGGCGGTAGACGTGGTCCATGACGTCGCCGGCGGCGAACACGCCC
>Ga0256830_1002102_pt1 | contig 13422 bp, 10 predicted proteins | sample 128326metaG_FD_190537 | JGI IMG/M metagenome (GOLD analysis project Ga0256830, IMG submission 190537) | Hydrothermal vent microbial communities from Lau Basin, Pacific Ocean - 128-326 | ecosystem: Environmental > Aquatic > Marine > Hydrothermal vents | place: Pacific Ocean: Lau Basin | collected...
AACGGTAGCCGACAATGGTCCGGATGGAACGGCGCAGACGGACGACGATCTGGTCGGACAAGAACGCATCGTCTTCGCGGCACCATGGGAGATCGTCTTCAACGGCGATGTCGACCCCAACATCGATGCGATTCATGATGATGTTTCCGGCGCGACCCTTCCTTCAGGCTACGCCCCGGTCACCTTCGGAACCGGCGCGGAAACCATCCGCTACACGCTGGACTCTACGGGAGACGGAACCATCGCCGCGGCAGACCATGGAGATGACGCCGAAGAATCCGTCGTATCGAATCCGGGGCTTTACATTCTTCGCCGTGAAGTCTACGGATACAACGGGAGCGACAACACGAACCCATCCGACACCATCGCCCTGATCCGCGGCCCCGTCGCCTACCCTAGCGGAGCTCAACCTTCGCCGCTCTTCCTGTATTGGGGTGACTTCGACTCCGACGCCGACCTCGATCTTTGGGGTGACAACGGAGCGGGCGGCGGCACGGCGAACAATGGGATCCTCGAAGCCTCGGAACTTGCGGCTCTCGGCCCGGTCACCGATGAGGACGTCGACGACGATGGGACGCTCGACGCGGGCGAAGATCGCAACGGAAACGGCGTTCTCGATCGCAGAATCTCCGACATCATCAAGCTCGTCGATGTTCATCTCACGGCGGAAACCAGTTATCCCGACAAGGATTACCGAGATGCGACCCGTTCGAGCACGTCGACTCCGTGGAGATACCGCTCCGTTACCCAGAGCACGAAGATCAAGCCGCGCAACATCGAACTCCCGGGGGGTGCCTGCGGCGACTACCCCGAGCCGATCACATCGCCGGTGATTTCGAATGCTTGTGCGGACGTCAATGCCGATGGGAAATTGACGATCAACTGGGGCCTCTCAGCCGACGACGGCGACTTCGAGATGGACGTGGAACGCTACATCGTCTTTCGCACGGACAAGAACAACGTTTTTTCCGCCACACCCTATTCGGAGACCGGCGCCGGCATCTCGACCTGGACCGACAACTGGATCAACTTCCGCTCGTGGCCGCCCAAGCAATACTGGTACAAGGTTCGTGCGATGGACTGCACTCCTCAGTTGTCGGAAAAAGACCCGGTGGCCGGGCCCTACCCCGCGCTGGTTGGTGCGGCCTATCCGAAAAACGGATGGGTCGAAGATCTCCCCGGTGACGATGGAAGCCAACTGCGCGTCAATTGGGAACCTTCGCCCGATGAGAATATGAACACCACCGGCTACGGCGGCATCGTCAAAGGCTATTGGATCTATCGCTCGACCTCTCCGGATTTCCGTTGTCAGACTCCGGTGCATGCGAGCATCATCGATGCCGACGGCTCGCCCACCTACAACTTCGTCGACAACGCGAGCAATTCCACATCTGCCCCGGTCTTCGGCACGCTCTACTACTACTGGATGCGCAGCCGCGACGACAACGGCTCCCTCTCCCCCTACAGCCCCCGCTTCTGCGCGCGGTCGTACCGAGGTCCGACCTTTCCGCTCGACATGCACATCCGCACGGTGGCGTACGACGGAACGACGAATAGGAATGAGATCTGGTTCATGGGCAATCCGGAAAACGAGGATGCCGGATACGACCCCGATCTGATTCGCTATCGCATCTACCTCGGCCGAGACACCGACGGTGACGGCTATTCGAACAACATGGTCAACGATCCCATCGGATTGACCGCCAACGAGCGCCTCGCGGAAATCGGTTTGACCGGCATCGCCTGGGCTGTCGGTTCCGAAAGCGCCGGCAAGGCCTTCCACACTCGCGACGGCGGGGCGTTTTGGGACACACTGCCCGACCCTTCGACATCGATTCTCTACTCGGTCGACTTCGTCGATCGCCTGCGCGGCATCATCGTGGGGACTTCGGGCTCGATCAGCTATTCGACCGACGGTGGTGCGACGTGGGACTCGGCCGCCTCCGCCACAGCGGTCGACCTCCGCGACGTCGTCTTCACCGAGAGCTTCGCGCTCGCCGTGGGTGATAGCGGAACACTCCTGCGCAGCGAAGATGACGGTGTCACATGGACACCCATATCGACCGGAGTGGTCGACGATCTCTTTGCCGTGGCCACGGACGGCCAATACGCCTTCATCGTCGGCGACAACGGCGTCATGCTGCGCTCGGTCGATGGCGGGTTGAATTGGAGCGACATCACGTCGTCCGCACAGCCGATCCGCGATGTGTGCACAACCGTGAATCTGGATGATCCACAGGGAGAGGTCTGGATCACCGGAAACGACGAAATCCTCATGTCGAAAGACAAGGGGAACACCTGGACGACATTCTCGATGGGTGTCGGCGGTGAGATCACCTCCATCGACTGCGTCGCGCCGAACAGCATCGTGTATGCCGCATCCGAACCGGCAGGGACGGTCATTCGCTTCGACGCGGCTATCGGACCGTCCTACTGGAATAGCCCAGGACCTCCGACCGATGTAGCGATGATCGATTCCCGGCGCGCGTGGGTTTCCGATCAGACAGGATACGTCCACTCCCGTGGGCTGGATGGAACCTGGTCTTCTTACTTTCTCTCCAACGATTCGATCAACGCCTTGGCGGCAAGACCGGATATCGTCTGGGAGGACACCACCTCCGGCAGCGCCGATTCCGGTTCTCCTTACTACTACGTCGTCACTTCCTACTACAACGAAGGCAACACGTTGCTCGACGGAGAGACCGCCATGCTTCCCGACCGTGATGCCAGCGTAGAATCTCCGGACGACACCGATGATCAGATCCTCGTCGACGCGTGTCAAGACTTTCAGCTCTTCATAACGGCACCGTAAGGAACAAGCCATGATCGAGCGACTTAGCCAGAGAGAAAACCAGCAACGAGGCTCGGCCTTATTGGTCGTGCTGCTCGTCATCGCCGGACTGACCGTGACTGGATTGTCGTTGCTCGGGTCGTCGACGCTCTCCCTCAAGACGGCCGATGCCAATCGCGATGACGTCGAACTCTTTTACATTGCGGAGGCGGGCCTTGATAGAATGGTGGGCGACGTCACATGTTCGTTGGTCGGCCAACCGAACCTCGACAACATCTTCGACAACTACGTCGCCTTGCATCTGACGAACGGCCGATCCCGCGGACCTGATGGTATTGCCGGCACGGCGGACGACGCCGGGCGCAACTACGTCGACGTCACGCATGGGCGAGGCTCCTACACCGTCAACATCCTCGCCTACCCCACGACGACAGATGAGGCACGTGAACTCGAATTCGTCGATATGAACATTCGATCCACCGCAAAGCTCGATGGCAAAGAAAAGACACTTTCATCGGTCGTGCGTCTAAAACTGATGCCGTCACGCGTTTTCGACAACGCCTACTTCATGAATAATTTCGGATGGATGAGCGGATGGGGCTGCGGCCAGCTCTATTTTCACGGAAACATGCGAGCCAACGGCGATATCCGCCTCTACGGAAGTTGCGTTCGCGGCCGCGGCACGCCCTTCTACCGCTCGGTCGTCGGCAACGATCTCATCGGCCGAGTCCATGACGGCGGCCTGATCGCAGGACAGCAGATCATCGGCGCGGAAAACTGCCAGAATGAATTCGGCGATCCCGCCAACCAGTACGAGTACCAAGAGAAGATTCCGATGCCCAATCTCTCGGATCTCTCAGTCTACGTCCGCGCCGCCCGAGAATGGAATGGAGGCGATCCCGGCCCAGACGGAATTTGGGGCACCAGTGACGATACCGGCGGCTCGATTCTTAGGGTGTGGGACAGGGCGCTCGGCCGCTATCGCGAATACCGCGGTTGCATCGGCTGCAACGTCGGAGCCGATGGGATATGGGGCACTGCCGATGACATGTATGGGCGCGACGGCGTAGCGAATACGGATGACGACGAAAGTCCGTTGATGGTCCTCGACGGCGAAATCCAGCCGATCATCATTGACGGCCCGGTCGTCATCGGCTCTCCCGGAGCGGATGGAATATGGAATACGGACGACGAGTGGGACGTCGCCGGTCTTCGCCCGATGACTGGAGCCATCATCATTCGCGGGCAGATCTCGGGGCAAGGCGCGCTCTACACCTCGGGAAATATCTATCTCCCACGAGATCTGTACTACGACAATCCGCCTCGGGAACATCTCCCCGGCTCCGGAAATCCGGACGGCACGGGCTATGGCAACGCTTCGAGCCTTGCGCATCCATCGATGGCTGAGGAAGACATCGAGGCATGGCGCGGTTTTACGACGGCGACGAGTCCGGCCGGCACCTACCAAGTCAGCGACGCCGACATGGTCGGCCTCTTCGCGCGCGAGAACATCCTGATCGGCCGATTCACCAACGGCTCGTATTGGGGTAGCGTCGATGGCTGGCTCGCCGACCCGGACAATGAATCGGAAGAAGATCTCGGCGTAGACAACCTGCCGAGCACCAATGACGAGAACGAAGGCAACAGCACGTGGGACGTACGAAGGTATACGGCGGACGGTTCGAATCAGTGCGGCTCGGGATTGATCCCCGCGGGCTACTCCGTCGGTGACGTCATTCCGGGAACCGGCGAGGATCTCGATGGAGACGGTCGATACGACGACACGATCACGCGCGGTTCGATCGCTCTGACCGGCCTACCGGCGTCCGGAACCTCGAGCTTTGCCTTTCCCGAAGACATCAACGATCGCCTAGACTCCGGCGCCGCAGATCCCAATACGGCGCCGCCGATCGATCTCGACAACGACGGCGTGATCTGGCGCGGCTCTCCTTTCTGGCTCGACAGTGCAACCAACCACACCTTCAACCAAGTCAGCGACAATCCGCCGAGGCATACCGCGCTGCATGCCGTGCTCTATACGAATCACGCCATCGCCGGAGTCGCCTTCGGCTCAGGCGGCATGATGGAGTATTTCGGAGCATTCGTCGCCAGAGTGGAAGCGACCGTCGGCTCGGCACCGACGATCTTTGCGCACGATCCCCGGCTGCTCGGAGGAGCCAAAGACTTCGGCATTTACCTCCCGAGGGAAAAAGCGATCGAAGTCCGCTCCTGGAAAGAAGAGGTCCGCGAGTGATGCTGCGGCCCGGTCTCGCGGCGATCCTTCTCGCCGCGACGGCCGCGGCCGTCGCAGCACCTCGTATCACGGGTGCTTCCATCGCGCTTTCTTTTGCGTCCGGCTCCGCCGTGATTTCGCTCGCCGTCGCCGTCAGCTCTTGGCGGCGCGGTCGGGGACTCGGGAGCCCTGCGGTTTCGGCTTTGGCCGTGGGCTGGCTCGTGCTTTCCGCAGCCAGTGCCGCGACTCTTCTTCCGCTCGGCCTTCGGCCGAAGCTCTGGGTCGTCGCCCTCCCGGCGTTGATCCTACTCGCGCTCGCGAGTGATGCTCTGTTGCGCTTGCTCGCGGCTCAACGAAACGAGGTCGAGGTTTTGCGTTCCCGACTGGCCCGACGTGAAGGAGATGTCCGCGCTCAGGCCGACCGCATTCGCCGCCTAGACCTTCACGACGGTGCGACCCGCCTGCTAAACCGCAGAGGCTTCGTGCGTGCCGCCGAAGAATCTCTGCGCACCTGCGCCGACGAGCGGCAAAGCCTCGCGCTCTTGTTGATCGACACCGAGGGACGACTCGACGACCGAGACTCCCTGCAAGGTCGCGCGCTCAGCCGCCGGCTCGGCAGAGCGGTCGGCCGAGCGGTGCGCGGTTCGGATGTCGCCGGACGGTGGGATGCGGGACTGCTGGCGCTGCTGCTACCTCATTGCGAAGACACGCGACCCGCCATCGAGCGTTTGCGCGCCTCGCTGAGCAAGGCGGGGATCACGGAGGGAGAAGACTTCCGTTTCGCCGGTGTCTCGATCGGGCCCCAGGGCCCATGGCCCGATGCTGAAGGCCTGATGGCCGCGGCCCAAGCCGCCCTCGGCGCTGCGCGAAGCGCCCCCAAGGACGCGGACGTCGCCGTTTGGCCGATCGATTGGGGACTCGCCTCCCTCAACCAGACACACCCCGCCTGATGGAATGGGGCGGCTCCGCCCCCCACCCATCACTCCCGATCCCGCGCCGCGACGAAAGCTCGATGCGGGACCGACCCGCCGATCGGTCGAATGCCGGAGAGCCGTGCCGCGAGAAACACTGGTTTGCGATGGAAGAATCGCATTCACATTTGTACATTTTTTTCGTCACAAGATGGGGGATTCGTGGTAAATCTATGGCCGTGCGGAAGGTTGGAACGTTCCACCGTGGAACCTGAGGGCGCGACATGGGTAGACACTTTGGTGCCGGTTGGGTCTTGCGCTTGCTCGAGGGACACGCGGGCTCTCGGCTCGCCTTTGGTTACCTCGCTAGGCAGCGATGGCGGCTCATCTATCTTCTTGGGGTCATTGCGGTTTGCATTCTCGTGGGCGTTATTTTCGGCGCACTCGCCTAGCCTGTGTCCTGAGAGCGGCTCCCCGGCACCGATGGCCCCCAAAGGCGCGAAACGCCTTGCGCGATGAGTGCAGCCTCATCGGGTCTCATGGTCAAGAGCGGGCGTGGTCAAGAGCGGGCGTGGTCAAAAGCGGGCATGGTCAAGAGCGGGGCTCACCCCGCCGATCTCATGTCGATTCAAACGCCGAAGGACATTCCGCAGCCGCAAGTCGCCTTGGCGTTGGGGTTTGAGACGGCGAACCCCGCTTCGTTGAGCGTGTTGAGATAGTCTAGCGTCGAGCCCGTCATGTATTGCAGAGTGATCGGGTCGACGAGCAGACGCAGATCGCCCACGAAATACTCCAAATCGCCCTCTTCCCTCGCGGAAAACTCGAAAACATATTTGAAGCCGGCGCACCCGCCTCCCTCGACTCCGACCCTGAAGCACTCTCCATCTTTGACATCCGGAGACGCGGAAAATTCGGCGATTTTCCGGAGTGCGGAATCGGTGATCTGAAACGGCAGCGGCAGCTGACGCGGACCGCTTTCGGCCTCGCCGCCGGTCGGCCGAGAATGCTCGGACATAGGCTTCTCCTCTCCGCGATTCTAGTCCCTCAGCGGCGATTTTCCACGCTTCGTGCATAATCCCGGCTTTCGAATCGAAACTACGAGGAAGATTCATGCCTGCCGGGCGTCGCGTCGTCATCACCGGAATCGGAGCCATTTCATCGATCGGAAGCGGTATCGACGAAATCGTCGGAGCGCTGCGAGAGGGTCGCTCGGGAATCGTCGCCATGCCGGAATGGGCCGGGATGAGCTCGCAAATCGCCGGATTGCCCGAGCGCCTGCCGGCCTGCGACTGGGTGCCGCGTCGCTTGCTCAAGGCCGCTCCGAGTGCCGGGCGCATGGGTCTAGCCGCTTCTTTCGAAGCCATTCACCGGGCCGATTTGAGCCTTGACGAGGTGAGAGGAACTCGTCTCGCCGTTTTGATCGGCTCGGGCTCGGGCTCCTCGCTCTCCAATTGGGAGGCTTGCGACAGCTATCGCCGGCGCGGGACGACCCGACGCGTTTCTCCCTACGCAGTCCCTCATGTGATGGGCTCGACCGTTTCGGCCAACGTCTCGGTGGCACTCGGCACGCGCGGCGAGAGTTGGTCGGTTTCCTCCGCCTGCTCGACAGGTGCCCACGCCATCGGGCTCGGATGCTTGATGATTCGCCACGGATATTACGAGCGCGCGCTCGTCGGAGCTTCCGAAGAGATCGACTGGTGCCGATCCGCCGCCTTCGACGCCATGCATTCCTTGAGTACTTCTTTCAATGATCGGCCGGAAAAAGCCTCTCGACCTTTCGACCGCGAGCGCGACGGCTTCGTGCTTTCCGGCGGTGCCGGCGTCCTGCTCATCGAAGAACTCGAAGCGGCCCTCGCTCGGGGTGCCCCGATCCTCGCGGAGATCGTGGGCTTCGGGGCGAGTTCCGATGGCCACGATATGGTCGTCCCGCGTTTCGAGGGTGCCGTCGAGGCCATGCGCAAGGCACTCGATGATGCCGCGATCGCACCTGAACAGGTCGACTACGTCAATGCTCACGGCACGAGCACACCCTACGGCGATGTCTCCGAGGCTCGAGCGATGGCTGAAGTCTTCGGCTCACGACAACCGTTCATCTCCTCGACCAAGTCCATGACCGGCCATGCCATCGGCGCGGCCGGGAGTCTCGAGGCCATCTACTGCGTTCTGATGATCCGTGACGGTTTTTTGGCGGCGAACATCAACCTCGAAGCCGTCGATCCAGCCTGCGCGCACCTGAAAATCGTCACCAGCCCGACCTTCGAGCATTCCCTCGATCTCTGTGCTTCCAACAGCTTCGGCTTCGGCGGAACGAACGCCTGCCTGCTCTTGCGCCGCTTCGAGTGATGCGGCATCTGCGATCCTGCAGGCGTGCGCATGAGCCGAGTCAAGTAGAGATCGACGCCCCCCCTTGAATTGCGGAAGCACTTGCTGAGAGAATCCACGCGACCGAATGCAAAGGAGGCTTCGTGGCGCAATGTCCCGAGTGTGGTGGAAATCTCTGGCCGATGCATCTGATCACCCGTCGCTTCCGCGATGCCGTACGTTGCCGATGGTGCCGCGCCCATGTGCGTCCCGTACGCTGGCTGTGCGTGCTCAAGAATGCGCTCCTGATTACGGCGGGTACGGTGCTCGTGACGGTCTTGGGAGTCCGCTATCACCTTTCTGCCGAGTTGGTCTGGCTGCTCGCGGCCGCAGCCTCGGCCATCGCTTTCGGCTTGGTGGCCTGGGCCTCCGAATGCGTCATCCCCATTGAAACCGTCATTCCCCGCGACATTCCCCGCTGGCAACGCAGGCCCGAAGAATGATCGAAGTCGCGTTCTCTACAGGAGACAGGCCGCCGCTGATTCCGGCGAGCATCTACGCGCTCGGGCGCAATTACGCCGAGCACGCGCGCGAGATGGAAGCCGATCCGGAACCGGTCGTCTTCATCATGCCGCGTACGGCGCTTCGACCCGGCGGCGGCCGCATCCGCCGGCCCGAGGGGTGCTCATTGGTGCATCACGAAGTCGAAGTCGTGCTGGCGCTAGGGATCGGCGGCAGTCGGCTCTCGGCTCGAGAAGCCGATGATGCCATCGCCGGATTGGCGATCGGTGTCGATCTGACCGCTCGCGACATCCAAGCGCGGGCCAAGGAGAAGCGTCATCCCTGGGCCCGCAGCAAGGGCTTCGCCGGAGCGGCTCCGATCTCGGCATTGGCGCCGTGGGCACCATGGAAACGGCGATGGAAAGAGATCGATCTCCACCTGAGCGTCTGCGGCACGAGGCGCCAAAGCGGCACTCTCGGACAAGCCATCCTCTCGCCGGTCGAGACGGTGATGCAACTCAGCCGGTGGTTCGAACTCGAAGCCGGCGATCTGATCTTCACCGGCACCCCCGCCGGAGTCGGGCCGATACAGCCCGGAGAGCCGTGCGTGGCCAAGAGCCTCGCGCTCGGTATGGAGGTCGCTTTCGAGTTGTGGGTTCCATGAGAAAACCGGGTTAGTATCTCGCCTCGATTTCGACGATGCCGTGGAAGGGTGGCCGAGTGGACGAAGGCGACGGTCTCGAAAACCGTTGAGGGTGCAAGCTCTCCGTGGGTTCGAATCCCACCCCTTCCGCCAGCGATCATCGACGAAAGTGCACCGCCTCCTGCGGGGGAGAATCAGCGGGCTCTCCGAAGCGGGGCTTACTCGGCCGGGAAAAGATCCGAGGATAGGTCGCGAGGAGCAGTGATGACCCCAGCGAATGAAGTCCTGACCATCTTCGACCTACTTTCCTCTTATCATCGCAGCCTCGAGAACATGAAGGCTTGGCTCGACGAGGCGAACCTCAGCAGCGAAGAGCGCATCGGCATCGCCGATGCTTGGCAGGAAGAAGCTTTCGCTTGGTTCCACTCGCATGGCTACTGTTTCGCCTGCAACCGCAACCTCCAGCGTTGCCGCTGCGATACCGTCCGCTCCGAATCCGGCGAAAACTACGACACTCAGGAGTGAAAGGCCTGTTTGTTGACCCGCGCGACCACCGCAAGGGCTTGCTCCAAGCGATCGGTGTCGATGAAACCCGGGCGATACCATACGCCGTGAGCAAAGACGAGCCCGTAGGGGGAGCCGAGACGGATCGCGGTTTCGACTCCTGCCGCTCCTTCATCCACCTCGAGCGCGACCCGAAACCTACGAGAGAGGCGCTCGATACGGCGATAGTCGAAGCGTGTCGCCGTCGAAGACCCACGTTTTCGCGGGCGCACCCAAAGCAGATCCACGTCGGAGGGGATGCGCTCGGGGATCGCCAGGACATGCGGCACCCAAACCATCTGAGCGAGGCCCGGCTCCGGTGCGTCGTCGGCGAGCGCAGCCACGATGCCGCGGCAGCCTTTCGGCGGCGTCCGGCCCGGCTGCAACGCCGCAAAGACGGTCGTCAGCGGCCCGAAAGCCGAAATCACTTCGTCGGCTCGTTCACCGCAGATTGCCGTCGGCCCATCCTCCCCGATTTCCAGCACGATGGCGTCGGGGCCGAGCCGAGCGACCTCGACCGCTTGGGCGGGATCGGTCAGGCCGACGAGGATGGTCTTGACGGGAATCATCAACGAACGCGGAACTTGACGAAGACCGGCTCCTCGAGTTCCGGAGCATCGAGCCAGACTTCAAAGTACTGATCAAGAATCTTTCCTTCGGGATGGGGAAAATAGATCATGTCGATCATCCACGACCGCCGATGCAACTCGACCCGTTCGCGCAGGATCGAGCGGCGCTGAACGAAGCGCAGCCCTCGGTCCGAAGCCTGTCGCGGAAAGAAAACCGCGGAGATGCGCGGCCAGGAAGACCATCGGCTCGAAAACACGCTGAAGAATTGTTCTGCCAGACGGTAGTCGTATGTCGTGACCATTCCGAGGCCGCGAACTTCCGCCACGCTCGCCATCCCGTATCGCCGGCCCTCTGCATCGATCAAGGTGAAAGACTCGCGCGTCAAGGTCAATTCATCGAGGCCTTTGTTCGCCACGCCGACGGCGAGAGGAATGAAATCTTGCGCTTCCCGTCGACGCGTCGGCTCGGTATCCACCCCGAGCGCGACGAGACTCCCCTCTTCCAGATACGCGTAAGGGGTCAGGCGCGGATGCAAACCCTTTTCTTGAGGCAAGGTGCCCTTCAAATAGGCACACCCCGCGAGCAACAAGGTCGCACTGACGAACAAGACGATGACCAATGGATTCGGTCGACGCATACCACGCCTCTCTCGGCCTGACACGCTGGTGCCTCCCTGCCGTCCCGTCTCGCTCCCGGCCGGCACCACCCGTCGGCGATCCATTGTATCCCGAACCCGCAGAGAACGCGTGAGCACGCCCGACAAAGACCGAAAGTTCGAGCGGGCTAGAGCAACGAGCGTGGATCTATGTCGAGCATCAGCCAGCCGGGCATGCCGGCATCCTTGCCGAGAAGATCGGCCAGTGCCGAACGCAGACTCTCGATCAGACGTCGACGGCGCCTTGCGCGTACCAAGAGCTGCACCCTCCACTGATCTCGTAGCCTCGCTAGCGGCGCCTCGGCCGGTCCGAGCACGGCCACGGCGTCTTGTCCGGCTTTGCGGACTGCACTCGCAAACGCCACGGCACGCTCTTGTGCAAGAGCGCGGTTCTTGTCACGAACGATGATATTCGCGAGGGCCGCCGTGGGCGGATAGTGCAGGGAGGCTCGTGCTGGAAGTTCCTTGTCGGCAAAGCTTCGATAGTCTTGTTCACAAGCCCAGACCAAGGCCGGGTGATCCGGCCGATAGGCCTGAACGAAGACCGTTCCGGGAAACTCTCCCCTGCCCGCTCGGCCGGCCACTTGGGTGACGAGTTGAAAGGTGCGTTCGGCCGCTCGAAAATCCGGCATGCGCAAGGTGGCATCGGCCGAAAGCACTCCCACGACGGTCACCCGCGGAAAATGGTGTCCTTTGGCGATCATCTGCGTGCCGACGAGGATGTCGATTTCGTGCCGGTTGAAACTCCCGAGCACCTCCGCCAAGCGCCGATGAGAGCGCGCCACGTCCCGGTCGAGCCGAGCCACGCGCGCACCGGGAACCGCCGCTTCCACGACCTCTTCGAGAGCTTGCGTCCCGGCGCCGAAATCCGCGAGGTGCTCCGACTCGCAAGACGGGCAGCGCAGCGGTCGTTGCCGCTCGTAGCCGCAGTAATGACAACGAAGCCTCACACCATCGCGATGCCAGACCATCGGGACGCTGCAAGATCGACATTCCACTCCATCGCCGCAGGCACGGCAAAGGAGGATGCGCGTATGACCGCGCCGATTGAGTAGGATCATCGCCTGTTCCTCGCGTTCGAGCGCGGCGTTGAGCGCGGCGACGAAGGGACGGGAGAGAAGATCCTCCTCTCCCGTTTCTCGAAACTCCTCGCGCATGTCCACGACCTGCACGTCGGCAAGCTTGCCGGCGCCGACTCTTCGCGGCAGTTCGAGCAAGACCGCGTTTCCCGAACGCGCGAGCCGCCAGCTCTCGAGCGATGGTGTCGCCGAACCGAGGATGACCACGGCGCTCGCCGCGCGGCCGCGCACGAGAGCGAGATCTCTCGCATGATATCGAGGTGTTTCTTCTTGCTTGTAGCCTTGATCGTGCTCTTCGTCGACGATGATCAAGCCGAGGCGATCGAGAGGCGCAAACAAGGCGGAGCGGGCGCCGACGACGACACGCGCACGACCGTCTCGCGTTCGCTGCCAGGAGTCGTAGCGCTGCCGATCGTCGAGCCCCGAGTGCAGCATGACGACCAGATCGCCGAAGCGACGGATCAACGAGGTCGCATGCTGTGGTGTCAGACCGATCTCCGGCACCAGATAGAGCACGGTCTTGCCGCGCGCGAGCGTCTTTTCCGCCGCGCGCAGGTAAACCTCCGTCTTCCCCGAACCGGTCACGCCGAAGAGCACGACGGACTGAAATTCCCCCGCTGCGAGTATCGGCTCGAGGGAGGCGAGCGCACTTCGCTGATCCTCGCTGAGCGAGGGGGGAGGATCCGCAGAATAGTCTCCCGCAGGGAGAGCGCGCGGCATGTCGATCGTCGTCTCGAATGACTCGAGCCAATCCGCTTCGAGCAATGCGCGGACGACGGAGGCGCTGACTCCCGCCGCCTGCGCCAACTCGGCACTCGACCCCGTTCCTCCGGCGAGCACATGATCGATCACTTTGATCCGGGCCGGAGCACGAGAGTATTCCGCGCGGGCTTTGTCCGGAAAAGCCTTCAGCTTCGCACCGGCGCGCAGCATGAACTTGATCTTCGGGGCACCACGGGCCGGGCCGATGCGCTCGCGACTTTCGATCCAGCCTCTTTCCAGCGCGTCGTAGTATTCCGCCTCATCCTGCACCTGTGCGAGAAACGCCCCCGTGCTCGCCGCAGCACGGGGGCGACGCGCCAGCCACAGCAAGGCCGGCGACGCGTCGGGTTCTTCCGCCTGCCGGCGCCCTTGCTCGGTCAGAAGCGTCCAGCGAGAGCGCGTGGGACTCAGCGCCGCCGGAAGAGCGCAGCGC
>Ga0256830_1002103_pt1 | contig 13415 bp, 10 predicted proteins | sample 128326metaG_FD_190537 | JGI IMG/M metagenome (GOLD analysis project Ga0256830, IMG submission 190537) | Hydrothermal vent microbial communities from Lau Basin, Pacific Ocean - 128-326 | ecosystem: Environmental > Aquatic > Marine > Hydrothermal vents | place: Pacific Ocean: Lau Basin | collected...
TTCAAAAAAAAAAATAATATTACAATTTAAATTATATATAATTGTGTATTAAAATCATTATAAAACAAAACTTGAATTTAAAACAAAATTTATTTTTTTTTAATAAATAACTCAATTAAATTAAAAAATATATAACTCGATTTAATTAAAAAAAAAATAATAATTTAATTTATATATTTTTTTTTACATTTCGTAACATTCTTTAGCTCTTCTGTAAAGTTCTTTTCCTTCTCTACTTCTGCCTCCAACAGGAACAAATCCCTCAACTCCAAGTTCTCTTCGGGCTCTCATAACACATTTATTCCATTTCTTTAGACTAGGATTAAGATTTTGACTTTTTTTCTTAGAAACAATTCTTCCTTTTCTTTTCATAAGATCCTTCTTTTTAAGTCCTCCAGTAGTTTTATATGCTGTTCCTGACCAAACTTCTCGATATGAACCATAATGCTTCTTATAACCCAATTCTTTTAATCTCTTTGGAGTCATTCTTTTCTTACGCTGACCTCCTTTTTTACCACCCTTTTTTTTAGCTGGCATTTTTTTCTTTCTTTTTTTATAACTTTTTTAAATTTTTTTATTTTTTTTTATCTATTTAAATTAAATTAAAATTTTTTTATAATTTAAAATTTTTTCAAATTGAAAAAAAAAAATTAAAAAATTAAAAATTTATTAATTATTGTTCGATCTGGTGCATAAAATACATTTTTTCTTTTTTTCCATAAATTTTGTAATTTTTCTTCATCTTTTTTTTCTTTTTTATTTATTAATGGAATTTTCCAATTTAATAAAAGAACTTTATGATAAGATTTATTACAATATAATTCATCTCTACATTTTTCATCATAATGATTATGAAAAAAACAAATAAATCCTTTTTTATTATAATAATCTATTATTGGATCAGGTGGAATCAATGAAAAAAAATAATTATTTATAAAATTTTTATCAGTAAAATTAGTATTAATTTTTCCAATATTATCTATAAACCAGCATGAATCAAGAAAATAAATTAGTGTCATTTTATGATTTATTGCTGCTTTTTCAATACTTAAATTAATATTATCAATAATTTTTTCTATAAATTTTTCTTTTTCTTTAAAATTTTCATATTTATGACCAAGTGAAATTTTATAAGCCTCTTCAGCATCCATTTATTTTTTTTTTATTTTTTTTTAATTCTATTTTTTTCATACTTTTTAATTATTTTCTTTTTTCAATATTAAAAAAAATAATCTAAATATTTTTAAATTTTATAATGCCATTTCCATTTTAATTGGTGGATGAAATTTGTAATTTACAAGCTCGATATCATCACTGGTAAAATCAGTAATTTCTTTAACTTTTCTACGAAATCGTATTGTAGGAAAAGGATATGGAGTTCGTTGTAACTGTTGACGTAAAGGTTCTATATGGGAATTATAAATATGAACATCTCCCATAGAGTGAATAAATTCTCCAGGTTGCATATTAGTAACATGTGCTAAAAGTAAAGTAAGAAGAGAATAACTTGCTACATTAAAAGGAACACCAAGTCCAAGATCGCAACTACGTTGATACATAAGTGATGAAAGTTTATAATCACTACTAACCCAGAATTGAACAAGACAATGACATGGAGGTAAAGCCATACGAGGTAAATCAATAGGATTCCATGAACTAAGAACGATTCTTCGACTAAAAGGATCAGAACGTAAAGTATTAACTATATAAGCAAGTTGATCAACACCCTCATCAGTATACGAGATTAAAGAAGAAGATTCATTAGAATTATTTAAAGAATGAATTTGGTTTGTTCCTTCACATCCACGATAATGTGCACCAAAATGCCGCCATTGAAAACCATAAATAGGTCCAAGATCTCCTTCTGGATAATCAGTGAGTCCACGAGAATCAAGAAAAGCTCGTGAACTATTCGCATCCCAAATATGTACACCTTTATTAGCAAGAGTCCGAGCAGATGTATCCCCAGAAATAAACCAAAGCAATTCTTCTATAACGCCTCGAAAAAAAATACGTTTAGTAGTAAAAAGAGGAATAGTCCAAGAATTAAGTGAAAAACTCATTTGTCGTCCAAAAACACTTCGTGTTCCAACACCTGTACGATCACTACGTTTATCACCATCTGTTAATATTTCACGAATAAGATCTAAATATTGATTTTCCTCATGTAATAATTTAGAACACATTTTTTTTAAAGTTATATATTAAAAATTATTTAAAATGAAATTATAAAAAAAATTTTACTTTATAAAAAAATAAATAAAAGTTCCCGGGAAAAAAAAATTAAAAATAAAAATAAAAAAAATAATTTAATTTGCAATTTTTGCAATAGTCAAAGTACTAGTTTCAATTGGAGATACTTTAGGATTGAAATATCCATAATATGAGACACGTAATGGAGGAGGAATAAAGTCTAGAAGTTTTGGACCCATTATATGGAATTGAAGACAGTCACCACAATCAAGAAATACTTTCTGATCAAAGTTGACACTAAGAATGAAAGGAACATAAGGTAAAAATCTCTGATCTGAAATGGAAAGATGTTCCTGGAATGGACGTTCAAAAAGAATATTTGAAATTTTTCCTCCAGTTCTATTTTCGACATATCCTGTTTTTGCAGCACTTGTCATTCTATGAAGTTTTCCGGTATATTCAACAATAAAACTTCCAAAATTAAGTCTAAGTTCAGTTAAGTTAACTAGTTCAGCTGGGTTGAAATTACTAACATCTATTACGTGTAGAAGAAGTAATGAAAATGAGATATTATACAATCCACTACTTGGAGCACAGAACGTATGAGCATCAGAACTGAAGTTTTCTAATAAAGAATGTCCAGAATAAGCGATTGGTTTCCATTCAGAGATATCTCCATCTCTTCCTGGCCACCAAATAGCAGGGTTACTTGCTGATGGATGATTGATTGGAAAAGGTAAAGCATATCCAGCAGGACCAGTAGGAAGTTCAGTACTTTTAGGTATTAGATGCCATGAAACATATTCAAAAAGATCATTAGGTCCTTCTCCTCCATGTAAATTAGGTGCTGAAAATGCCTGAATAATCAGAATAATAATAATAACAATAACTGCAACAACTAGAAAGAAAAGGATTATAAAGAGACTTTTATTTTCAGAATAATTCATTTTTTTTTGATTATTAAATAACTTTTTTTTTAATTCTTTCTTTTTTTTTTAATTCTTTTTAAATAAATAAAGAAAAGTTTTTTTAGAGTTAAAATAAAAAAAAAAAATAAAAAAAAATAAATGAGTGAAGAAGAAAAAAAAGAATATAATATATCTGAAGAAACTGAAAAATGGCTAAAAAATAAACAAATAGAAATAGAAAAAGAAGAATGGAGAAAAAAATTTTATTTGTCAATAATTTTGTTTTCAGGTATTACAATATTGATAATATTGATATCAATTGTTATATTCATTATTTTTAAAAATTTTAATTCGTCTAAAAATCTTATTAAAAAATATGAAAATTCGAATCGAATTATTCATTTAGCAGAATTTCCTGAATACGATTTTCCACCAGATGAAAAGTATTCAAATGAATATTTACAAAGAGTTAAAGTTGGTTATAGGCAAATGAAAACAATGAAAGTTGTTATAGCTGGACTTGCACGAGATATAGAAAATATAATAGTTCGAAATATTCGAAAAATAGAACGATTGGGAAAATATTTCAAAGATTATAGAATTATACTTTTGGAAAATGATAGTGAAGATTCGACACGAGAGAAAATTAAAATGATAGCTGGAAAAAGTAATAAAATTATTTTATTATCTTGTTTGGAAGATTATGATTGTAAATTGGGAATGTCTCGAAATATTTCAAGAAGAATTGTTGATGATAAAAGAATTCAAAGATTAGCTCGTCTTCGTAATCGACTTTTAAACTATGCTAAAAGTAAATATTATGATTTTGATTATCTTATAATGATAGATTTGGATTTTGCAGGACCTATTTCGGAAGATGGATTTGCAACTAGTTTCTCTTATAAAGGCTGGGATGTGATGACTGCTAATGGAGTAATAAATCAATTATTTACAAGCAAATTTCAAAATTTATTTTATTATGATACTCTTTCATTTATTCCTTTTAATGTAAAACCCCGAACTAAATTTGATAAAAAATTAATTTATCAAACTCCAAGTATTCAATTTGATTTAAAAAGAGGAAAACCTCCTTTAAGAGTATCATCAGCATTTGCTGGAGCTGCTATATATAATATGAAATCTTTAATTAATTCAAGAGCATATTATAATCCTTATCCTTATTTTTATTACTCTGAACATGCTAGCTTACATTTAATGTTGAAAGATAGAGGTTACGATCATATTTATATTAATCCTAATTGGATAATTCTCCATTCTATAGAAAAACTTTTATAATCTAGGTTGTTCGTAATTTCTTTTCTAAATAATATCTGATAATTAAATAAGCATCACTAATATCATCTAATTTATCTATAGTAGTAATAGTATAAGATTTTTTCTTTCTTTTCTTTCTTTTTGAAGGATTTATATTATTAATAAATTCAAGAAAGTCATTTTCTTGATTTAATTCCATTAATTGAATAAAATCTTCAATGGCAATTTTTTTTCTTTTTGATTTATTTTTAATTCCTGAGGCTTTTTGATGAACACTTGAATCTCTTAATCCAAGAAGAGGAGCAACAAGATACTTATGTTCAGCACTTTCTATTTCAATATCAGGATTTATTACTCCTCTCATCATTGATATTGTTCGCAAACACGTTCTTAAACAAATAAGAATTTTTTGAGCTTTCTTATTTTTTTGAAATTGTTGTTCTATTCTTATAACCGGACAAGAACGTATCCATTCAAGGTTTAATTCAGTAGATAATAAAGTATTTAAAATATCAAGTGTTCTATTTAGCGAAGATGATTGTATATTCATCACACATAACCAAGATATTTTATATGGAAAATAATAATTATCATTTTCATTTTTTTCATTTTGTTTTGTTATTGTAATATTATTATTATTAAAATTATCGAATAATGAAGAATCATCAATAAAATTAAATCTAGAAGATTTTGTTATAGAATCATTTTTTAAATTAGATTGATTTTCCTCTTCTTCTGTTTTTTCAAATTTATTATTATTATTTAAACATAAGCCTACAAATACCAAATGAACATATCCAATATCTATACCTATAGCATCACATGGAGAATTAATACCTTTAGGAGCGAAAAGAAAATACCATTTTGATTTATACCAATAAAAATCTTTTATAGAGAGTTTATCTAGCTCTGGTTCAAAATTTAAAAGAGAAAATTTATTTCGTACGTTCCTTTTTTTTGCATTTTGTTTATTATTCTTAGAACTACTTCTTCTTTTCATTTTTTTTTTACTTTTAAAACTTTATATTATACAAGAAGTGAGAAAAAAAGACGTTTTTTTAAAAAATTTTTTTCTTATAAAAAGAGAGATTTTTTTTTTCAAGTTTAAAAAATAATTATTCTTTATTTTTTTTAGTTTTTGAATAAAAAAAAAGAGAATTTATGAGAAGACATATTCAATGGTATAATTATGAAATAAATAATATTGATGATGATAGAAAGAAGAAATCTTTAATTTCATCTTTAAAGAAAATTAGAAACAAATTGAATAAACTGAAAAAAAATAAAAGTAGAAAAGAAAATAAAAGTAAAAAAAGAAAAAGAAAAAATCATAAAGATAGATTTTTTTCTCCAAAAGTGAATTATAATAATCTTTTAATTATTAATAATGATGAAACTAAATGTTTAAGAAACATATCATCTAAAGGACGTAAAGGATATATTCAGCGAACTTATGATCAAGATTCTCTTTCAGAGAGTAACAATGTCAATAGTAATAGTGAAAGTGAATATATAAATCAGAGACCATTACTAAAGAAACAAAAAATAAATTTTTTTCATAACAATAATATTACTGGTAATAATAGTAGTAGTGGTGGTAATAGTAATAGTGATAGTGATATTAATAGTGATAGTAATAGTGATAGTGAAAAAAATGAAAATGATAATAAGCAAATAAATTTAAATTTGAATTTTAAAGAAGAAGAATGTAAGGAAAAAAAAGAGGAGTATAATTTTATAGTTGATATAAATGATATTGAAGATGATGATAATGATAAGAAATCTTATAATTTTGAAAAAAATAATATTGAAGAAAAAGAAGAAATAGCAATAGTAGATTTATCATTAATTAGTTCAAATGATGATGATAAAGATTCAAGATTGGAACGTTGTTATAACGAAAACGAAAATAATAAATTAAAGTTCAAAACAAGTAACGAAAATAATTTTTTTGAAAAAAAGGTGGTTGAAATAACTGATGATGATGCTAGTAATGATGATGTTGATACTATGATATTTTCTGATATTACTCTGAAAAATTCAGATAACGAAAAGACTGATGATAAAAATATAAATAATAGTGAAGATGAAGATAATGATGATAATGAAGATAATGAAAATGTGCGAGAATTGAATAGTAATTATTTTATAAATAGTGATAATGATGAAAAGGAGAATAGTGATTCAAAATATGAAAATGGAAAAAAAAAAGTTTATAAATGTATTAATATTTCATCATATGATTTAACTTATGCAGTATGGACAGAAAAACATCGACCTAAATTATTAGAAGATATAATCGGAAATTCTCAAGCTGTTTTTTCTCTTAAAAAATGGATTAACAGTATATTATTTAAGGAACTGGACATTCCTTTAGCAGCTTTAATTTTAGGTCCTTCAGGAGTAGGAAAAACATCATTAGTTTACGCTCTTGCTAATGAATTAAATCTAGAAGTTGAAGAATTTAATAAGCTTTCTAATGTTTGGGGATTTTCGTCATCTTCATCACGAGCAGAATTGAAACCAAGAAAAATTGTAGATGAAGCTATTATTCCAGCAATGCTTTCTAAACCTACTTCACCTGAAAAAAGGAAGAAAATAGTTCTTATTGATCAATGTGAATCTTTTGAAGGAGATGTTTTATTTCGTAATCTTTATATGTCTTCAAAATCTTCTAATTTGTCTTTATCTTCAGGAGGGAATTTTCATGGATTAATTAGACCCCAAAAATTCAGTATTAAGAAATCTCGAATTAAGAAATCTTCTTCAAATATAGAAATATATGAAAAATATTCTGATGTTGTTTATCCTAATCCTTTGATTATCATTTCAAATAAAGAAAATAGAAATATAAGAGAACTTAAACGATATTGTCTAGTCATTAAAATGAACTATTTAAAAGATCATGAAATTTTAAGTATTTTGAAAAGAATATGTTTACGAGAATCTATTAATTTAGATGACAAATTAGCTTATTCAATAATAGATAAATGTGAGGGTGATGTAAGAAAGGCTATTACTCTTCTTGAATTGTGTTCAATAAAATTGAATGATGATAGAACAATTGATGAACTTCATGCTCAAGATATAGTATCAAATTTCTCTTTATGGGATACGAATAAACAAGGAACAATAGATATTTTCAATCAAATACTTTCATTTTCTATAAATAAGAACAACAACAACAACAATAATTCTCATCATCAACATCAAAATAAATGTGTTCATGATTATCGTCAATTATTTACTTCTCTATCACAAGAAAAAAACTGTGACAATGTTTCATTATTTAATGAAATACATGAATTAATTCAACATACTGATACATATTTTTTTCATTTAGTTCATATAAACGTTCCTTTGTTTTTTCATAAATCTTATAATAATAGTATTTTTAAATCTGTATCATATGCATATACTCATCATACACATACACATACTCATACTCATACTCATACTCATACTTCTTATTCGTCGAATTCAAACAATAAAAGAGATGTTGAGCTTTTAGAAAATCTTGCAGATATATATGATTCTTGGTCACTTTCAGATATGTATTCTACAGAATTTTATAAAGCTGATTGTAACGATTTTTTAAAAGAGTTAGTAAGATTTCATGAATCTACTTATCCTTTAATTAAAACAAAACTTACTTGTGATGAACGTATATTTTCTAATTATAATCAAATTGCTATCAGTTTTTCTGATAGCTTGCGTCTTCTTAGAGAAAATAATGACAAATTAAATATTAAATTAGGTGAATATGAAAATATTGGAAACATTGATAATTATCTTTTTGATTCTAAAGATTTGAATTTCACAAATAGTAAATTACCTTCTATGATTTATGGAGTTCCATTAATTATATCAAAAAGACAAAAAGAATTAAAAGATATGCAACTAAGATTAAAAATTACAGATCCCATTCTTTTTGCAAATTTTTTTTACAATTCTTATGAAGCTATTTGGAATTCTATAGAAGGTTTACGACATGAAGTCGAAAGATTTGAAAGTCAAATTAGAGAAAAATCTATTCTAAAATATAAATATGTTCTTTCATACTTACATGATGCAATTCTAGAAAAACATTCACAAAGATATTCATCTAAAACTTTCTTAGCTTCCGGAGAATTCGATGAGCTCAAAAGAATAGCTGAACTGGATCTTTTAAAATGGAGATATGTCGCAATATGGGTAATAAATGGTCTTCAACTTCAAGATCTTTTTACTATTTATAATATAGTTTCTGCTGATAATAATGAAACTTTTAATTTTTTTGAAATCACTCATGAAGAAACTACTAGTACTAACAAATCATGGAAAATGAAATCTTTTTCTGAAAGAGTAAAAGAACTTCAATCACTTCTTTTCAAAATCGGTTATACACCTGATGCTATATCTATAATTATTGATTCATCAAACACTTCTTCTTCAAAAAAAACTAAATTATTCAAACCTGCTATTACTTCTTCTTCTTCTTCTTCCTCTTTTTCTAATAATCTTGAAAATAATTCTTCTAATTATCTTAATTATAATATAGATGATTTATTAGTTGGTATTAAAAAAAATACTGATACAAAAAAAGAAAAAAAGAAAGGTTTTAAAACTGCAAAAATAGAATTTTCATTTTCTCCATTATCATCTAAAAAATAACATTTTTTTTTAATCTATACTACTGAATTCATTATTATTATTACTAATAATAGTATCTTTTTTCATATTTCTATCATCTTCTTCTTTTTTATTTTCATTACTGCTACTATTCTTTTCTTCTTTATTAATTCCTTTTTCTTCTTCTTCACTTTCAATTTCAATAATATTTTGTTCATTTTTATTTTCTTCAATACTACTACTATTATAATTTGAACTATTCTCTTTAATATTCGTTTCATCATAATTCTCAGCTTCGTCTAAAATTTCGTTTTCATTACATTCATTTTCGCTATTTATTTCTTCAACCTTGCTTTTTTCATCTTCTTTATCATTATATAAATTTTCATTTACATTTGTTTTAGTATGAGAAGAAAATGAAGTTACAACATTAGATAGCATTTCATTAAATATATTTTCAAATAACTCATTAAATTCTGGTTTATTTTTATTTATTGTATCTCTTTCATATGGAATTCCTATTTGTTCATGTATTTTTTCTAATTCTTCATGAGGAAAATTTAAAAATAATCTATCAGAAAAAAATGATGATTTTTCTTCTTCTTCTTCTTCTTCTTTATTATTTTTTATAACTTTATTATTGATTTCATCATTATCAATGTCATCATTATCAATGTCATCATTATCAATGTCATCAGAATCTTCATCAACAGAGGAATATTCATTCTTGTTTTCATATTCAATATTATATTGTGAATTTTCTTGTTCTTTCTCTAAAGCAAAAACAAAAAATGGAGACATCATCTTTACTAGTGGATGATTAAAAAACTTATCAAAACCACAAGAATGATCATAATCATTATCATGTTTAGTATGACTATTATGACTATCATGTTCATAAACTTCTTTATTTTTTTCAAAGTCATCATCTTTATCAATATCATCTTTTAAATTTTCATCTTCTTTATTTGTAGTATTTGTATTCTTCACTATTTTTGTGTTGTTGTCTGTATGAGGATTAAAGTTATTTACAATATAATTTATATATCCTTCCATAGTTTGTTCTTCATTTATCTGATTTTTTTTATCTATTTCCTCAATTAATTCATTATTAGTAAAACTACTTTCTTTAATTTTAGAAAAATCTAATTTTTCAGTTTCCAAAACTGGATTTAAAAGATCTTCTGATACTACTTCAGAATTACATGATAATAATGATGATGATAATGATGATGGTAATGTTGATGAATATTCAAGTGATGATGATGTTGGTAAACTGCTCTTATCTTTTCTAAGTTTATTAAGAGTCTTTTGATGAAGTTTTGCCCAATTAATTTTCCTAGAAAGATTTTCAACATCAAGTTGGGTAAATAATGGCATATCGCTACTCATATTATTACTTATATCGCTGCTACTAGTTTCATAAATATTACTTTTGCCCATTGTATTTAATAATACATCTTCTTGATTTTTTCCATCAATTTTTTCCATTAAAAATTCATCATCATCTTTTTTCTTCAATTTATGTTTCTTTTGATAAGATGGTAGTGGTGATTGTGATAATTTATTACTTGAAAATCTTCTTTTAAAATCTTCTTCAAGAGTTTCAAGTAATTCATTTCTACTCAAATACCTAGCGGTTAACGACGCAATTTGTTTACTATATATCTCTCTTAATTTTTTCCTTTTAGCTTTTCTTTTTGATTCTTTTTTCTTTTTTCGTTTTTTAAAAATAAATATTATAATAATAACAACAATCGCAATAACAGCCAAATATACAGCTAAAAAAATTAATCTTTTTGTTTCTTTTCCAATTCGATTTTTTTTTATTTTTTTCTTTTGAATTTTATATCTTGAATCTTTTAAAGCCTTTATCAATTCTGAATCATTTTTCACAATTTTAAAAAGGGATTCTTCATTCATTTTTTTTTCTGAAAAAAATTTATTATGTTTAATACTTTTTTTTTCTTTTTCTTAAGAGAAAAAAAAAATAAGAAAATTTTGACTTATTTCTTAATTCTAATTCGAAAAAAAAATAATTAAATTAATTTGAAAAAAAAATGAATAATTATTATGATGAAAAAGAAATAAAAAATGAACAAATTCATATGTCTTATGAAAATGAAAATGAAAAAAAAGAATATCAAATTCAGCCAATAAAAATATTAAAAATTTTAAAAGGATATAAACAAAGAGATACTTCAATTATTGCTCTTGTAAATTTGAAAAATGAAAAAGTTATTATGAAACTTGAAAAATATCCAGGTTGGAGAATTTTCTGGGAATATAGAGTAGCTTCTATTTTAAAAAATCATCTTTCATCTATTCTACAGCTCTCTAAACCCATTTCTCTAGCTAAATTAAAAGTTTGTGTTGACGAAAAAGATTGTGTATTATTTCCAGTTCCAGAAGAAAATTCTTCTTCTAATTATCTTACACGAACGGTTGATGTTTTATTATCTGAATATGTTGAAGGAATTTCATTTGCATCTATGATTAGACAGAATTCATCCCTTCGTTTATTATTTTCTGGAATTTACCAAGTTCTAGCTTGTTTAGCTTCTGCTCATCATATTATTCATGTAACTCACTATGATCTTCATGCAAACAATATTATTGCTGAAATACTTCCTAGTTCTTCTTATGTTTTTCTTTTTGATATTTCTAATGAGCCTTTAATGGTATTTTCTGAAGGAGTCTTAATGAAAATAATTGATTATGAATATTCTTATGTTGAAGGAATGGAAGGAGTCGCTTTTGATGCTAAACTAGATCTTTGTAGAAAAGGCTATAATCCAGCTCTATTTGATCCTGGTTATGATTGTTTAAGATTTTTAATTAGTACTCTTACTTTTTATTCTTCATTATACGAAAATAATTGGACTTATCAAATTAGAGATACTCTTTGTTCATTTTTTAATGAAAATTTCAAAGGTTCAATCAACGAAAATGGTATACTTTCCGAAATTAATGACACATTAAGAAAAAGAATTCTTAATCATGAAGACTTTCAAACACTTCCTTTATTCAAAAGATTATTTTTAGAGCGTTATTATTATATTATAATAGGATTATTATCTCATACAATGACTTATCCTATTAAAGAAAAAATTCATAAACCAAATATAGAACCCATAATTACTTTTTTCCGAATATTTCTTGAACCAAATATAAAAAACCCTGAAAGACTTTTACGAATATTAATGAAACTAATTAAATCAAGAAATATTGAAAAAACCGAAAAATTATGCTACAAACTTAAAATTACAACTTATCATATAAATAACATTCGTTTATGGCTAGCCACTTTATTAAAAAGCATAGAGGATTGTTTAGATCATTTAGAAACGAAATTATTTAAATATATCACAAAAATTCTTAAAAAAAGAAGAAATTATCAAAATGCCGAAAATTTTTCTCCTATTAAAATGTTCAAATGGCTATATAATCATTATCCTCAAACAACAATAATAACTAAAAATTTCACAGTTATATGGATGCAAAATAATGATATAAAGAAAATTAAACTAGATAATGTTCATAATCAAGAATTGGATGATATTAATTTAACTCAGAATTTAATTGAAAAATCTCAAAAATTAAAAAATTTATTATTAAAAACTTATTTATATTTATAAAAATTTTTATTATTTTTTTTTATTTCTTTGTATTTATTTAAAAATAAAATTCATGTTTATTTTTTTCCCCAAACAAAAAAAAAAATCTTTTATATATTTAATTCTTCTTCTTTTATACTTTTTTTTCTTTGTTTTAATTGGGATGATCGAATAAGATTATAAGTTCCTAGAATTAAAAATCCAAATAATAATATAATGAATTGTATTGCCTTAATTAAAGATTTTCTACTTCCAATATTAATAAAAGTAAATAATGGTTCTTCAAATACTCCTAGAGTATAAATAATTAACATAATAGGAGAAATACAACTCATTTTCATTGAATTGAAAAGAGTAGCATGTTCATGTAATTTTTCGTATTCAAGAGTTTTTTCTATCCACGCTGCAATAGCAAGAAAAAATAAATAAATACTCCAAATAAATACTTTCCAAGAATAATTTAATTCCTCTTCTGATGATGATGAATTCAAAGCTAGTGAAAGTATCTGCCAACCAGCCGAATGAATTCCAATTATATATATTGGAATCATATTTAATATTCTTTTTTTAATTGTTGGAAGAAATTTAATATTAAGAATTTCATCATCATAATTCTCATCATCATTATTACTCAATTTTTCCATTTTCAATTAAACAATTAAATATATAATTTTTTTCACTAATAGAAAATTTTTTTTTACTCCTTAGAAATAAATTTGAATTTAAAAAAAAGTATTCAATTTTTCAAAAATTCTATTTTTATATATTTAGAATTAGAAAAAAAAATTTAAAAAAAATGGTAAAAAAGAAA
>Ga0256830_1002104_pt1 | contig 13413 bp, 12 predicted proteins | sample 128326metaG_FD_190537 | JGI IMG/M metagenome (GOLD analysis project Ga0256830, IMG submission 190537) | Hydrothermal vent microbial communities from Lau Basin, Pacific Ocean - 128-326 | ecosystem: Environmental > Aquatic > Marine > Hydrothermal vents | place: Pacific Ocean: Lau Basin | collected...
TTTATGGGCTTTTGGCCGCCTTATTAATAATACGGATATGCACTTGGGCAACTTGAGCCTGGGGATAGAAGGAGGCGTGTTCAGGTTATTGCCAGTATATGACATGTGTTCTATGGGCTTTGCACCAAAGAGCGGAGGAGAAATGATGCCTTATGGTTTTGTACCACCTGATATCAGTGATTTCAATTTTGACGAGAGGGGTATCCTGGGTGCAAAAAAAAGGGCGCATGATTTTTGGGAGCGTGTTGCGAGCGACGAACGGATTTCAGATGAGTTTAAGAAATTTTTGGCGCGGGGGAATCCCGTTGATTTAACCTAACACATCAGGATGCTCATCAGCTGCTTGAATTTTTTCTCTCCATTGTTGTGCTCTGGCGATAATCGCCTGCTGATCCAGTGTCGTTAACACACGATCTTTCAACAAATGCTGCCCTGCCACCCACACGTCGCTGACGTGCTCGCGCCCGGCGGCATAAACCAGTTGTGATATGGGATGATAAACGGGTTGTGTTTCCAGTGCGCCGAGGTTAATCGCCGTGATGTCGGCGGCTTTGCCAGCTTCCAATGAGCCGATTTGTGCCTCCAGTCCCAGTGCCCTGGCACCACCGAGCGTGGCCATGTGCAGGGCTTGCGTGGCGCTGAGTGCGCTGGCATCACGGGCCACTACTTTGCCCAGCAGGGCGGCGCTGCGCATTTCGCCGAACATATCCAGATCATTATTACTGGCAGCGCCGTCAGTGCCGAGGGCAACGTTGATGCCAGCACTGAGCAGTTGTTGTACGGGGCAGAAGCCGCTGGCAAGTTTCATATTGGATTCAGGACAATGTACAACGTGGGCTCCACGGGTGGCGAGGTGGTCGATTTCTTCGTCGGCGAGCTGGGTCATGTGTACGGCCATGAGCCGAGGAGATACCAGCCCCAGTGCTTCCAGGCGTTCCAGCGGGCGTTGGCCGGTGTTGTTCTGTGCTTCCATCACTTCGTGTGCAGTTTCATGTAAGTGGATGTGTACGGGGATGTCCATTTCTTCGGCGTAAGTGATGACACGTTTCAATGGTTCATCGGATACGGTGTACGGTGCGTGTGGTGCGAAGGCGGTGGTGATGAGTGGGTTGTGGCGGAAATGGTCATGCACTTCGATGCCTTTACTTAAGTACTCGTCGGCATTGGCGGCCCATACGGTGGGGAAGTCGATAATGATGAGTCCCACTACAGCGCGCATGCCTGCGTTGTCGGCGACGCGCGCGGTTTCGTCGGGAAAAAAATACATGTCGTTGAAACAGGTGGTACCGCCGCGCAGCATTTCGGCGATGGCCAACTGTGTGCCGTCAGCGACGAATTCGGGGCTGATCCATTTTTCTTCTGCGGGCCAGATGTGATTTTGCAGCCATTCCATCAGAGGTAGGTCGTCGGCCAGACCACGAAACAGGGACATGGCGGCATGAGTGTGAGCGTTGATCAGGCCGGGGATGAGGGCGTGTTCATCCAGTTGATGTTCCACTTCGGCGGTATATTTTTGTCTGGCTTCGGCGCTGGGTAGCAGTTCCAGAATGCGACCTTCGTGCAAGGCTATGGCATGGTGTTCCAGTACCTGATCGGCGGGCTGCACGGGAATGATCCAGCGGGCGTAAATCAGGCTGTCGATGGGTTGAGGGGTATTTTTCATGGGCAAACGATAGCGGTTGCTCTGTCGGGCTGCAAGTTTGGGCCTGCTGGCAGTGCATTGAGCTGGCCTTGGGAGCCCTGATCAGTATTCAAACAAACAACTATTGGTTGTTATGCTGCATTTTGATTTTCATCTTGTGGAAAGCAGTATGATAAAAAATGACAACGATGATGGTGATGCATTGGTGGTCATTTCTGACTCTGGTGCATCTTTGAATAATGAGTCAATGACTGAAGCCGGGGCAATGTCAAAAGTTCTCGGGCGATCATTCCAGTGTATTGGGAAGTTATATTGTCGTGCTACTGATAAGTGGCGAGTGATAAACGCAGAGGTCGCAGAGACGCAGAGAAAAACACTAAAAACTTTGCGTCCTTTGCGTCTCTGCGACTTTTGCGTTAAATACCTAGTAATTTTAAAAAAGAGTTATTTTTCTAAGGAATAGGCGCATAGCGTATTATGTCCTTTTCCAATTAACAGAGGTTTTTGACAATGCTGCATGCTGATACCGTTCAGGCCATTCGCTGGGAAAATAAACAGTTACAGTTATTGGATCAGCGCGTGTTGCCGCACAAAGCGGTGTATCTGGAATTTGATGGGGTAGCTGTGGTGGCTGAGGCGATTCGCAATATGGTAGTGCGTGGTGCGCCGGCTATTGGTATTACTGCCGCTTATGGCATTGTACTGGCAGCGCGGGCACGTTTTGCCGAGTCTTCGGCAAACTGGAAAGCATTGATTGAAGCTGATTTACAAATACTTGCACAATCACGCCCTACGGCAGTGAATCTGTTTTGGGCCATTGAGTGCATGCGTGAAGTTATCACCGGGTTGCAGGGTGACCCTGAGCCTGCATTGTTGGCCGAGGCAAAAAAAATCCACAGCAATGATATTGCTGCCTGTCGTCGTATGGGCGAACGGGGTGCGGCACTTATCGAGCAACCCTGTGCCATTCTGACCCACTGTAACGCTGGAGCATTGGCCACTGGCGGTTACGGTACGGCATTGGGGGTGGTGCGCGCCGGTTTTTCTGCGGGAAAAATCACTCATGTTTATGCTGATGAAACCCGTCCCTGGATGCAGGGCGCGCGGCTTACTGCCTGGGAAATGGTGCAGGAAAATATTCCCGTTACCTTGCAAGTTGAAGGCGCAGCGGCGCATCTGATGCAGCAGGGTAAAATTGACTGGGTGATCGTGGGATCAGATCGTATCGCAGCCAATGGTGATGTGGCTAACAAGATTGGTACCTACGGTCTGGCGATACTGGCAAGGTATCACGGGGTGAAATTTATGGTGGTTGCACCGACTTCGACGGTAGATATGAATATTGTTTGTGGTGAGGATATTCCCATTGAACAACGTTCTGCCGATGAGGTGTTATCTTTGGCGGGTCAATCTATTGCTGCTGCGGGTGCGACTGCCTGGAATCCGGCCTTTGATGTAACTCCGGCAGCATTGGTGGATGCTATTGTGACTGAGCGTGGTGTGGTGTTGGCACCGGATAAAGAGAAGATGGCCGCTATGATGGAAAACACCTGATGTTTTTTTCAGTCTTGGTCGTCCCTATGACAAAGTCTGCCGAAACGATATACTGTGGCGCGCTTTACGATCTGGTCAAATTATCTACAGAGGATGCTGGGAGCGTCTGACAGGATTTATCATTCAATAAAGCGTTTTTTATCAACATCTATTTTCGTCACTTTTGTTTCAGTCAAAGATTTGCTGCATTTGGTCTGGCAATGGGTTAATCACGTCATGAAATATATTACGGGTTAATAGAAGGTTGGCGTTGGGGGATTGGTTTTTTTGTCCCGTCGAGTTTCGTCACTGATATTTAATTTATCGGATCAAAATATGACCGCAAATAACACTGCTAACGTGCCTGTTATCACTATCGATGGCCCTACTGCTTCAGGTAAGGGGACTATTGCTCGCCTGCTGGCCCAACGCCTGGGCTGGCATATCCTCGACAGCGGTGCGTTGTATCGGTTGGTGGCACTGGCGGCGGAAAAGCACAGTATTGCTCTGGATGATGTTGAGTCATTGCAACCTCTGGCAGCGCACCTGGATGTAGAATTTGTCGCTGGCGAAGAGGGAGAGGAAATGGTGGTATTGCTGGAGGGGGAAGATGTGACGCTGGAGTTACGCACCGAAACCTGCGGCAATGGTGCTTCGAAAGTAGCCGCATTACCTGCGGTGCGTGCAGCCTTGCTGGAACGTCAGCGTGTCTTTGCCCAGCTTCCTGGGTTGATTGCTGATGGCCGTGATATGGGCACCGTGGTGTTTCCCAGGGCAGCAGTGAAAATCTTCCTTACAGCCAGTGCCGGGGAGCGCGCACGAAGACGCTATAACCAGTTGAAAGACAAGGGTTTAGGTGTTACCATGCGTAGCCTTTTGGAAGAGATTGCCGAACGTGATGAGCGTGACTGTAATCGTACGGCCTCTCCGCTGGTTCCTGCCGAGGATGCCGTGGTGCTGGATACCTCGGATCTGGGTATTGACGAAGTGGTCGATCATCTCTGGAATTTGTGTCAGGTGCGTCTACACTAGCAGGTCTCTTAAGTAGTGTGTTTTTGCTGTACTTACTTGTGCTGTACTGCCAACGGGATGTTTCCGAAAGTGGCTGATTGATGGGCAGTTTGTGCTGTTTTTTTGGTCAGCGTCTGTTTTTAATAAGTAATGAGTATCCGGTGTTGTCCCGTGTTCAGGTGAAACGTGGACAGTTAAATTCATAAACAAGCGGCTGTTCGCTGTCTCGTGGTGAGGCAGATTGAGTAGTCAGCCTTTGATAATACGGCGTTTGTTGTTGTTCGTGCTTGATGTCAGCGCGAGCAGATTGGCAGCGTCAAGGAAGTGGAAAAATGAGCGAAAGCTTTGCAGAAATGTTTGAAGAAAGTCTTGCCCAGACCGAAATGCGTCAGGGTGCCCTCCTCAATGGTGTTGTCGTCGATGTGACTGCCGATATGGTTGTGGTTAATGCCGGACTCAAGTCCGAAGGCGCTATCCCTGTTGACGAGTTTCGCAATGAGAAAGGCGAAATCACGGTTGTTGCAGGCGACAATGTTGAAGTGGTTCTGGAATATGTAGAGGACGGTTACGGTGAAACCCGCCTGTCCCGTGAAAAAGCGATTCGTGCTCACTCCTGGCGCAAGTTGGAAGATGCTTTCAATAAGAGCGAAAGTGTTATCGGTATCATTAATGGTAAGGTTAAAGGCGGTTTCACTGTCGAAATCGACACCATTCGCGCTTTCCTGCCGGGTTCCCTGGTAGATGTGCGCCCTGTTCGTGATACCACGTATCTCGAAGGTAAGGAACTGGAATTCAAGGTTATCAAGCTGGATCAGAAACGCAACAACGTGGTGGTTTCACGTCGTGCGGTGGTGGAAGCCGAGTCTTCCGAAGAGCGTGATGCACTGATCGAAAGTCTGGCTGAAGGTCAGACTCTCAAGGGTATCGTGAAGAATTTGACCGATTATGGTGCGTTTATCGACTTGGGCGGTATCGACGGTCTGTTGCATATTACCGATATGTCCTGGAAACGCATCAAGCATCCTAGTGAAATTGTCGAAGTGGGTGCCGAGATTGATGTCAAAGTGCTCAAATTTGATCGTGAGCGTACCCGCGTTTCTCTGGGTCTTAAGCAAATGGGCGAAGATCCTTGGGAAGATATCGCACGTCGTTACCCTGTGGGTTCACGCTTGTTCGGCAAGGTGACCAATCTCACCGACTACGGTTGCTTCGTGGAAGTGGAAGAGGGCGTCGAAGGCCTGGTGCATGTTTCCGAAATGGACTGGACCAACAAGAATATTTCCCCCAGCAAGCTTGTGGATGTAGGCACTGAAGTCGAAGTTGTGGTGCTGGAAATCGATCCCGAACGTCGTCGTATTTCCCTGGGCATGAAACAGTGTAAAGCGAATCCCTGGGACGAATTTGCAGCTACCCATAATAAGGGTGACAAAATCTCCGGCACCATTAAGTCGATCACTGATTTTGGTATTTTCATCGGTCTGGATGGCAGCATCGATGGTCTGGTACACATGTCTGATATTTCCTGGAGCGATTCTGATGAAGAAGCGATTCGCTCTTACAAAAAGGGCGATGAACTGGAGACGGTGATTCTGGCTATTGACCCGGAGCGTGAGCGTATTTCTCTGGGCGTGAAACAGATGGAGCAGGATCCCTTCTCCAACTATCTTGCGGCACACCCGAAAGGTACTAACGTTACCGGCACTATCACTGAGGTGGACGCCAAGGGCGCGACCGTGGACTTGGGTGACGGTATCGAAGGTTATATTCGTGCCTCGGAAATTGCTCGCGACCGTGTGGAAGATGCGCGTACCATGCTCAAGGCAGGCGACGAAGTTGAAGCACGCTTCATTGGTGTTGACCGCAAAAACCGTAATTTGAATCTGTCGGTGAAAGCCAAGGATTCTGCGGAAGAAGTTGAGGCTGTTCAGGATTACAGTCGTAATCAGGCAGAGTCCACTGGCGGTACTTTGGGTGACCTGTTGAAAGAACAGATGGAAAGCAGTAAAGAAGCTAAATAGGTGGACGCTAAGTTAAGTCGATGACTTAATTGCAAAAACTTAGCTGGACCGTGGATGGCTTCACACAATAGGGTGGAGGCCATCCACGTAACAGCAGGACAGAAATAAGGATTGCTTAGATGACAAAATCAGAGCTAATCGAACGTATCGCACGCAAGCAGCCGCATTTGCCTTATAAAGATGTGGAACTGTCGGTGAAGACGCTTATCGAGCAGATGGCGAAAAACCTTTCCACAGGACAGCGTATTGAAATCCGTGGTTTTGGTAGTTTTTCACTGCATTTTCGTCCGCCTCGTATTGGGCGTAATCCAAAAACGGGTGAGGCTGTGGCGCTGTCGGGTAAATACGTACCGCACTTCAAGCCGGGTAAAGAGCTGCGGGAACGAGTAAACATCAACAAGGATTAGTTGGTCAGCACGGATGTTGTTGATAGTTTGTAAGCTATTAGTCTGAAAATAATTGATAAAACGGTATTCGCCAAAGTGCGAATGCCGTTTTTTTTTGTGGTACGGTTGGGGATGCGTTGTTGGGGGAAATTGGTTGTAAAGAAAGATGGGCTGTGAAAACCGTGGACAATAATTATCCTAAATTAATCAGTTGAACCTACTGCGAACGTCTAATGCACTCAATCTCAAGGACTTTTTCGAACATTTTGAACTCACCGTATAGGTGATAGCTTTCATTCAAAATAACCGAAAAAGTCATTGATCTTGAGCACATTAGCCGCTCTCACAACGGCTCAACTGATTAATTTAGGATTATGGATAAAAAAACCAAGGCTAAATCGCGAGAATCCTGTATATGAAACGAATTATTATTTTTGTCCTGCTGCTGCTGGTGACTTTGCTGGGCTTGAGTTTTGCGTTAATAAATGCTGAATCGGTGCAGTTGAATTATTATTTTGGTACTTTGCAGGCTCCGCTGTCGTTGGTGGTGGTGCTTGCCATTATTCTTGGTGCAGGACTGGGTGTGTTGGCATCGCTGAGTATTGTTGTTGGCCAAAAACGTGAGCTGGCTAAGTTGCGTAAGTCTGCCAAAATTGCCAAAGAGGAAGTTTCCAATCTTCGTTCTCTGCCATTAAAAGATACTCACTGAACATGGTTTCCTGACGGTCAGCCCATATGGAACTGGCGTTATTGTTTATTTTGCTACCCATTGCAGCCGCTTCAGGCTGGTGGCTGGCAAAGCGTAATACGGTATCGTCTGATGCTTCAACGCACGGTGGTTGTGAGTTTTCCGCAGATTATTTCAAGGGCTTGAATTTGTTGCTCAATGAGCAGCCAGACAAGGCCATTGATGTGTTTGTGAAAATGTTGCAGGTCGATAACGATACGGTGGAAACCCATCTGGCACTAGGCAACCTGTTTCGCAGTCGTGGTGAGGGTGATCGTGCCATTCGTATCCATCAAAACCTTATCGCCCGGCCGACACTCAGTAAAGAGCAGCGAGCTTTGGCTTTGTTTGAGCTGAGCCAGGATTATCTGCGTGCCGGTTTGCTGGGGCGGGCAGAGGCGTTGTTTTTGGAGTTGTTGAAACAGGGTGCCTATCGTGCGGAATCACTGGAAAAATTGTTGGATATTTACCAGCAGGAAAAGGCATGGGAAAAGGCAATTGATACAGCGCGACGTTACGAGCTTCTTGCCGGGAAGCGCATGAATTTGGAAATTGCCCATTTTTATTGTGAGCTGGGTGATGGTTTTTTTGCCAGCGGTGAGCACAAATCAGCAGTGAAAATGGCGCGGCGTGCGTTAAATGTTGACCGTCGATGTGTGCGGGCGACGTTACTGCAAGCCAGCGTGGAGAAGGCTAATGGTGATTGCAAGGCGGCGATTAAATCGTTGAGACAAGTCGAAAAACAGGCTCCTCGATTTTTGCCGGAAATTGTTGCCCCTTTGTTATCATGCTATCAGAGCCTGGGCAAAACCACAGAAGCCGAACACTATCTGGAATACTTGTCAGCAAAATATGGTGGTATTACTCCTTTGCTGGGGCTTGCGGATTTACTGCGCCAGCGCGGTAATGAGCAGGAGGCTTCGGAGCGTATCGTGAAATCATTAAGTAAGCGGCCATCCGTTCGTGGTTTGGACCACTTGATAGAATTGCATCTGGCCAACAGTGAAGGTACCGCGCGCGAAAACCTGTTGATTCTGAAAGGGCTGACCCGGCGGTTGTTGGAAGAAAAATTACCGTACCGTTGTGGCCATTGTGGTTTCAAAGTGAAAGCTTTGCAGTGGCGTTGCCCGACCTGCAAAGATTGGGCAAGTATTCAGCCAGTTCAAGGAGTTGTTGGTGAGTAATGTTGTATGTGAGCTGGGTAATTTTTTGATGAAGCGTATTGTAAACAAGGTGTCGTAAAAAATGACTGTTGATCCAAAAATCATTGTTGCGCTGGACTTTCCCAGTGCCGATGCTGCATTCCATTTGGCGAATGTGCTTGATCCTGCTCAATGCCGTGTGAAGGTGGGCAAGGAATTATTTACTCGTGCTGGGCCGGTTTTGGTTGAACAGCTACAGCAGCTCGGTTTTGATGTTTTTTTGGATCTTAAATATCACGATATTCCCAATACTACCGCGCAGGCTTGTCGCGCAGCGGCCGAGCTGGGTGTGTGGATGGTTAATGTGCATGCCTTGGGAGGACGGCGCATGATGGAGGCTGCGCGTGAGGCCATTGATAAAGCAGCGCACCGGCCCTTGTTGATTGCAGTTACTATTCTCACCAGTCTGGATGCGGATGAATTACATGAGGTGGGGTTGTCCGGGAACCCTGAAGACAATGTGCTACGGCTGGCTTGTTTGGCCGAGTCAGCGGGTCTGGATGGTGTGGTGTGCTCGCCACGGGAAGTAGTAGCTTTGCGGGAAGCCGTTGCTGATAATTTTCGGCTGGTGACTCCTGGGGTGCGTCCTGCCGGGGGTGTGGCGGGTGATCAAAAGCGCATTACCACTCCGGAAGACGCTATTCGTTTGGGGTCGAGTTATCTGGTGGTGGGGCGTCCTGTCACTCAGGCTGAGGATCCACTTGCAGCCTTGGCTGATATTAATGCGGTAATTGATATAAAGCAGGTTCGGTAATATCCCCCGCATATTTGGTTGACCCGCAGGCTGAGATTCTCTACGCTGGTTCGCGCTAATTGCAGCATAACTATAATTTTTACAGGAAAGGAGTCTTGTTATGTCGATTGTTTCACGCCGTTTTTCACGGGTTGTTGTTTTCGGTTGCTTTGCGCTGTTTTTGCTCGTGGCCTCATTTGGCGCGTTCGCTACGTCTGTGAATATCAATACTGCGGATGCCAGCACCCTGGCTTCGGAGCTCAATGGTGTGGGTGCCGCTAAAGCCGCAGCAATTGTTGCTTACCGGGAGAGCAACGGTCCTTTTAAGCAGTTGGAAGACTTGCTCCAGGTCAAAGGTGTGGGTGAGAAGATCCTGGAGAAAAACCGGGCGATTCTAAGGGTGCAGGAGCAGGATTAAGTTTTTGTTTGGTTAAGGTTAGAAAGGTTAAGGGTTTTTTTGATTGTAAGTCAGACAAAAAGTTGATGTTCAGAATATTCCGATCTGTTAACGGCAGGTGGCTGTCTGATTTTTGCGCAGCAAACGTACTCACCGGGCAGTGGGTGTTATTTGATCTATTCAAATGGCACCTGTTGTTCGGTGACTGCGTTATCCAGAGAGGAAGATAAGGACTTCTGTGTTCGTTTCGTTGATGAAGGATTATACAATTTGTAGTGAAGTTGCTAGCATGACCAATATTGTAGGAAAAGTCTTACAATCTGGACAGTAAAAATGTTCACGGATGGTGGCGAATAAACTTTCAGTGTTGTGTTGGAGCTAGAACGCAAGATTAAAAAAAGCGCCCTGTTTTTTGAGTATTGAAGCTAAGCATCCCTACCAAAATTGTTGAAGCAACCGTTGGAATACAAAGTGCCGTAATGACTAAAAATCCGCCCACACACGAACAAAACCTGCTGCCGCGTCTTTATGAGAACGGTTACGATGATGAAATTAATCTGGTCGATTTGTGGCTGGTATTGATGAAGCATCGTACGCTGATAGCTGCTGTGGTGCTGCTGTGTGTGCTGGCAGGGATTATGTTCGCATTGTTGGTTTCTGCCAAATATCAATACAGCACTTCCATTGAGCTTGGTGCACGACTGAACGGCGAAAATGATGTGGTTGTCATTGAATCGCCGGAGACCCTGTTGGCTAAAATCCAGGAGAGTTATATTCCCTTGGCGCGGCGGCAGTATCAGCAGTATCTTGCTGAGCATTCTGCTGTGGAGGGCGTGCTCAAAATTGAAGCCCGCATTCCTAAAGGCAGTCAGATTATTGTCTTAAGCAGCAAGGGGCCAGAGGATGATAGTGTGATGCATAAGGCGGTACAACAGTCTGTAGTTAACATGGTCAAGGTGGATCATGAGCGTATCACCGATGTGTTGCGCAAGGAGACAGAAATCCTGCAGAATCGGGCGGTGGCCAAATTGGAAGAACTGAAGGATGATGCGACACTGATTCGGGCGCGGGAGAAGCGCCTGGAGGATGTCTCGGTGTTATTGGCCAGCCAGGCCAAAGAGGTGCGTGACGATCTGGCGCAAGCCAGGGCGGATCGGGCTAATGCCATCAAACAGACCAAAGATGAGTCCCGGGCACTGACGTTGATGATGCTCGATAACGGTGTACAGCAGTATCGCGAGCGTTTGGCGCAAATCGATGAGCGTCTGAAAATCAAAGTAGTGGATTCGCGGGATACGTTGGTCAGACAATTGGCTAATAATCGCCGCGCGCAACTCAGCCAGCAGGATACTATCGTCAAATTGAAAATTCAGCTTGCCAGCTTGCGTGAAACGCGGGCTTTGACGCCCCCCATGCGTTCACTGGAGGCCACAGGGCCGGGCAGTTCGCTGATTGTTACGTTGGCGTTGGTGCTGGGGCTAATGTTGGGCGTGTTTGTGGCATTTTTTGCCGAGTTTTTGTCCAAGGTGCGTAATCAAAACCTGATTGCACAGGATTAATGTCAATGTTGAGTTGCCAATTTTGAAAGACGCACGCATACTCGCATGGAAAATTAATCGCACTAAATTTCCTATCGTTTATTTATGAAAATCCAACCTGTTATTCTCTCCGGCGGAGCCGGTGCTCGCCTCTGGCCGTTATCAAGAGAGCAATACCCTAAACAGTTACTAGCGTTTCAAGGCAAGTCCACTCTGTTGCAGCAAACAATTCAGCGTCTGGATGGTTTGTCAGTATTGGCGGGGCAGATTGTCGAGCCAATGATTGTTTGTAACGAGCAGCATCGTTTTTTGGTGGCTGAGCAGTTACGTGCAATTGGTCATGAGTCTGCTGCAATTTTGCTGGAGCCTGAAGGCCGGAATACTGCTCCGGCATTGACGGTGGCGGCACTTGCCGCTCTCAGCAAGGATGATGATCCTGTGTTGTTGATCATGCCGGCAGATCATGTGATTGTTGATTCTGAAGCCTATCATGCGGCGGTGAAAACGGCGGCCGAATTGGCGAATGATGGTGCGCTGGTGACTTTTGGTATTGTACCTACAGCACCTGAAACAGGTTTTGGTTATATCCGTAAGGGCAGTTCCATTAATGCTACTCAGTCGTGCCGGTTGGACGCCTTCGTGGAAAAGCCTGATGCTGACACGGCCCAGGCTTATGTGGAGTCCGGTGAATATTTGTGGAACAGTGGCATGTTCGTGATGCGTGCCTCGGTGTGGATTGAACAGCTGACGCAATTTCAACCGCAAATAGTGACTGCCTGTAGGCAGGCGTTGGAGCAGGCTGCTGACGACCTGGATTTTTGCCGGCTTGATGCGGATGCTTTCAAGGCTTGTCCCAGTGATTCTATTGATTACGTTGTCATGGAAAGACTGGGAGCGGATGCCGGTGGTGAAACGCTGGCAGCTGTTGTGCCGCTGGATGCCGGCTGGTCAGACTTGGGAGCATGGTCGGCAATTTGGAAGGCCGGTGAGTCTTGTGGTGATGGTAATGTCAGCAAAGGTGATGTGCTGTCGCATAATTGCAGCAACAGTTTGTTTCATGCAGAACACCGGCTGGTGGCGGGCGTCGGTCTGAAAGATATTTTGGTGGTGGAAACGGCAGACGCAGTCATGGTGGCACACAAAGACCATGCTCAGGATGTGAAAAAAATCGTTGACCAGCTTAAGGCTGACCAGCGTAGTGAGCGTCTGGTGCATCGCCAGGTGTATCGCCCCTGGGGCTCCTATGAGGGCATCGACTCCGGGGAACGTTTTCAGGTGAAGCGTATTGTGGTCAATCCGGGAGCGGCTCTTTCTTTGCAAATGCATCATCACCGTGCGGAGCATTGGATTGTAGTGAAGGGAACTGCCAAGGTTACTTGTGGTGACAAGGAGTTTCTTTTGTCGGAAAACCAATCGACCTACATTCCCATCGGTGAAAAACATCGGCTGGAGAACCCGGGTACGATGCCGCTGGAGATTATCGAGGTGCAGTCTGGCAGTTATCTGGGCGAGGACGACATCGTCCGCTTTGAAGATCGTTATGGCCGAAAAGGGGATGGTCGTCACGAAGTGAATTGAAAGGTAATCGATCTGCGGGTAAAATACCCCGTTTTTTTGCCTACATATATCAATCGGTTATTAAGAGTAAGGAACACAAGCATAATGACGAATTCGCATTTATTTACCTCGGAATCCGTTTCCGAAGGGCATCCGGACAAGGTTGCCGACCAGATTTCTGACGCCATTCTTGACGCGATTTTTGAGCAGGACACAGCGGCCCGTGTGGCTTGTGAAACCATGGTCAATACCGGAATGGTGGTGATTTCCGGCGAAATAACCACCTCGGCCTGGGTCGATATGCAAACCGTGGTGCGTGACACGGTGAAGCGCATTGGCTACGACAGCTCCGAGATGGGTTTCGATTACGCCTCCTGCGCGGTGTTGACTTCCATTGACAAACAATCTGCGGACATTGCCGTAGGTGTTGATGAAACTGATGCCCATGAGCAGGGTGCTGGCGATCAGGGATTGATGTTTGGTTATGCCAGCAATGAAACCGATGTGTTGATGCCTGCGCCTATTACTTACGCTCATCGCCTGGTGAAACGTCAGGCTGAAGTGCGTAAAAATGGCACCTTGCCTTGGTTGCGTCCGGACGCGAAGAGCCAGGTTACCTTTCGCTACGAAGATAACAAACCTGTGGGTATCGATGCTGTCGTACTTTCT
>Ga0256830_1002105_pt1 | contig 13412 bp, 9 predicted proteins | sample 128326metaG_FD_190537 | JGI IMG/M metagenome (GOLD analysis project Ga0256830, IMG submission 190537) | Hydrothermal vent microbial communities from Lau Basin, Pacific Ocean - 128-326 | ecosystem: Environmental > Aquatic > Marine > Hydrothermal vents | place: Pacific Ocean: Lau Basin | collected...
AAAACAGTTTATTTATAAAAAAATAAAATATAAAATGAATAATTTAATTTATAAAATTATAAATGAATTTTTCAATAATTATAGAAAAAAAATAAATGTGTATTAAAAGTTTTTATTTTTTTTTTTGTTTAATTAACTATCCTTATTAAGTATTATAATTAATACCATTTCTCACTACTACTACTAACACCACTACTACTACTGCTACTGCTACTGCTTAAAGTGCTACTTGAACTACCTATAGAACTTGAACTAGAACTGGAACTGAAACTTGTTATTTGAGCAGGTTGAATAAATTGTTGACCTTGTTGTTGAGGAGCTTGTTGAGCTTGTTGAGCTTGTTTTTGATCTTGTTTTCGCATTTCAATTAAATGAAATGATTGATGTTCATTTATATCATATGTATTAAAAAAAAGCTCTTCTGCTAATTCCCTATTATCTACTTTACGTGCTAGACCAAAGTCAATAAGAGTAAGTTCTGGTTTATTATTTACGAATCGAATCATGGTATTATTAAAATGCATATCTGGAATTTTATATCCCAAGTCATATAATCTCATATAAAGATGCATCCAATTATCTTTAATTTCATCTCTATAAATCTCATATGTTTCAGGTTTAGTAGTTTCTATATATTTCAAAAGTGTCATTGGCCATCTTTCCATTATTATTACTCCCACTCCAAATCCAAATTTTTTTTCAATATCTCGAATATCTTCAAAGTCAATAACATTATGAACAAAATAATGATCAAATATTTTAACTGTCAAATTTTGATCACTCATTTTTTTTGCCATAGCATATTCTTTCTCAAATTTGTCTTTACTAAATTCCATGTCTATTTTAATAAATTTTGCTGCATATTTACAATTAGGATCAAAATGAATACTTCTATCACTTCTTTTACATGCTACCCAAACAGCTCCATATCTACCTCGACCTAAATAATTTTTTTTATCATTAAAATCAAATATATATTCTCCCCTATAAGATAATTGAGAATTACTAACAAGTTGCCATCCTTCCCTAAAACTAATATATTGAAATAATCTCGGTTTTTCTTCTATTTCTATCATTTGCATTCCTGTAGGAATAAAATTTGAATATAATGTTTCAATAATAAAATCTTCTAATGAATTTTTTATCTTAAGTTGTGGTAAAAAATTTGATCGAATTCGTTCATCTATATACATAATATTCTCATGATACAATTTATCATGTTTAGTTGTAATTAATTCTATCATAGCATATTGATTAAGTTTATATATAGAATTACCCCTTACTTCGTTTAAATATCTTTTGTTTCTTCTTATTAAACTATTCATTCTAGTAAAAACATCTTTATAATTGTCTTCATTTTTAAATACTACTTTCTTTAACTGATCAAGCATGGTTTTATGATAATTTTCATAAATAAATCTCATAGGAGATGAAACAAATACATACCTCAATTTCTTATCACGACGAAATGCATTATTATATTCTTCAAAATATTTCATATCAAATTTTTCACCTATTTTACAATGATATAAATCTATTAAAGGTATAAAGTTCACAGATAAATATACCAAATAAGTTTCTGAATTATCATATAAAACAAACACAAATTGAGTTTCTCTAGGTAATAACAAAAAATTAATACTTCTATAATCTTTAAAATTAAAATACAGTCCTTTTCTTTGACATGTTTCAACTTCCCAATATATAAGAAATAGCATTTTTAAATAATTATCTTTATCAATACTCCATAATAAATTAGATGATTCAAAACTAGAATCTTTTGAAAATTCATCAAATCTATTTAGAATTAATAACCTAGAAGATATATTAACTGGTTTTTGTTCTTTAGTTTCTTCTTTTTCACTTAACAGTTCTTCTACTAAATTTTTTCCTAAACATAAACTACTAGCTATAAATGGTATAGAAAAAATACTAATTTCATCATACAACATCGGAATTATATAATTATGATAAATGTCAAGTAATTTATTCAATTTATTTACTTGTTCATCATCATTCATTGACGGATTCCAAATATACAATTTTATATCATTATTTGTATTTAAATACGTTGATATAAGTATCAGTTTTTTATCATCACCTTTTTCTACCAAATATGGATTATGTTTAAGTATTTTAACATCACAAAAATTCACATTTTCACGTTCCTTCTCTAAAATTTGACTCAATTTTCTCCTAATTCCAATCTCTCCTCTTTTTCTTTTTTCACCTCTTTTTTCCACTTCCATTTCTATTTCCATTTCTTTTTTTTTAAATAATTTATCTATAAAACTTTAAATCAAAAATTTTATTTTTTATTATAATTAAAAAATTAATGTTTTACAATTAAAATTATTATATGTTTTTATTTATTTTTTAATAGGAACAGTAGGTTTAGGACTTCGTTTTGAAATTGGATGAAGTTCTTCTATATTAAATGTCTTTTCAAATAATTCTTTTGCTACTTCTCTATCATCTATTTCACGAGCTAGACCAAAGTCAATAAGAGTAAGTTCTGGAGTTCCATGTTCAAAACGAATCATAGTATTTGAAAAATGCATATCTGGAATTTTATATCCTAAATCATATAATCTCAAATAAAGATCTACCCATTTATTTTTAATTTCTTTTCTATATTTTTTATATTCTTCAGAATCTGTAGATTGTACATATTCCCAAAGCGTCATTGGCCATCTTTCCATTATTATCACTCCATAACTAAGTTCTTCAAGATTTTCAAATTCAATAACTCCATGAACAATATAATGATCAAGTATTTCCACTGTCAATTTCTGTTCACTCATTTTTTTCGCTATATTATATTCTTCTTCAAATTTTTCTCTATCTTCTTTAGATTTTATTTTAATAAACTTTGCTGCATATTTACAATCAGGATCAAAATATATAGTCTTATCCCCTTTTCTTCTACATGTTACCCAAACTGTCCCATAACTTCCTCGACCCAAATAACTAGTTTTATCATTAAAATCAAATATATATTCTTCTCTGTATGTTAATCTAGATTGAGAAGCAAGAATCCATATTTTTCCAAAAGTTAAAAATTTAAATAACATAGGTTTTTCTTCTTCTTCTATCCACGCAGAAAAAAATTGCGAATATAATATTTCATTTACAAACTCTCCTAGAGAATTATTAATTTTAAGTGAACTTAATGGTGTTAATGAATAATGCATTATGGTTTGTTTATCTATATACATAATATTTTCAAAATACTGAATAGGATGAATAACTCTTGTTAATTCTTCCATAGCATATCGATTAAGTTTAAATACACTAGGATAAGAATTTTCAAATTGAAACATTTCTCGTTGACTTAAATATCTTTTCACTATTAATTTGTTTAATTTAGTAATAATATTTTCTTTTTTTCCAGTTATTGGTTTTTCTTTTATTTCTTCAATTACTTTCTCATGAGCAAGTTTAGATATATTCATTGTTTCACCTTCATGTGTTTCTTCTTCTTCTTGTCCTATTTTAAATAATAATTTTCTTGCAAATTCCATTTCATATTTTTTAAATATATTAATATAATTTTCAAAAAATTCTATATCAAATTCTTCATCTAAATTACAATAATACAAATCTATTAAAGGTATATATTTCGTATATAAATAAAATAGATTATCATTCAAAAAGAATATAAATTTTTTTTCCTTTGGTAAAATCATTATTTTAATACTTCTATAATCTTTAAAATTAAAATGAAAACCTCTTCTTTGACATGCTTCAATTGTCCAATATATAAGAAATAATACTTTCAAATAATTTCTTTGATTAAAAGATCCTAAATAATCATAATTAAATATATATTGTCGTTCTGTTTCAGAAAAATTATTTAAAATTAATATTTTAGATTGTTCTCCTTCAATTTTCATTCTTTGAGATTCATCTCCTTTTAATTTCTCTTTTATTATTTCTACCAAATTTCCCGTACAATTACTACTAGCTACAAATGGTATAAAAAATACACTAATTTCTTCATCCATCATTGGAACTACATGATATTGATAAGCATGAAATAATTTATTTAATTTATTCGTTTCTTCATTTTCTAATAATGGATTCCAAATATATAATCGTACATCATAATTCAAATAAGAAGCTAAAAATACTAATTTATTATCATTTTCTTCTTCCAATGACTTATATTTAAATAATTCAATATTACAAAAATCTACTGATTCTTTTTCTTCTATAATTTGTTTTAATTTCTCTCTTACACCAATACTAGTTTTTTCTATTACTTCTCTTTTTCTTTTTTGCATTATTTTTTTTTATTTCAATTCTAATATTTTAAAGAAAAAAAGTGATATTTAAAAATTTATTTAATTATATAATTATATAATTTTAAAATTATTTATTAACTAAAAATTTTAATGTGAAAAAAAAAATAAAAATGATTTTTTTTATCTGACACTAAGTACGTGTTTTTCTCTTAATTCATATATTTGTTCAATCAGCTTTCTTGTTATTGTTTTCTTATCTAGTTTTTCAACTAAACCAAAATCGATAAGAGTAAGTTCAGGTTTTATATGTTCAAATCGAATCATAGTATTTGCAAAATGCATATCCGGAATTGTATAATTAAGTTCATATAATTTCATATAAAGATCTATCTATCCATTGTTTCATAATTTCATCTCTAACTTGATTATAATTATCAGGAGAAACATTTTCTTATATAATTCCAAAGTGTCATTGGCCATCTTTCCATTATTATCACTCCATAATCAAATTTATTTTTTTTCTTCAAATTTTCAAATTCTAAAACTTCATAAACAATATAATGATCAAATAATTTAATTGTTAAACCTTCATTGCTCATTTTTTTTTTTGCTACTGAAAATTCTTTTTCAAAATGATATTCATCTTGTTTAGATTCTAATTCAGCAAATTTTGCTGCATATTTACAATCAGGATCAAAATTAATACTTCCATCACTTCTTTTGCATGTTACCCAAACAGTTCCAAATGTTCCTTCTCTTAAATAATCTATCATCAAAATCAAATATATATTCTCCCTCATAAGTTAATTCAGAATCAGCAACAAAATTCAATATTCTTCTGAATATTATTTTCCTAAATATACAATTGAATATCATATTTTCTATCCAAATAAGATGTTAAAAGTATCAATTTTCTATTATCACTTTCTTTTACTGAATCTATATCACGTTTAAATACATTAAATATCTCTATATCACAAAAATTCACCTGACTTCGTTCATTCTCTAAAATTTGTTTCAATTTTATTCTCATTCCTCTCTCACTTCTTTTTCCTTTTTCTGTTTTTTTTCTCTATTTCCATTTTTTTTTCAATTATTTTTAAAAACCAATATTTTTTAATATAACAAAGTTAAAAAATTGTTTTTATTTATATTTATTTATTTATTTTTAATTAAAATTATATATATAATTAATAAAATTTCCTTATACAAATTTGTATTTTTTTTTTTCATAAAATGATTGTTCAAATCAAAAAAAAAATCTCTTTTTTCGAATTATATAAAAAAAATTGATTGTAAAAAAGTTTATTTAACAATTCATAGCAACTCATAGCATTTTTTTTTAATATATAAATGAATACCATAAACGACTTGAATCAATATTATTATAATAATTTTCAAAATCTTTCTTTGTATAAGTTTTAGTTGGTTTCATAGCTTTTTCAAAATTAATAATTGCAAGAATTATTTCATTATTTTCAAATCTAATCATCACATTTTCAAAATTTAATTCAATTATTACATATCCAAGTTTATTATAAAGATTCCAATAAAGTTCAACCCATTTTTCCTTAATTTTTTTTCTTTGTTTATCATATTCATTTTTATTATTATTTTTATAGTTTAATAATGTCATTGACCATCTTTCCATTATTATTACTCCAAGTAAATAATCTGAATCATCCATTAATATTTTCGGATATTTAGCTTCAATGGAATTTCTAATATAATAATGATCAATAACTTTTGCTCCTATATTATGTTTTGCAGCTTCTTTTGCTATATGATATTCTCTTTCAAATTTTTCAATTAATTTATGAGAAAAACTAGTAATTTTAGCCATATATTTACAATTTCGATCAAATTTTTCTACTTCTTCATCTTTACAATTTATCCAAATACTATAATAAATACCATCGCTTAAAAGATTTTCATTTTTAAAATCAAATATGTATTTACCTTGATTAGTAATATCCGGAATAGATGCAATAATCCAATTCGCTGAAGAACGAAGTAATTTTTCTTCATTTCTAAAATTTATGAATTTAAATAAACCAGTTCTTTCTGTCGATAAAGTATAAAATTCTGAATAAAACGTTTTAATTACAAAATCAGCTAATGAATTTTGAATTGTAAATTCTGAATAAAATTTAGACCGAGTTTCTTCATCTATAAACAAAATATTTTCAGAATACAAGTTTCTATATTGTTGTTTTTTCAAACTTTCTATTCCATAATTACTAAGTTTATAAATAATTCTGGATTTTTGATCTAAAGTAGTTTGAACTAATTTTTTCATTCGTTCGTAAGCTGAAATTTTTTCTCTTTTTTCCTCTTTTTCAATTTTTATTTCCATTATTACCTTTTTACTAGTTATTTCCATATCCATCATTTCAAATTCAGAATAATCATGGTATTCTATTTCTTTTATCATTTTTTCTGTATAGCATTCAAAAAAGTCTATATCAAATTCTTCATTCAAATTACAATAATATAAATTAAAAATAGGTATGTATTCTGTAACTACATAAATAATCTCTTCTTTAGAAAGAACAAATAAAAATGCAGTTTTTGGTATTTTTTTAATCTCAATACTATCATAATTTTTAAAATTAAAATGAAAACCTCTTCTTCTACACGTTTCAACTATCCAATAAATTATAAAAAAAATTGATTTCATATAATTTGATTTAGGATTATCTGAATTATAGAATAAAATATGATCATATCTTAATGATCCAGCTGAATTAAAAATTTTCCGTAATACTAATATTTTTGTTTGTTTATTACTTTCTTTTTCATTTTGTTTACTTTTCGCTTTTGGTTTTCTCATTCTTAATTTTTTAATTAAATTATCCGAACACAGTGAGTATCCAATATATGGCATAAAAAACATATTAATCTCATTTTCCGTCATGGGAATAATATGTTCTTTATAAGCATCCGCCATTTTATTTAATTTTTCTACTATATTTTGATCTTTCAAACTTGTACGTTGAGTTATTTCTGGATTCCAAACATATAATCTTACTTCAAATTTTTTATCTAAATACGAAGATAAAACAATTAAACTATTTCTAGATAATTGATGTTTATATCTTAAATGATATATTCCTACATCACAATAATCAACTTCTTGTATATCTTTATTTTCTATGATTTCTTTTAATTTTCTTCTTATTTCATTCTTACTTTTTTTTCTTTCCATTTCGATTTTTTGTTTTCAAAACAAATACTCAACTCAATTCTTAAAAAAATTTTATTTATGTTCTAAAAAAATACGATATAAAAAAAAATATAGTTACAAAAGATGATGTAAAAGTTGTAAAATAATACGTTCTTGTTCATCATATTCTTTTTCAAAATAATCTTTAGATCGTTTTTGAGGATATAATATTTTAAAAGCTAAATCAAAATCAATTAATGCAATCTCTATTTGATTATCATTATTAATTCGAATTACTGAGTTTCCAAAATGCATATCATCTATTTTATAATTTAAATCATTATAAAATCTATAATAAAGATCAACCCATTTTTCTTTAATTTTTTCTCTATTTTTATTATATTCATCATTAAATTGTTCAATATAATCTCCTAATGTTATGGGCCACCTTTCCATTACTATTACTCCAAGAGCATTTATTTCAAGATCTTCAAATTTTATAATACTTCTAATAAGATAATAATCAATAACTTTAACACCGATATTATTATCACTTGCTTCTTTTGCTATTTTATATTCTTTATCAAATTTGTATTTATCTTCTTTTGATTTAATCATAACAAATTTTGCTACATATTCACATTCAAGATCAAAATTTTTCTTCATATCTTTTTTCATACATGTTATCCAAACAGATCCATGAACCCCACTTCCTATATATGACTTTTCATTTTCAGAATCAAATATATATTTTTCATTATGAGTAATTTCAGGAACAGTTGAAACAATCCATCCATGACACCATCTTTGATAAATTAGTTGAATGATCTTTATAAAGTCCTCATTTAAAGATCTTTCTTCTTCATGTATTTTTATATGAAATTCTTGATAAAAAGTTTCAATAATAAAATTTTTCAAAGAATTTTGTATTAATGATTTTTCATTAAATTCTAAACGAATTTTATCATCTGAAAACATCATAACTTGAGAATATTTATTTTTATTTTTTAATTTTGATATTCCATACTTATTTAATCTTACAGCTGGTAAAATTTCATCTAAACAATAAATAAGTTTAGAATTATTTTTTATTATATGGAAATTGACATTTTCTGAAATTGACTTTTTATTTTTTTCTGAAATGGATGAAGCTACTTTTTTTGATTTTTCTATTATTGAGAGATTTAAAGCTTCTCTATTCGTAATATCACCAGTGTAACTTCTTTGACCTCCATAATAAAAGGAAGTTAGCATATTCAATGTAATTTCCATATAATTTTCAAAATATTCAACATTAAACTCTTCATTCAAATCACAATAGTATAAATCGAATAATGGTATATATTCTGTTGATAAATAAAATATCTCATTATTAGAACGTATAAAAACAAAAGATGTTAATGGTATTTTTAATATTTTAATACTTTTATAATCCCTGAAATTAAAACGAAATCCTCTTTTTTGACTTACTTCTAGTGTCCAATAAATCAAAAATTTAAATATATTTATGTCATTTATTCTAGAATTATATACAAATTCTATAAGATCTTGAAATAAAGATTTTTTAAAAAGCATTATTCTTGTTTGTTCTAAATTTTCCATCTTTGACATTTTCACTTTTCTTATTTTTTCTATTTCTTTATTTTCTTGATATATTTGTTGTTGTTGTAATTTATATAATATCATTTTAATCAGATTTCCTGCACAATCTGCATATCCAAGATATGGAATAAAAAATATAGTATTCTCATTATCCATCATAGGAATTATATGTTTTTCGTATATTCCTACTATAGCATTTAACTTCTCTATTTTATTTCGTTCATTTCGTGTCATTATTCGTGTTATTACTGGATTCCAAACATATAACGTCACATCAAATCTTTTATTTAAATAATAAGCTAAAAACGACAAATACTCATTCTTATATCCTTCCTTACTAGGTTTTTTGAAATGAAATATACCCACATCACAATAATTAGCTTCTACACGTTCATTTTCTATAAGATCTTTTAAATTTTTTCTTATTTCCATTTCTTGTTTTTTTCTTTTTCTTCTTATTTCTTTCTCTTCTTCCATTTTTTTTTAAAATCTAATTTTTATAATTAAAAAAAATAATTTATTATTAAAAAAATTATTTAATTATAATGAATCTTAAATAATTAAAGATAATAGTTATATTTGCTTGTTTTCTCATATTTATCATAAAATTCACTTAATTCTTCTTTTGTGACTTTATCTGGTTTTATAATATTACCAAAATCGATAAGGATAAGTTTAGGTTCTTCATGTTCAAATTTAATCATTGTATTATTAAGATGTAAATCTCTTATTCTTATTCCAAGTTTACTATAAAGTTGTAAATGAAGATTTATCCATTTTTCTTTAATTTTATTTCTATATTTTTTGTATTCATTAGTAGAATGGTTAATATATTCTAATAATGTTTCTGGCCATCTTTCCATTATTATTACTCCTAAAATATAATCACGTTGATAACCTTTAAATTCAAGAACATGTTGAACTAAATAATAATCAATAATTTTAATTCCTATATTAGCATCACTTGCTTTTTTTGCTATTTCATATTCTGAAGCAAATTTTGCTATGTTTTTTCTAGTACTAAGAACAAATTTTGCTGCATAATTACATTCAATATTAAATTCTTTCACTTCATTTGATCTGCATGCTATCCATACAGTTCCATAACCTCCAACTCCTAAAATTGTTTTAGTATCTTTAAAATCAAATATATATTTTTCCCCATTGGTAATATCATACGAAAAAACAACAAGCCAATGAATATTCAAATATTTCTTTATTGAAAATAATTGAAGCAATTTAGGTTTTTCTTTTTTTTCAATTGTATATTCAAATTCAGGATAAAAATTTTTAATTATAAAATCAGGTATTAAATTCTTAATATTAAGTGATGATGCATAAAATTGAGTTCGAATTTTTTCATCTATAAATAAAATATTTTCATAGTATATATTTGCTCTATAACCTTTTTTTAATACTGATAATCCGTATTCATTATATTTATAAGTCCTTCTAAAAACAATTAAATATTCTTTTTTTGTTAATTTTAATAATCTTTTATATACAGATATATTTTCCTCTTTTTCTGTTTCTTCTTTTATCTCTTTTAATATATCTTCATTTGTCATTTTTACATTAAATTCTGTTGACTCAAATGGATTGTCTTCAAATTTAACTATTGCTGTTGAAGTATATAATTCAAAAAAATCAATATCAAATTCTTCATTTATATCACAATAATATAAATCAAATAAAGGTATAAATTCTGTATATAAATGAAATACTTCATGATCAGAAAGAATGAAAGTAAATGAAGTTAATGGAATTTTTAATATTTTAATACTTCTGTAATCTTTAAAATTAAAATTAAATCCTCTTCTTCTACATGATTCAATTATCCAATATATTATAAAAAAAATTACTTGAGCATCGAATGTATCATATAAATACAAAAAAGAAAGATAATCTTGTATCTCAAAATTTTTTAATATTAATATCTTAGATTGTTCATAAATAGTAGTTTGTTCAATCCCTTTTACTTTCATTTCTAAAATTTCTTTTATTAGATTACCTCGACATATTGAATATCCAATATATGGTATAAAAAATATATTAATTTCATTTTCCATCATTGGAATAATATTTTTTTCATAAGCTTCTACTAATGCATTTAATTTTCTTATTTTATTTTGTTCTTCTATACTCATTTTCGGTGAAATTACAAAATTCCAAACATATAATGTCACATCAAAATCTAAATATGATGCTAAATATAATAATTTATTTTTATTTTTCTCTATTTCTTTTTTGAATTTAAATATTCCTACATTACAATAAGTAGGTTTTATATGTTCACTTTCTATAAGTTCTCTTAATTTTGTTCTCACTTCTCTTTTTTTTTCTCTTTTTTCTGATATAGGTTCAAATTTAAATTTAAATTTACTTGGTTTTCTTGGTTCACTTAATCCACCTTTTGAAGCAAGATTCAGAATATTCTGTTTATCTCGTCTTCTATTAAATTCTAATTCTTCTTTTTCACTACTAAATTCTACTGGGAAATTCCCTTTAACTGTTTTCATTTTTTTATATTTTTTTAAAGAAAACAATTTATTCTAATTTTTTTTCTTTTAATTTAATTCAATAAAAATTTATTTTTTTAACACAACTATGTTCAATCTTTTTTCAAGATATCTTAAGATATATCAAATAAGTTTTTCTCTATTCATAAGATGAAGACTGAATTGTAGTAGAGTAGTAGTAGCATTTAATATCTTTTTTTTTGTAATCTCCTTTATTCTTTAATACCTTTTTTTATTTGTTGTTTTAACTACTGACATTCAAATTCACTACTACTAGAACTACTAGCACTGCTATTGCTGCTACTACTACTGCTACTCGCAGATGATAATGATGATAGTAATGATGAAAAAACAGATGATGAAGATAAAGAGGAATAAGAAGAAGAAAATTTATTACTATAGTATTCCAAACATGAATTGTCGTTTTTTGCTAAATAAATACTATTGTTCTTCTATCAATTGTTGTTCTTCATCCCATTGTTTCCCCAAACAGCATAAATGTTCATGTCCCCCTCGCCTAGCTTCCGTGATCATTTCATCAAAATTTTTCGCTCCCCATTCTTTCGCAAGCTCACAAATATCCTGATGACCAGCCCATGCAGCATCACTGAGCATTGTTTCAAAATTTGTTGCACCAAATTGTTCTTTTGCGAGTATACACAAATCTTTCTGTCCTCCCATCGCAGCACCGTATAACATCTTGTCCATGTTATCTGCTCCCCATTCTATTGCAAGATAACACAAAGATTTATGTCCTCCTCGAGCAGCACACCAAAGCATCTCATTTAAATCCACATATCCCCATTCTCTAGCAAGACGGCATATCTTTTCATGGCCTGCAAAAGCAGCAGCACCAATCATTGTTGTAAGTGTATCAATTGGGGAACTACGATTAACCGAAAGAGCACCCCATTCTTTAGCAAGATGACATAAATGTTCGTGTCCTCCTTCAGCAGCAGCAAATAGCATTTCATTCGTATCCACTGCTCCCCAGCTTTTTGCTAAACGACACAAATTCTCATTACCATTTCGAGCAGCAGTACGTAACATTCTTTCAAAATCATTGGCTCCCCAATCTTTCGCTAAGAAACATAAATGTTCATGACCACCTTCAGTAGCAGAACAAAGCATTCCATTGTAATTGTCTGCTCCGGCATTTTTTGCTATGTGACATAAACGTTCATGTCCACTTCGAGCTGCTCCATAAAGCATCAAATTGTAAAGTTCAGAAAAATCCATATTGCTCAGATCGTGACGTTCAATTTGCATTGCGAAGTTCCAATCTATTGCAAGATAACATAATTGTTCATGTCCTCCTTTAGCAGCACTGTAGAGCATGTCATCAAAATCACTCGCTCCCCATTTTTTCGCCAAATAACACAGATCTCCTTTTCCATTTTCTGCTGCCCATGAAAGTAATTCATTCAGTTGTTTTTCAGTTGGCGGTCTGGGAAAAAATTCCGGGAGCGCATGATGCAATAAAGGATACTGATTTGACTCCATGAATGAAGCTATGTGCATGATGACATCATATGCTGGAAACTCTTCATTTTCTTGTTCTTCCTCTTTTCCATTTTTTCGTTGCTGTTTCTTCTTTTCTTTTCTATGTTGTTCTTGTTTTTCACATTGTTCATTTTCATACTGTTCAGATTGTTCATTTCGTTCATTTTGTGCATTATATTGCTTGTAATCTTCATAATCTTCCACCAGTTCCATTTCTTTTCTTTTTTGTTTCTTTTTATTTTTATTTTGTTTTTTTTATTTAAAAAAATTTTTATAATCAAAAATTAACGTTATTTTTAAAAAAAATTTAATATTACAATTTAAATATATAATTGTATATTAAAATTTATGAGATAAATTCAAAAAAAAAATAAT
>Ga0256830_1002106_pt1 | contig 13412 bp, 15 predicted proteins | sample 128326metaG_FD_190537 | JGI IMG/M metagenome (GOLD analysis project Ga0256830, IMG submission 190537) | Hydrothermal vent microbial communities from Lau Basin, Pacific Ocean - 128-326 | ecosystem: Environmental > Aquatic > Marine > Hydrothermal vents | place: Pacific Ocean: Lau Basin | collected...
AGAAAGGTAAGGGTGTACGCAGGCACTATCCCTGAGGGAGAGCTAGAATCCTTGAAGAAGGACCTGGAAAAAGTGGCCGAGGACTATATTCTGGTCACGGGGGAGGCCGAAAAGAAGTCCATACCCGTTCTCATAGCCATAATGAAAGATTACGAAGGGGAAGTCAGCAGATATCTGCGCCTCAGACGCTTCGAGGAACTCCAGCTTCCCATAGAGTACCGCACAGGGACTATAGAGGAAGCCAGGAAAAAATTAGAGGAGACCTCCAAGAGGATACAAGAAGAGGAAGACAAGCTACTGAAAGAGCTCCAAGAAGTGGAAAAGGCGGAGAGGATTAATCTTCTGCGGATACGGGAGCTCCTGCAGATAGAGAAGTATCTCGACGAAACCAGCCAGTACTTCGGGAAAACCTCGAAGACCTATCTCTTCAGAGCATGGGTTCCCGCACCATACGTAGAAAAAGTCGCGGATCTCATCAGGAAGGCGTCCGACGGCTACTGCACGATATCCATAGAGGACCCCGGAGAAAAAGAAGAGCCCCCAACGATGCTCAGCAATCCGGGATTCGCAGCGCCCGTAGAGCTCCTGACCAACACCTACGGTACGCCGCCGTACAGCAAAATCGATCCAACTCTTATGATGACCATCAGCTTCCCGATAATGTTCGGTTTCATGTTCGGAGACATCGGTCAGGGATTTATCTTGGCGCTGATAGGTTTCTTCCTTGGTTTTTACTTGAAGGTGGATGATGTATACAAAAAGTTTGGAAGAATAGTTTTTTACTGCGGCCTAGCGGCCATAGGCGGAGGATTTCTATACGGCTCCGTCTTTGGCCTGGAGGGGGAGGTGTTAAAACAATACTTCGGCATAGAGCTGCATCCCCTCTGGCTAAGCCCCCTGCATGACGTTACAACACTGATAACATTCGCCATGTTCGTAGGCCTGGCTCAGCTGAGCCTGGGATGCTTCCTGAATATCGCTAACCATATACGGCATAACCCTCTTGAGGCGTTGTTCAGCCCCTGGGGAGCCGTGGGACTCTGGCTCTTCTGGGGAGGCGCCTTTTTGCTGAAAAGGCACGGTACAGACGTTTTTGCCTTCTTCAAAGACCAGCTCATAATTCCCTTGGTTGTGGTTCCCTTGGTGATAATCGCTATTGGGGTGAAGTACGCGGAGAAGACATCCTTCGGCTGGGGAGTCTATGCCTCCTACGAGGCGGTTACAAGATACTTGTTCAACAGCATCTCATATATCCGGGTCATAGCGTTGGCTCTGGTCCATGCCGCCCTGAGCAGCGTAATGGTGATGCTGATGCTCCAGTCTCCGGCAGCAGCTCCGGTGATATTCATTGTGGGCAACCTCCTGATCTTAGTCATGGAGGCTGTGATCTCCTTCATCCAAACACTGAGGCTCCACTACTACGAGTGGTTCTCCAAGTTCTATGAGGGAGGCGGCAAGGCCTTCAAGGCCTTTAAGGTTGCCAGGAGATATACTTTTCTAGCGCCTCTTGGTGCTCCAAGAGGCGGTTAGCCTTTTTTCTTTTTTGATGCGGACTTATCAAAAAAGGAAAACAGACCTTCCCAAAAAAGTATATATAGCCACGTATAAAGCTTAAAATATGGATTTAAAAATCCTGTTTATAGTTTCTTTTATCGTCCTAGCTGCAGGCACAGTTGCTGCTCAGGAGGACGCTAATGTCGATAAACCATGGCTTCAATACATACCTATAGGAGCCGGTCTTGCAGCGGGCTTAGCAGCGGTGGGGGCAGGATATGGTGTGGGCCTGGCCGCCGCAGCAGCCCTGGGAGCCATATCTGAAAAGCCGGAGATGCTTACATGGGGACTCGTATTCGTGGCGTTAGCGGAGGGCATTGCTCTCTACGGACTGGCTGTGGCCTTCATTCTCATCGGCAAGATTTAACCAGTTAATTGTTCGGCAACACTTTATAAATGGCGTAAAGCTGGGACCTGTGGGGGGAGCATAAAAAGCCAAAAAATGCGGGATGCCTAAGCCGTCGACGGCTTTACAGATAATATTGGTCCGACAGGGACTAGAAAAGAAATATGGCGCTTCTGTGGGTGAATAATATCAGGGTAAGATTTAAGTATTACAAGCTTAAATTTTGCAAGGAGGTGATGCTGTGTCCATAAGTAAAATAGCGTTTTTCAGTACGTTTGTCTTTGCCATGTTCCTGTTGACTTACACTGTGTCTGGACAGGAAGGCGTTCTTGGAGAGATATCCGTAGGCGATGGATTGATGAAGGCGGGACTGGCGATCGGCGCCGGCCTCGCGGCTGGGGCAGCGGCCGCGGGCGCGGGGATAGGCGTGGGCACCGCTGGAGCCGCCTCTCTTGGAGCGATAGCCGAGAAAAAGGAGATGCTTACCTGGAGCCTGGTCTTCGTTGCCCTGGCAGAGGGTGTCGCCCTCTACGGGCTGGCCGTGGCTTTCATATTGATAGGTAAGCTCTAGAGTTCATGTACCGGAGGGTTCTAATAGCTGCTGACAACTCCGGACATAGTAGGAAAATGGCCCGGGAGGCCTTCAAAAAGGCCTCCCAGTGGGGCTCAGAGGTCATAGCCCTATTCGTAGTTGATATGAGGTACGCCTTCTACAAATCTGAGAAGGAGTTTACGGAACTATTTAAGAGAGAAGGCGGGAAGGCGGTGAAGTTCTTCCGTCATCTCGGCGACCTCTTCGATGTTAAAGTTAAGCCTCTGGTGAGGAAGGGGATTCCAGCGGAGGTAATCATAAACGTCGCTGAAAAAGAGAAAGTGGATCTTATCATCCTTGGACCCTATAGTAAGCTCTCCAAGGGAAAAAACACCATGGGTCAGACAGCGGAATACGCGGCAGATAAGGCCCCCTGCTCTGTGCTCATCCTCAGGATTTAGTGGAGGATAGAAATCTGTACATATCCCTGAAGGCGAGAAGGAAACACACCGCAGCGACGAACAGAGCTATCTCCATGAAAGATTTTATGTAGATATATTGCTCTAGCCCAAGAAGCCTGAGTAGATCTAGTAAGACAGCGTTCCCTAGGCCTATTAGGGCGAAGAGGAAGTACGTGTATGCCGTTAAACCCCATTTTGTCGCTTTGTAGCCTCGGTATCCATACCATAGAGCCGCCGTGCCGAAAGGCAAGGAGGCAAGAATAAAAATCAGCTGTGGAGTGATTTCAACCTCCATTTCCCTACCTCTTATTCTAGCTATAACAGAGAAAATATATATAATTATCATCAAAGTTCTTTGAGGGATGTTCAAAAAAGTTCTCATAGCCACCGACAGCTCCGAGTTTTCCCAGATACTGGCCAGGGAGGCAGTTAAAAAGACATCTCTCTGGGGAGGCGAGGTTGTGGCTCTCTTCGTCGTGGACACCAGGAGGTCCTTCCTGAAGGATCTGTACCACTCCAACTATGAGGACTTTGAGGCGGCTCTGAAGGAGGAGGGCAGAGAGATAATAGGATCCCTCAGGAGGCTGGCGAGGCTTTTGGGCGTTAAGATAAAGGGAAAAATAAAGAAGGGCGTGCCGGGTAAAATCATTGTGGAGGAGGCTGCTAAGGAAAACGCAGACCTTATAATATTAAGTGCCCACAGCAAGGCAACGAACTCTAATAAGAAATACAGGGGCTCTACAACCAAGTACGTGAGCAGAAACGCCCCGTGCTCTGTCCTGGTTATGCGGCCTCCCCAGGAAGAATAACCAGTTTTTTAATGTCCTCGGGGTCGAGGTTGTCCTTCTTACCCCTCATAACTGCTATGATGTTCCTTATCTCGTTCTCCTTTAAGTTGAGGTACCCTATCAGGACTCCGATGTGGAACCTGTCCCCGTGGAACATGCTCTTGTTGAGGTTAAGGACAAGTTTTTTCATTCCCATCTCAAGCTCAGTCAGAGAGCCCGTTTTCCTGTATACCGTTAATCCAGGCTCAACGTACTTGAGGTAGGGGAACTCCTTGGATGTAAGCACCTCAATATTCCCCGCGAGGCACGTCCTCAAAACGTTCTCTTTTATCCTGTACCAGGGCTTGATAAAGAGCTTCACAACCTTATCCTCATCGAGATTCTGGCAACGCAGGGCCAGAAGCAGGTTCTTGGCATCCACTTCTGTCCCTATGAGTCTCTTGGCGTCTTTCCGATCTCGCTCCGAAAGGCTTTTAATCGCTCCAAGGATCTCGGAATAAACATGCTGGTCTAAGAGGGCCAGGAGGGAGAAGGGGGTGCCTTCTTCCTTCAGAGATGTGAGGCCCTTTCGCATAGGGGTGTAGTAAGGGGTGTTCCTCATTGACTCAACAAGCTCTTCAACGCTCTCCGTCTCAAGCATCTTGGAGAGCCTGAGCTCTGTGATCTTTCCGAAAGGGATGATGACCTGCTCTTTGATCTCTTCCCTGCTCATTCCGAGGACTTTGCCCAGGGTGACCGCTTTCACGGCACCGACCTCAAACCTTCGGCCGATGGTTTCAATAAATTTTCTAGACTCTCCCCCGGAGGATGAGATTATCTTTTCATAGTCCCTCAGGAGGCTTTTAGTCAGGACCTCTTCGATATCCAGGATATCCGGGCTTCTGAGCTTTCCTAGTTCCCGACCATACTCAGAGTCCTTCAGCAGGGCAACGGCGTCTTCCCAGGCAGGTGCATCGATAAGGGACTTTATTCCGGCGCTCTCCAGAAGGTAAGAGCGCATAGCGCCTATTCGGGCGCTAACAAAGGCATAGGCTTTTACAGACATTTTTCAGTTGCCCGGAAGGGCGCCTCCTAGGCGCCGTCAGAGGGGAGGAGAAGCAGGTCCTCAATTTCTTTTCTATCAAGACCTTCTTTCTTTCCCTTTAGTATAGTGGTTAGATTCCTAACCTCCGCTTCTTTTAGATTAAGGTATCCGATAACTGCTCCAAGCTGGAAGGGGAAGCCGGTTAAAGCGGTTATATTCAGTCCCAGAAGATATCTCTGAAACGCCATTTCCAGATCTCTGAGAGACCCTGTCTTCTTGAACTCCTCAAAAGCCTCTCCGAGGACAGAGCCGTAGCCGGTGCCCTCAAAAGAAAGGGCTTCTACGCTGTCGCTCAGCATACCTTTGAGAAAGGCCTCGTCGAAGTTGTAATTGTAACTTATCAATAACCTGTCGACATCCTCCTCATCAAGACCCCTGCATCTCAAGGCCACCATAAGGTTCTTGAAGTCTATTTCTGTGCCTATGAGCATCCTCGTAAGCCTCTTATCGAGGCCGTGGACGGCCTTAAGCTTCTCGCCTATTCCGTCGTAGACGTACTTATCCAGGGCGGTCGACAGGAAAAAAACCCCTCCTTTTTTCAGTTCCTGTACGTTGTTCTGCAGCACAGGATAGTACTCTGTCTCCCTAAGGCTCTCTGTTACTTCTTCAAGGCTCTCACTGCGGTGAATTCTCTCTATTACTTCCTCGTTTATGCTCCCAAAGGGTATTACCGGGGCCTCTGCTGTAGCAGACTCTCCGGACAGCTTTAGCTGGAGGGCTGCCTTGAGGGCATGGATCTCGAATTTCTTGGACACCTTATGGATAAAGGTCTTGCCAAAGCCGTAGAGGGAAGTGGTCAGCTTCTGGTAGTCGGCAAGCAGGCTTCTCCGCAGTATCCTCTCCACTTCATCCATGCTAGGGGAATTAAGTTTTCCAAGCTCCTCCCCGTAGCTTGAGAGTTTAAGCAGGGACACAGCGTCCCCAAGCTCCCCCGCCTCCAAGAGGCTGTTGTAGGCCTCTCTATCAAGGAACTGGGACCTCATGGCCCCTATCCTTGCTCTGGGAAATGCGTACATTGCTATGGCGAGATTCACTTTAATCCCGTCTCCTTTTCATTGTTGCTTTGGCCACTCCGAAAAAGGCCAGGGCTATTGCAACTCCCGCCCCGAAACCCAAGAGGAGCAGGTGAAAAGGCACCTCTCCAGTCGAGGTCAGGGAGTAAAACTTTTTTATTAGGGAGGAAGAGAGGACGATAATGGCTATGTTGATGGCCACGAAGAAGATCCCCGCGAGGATCAACTTCTTATCTACGGGTACTGGAATCATCTCCCTGCCAGCCAAATTATCATCAAAATATAAAAACTTGATGGTTACCATGCCCTTTGAAGTCCGGCAATTGAGGAAAAATCGGGGAAAACGAGCATGTGCGCCATAGCTGGAGGGGTTGACGTGGACATAAATGCGATGCTTGCGGTTATGAGGCACCGCGGACCAGAGGCCAGGGGCACCTTTGTAAAAGATAGGGTATCCCTTGGGCACTGTTTGCTCAGCATAGTTGGGCACGGTAAACAGCCCTTCTGTGGGTGCCGTGATGACTTTGTCCTTGTATGCAATGGTGAGATCTACAATCACGCAGAACTCAGGAAAGGGTTAAAGGAGCACATATTCAGAACCACCTCCGACACCGAAGTGATAATCCATTTAGTGGAGGAGAGCTACGGCGGAGACTTGGTCCAAGCCGTGAAAGATGTTCTTCCAAAGCTGGACGGCGACTATGCCTTCGCCGTTTATTATGAAGGGAAAATTGTGCTCGCTAGGGACCCTGTGGGAGTCAAGCCCCTCTTCTACAGCGGTCTGGCCTTTTCTTCCGAGAGAAAGGCTCTCGGGGCATCAAGGGATAGAATAAGACGCCTTTCCCCTGGATGTGTCATGCTCCTCGGCGGGAAAGAGGAGAAGGCCATATCTCTTTCAGAGAAAAAGGTGAAATCTCCCGTAGAGGAACTTGAAGCAGCCCTGGTGTCGGCGGTGGAGAAAAGAACTCGTGGCGTGAAGGTGGGGCTCCTGTTCTCAGCGGGGCTTGACAGCTCTGTTTTGGCGTGGATAATGAAGGACCTCCGTCGAGAGGATGAGTTAACCCTCTACACTGTGGGCATGGAGAACAGTCCTGACATTAAATATGTTAGTAGGCTGGAGGAGGATTTCGAGTTAAGGATCCTGATCATAAATGAAGAAGAGCTCATGGATTATGTAAGGAAAGTTATATACGCCATTGAGGATTGGAATCCGATGAAAGTATCGGTGGGCGTCCCTCTGTATGCGGCTTGTGAGGCGGCAAGGGAGGATGGGTTGAAGGTCGTTCTCTCAGGGCAGGGGGCAGATGAGCTCTTCGCTGGGTACCACAGGTACCTCCGTATGGGCAGCGAGGAGCTGAAAAAAGCCTTGACAAAAGATATTCAGAAGCTGGCCGAGGTGAATCTTGAGCGTGACGATGCGGTAGCCATGGCCAACTCCCTTGAACTCAGGGTCCCCTACCTTGACAGTAGAGTCGTAGAGGCTGCCATCGGTATCCCAGTGAATTACAAAATTAAAGACGGAAGGAGAAAGCATATATTACGCATCATAGCAAGGAGAAAAGGAGTGCCAGAGTTTATAGTGGAGAGGGATAAAAAAGCCGTGCAATATGCCACAGGAGTGGAAAAAGCCTTGAGAAAGCTGGCAAAGGGAAAAGGAAAAACCCTGGAAGAGTTCCTCAGAGGGGTTTACAGAGAGGTGTTTCCGTGGACATAAAAGAAGAGGCAGAGAAGGTTCTTAAAGAACTCTCCCAGGCCCTGGGGGAGATAGACTTAAGAGAAACCTACTACGTGGTGGATGAGATAAACATCACCAGACGGGATGGTGAGCCCACGAGGAAAGAAGAGTTTCGAGAGATCATCAGGAAAAATGCTCCAAGGATGGCTGAAAACGGCAGCTATGTGATGGAAGTCGGAAAATGGTTGAAGTGACGGCTTTGACGGATGAGGTGCAGGAGAAAGTCGCCAAATATCTCGACAGGGCTAGGAGAGAAGACGGCGATATAAACGCCCTCATAGAGCTCAACCCCGGGGCTGAACAGGCAGCTAAAGAAGTGGAGAAAAAGATAGATTCGGGGAAAGGGGGCAGGCTCGCTGGTTACGTCGTGGCGGTGAAGAGCAATATAAATGTGATGGGCCTGAGGGCGACATGTGCCTCCAAGACCCTCGAGAACTACGTATCTCCGTACGATGCAACCGTTATTCAGCGGATAAAAAAAGAAGACGGAATCATACTGGGCATGACGAATATGGACGAGTTCGCCTGCGGAAGTAGCGGGGAGACGTCTTACTTTGGGGAAACCCAGAACCCCAGGGCTAAAGGCAGGATTCCTGGAGGGTCATCCTCAGGATCAGCGGTGGCCGTGGCGGCAGGCTTCTGCGACGTAGCCCTTGGAAGCGATACAGGAGGGAGCATAAGAAACCCCGCCTCTCACTGCGGTGTCGTCGGGTTTAAGCCGTCCTACGGCAGGGTCTCTCGCTACGGATTGATAGACCTGGCCATGAGTCTTGAGCAGATAGGCCCCTTTGCAAATAACGTGCGAGATGCTGCCCTGCTCTTAGAGGTGATAGCGGGCCATGACCCCAAGGAGGGCACCACTATCAAAGACCAGTTCCAGGGATACACGGATAACCTCAGCGCAGACCTCGACGGATGGAAGATAGGCTTTGCCAGGGAGTTTGAGGAGTTCACGGAGCCAGCGATAGTGCGTGTTATTAAGCGTGGCTTGGACAGGCTTTCCAGCAACGGCGCGGAGGTTGTTGAGATTGCCCTGCCCAACTTGGACAAGGCCCTGCCGACGTATTACCTAACGGTTTTCGTGGAGTTCTTCTCCGCAACCCGAAAGTATGACGGCCGCCGATACGGCTACAAGATCGAAGACGTGTGCGGCCGAGAGGTTCTCAGGAGGATAATGCTGGGGCGATACATAAGCCAGAAGGAATACTCAGGGAGGTACTACAAAAAAGCCCTCCAGTTCAGGAGCTTGATAAAAAGGGAGCTCCTGCACGCCTTGGAGGCGGTTGATGTTATCGCCGGTCCTACGGTGCCCAAACTGCCCCATATGCTGGGGGAGAAGATAGAGGACCCCCTGGTGATGTATGGCTATGATGTTCTCACTGTGCCCACGAACCTGGCGGGAATACCTGCGGGCGTGGTGAATGTGGGCAGGATTAAAGGAGTGCCCGTGGGAATGCAGATCCAGGGCAGGCCCCTGGATGAGCAGAAGGTCCTTAACGCGATGCACGCCTTGGAGAAGGATTAAATGTCCCGTAAGCTGAGACTCGGAATGCGCATCGGGGAGTAAGACGATGAAAGTGATAATCGGCTTCGAGATTCATGAACAGCTTGCGACGAAGACTAAGCTTTACTGCGACTCTCCAACCAACTACAGGGAGGTGGAGCCCAATACTAACGTGTGTGAGGTCTGCACGGGCATGCCCGGGGCCAAGCCATATCCTATGAACCAGGACGCCATAGACGCAGCCATCGAGATAGCGTTGATGCTTAACTGTGAGATAGTTAGAGACCCGATATACATCCAGAGAAAGCACTATGACTATCCGGACCTCCCTTCCGGCTATCAGCGCACGTCTCTACCCATAGGGATAAAGGGGGAGCTCAATGGAGTTGGTATATGGGAGGTTCACCTGGAGGAGGACCCAGGGAAGTACGATCCATTAAGCGGCAAGGTGGACTACAACCGCTCTGGAGTGCCCCTGGTGGAGATTGTTACGGCTCCAGATATGCACAGTCCCGAGGAGGCCAGGAGCTTCCTGAGGGAGCTCACAAAGGTGCTCCACTACACCGGGAAAGTCAGACCCGAGGGAGGTACGATGCGTATGGATACGAATATCTCCCTCGAGGGTGGGGCCAGGGTGGAAATCAAGAATATCAACTCCGTTAAGGGGGCTTATCGGGCACTAAAATTCGAGATAGCAAGGCAGAAGAATCTCAGAAAGCGGGGGATAATAGTTAAACGGGAAACCAGGGCCTTCCTAGAGACTCAGATGATCACCCGGAGCATGCGCACGAAAGAGACCGCGGAAGACTACAGGTACATACCCGACCCAGATATTCCCCCACTCCTCATCACTGAGGAAAAGATAAAACAGATTAAGTCCCTGATGCCTGAGGCGCCGCATCTAAAGCTCAGCAGATTCATGGAGCAATACGGCCTATCCAGGGATGACGCATGGGCCATAACGAGCGAGATAGATATGGCCGATGCCTTCGAAGAGGTGGCGAAGCTATACGGTAAACCCGGCCCTGCCGCCTCCTTTTTCAGGCACATCGTCAAGAAAGTTCTGGGCTACAATGACTTGTCCTTCAGGGAGAGCGGTCTGTCGGGGAAAGCCATAGCAGAGCTTCTGAGCCTAAGGGACTCCGGAAAGATAACCGATGCGGGGGCGGAGCAGGTTGTGAGGACCCTGGTGAAACAACCCGGGGATGTGCGTCGGATAATAGAGAAGAAGAGGCTTATAAGGATCGATGAGGACCATGTCTTGGAGAAAGCCGTGAAAGAGGTTTTAGAAGAGAACCCCGGGGCCGTGAAGGACTATAAGAGCGGCAAAGCCGAGGCCATGAACTTTATCATAGGCAAAGTCATGGCGAAAACCAGGGGACGGGCTGACCCCAAGGTGGTCAGGAAACTTCTCATTAAGGAGCTGGGATGAGGTGCAGGAAGTGCTCTCTGATGTGTTCGAGGCATGCCTCGGTGTTAAAAAACATGAGAGTGTCCTGGTGGTAACGGACCACGAAAGGCTAAGGGAGGGGGAAGAGGTGGAGAAAGCTCTTACTGAGTTGAGTGAAGAGGTCATTCTGATGGTGATGAAGCCCAGAAGCAGGCATGGGGAGGAGCCTCCTGTGGCAGTGGCTGAGGCAATGGCGGCCAGTGACGTAGTGGTCCTACCTACCACCATGTCACTAACCCATACCGAGGCCAGAAGAAAAGCCTGCGGGGCTCAGGCTAGGGTCGCCAGTATGCCGGGGATAACCATAGAGATGCTCAGAGAGGGGGGACTTTATGCAGACTACTTTGAGATGAAGAGGCTCACTGAAAAGCTAGCCGACATGGGTAGTACAGCAGAGACAATAAAAATCACCTCATCCCTTGGCAGTGATTTCACCGCCAGCCTTAAAGGCCGCAAAATGCTCGCGGACACGGGATATCTTCAGAAAAAAGGAAGTTTCGGAAATCTACCCGCTGGAGAGGCCTTCATAGCCCCTGTGGAGGGGAGCGCTCAGGGAAAGCTGGTTTTCGACGGTTCTTTCAGTTCTCTCGGTGTCCTGAAGGAACCTGTTGAGCTGATAGTTGAGGATGGCAGGGTGGTCGAATGCAGCGATAAAACCCTTACAGTGACCATAGAGAAGTACAGCAACGCGGATAACATAGCTGAGATAGGCCTTGGAACAAATAGGGCTGCAAGGCTCATAGGAAATGTCCTGGAGGATGAGAAGGTCTACGGCACCTGTCATGTTGCAATAGGGGATAACCACACCTTTGGAGGGGTTACGAGGGCGGAAGTGCATCTCGACGGCGTAATAAAAAACCCTGGGGTTTTTCTGGACGGAAAAGAGGTGCTGAGAGACGGGGAGTTCAGGTTGAGCCCCTAGTTAACCTCGTTGAGGAGGATAAGCTGATTAGGAAGATAATAGTTGCTCTGGTGTTGACAGCCTTATTCCTTGTAGGTTTCGGTGGGTATTTTTCACCTTATCTCAGAGTCGGTTTTTTGGAAGCGGACTACAGTGCCTCTCATGGGCCGGCGCGAGATAAGGTGGACGTGTCGGGACTTACAGAGGAGGAGAAAAAAATGGGGATAAAATTAACGGACGACGGGACAAAATACCTTGTACACCCAGATAAGATAGTGCCGGGAGGACCTCCTAAGGATGGGATCCCCTCAATAGATGAGCCGAGGTTTGTAACCGTTAAAGAGGCTGATCAATGGATTCAGGATAATGAGCTGGTTTTGGCCCTGACTTATAAAGGGGTGAAGAGGGTTTATCCCCTGCAGATAATGGTGTGGCATGAAATAGTGAACGACTTCTTAGCAGGAGACCCTGTGCTGATAACGTATTGTCCCCTTTGCGGCTCAGGAATCGCGTATGAGAGACTAATCAAGGGCGAGGCGGTAGAATTCGGGACCACAGGGAAGCTGTATAACTCGAACTTGGTGATGTACGACAGAAAAACAAACACGTACTGGTCTCAGATAGACGGCTTAGCAATCATGGGGGAGCTTACAGGGGAAAAGCTCAAGCCCATATCCGTTGATACAGTGGTGTGGAGGGAGTGGAAAAGAATGCATCCCGACTCTGAGATTCTCAGCCTTGATACTGGTTTTATTCGTCCCTACGGCAGAGATCCTTATGCGAGCTACTACGAGGACAGTCTTATCCTATTCCAGGTGGAGAAAAGAGACGACAGGATACATCCTAAAACCGTTGTTTACGGAGTTGAGGTGGCGGGCGCTTACAAGGCATACAGAGAACAGGATTTGATGGAACTTGGTGTAATAGAGGATGTCGTGGGAGGGGTGGGTATCAGGCTTGAGCGGAGCGATGAGGGGTTGGTGAGGGTAACTAATATTGATACTGGAGGGGAGATCGTCAAAGAAAGGGTCTTTTGGTTCGCATGGTATGCTTTTCATCCGGAGACAGAATTGTACACTAAATCTGGGTAAATCCCCATAATCTTTTTATTCCCAGCGAAAAAAAATTAATTATAAATGTTTCCAGTTGTTTTAAACTTAAAAAACAGAAAAGTAGTGGTTTTTGGGGGGGGAGAGGTGGCTGAGAGACGCGTTAACAAGCTTCTGAGGGCGGGAGCCCATGTTGATGTGGTGAGCATGGATTTCACGGAGAGGCTTAAAAAAATAAAAAATCCTATGCTCAAGCTCATTGGCAGGGATCTGAGGCAGGAGGTGCCCGATTTAAATGCTTATGACCTGATATTCATAGCAACCAGCGATGCTGCATTAAACGATGCTCTGGAGAAAATGGCTAGAGAGAAAGGTAAACTCGTAAACAGGGCAGATGCAGTCGCTGATTTCATCGTCCCTGCAACTCTCGAGAAAGACGGCATTTTAATATCTGTATCTACCCACGGCAGGAGCCCGGAGATGGCGAGACATATAAAAAAGCTCGTTAAAAAAGCCCTGGGAAAGGAGGACATCTTATTTGTGGAGCTGCAAGAGTACGCCAGAGCCGTGGCGAAGGAAAAGATTAAAAACCAAGAGGACAGAAGGGGGTTTCTCAGGAGCATAATGCATAACCTTGAGATGTCTGAGATGCTTAGAAAAGGCGACCTGCAGGGAGCGAGGGAGCTGATCAGGAGGCGGATAGATGCATACAGTGAACATTAGAGTCACTCATCAAAAGGCAGACGTAGCCACATTGGAGGCTTTTGCATTCCCAGACGTCAGACGCGCTCTCAAAGACATAGCAGGCCTGCCATCTGTGAAGGAATGTGTCATCATCCAGACATGCAACAGAGTTGAGATATACGCCGCGGCCGAGGATGTGGCCACGGCATACCATGACATAATCGACTACGTCATGGAAAAAACGGTCTCCCGGATGAAGAAACACATATCCTCAGAGGTCCATCCGGAGCAGCTGGTTGATCATATGATTA
>Ga0256830_1002107_pt1 | contig 13403 bp, 10 predicted proteins | sample 128326metaG_FD_190537 | JGI IMG/M metagenome (GOLD analysis project Ga0256830, IMG submission 190537) | Hydrothermal vent microbial communities from Lau Basin, Pacific Ocean - 128-326 | ecosystem: Environmental > Aquatic > Marine > Hydrothermal vents | place: Pacific Ocean: Lau Basin | collected...
ACCCATCGCGCTGCCGGCCAACTACGGCCCCAACTATTACCCCGCTAACGTCAACCCGCTCACCGGCCTGGTGGTGGCAGACCCGGCCATCCTCGAACGCCGGCCCCTGGCGATCAAGATCACCAACTACCCGCGGCGGGTGCGCCCCCAATCCGGCCTCAATCTGGCCGATCTGGTGTTCGAGTATTACATCGAAACCGGGCTGACGCGCTTCATCGCCGTCTTCTACGGCAACGACGCCAGCCGGGTCGGGCCGGTGCGCTCCGGGCGATTCTTCGACGAACACGTGGTGCGCATGTACAACGCCATCTTCGCCTTTGCCAGCGCAGACAAACGGGTGCTGGAACCCTGGCTGGAATCGGACATCGCATCGCGGCTGGTCATCCCGCGGGTCAACAACTGCCCCCCCCTGTGCCGGGACACCGGCAACCCGGACTACAACAACCTGTACACCAACACCGCACAACTCGGCCCCTACGTCGAACGCCGCGGGGTGGACAACGTGCGCTACGACCTGAGCGGGTTGCGTTTCCAGACCATCGTGCCCTGGGGCGCGGAGTTGGGGATGCAAGTTTTCATCCGCTACTCGCGTCTGGATTACAACAACTGGCAGTTCGATCCGGCCAGCGGCCAGTATCTGCGTTTTCAAGAAACCGAGGATGACTCAGGCGACGGGGGAAACTACGCGCCGATGTACGACGAGTTGACCGGCCAACAGGTCAGCGCGGATAACGTGGTGGTGTTGTTCGTCCCCCACGAGGAGTTCATCAAATCCGGCACGACCGAGATTATCAAAATCAACCTGACCGGGTTTGGCCCGGCGTACATTTTCCGCAATGGCCGCGCCTACCAGGGGGTGTGGGTGCGGGTCGCGGAGGACAAACCGCTGCAAATCCTGCGTTCGCTGGGCGGCGCGGCCTTTCCGCTCAAACCGGGGCGCACCTTTTTCCAGGTGGTTGGCGCTTCTACGGACGTGTTCCAGGACGGCAGCACCTGGCGGTTCACCTTTCACATTCCCTGAAACCCCCACAACACCCCCACCCCCATCAAAACACCGATCAACGCGCCGGCCAGGATGTCGGACAGGTAATGTACCCCCATGGCCACCCGCGCCAGGCCGACCAGCGGGGCCCACACCACCAGCAGCGCGGCGAACCACAGCGGCCCCAGGCCCAGCGCGACCACCGCCAGCATCACCCCGCGCGCCGCGTGCCCGGAGGGAAACGAGTGCGGGTCGGTTTTACGGTAGATGTCCCCCCATTCCCCTTGCGGTCGCTGCCTGCGCACGGTGAACTTGATCACCATCACCAGCACAGCCGTGACCAGGATGCCAACCCCCAGGATCAGGGCGCGCGTCTTCCAAAACGGGCTGCCCAGCCACCAGAGGACCGCCAGCCCCACCAGCCAGAACCAGGAGTCGCCTGAATGCGCCAGGAACGCGGCGATGGCTCGCAGGCGACCGGGCTGCTCGGCAACGCGCATTTTGTTGGAAAGGCGGGCATCGAGCACCAGCAGCCGCTCTGCAATCATAACGCTTCGCGCTGCGCCAGTTCGGCGTGCAGCAAATCCATCTGGAAGGGTTTGTCCACGTCCATGCCCAGTTCCGGGTAGGGGCAGCGGATCGCCCGGGCGCGGATTTGCAGCCGTTTGGCGACCCGTTCGACCGCGTCGTCCAGTGTCAGTTGGCGGAAGGCGAGCAGGAACAGCGTGCCGAACCCGATGATGGCCGCTTGCCGAAAAACGTTCTTGCGTGCGCCGATCAGTTCCTGCCACACGCTTCCCTCTGTGTTCAGCATGGAAGCGCGAAAGGCAGTCATGTCCCCGCCGCACACCTCCACGTCTTTGAAGCGGGTAAAGGAGCGCTTGGAGCCGGGAAAACGGTTTTCCATGTCCTGCCGGGTGATCACGTTGTAGTACACGTCGTACTCCCCCTTCTCGATTTCGGACACCATCCAGTCCACGATTTCGCCGGTGATGGCCGGGATGTCCGAAGAAACCGAGAGCAGCACGCCAGCGTTCGGGTTGAGGCTGAGGATTTTGTTGGCGCCGGCGTAGATGTTTTCCAACATGCTGCCCTGATTGGGAATGAAAAACAGCGGTTTGCTGCAATACAGTCCGAGTTCTTCGTCGAGGCCGACCACAACCACCCGCTCGATTGCTTGTGATTCGCTCAAGGCGTCCAGCACCCATTGCACCATAGGCTTCCCCGCCAGATCGAGCATGGCTTTGGGTGCGCCTTGTGTGTATTCGTAGAGCGGATCGCCCTCTTTGGGAACTCCTCCGGCGGTTACGATTGCGTCCACGTCAATTCAACTCCATGATTTGTGGCTCGAAGCCAAGTTGATCGATCAGTTGGTTGTATTCGTCGTACGTGAGTTTGCGCCCCTTGCCTGAAATGGCGACCAACGCGGCTTCCATCATGTTGGTGCCAAACGAGCGGCCCTCCAGCACCGGCGTGGCTGTGACCAGGTACTTGATACCCGCCTGGCGGAACAGCTCGACATCCGCTTCGGTGGTGGTGTTGGTACACACGATCTTGCCCTCCAGCCGGTCGGGCATGTGACGCACCACGTAGTGCCGGTCTCCGGCGATCACGGTGGCCCACTGGTAGTATTTTTCGTATTTCGGGACGCGCACTTCTTGCTTTTCGCCGGTGGGGTACAACCACTCGAAGGGCAGGCGTCCCACGATGGGCATGGCGACCGCGGCCAGGGCTTTGAGCGCGCCCTCGGACCGCAAGGGGATGGGGATGCCCAGCCCGAACATCAGGTCGCCGAAAACGCATTCGTAGCCGCCTTCGAGAAAAGCTTTGGTCATTCCCCAGCGGTCCGCGCCGGCAGCCACGAACGCCCGCCGGCCGCGCGCCTGAATGTAGTCCCCGATTTTCTCCTCGATGAACGGCACCACGCGGTTTTCGAGCGTGTTTTTCAGCCCCTCACCGTCCACCACGGGCGTTTGTTTGACGTCTTTCACCAGCTTGTAAATGGAGTAAAGCGGGTACCACTTCTTGTCCACCATCAGCCCCAAATCCGCGCCCCCCACCCCGAACGCGTCCACCTTGCCGTCCAGTTCACGGTAGAGTTGGGCGGCTTTTTGCATATCCCCGTCCGTGCCGATGCGTTCGATGCGCACTTTTTCTCCCAGAAGCTCGATCTCGACGGCTTTGTTCCGTTTCGACGACCCCAGACTGACGCTGACTGCATGTTTCATGGCATCCTCCTCGTTACGAAAACGACGGAAACGTGTGTGGCGTGATTATGCCAGAATTTTCACCAGAATCAATACCTGTGGCGATTCTCGACCGGCAACCTCCAACCACTTTTTCGATAGGACGCGTTATAATTTGCTTACAGGACTTACGCAGTTGAGACCTCACAGGTCTACTACCACACGATGCCGGAAGATTTTACCCAAAACAGATTGCATCCGGGCATCTCCATGCGCTTTGAGACCTGTGAGGTCAAGTACGGGTTTTGTGTCATTACGAGCACCAGCAGCTTTGTGAGAGTGCCACACGCTCCCTGTCATTCTGAGGGAGCGCAGCGACCGAAGAATCTGGAGCGCAGCGACCGAAGAATCTGGAGCGCAGCGACCGAAGAATCTGGAGCGCAGCGACCGAAGAATCTGGAGCGCAGCGACCGAAGAATCCGAAGCGCAGCGACCGTCGGGGCGACCGGCCGGTCGCCCCGACCCCCAATAACCACGCGCCGGTCATCCGTCCCCCGTCCCCGCTCATTCTGAGGGCACGCAGTGCCCGAAGAATCTCCCCTATCGCAAGCGAGATTCTTCGCCATCGCTCAGAATGCCACAGGCAACAGCGCTCAGAATCAGGTACGCAGACCGCAAAAGCACACTACGGGAACACAGAGAACACTGAGTAGACACAGAGCACACAGAGAGAAAAACAAAAAAGAACTCCGTGCCTCTCCGTGAAATCTCCGTGTAACTCTGTGTAACCACCCCTGCGAACCGCGTCGAACACAGAGGGCACAAGAAAAAAACGCTCTTTGGGCAACTCCGTGAACGCTCCGTGGCTCTCTGTATCATCCCAACCGGGGGAATGGGAATCGTTGTAAGACAATCTATCCAATTTCGGAGGTGAAATTGTGGCCTTACCCAACATCGCTTTCTTCAAAGGCAAGTTCGTCCCCTACTCGGACGCCAAAGTGGGGGTGATGAACCACGCCCTCAACTACGGCACGGCTGTGTTCGGCGGCCTGCGAGGCTACTGGAACGAGGAAGAAGAACAACTCTACATTTTTCGCCCGCACGACCATTACCGCCGGTTTCTCCATTCGGCCCGCATCATGGTGATGGATTTCCCGTACACGCCGGAAGACCTGGTGAACCTGACCGCCGAACTGTTGCGCCGCGAGGCCGCCCGCCAGGACATGTACATCCGCCCGCTGGCCTACAAAGCCGACGAAGCCATCGGCGTCAAGCTGCACGGTTTGCAGGATGAGTTGACCATCTTCGCGGTGCCGTTCGGCAAATACGTTGCCAACGACACCAATGCGCACGTCACGGTCTCTTCCTGGCGGCGGCTGGACGACAACGTGATCCCGGCGCGGGGCAAGATCAGCGGCGCGTACGTCAACTCAGCCCTGATCAAAACCGACGCATTGCGGGCCGGCTTTGACGAAGCCCTGGTGCTCACCGATGACGGGCACATCTCCGAGGGCAGCGCCATGAACGTCTTCATGGTGCGCGACGGCAGGCTGATCACCCCGCCGGTGACGGAAAACATCCTGGAAGGCATCACCCGGCGCAGCATCATGGAAGTGGCGCAAAAAGAGCTGGGACTGGAGGTCATCGAACGCCCGATTGACCGCACCGAGGTCTTCATTTGCGATGAATTCTTCTTCACCGGCACTGCCGCGCAGGTCACCGCGGTCACCAAAGTGGATTACCGCCCGATTGGGGATGGCGTGATGGGGCCGATTACCAGCCAGCTGCGCGACCTGTTCAACGACATCGTGCGCGGGCGCAACCCCAAATACAAACACTGGAACGTGGCGGTGTACCCCCAGGGTGAAGGCGAACGTTCAACCGCGGGCCTGAGCCTGGAAGCCCATTCCTAAGCGACCTGAACGGCACACTACCCCCTGAATACTGACCACTAAACACTGAACACTGACCACTGAAAACTGAAAACTGAACTAAACCAGCCCCAACTCGCGCGCCCGCAACGCGGCCTGGGTGCGGTCGCGCGCGCCGACTTTCCCCAAAATGTTGGAGACGTAATTTTTGACCGTGCCCTCGGCCAGGTAAAGGCGTTGGGCGATCTCGCGGTTGGTCAGCCCCTGCGCCAGAAGCTGGAGTATCTCCCGCTCGCGCTGGGAGAGCGGCTCTGCGAGGGAGGGGGAAGCGGCCCGGGGCGCGGTCATGCGCGCGAATTCGGCCACCACTTTGCGGGTCACGGAAGGGTCGATCAGCGCGCCGCCCGCGGCGACCGTGCGGATGGCCTCGGCCAGTTCCTCCCCTGACACGTCCTTCAACAAATAACCCAGCGCGCCAGCCCGTAACCCCTCGAAAACGTATTCGTCGTCGTCGAAGGTGGTCAGGATGATCACTTTGGCGTCCGGCCAGCGGCTGTGCAGTTGCCGGATGGCCTCCACCCCGTCCATCACCGGCATACGGATGTCCATCAGCACCACGTGGGGGGCCAGTTTTTCGTAGGCTTCCAGGGCTTCCTGCCCGTTTCCGGCCTCCCCGATCACCTCCAGGTCGTTTTCCATCTCCAGCAAGATGCGCAGCCCGTCGCGCATCAGGCGTTGGTCATCCACGATCAGCACGGTGACAGGATCAGGCATCAGCACCACCTCCTAACGGCAGGCATAGCAAGAGTTGTGCGCCGCCGCCGGGCCGGGTTTCGAGTTTCAGATCGCCGCCCAATTGCGCGGCCCGCTCGCGAATGCCGCGCAGCCCGAAACCGCTTTCTGTTTCCCGTTCGGACAGCCCTACCCCGTTGTCGCTCACCCGTAGTGTGATCACGCCATCCTGCTGTGAGACCTGCATCCAGACCTGATCGGCGCGGGCGTGCTTCTGCACGTTGGTGAGCGACTCCTGCGCGGTGCGGTATAGCGCCAGCCGGTGCGCGGCGGAGAGGCCGGGCAGGTCGCCAGGCAACAGCAGATGGACAGCGATGCCGGTGGCCCGCTCGAATTCGGCGGCCAGCCGTTGGAGGGAGACGCCGAGGGGCAGGTCCGCCTCCAGGGGTTCGCGCAGGGTAGCCACGGTCTGGCGCAGCTCCTGCAAGGCTGCGCGCACCTGCTCGCGTACGGTGGCGGCCATGTGTTCGGCCTTGTCCGGGTCGTGCCGGATCAGGCGCTGCACACCCTCCAGTTGCACCGCGGCCACAGTCAGGCGGTGGCCGATGGTGTCGTGCATTTCACGCGCCAGGCGGTTGCGTTCCTCGGCCACGGCCAGGGTCTCGGCCTGGGCGGCGTATTCCTGCAACTTGCGATGCGCGGTTTGCAGCTCTTCGAGCAAACGCTGGCTCTCCTGCCGGGCCTGGTTGGCCTGCCGGGTGGCGTTGGCAAAGGTGATGAAGAAGAAAAATCCGGCCAGGTAGATGGGCATGGTGATCAGCGCGGTGGCGAGATTGGTGCCCGCCAGCAGGATCACGATCATGGCGATGATGAAAGCCGCTATCCAGGCGTTCGCCGCGCGGCGCGGCAGCACCATGGTGGCCTCGATGCTGAGCACGTAGAACCAGATGATGTAAAACGTGAGGGAGGGATGCCACAGAAACAGCGTCACGGTAATGGCCGTCTGAACCAGCAGGTACAGGTGCGCCCAGCGGTGTCCAAGCCCCTCGTAGCACCCCGAAAATGTGGCCGCCAGCGCGAGAAACACGACCGTCAGCGCCAGCGTCGGCCAGAAATTCGGCCAGCCGTTCAGGTAAACGATGGCTACCCCCGGAATGCCGATGGCGGCCATCGCCAAAACGTCCACGATCTCGGACAGGAATTTCCAGGTTCGGCGGAGAAAGGGCATCATGGTTTAATCTTACTCCATTTTTGTGGTAACTGCTTCTTCGCCCGCTGGCGAATTCCATTCACCGGCTGCGGGCCTGAAACCCGCTGAAAACGGGTTGAAACCTTGTGCGCAGTGCCTTTCCAACGCACTTCCTTGGCCCAACTGGTGGTTTCAATCTCCCCAATCCCGGCACGATGGGGTATCATTACAACACAACGAGTTCCAGGACGAAACAACCCCATGGCACGAAGAAAAATCCGACGCAAGAAAACACCCGATCAGCTGCCCCAAAAGCCGGAAATCTGGCAGGTGGCCTTTCGTGAGCTGCGCACCTGGATCGTGCCGCCGGACGAGGAGCCGTACCGCCCCTTTGGGATGCTGGTGCTCAACCTGACCCGCGAGATGATCCAGGGCTTGAAATTGTTCGAGTTCGAGCCTGAACCCGACGAAGTGGCAACGCAACTCATGGAGGTGATCCGGCACCCGGAGAAACACGTGAGTCGCAAGGGATACCGGCCAAAGGAAATTCGTTTCGACAATGAGCACATGGCCGAGGCACTCAAAGAGCGATTCGCCGCGTGGGGTATCCGCCTTACGGTCGCGCCCCTCGTGGAGGTCGCCGGACACATTTTCAATGATTTTGAAGAGCATCTGCGTGGAGGCCCCGACATCCCCGGGCTGTTGAGCGTGCCGGGGGTAACGCCGGAACTGATAGGCGACCTGTTCGAGGCCGCGGCCGCGCTCTACCGGGCCGCTCCCTGGGAGCGCATAAGCGACGAACACACCTTCGCCATCACCGTACCCCCCGAAAAGAAGCCCCGTTTCCTCAAGCTGATGGGCTACGCCGGCATCCAATACGGCCTGGCAACCTACAAACGCTGGGAGGACATCGAGCAACTGTACATGATGGTCGATGACGTGGCAGAGGGCCTTCCCGAAGACGGGGGACACTCTTTCCTGTTCCACGACGTGACCACCACGCCGTTCGACGATCTGGAAGCCATCGAGGAATACGGCTGGGAGGTGGCGGGCGAAGAAGCCTACCCGGTACCCGTCGTGTTCCACCGTGATGGCAGCGTGTCGCGCCCCACCAAACAAGACCTGCTGTGGTACCGGGCCGCGATTCGGGGCCTGCTGGCCTTCTTGGAAAAACATCTGAAACCCCGCGGCGTGGACAAATTCCAGGACACCGAAGCAGACGTAACGGTCGACACCCATGCCGGGCAGGTGCGGGTACACATCCGATACCCTGGCGGCACCTTGCCCCCCGAACTGCGACCGGTACTCACGCCGGAGTGGGGCGCGGCGGACGATGACGAAGACGACGATCTGCCGCCCCTGCCCGACCGCCGCGCCATGGAGGGCATGATGCGCGTCTTTGGCGGCGGCTCGTTCGACGATCCGGCCTTGAACGAAGCCCAGGACCTGATGTACCAGGCCTGGGAGGAGACCAACCCGGCCCGGCGCATCAACCTGGCACACCGGGCGCTTTCCATCTCCGAGCATTGCGCCGACGCTTACGTGCTGCTGGCCGAGGAGGAGGCCGACAACATCGCCCGCGCGCTGGAGTTGTATAAAAAAGGCATGGAGGCCGGGGAGCGTGCCCTGGGGAAAGACTACTTCGAGAAATATGAAGGCCACTTCTGGGGGCTGTTGGAAACCCGGCCCTACATGCGCGCCCGCGAGGGGTACGCCCGTTTTTTGGCGCAAATCGGGCGCACCGAGGAGGCTATCGAGCATTACCGCGACATGCTGCGCCTCAACCCCGCCGACAACCAGGGCAACCGCTACGCGCTGCTCGCCCTGCTCCTGCAATCGAACCGCTTCGACCAGGCTCAGACATTGCTGGACCAATACGCCGAAGACGGCCTGGCCGACTTCGTATACACCCGCGCGCTGCTGGCCTTCCGCAAACATGGCGATTCGCCCGAAGCCCGCGCCGCCCTCCAGGAGGCACTGGAAGTGAACGAGCACGTGCCCCTTTACCTGACCGGGCGCCGGGCTATCCCGGTCAAACCCCCGGAGTACATCGTGTGGGGCGGCCATGAGGAAGCCATTCTGTACGCCGGTGCCCACCTGCCACACTGGCGCCGCATACGCGGCGCGCTCGCCTGGCTCGAAACCCAAACCGGCCTGGGGAAGAAACCGAAGCGCAAAAAACGCACCAAACGCGGCCGCCGCGGCTCCCGGCGCAAAAAATCTTGAGCCGCCCCGGCCAGCCCACCGGCTACTCATACCGGAAACGCCACACCCCCACCCCCAAAAACAACATCCCAAACCCGATCAGCACACCCACCTCGGGCAGCACGGCCTGCACCCCCAGCCCGCGGGTGACGATGTCGTGGAAGCCCTGCATCCCCCAATAGGTGGGCAGCGCCTTCGCCAGCGTTTGCATCCACGCCGGCACGATTTCTATCGGCCACCACGCGCCCCCCAGCGAGGCCAGCGCCATGATCGAGATCGTGCCGGCCGCGTTGGCCTGCGCCACGGTGCGCGCCAGCGCGGCCACCATCAGCCCCAGCGCGGTGCCCGCGAAGCCGTAGGCCAGCAACATAGCGGCCAACGCCAGCGGCGCCTGCCCCCAATTCACGCCGAACGCGAACTGCCCGGCCAACACCATGATCGCCATCTGCACCAGCGCGCCCAGGAAGATTCCGGCCAGCTTGCCGCCCAAAATCGTGCCCTTGCCCACCGGCATCACCAGCAGACGGCGCAGCGTGCCTTCGTCGCGCTCCACCAGCAGGGACGCGCCGCCCCCGAAGGTGAAGAACAAGGCATACATCACCAGCATCCCCGGCGAGGACTGGCTGGCCCCAATCGGGATGTCCGGCCCGGACTCCAGCCGCGTGACCGGCTGCGCTGCGACCACCACGGGCGCGCCCGCGGCCCAGGCGGTTTCCGCTCGCTCGAACGCTTGCTGGCGGTACGCCGCCCGCGCGGAGTCCCCCACCGCGCTCGTCACCCCGACCTGATCGGCCACCCGCAGCGAGAAGTCCGCCACGGCCAGCGAAGCGGACAATTCCGCGGCCGCCGCGGCCACGGACTCCTGCAAAAGCTGGGCGGTGCTGATCTGTTCGGGGTTCTGGCGGAAGGTCAGGGTCACAGAATCCCCGCGCTGGAGCGCATCGCCGAACCCGGCGGGGATGGTCAGGGCCGCGGGGGCCTCCCCGGCTTCGACCGCTTCCCGCGCGGTCTCCCGCGGGCTGATTTGCACCTCGAGCAGGGGGTCTGCTTCCAGGCGTGCGATCAGGTTCGCGCTCCACGGGCTGCCGTCTTCGTCCACCACGGGCAGGGGCCAGCTGGCCGGCGCGTCCTCCGGCCCCAGCCCCTCCATGGCCTGCCCCAGCACGAAGGTGAACAACAGCGGCATCAGAATCGAAAACAGGAACGTGGAGCGGGAGGTGTACGTGGTTTTGAGGTACAGAAGGGCAATGGTGAGGAGTTTCATGTTGGGTATTGGATATTGGGGTAATTGGGTAATTGGGTAATTGGGTAATTACGCTCTACGATTCTCGATTCTCACCGCACGAAGCGGCGGTTGAACAACAGCACGGCCAGGGCGAAGAAGGCCGCGGCCATGGCGAACAGCACGCCCGCGTGCGGCAGAATGTCGGGCAGGGCGAGGTGGTTGAGGGTCAGGTTGACGAACCCTTCCAGGGCCCAACGGTTGACGGTCAGTTTGCTGAGGGCGGCCAGCGCGGCGGGGAGGGCGCGGTAGTCGATGAAGTTGCCGCCCAGGATGGCGAACACCAGCGTGATGGCCGTGCCCAGCACCCCGGCCTGGTTCACGTCGCGGGCAAAGGAGGCCACGAACGCGCCCAGGCTGGTGGCCGCGGCCACGGTCGCCAGGGCCAGCAGCGCGATCCCCAGCGGGGATTTGCCCCAATCCACGCCGAAGAAGACCCAGGAGGCCAGCACCAGCACCGCGAATTGCAGCAGACCGGTCAGAAACGCGCCGCCGATCTTGCCCAGCAGGATGGCCGCGCGGCTGGTCGGGGTGGTCATCAGCCGGTGCAGCGTGCCGTCGCGCTCCTCTTCCAGGATGGAGCGCGTGCCGTCGAACACCGCGAACATCAGGAAGAAGATCGCCATGCTGGGGACGAAGTAGTTGAGCAGATTGAGGTCCTCGGCCTGGCCTTGTAGTTCGGCCCGGATGGCGATGCGCTCTCGCTGGCCTGCGGTTTCCGCGAAGGCGGCGTTTTCAGCCGCCAGGATGTCGCCCAGGTCGTCCAGCTTTGCCAGCACCCCGGCAGGAGGCGGTCCCCCCGCGTTTTGCAGGGCGGCGGTCAACTGCTCCACCGCCACCTGGTTGGCGATCACCACGCTGTTGAATCCGCTGGCGATGCGGCGCACCACCCCGCGAATGATCGCCGGGGAGAGGCTGGCCGCGGGGTCGGTGTAGACCTCGATGGTGGTGGAGGCCTGCGCCTGGCCTGCGGTCAGTGCCCGGCTGAAATCGGGGGGGAGGTACAGCGCGCCGCGCGCTTCGCCCCGTTCGACCCGCTCGATGGCCGCGGTTTTGTCGTCCAGCAGGGTGACGCGGAAGAGGGGGTGGGGGCCTTCTGCGGCCTCTACTTCGATGCCGGTAACGATCTCGACGAAATCCGCGGCCAGGTCCCCTTGGTCCGCGTTGACGATGATCAGGGGAATTTCGCTGATGGGTGAGGTGTCACCGTTCTGGCCGCCGAAGGCCGCGCCCATCACGAAGGAGATCAGCAGCGGTGCGGCGATCATCAGCAGGATGGCGTTGCGGTCGCGGAAGCGGATCAGGGTGTCTTTGAGGGCAATGGTAAGAGATTTCATGGTTTCAGTGTTCAGTGTTCAGTGTTCAGTATTCAGTGTTCAGTATTCAGTATTCAGTGTTCAGTGTTCAGTATTCAGTGTTCAGTGTTCAGTGGGGGAACTGGATACTGGATACTGGATACTGGATACTGAATACTGGTTACTGGATACTGGATATTGGAATCAGTCGCGCAAAGCGCGGCCGGTCAGGTGCAGGAAGACGGCTTCCAGGTCGGGTTCCTGGATGCGCAGGGATTTGATGGCGACTCCGGCCTGGGTCAGGTGTGCGATGACGGGCGGCAGCACCGCGTTGGCTTCCGGGGTCTGCACGATCAGGTGGCCGTTCTCGCCGAAGGCTTTGTCCACTCCGGGCAGTTTGCGTAGCGACGCGGCGCACGCTTCGATGGCGTGTTCGCCGCTGTCCACGTACAACTGCACGGTGTCGAGTTCCCCAACGCGGCGGGTCAGCTCGGTCAGCGTACCCTGGGCGATCAGTTTGCCGTGGTCGATGATGCCGATGCGGTGGCTGAGTTCTTCGGCTTCTTCCATGTAGTGGGTGGTGTAGAGCACGGTCATGCCCTGGGCGTTGAGTTGTTTGACCGTGTCCAGGATGCGGCGGCGGGATTGCGGGTCGATGCCGACGGTGGGTTCGTCCATGAAGATGATTTTTGGCCGGTGCAGCAGGCCGACCGCGATGTTCAGGCGGCGTTTCATCCCGCCGGAGAAGGTGCTCACTTTGTCGTCTGCCCGCTCGGTCAGGCCGGCCAGCTCGAGGGCCGCGGCCACACGTTCGTGGAGCGTTTTCCCGCGCAGGCCGTACATCTTCCCCCAGAAGCTGAGGTTCTCGCGGGCCGTGATGCTGGGGTAGAGGGCGATCTCCTGCGGCACCACACCGATCACTTCTTTGACGCGGTTGGCGTCTTCGACCACCGAATAGCCGTCGATGATGGCGTCCCCGCGGGTGGGGGTCAGCAGGCCGGTCAGCATGGAGATGGTGGTGGTTTTGCCCGCGCCGTTGGGGCCGAGCAGGCTGTAAATCTCGCCCGCCGCGATCTGGAACGAGACGCCCTGCACGGCTTTGACTTCGCCGAAGTGTTTGTGCAGGTCTTGAGCGACGAGGATGGGGGAGGTCATAGGAAACTCCGGGGGGGCAGTGTTCAGTGTTCAGTTTTCAGTGTTCAGTGTTCAGTTTTCAGTGTACAGTGTTCAATGGGGGAACTGAATACTGAATACTGGTTACTGAATACTGGATACTGGAAGAGTCGCCTACATGATAGCGCGGCCATGGTCACATCCGGTAGTGCCGGAGGTCACACGCGGGTCATATTCCCCTGTGGAGATGGTTGGATGGTTTGGATGGAGGGATTGGGAAGGCGTGCTAAATCGGGCTGTCCTTGACGAACGTGCTGCTGCGGCTGCCCGTGTCATTCTGAGCGACCTGCTGTTGCCTGCGTCATTCTGAGCGACAGCGAAGAATCTCGCTTGCGATAGGGGAGATGGAGGCGGACGACCGGGGACGGGGGACGGTTGTTCGGCGCGTGGTTATTAGAGGTCGGGGCGACCGGCCGGTCGCCCCTCCGACGGTCGCTGTGCTCCGGATTCTTCGGTCGCTGCGCTCCCAGATTCTTCGGTCGCTGTGC
>Ga0256830_1002108_pt1 | contig 13403 bp, 10 predicted proteins | sample 128326metaG_FD_190537 | JGI IMG/M metagenome (GOLD analysis project Ga0256830, IMG submission 190537) | Hydrothermal vent microbial communities from Lau Basin, Pacific Ocean - 128-326 | ecosystem: Environmental > Aquatic > Marine > Hydrothermal vents | place: Pacific Ocean: Lau Basin | collected...
TGTCACTAGCGGAGTGTTGAAACACCCCCTGCCGGGCGCCGCAGGGACGCGCCGCAGGGTGCTGGAGGCCATGCGGCTCACCCTGGCGGCCGGGCGCCGCGGACCGGTGGCGCGGCGTCGGGCCCGGGGGGCGGTGGTGTGCGTGGCTCTGGGGTGCGCCTGCGCGGCGGTGGCGGCGGGCATGCGGGACCACACCCGGCCGGCGGGCTTCCAGCGCGGCGCCACCACGGTGAATGCGGCCCAGGCGCGCGCCCTGACCTTGACCACCGCACGGGCGGCGCTGCGGGAACTGCAGGTCTGGGTGCGCACCGCCGCCCGCCTCGGGGCCGGGGGGCGGCGCCTGGTGGCCCGCGTCTGCCCGCCCCGGTCGGCCTGGCTGCGACCCGGCCAGCGGGTGCGCAGCTTCCCCCCGGATTCCAAGTCCTCCATCTACCAGGCGCGGGTCACCCGCATCCTGCCCGACGGGCCCTGCCGGCGGGTGGAGGCGGTCCTGGCGCGGCGCCCGTTCGAGGCGCGCAGCGACTATGTCGTTGAGATCATCACCGCGCGGGGGCATCGACTGTCCGTCCCCAACGAGGCGATCATCGAGGAGGGCGACCGCCGCGTCGTGTACGTGAGTCATGGCGGTGGCCGCTACGCACCGCGGGAGATCGAGACCGGCCTGCGTGGTGAGCTGTACACGGAGGTCATTCGCGGCCTGACGGCGGGGGAATCGGTGGTCACCTACGGCAGTTTCTTCATCGATGCCGAACACAAGCTCCATGCCGGGTCGGGGGGGGCGCCAGAGCATGCTCGCCACCATCATTAGGGCGGTCATCCGCCGCCGCGCCCTGGTGCTGTCGGTGCTGGCGGCGGCCCTCCTGGCCGGCGCATACCTCCTGCCCCGGACCTCGCTGGACGCGATCCCGGACATCTCCGACCCGCAGCTCATCGTCTACGTGAAGTGGCCGCGCAGCCCGGACCTGGTGGAGCGGGAGGTGAGCGGGCCGCTGGTGCGCGCCCTCCTGGGCACGCCGGGAGTGCGGACGGTGCGGGCCACCTCCCACCTGGGGTACGCGTTCGTCTACGTCATCCTGCGCCACGAGGGCTGGCGCGAGCGCGTGCGGCGCCGGGTGCAGGATCGCATTCAACTGCTGCGCGCGCGCCTGCCGGCCGACGCCCGGGTCGAGCTGGGTCCGGATGCCAGCAGCCTCGGCTGGATCTACCAGTACGCCCTGGTGGACCGCAGCGGCGCCCGTGACCTGCGGGAGATGCGCCTGTTGCACGAGGCCCGGGTCAGGGGGGCGCTGGAGGCGGTGCCGGGCGTCGCCGAGGTGGCCCCGGTGGGCGGCCTGACGCGGCAGATCAAACTGCAGTTGTTCCCGCCGCTGCTGGCCCAGTACGGGATCACCCTGGCCCAGATCGCCGCCGCCCTGGAGGGGGTGTTCCAAGAGGTGGGCGGGCGCAACCTGGAGATCACCAACCGGGAGTACCAGGTGCGCGGCGCGGTGCGCGCCGGCGGCCTGGATCAGTTGGAATACGCGGTGATCGGGTCTGCGCCGGACGGCCGGCCGGTCTACCTCAAGGACGTGGGCTACCTGCAGGTCGATTACGACCTGCGCCGGGGCATCGCCGACCTGGACGGTGAGGGCGAGGTGGTGGGCGGCATCGTGGTCATGGAGCAGGGGCGCAACGTGCTGGAGGTGTCCGCCGCGCTGCGCCGGGCGATGGAGGCGGTGACCGCCTCGCTGCCGGCCGGCGTCGAGCTGGTGCCGACCTACGACCGGTCCGAGCTGGTGTGGCGCAACCTGGAGAACTTCTTCCGCGCCCTGGGCTGGGAGCTGGGGGTGGTGGTGCTGGTCATCTTCTGGGCGCTGCGCAACGGCCGCGCCTGGCTGGCGCCGGTGGTGGTCATCCTCGCCGGCAGCCTGCTCACCCTCCTGCCCATGTACCTGCTGGGCCAGACCATCAACCTGTTGTCCCTGGCGGGTCTGGCCATCGCCATCGGCGAGATGGCGGACGCGACCATCGTCATCATCGAGTACTGTGCGGCGGAACTGCGCCGGCGCGGCCCGCTGGGGCAACGCGAGCGCCTGGCGCTGGTCATCCGCGCCACCGCACGCATGACGCGCCCGCTGCTGTTCTCCCTGTTGATCATCCTGGCGTCGTTCCTGCCGGTCTTCTTCCTCGGCGAGCGGGAGGGGCGGCTGTTCGATCCCCTGGCCTACAGCAAGACCTTCGCCATGGCCTTCTCGACCCTGCTGACCGTCTTCCTGCTGCCGGTGATCGTCGCCTGGGTGTACCGTGGGCCGGCGGTGCCCCGCTGGACCGAGTCCGGCGCCGGCCTGGCGCGGGGCTACCGCCGGCTCTTGGGTTGGTTGATCCGCTGGCGCTATGCCTTCTTGGCGGTCAACCTGGGCCTGCTGGTGGCGGCGGTGGGCGCCCTGGCGGGCTTCCAGCGCAAGTACATGCCGGAGATCGACGAGGGCGCCCTGCTCTACATGCCCACCACGCTGCCGGGCATCCCCATGAAGGAGGCGGGCTGGATACTCCAGGAGATCGACCGCAAGCTCAAGGCCTTTCCCGAGGTGGCGCGGGTGTTCGGCAAGCTGGGGCGGGCCGACACCGCCACCGACCCGGCGCCGGTGACCATGATCGAGACCACGGTTCTGCTCAAGCCGCGGTCCCAGTGGCGGCCGGGCCTCGACCGGCAGGCCCTGGTGGCACAGATGGACGCCGCGCTGCGCATGGTGGGCTTCGCCAACGCCTGGACCCAACCCATCGCCGGGCGCATCCTCATGCAGGAGACCGGCATCCAGACCCCGGTGGGGGTCAAGATCAGCGGGCCGGATCTGGCCCGGGTGGAGGCCCTGGCGGCCCGGGTCGAGGGCCTGCTGCGGGACTATCCCGGCACGGCCTCGGTGATCGCCGAGCGCATCTCCTCCGGTTATTACCTGGACGTCCGCCTGGATCTGGAACGGCTCGCCGCACACGGCATCGCCGCCGCCGACGCGCTGCAGACCGTGCGCTACGCGGTGGGCGGCGAGAACGTCCTGCGCTACCGGCAGGCCGACGGCAGCCTCGTTCCGCTGAGCGTGCAGTACTCACCCGAGTACATCAACACCCTGGCGAAGATCGAGCAGGTCACGGTGGTCAGCGACGGCGGGCGCAGCGCCCCCCTGGGCGCCCTCGGCGAGGTGGGGGTGAGGAAACGGCCGGAGATGATCCGCAACGACGAGGGTCAGCCGGCCGGCTACGTCTATATCGATATCCAGGGCACGACGCCCACCGACTACGTGCGCGGCGCCCAGGCCCACCTGGCCCGGCACCTGGCGCTGCCGGACGGCTACCGCCTGAGCTGGACCGGCAGCCACCTCTACGACCAGGCGGCCTGGATGCGGTTGCGCTGGGTCATCCCGCTGGCCTTCACCATCATGTTCCTGCTGTTGACCCTGGCGTTCCGGTCGCTGCCCCTCAGCGGCCTGATCCTGTTGTCGGCGCCCTTCGCCCTGGTGGGGGGGGTCGCCCTGCAGTGGTTGCTGGGATTCGAGATGACCACCGCCGTGGCGGTGGGTTACCTGGCGGTGCTGGGGGTGGCGATCCAGACCGGCATCATCATGGTCGAGTTCATCCGCGAGGCCCTGGCGCGGCGGACCGGCGCCGCGGGTTACACGGCGGCGGTGATCGAGGGCTCGGTCACCCGCCTGCGGCCCAAGCTCATGACGGTGGCGACGACCATCCTCGGGCTCGTCCCGATCCTGTTGTCCAGCGGCTCGGGGATGGAGATCATGCGGCCCATCGCGGTGCCCACGGTGGGGGGCATGGTGAGTTCGACCGTCTACGTGCTGTTCCTCATCCCCTGCCTGTTCGTCATCGGCCACGATCTGCAGGGGCTGTGGCGCCGGTGGCGGCGGCGCCTCGCCGCCCTCGACTGGCGTGGGGGATGGAGATAGCAGGGTGTTTTTCAACACCCTGCCAGGCGCCTGTCCGAGTATTCGGATGGGCCTCCCCACACGGGTGTGGGGAGGGGTGGCCGAGTCCGAGAAATGCCCTGGACGGCATTTCTCGGACAGACTCCCAGGCGCCGCAGGGCGACGGGTGGAAACAAGGCCGGGGATGGCCTCTTTCCACCTCCTGTCAGGTCGTGCCGGCGAAGAGGTCACCCTGGCCGTAGCGATGCGCCAGGCCGGTGACCCGCAGGCCGAGCCGGCAGGCCGGCGGCCCCGTCCAGTCGTCCAGGGCCCGCTCGGCCCGTGCTTCCAGGGCGGCCAGGTCCGGCGCCGTGACGGTCAGGGCGGCGGGGCCGGCCGCCGTCTCCAGCGCCAGGCGGCTGCCGGTTTCCACCTGGCAGTCCCGTTCCAGCAGCCGCCGTGCCAGGCGGCAGGCACGCCGGGCGTAGCGCCTCAGGGTACGGGGACTGGCGGTGCGCGGCGGCAGGACCCAGGTCCAGGTCGCCGTGTCCGGCGCCCAGCCGGCGGCGGCGCGGGCCTGGGGCGGGGCCGGCGGCGGCGCCAGCCAGGGGGGGTGGAAGGCGATGGCCCCCGGTGCCGCCGAACGGGCGGCGCGGTGGGCCCAGTCGGGATGGGCCGCCAGCCCCAGGGACACCACCGGCGGCAGTTGTTCCAGCAGCCACTGTCCGAGTGCCCGGGGCGGGCCGAGCCGCTCCTGGTGATGGGTGGCGTCCCAGGCCAGGGCACGGCGTCCCTGGCGCAGCAGGCAGGGCCGGCGGGCGCCGAGACGGTTCCGCAGCACGCCCCGGAGGGTGTCCAGCAGGTCCCCGCCCGGTGCCGCCGGCTGCAGGGACACGAACAGCCGGGGCCACAGGCAGTCCAGGCCCGGGTCCATCAGCGGTAGGCCCGGAACTGGCCCACCACCACGCCCTGGATGCGCACCCGCCGGGCGTCGTAGCGCATGGGGGCCATGTCCGGGTGGTCGGGCACCAGGGTGACGCTGCCGTCGCCGTTGCGCCGCAGGTATTTCAGGGTGGCCTCCTCGTCGTCGATGAGGGCCACCACCAGCTCGCCGTCGTCGGCGTGGTCCCGGCGCTCCACCACCACCATGTCCCCGTCCAGGATGCCGGCCCCGATCATGGAGTCCCCCTGTACCCGGAGGACGAAGCGGTCCGGGCGCACGAAGAACTGGCTCAGGTCCACCTCGTCGTGGCCGGGGATGGCCTCGATGGGGCGGCCGGCGGCGATGCGCCCGGCCAGGGGCAGCACCGCCCCGCCCCGGGCCGCCGGCGGGGCCTCGCCGGTGAGGCGGATGCCCCGGGCCCGGTCCGGCTCGATCTCGATGAGCCCGGCCTCCACCAGGGCCTGGAGGTAGCGGTGCACCGTACCCCGGGAGCGGATGCCCAGGCCGGCGGCGATCTCCCGCAGCTTGGGCGCGTACCCCTGCCGCAGGATAAAATCCTGGATGAAAGTGTAGGTTTCCCGTTCCCGGTCGGTGAGCATGCAGGTGTTCTCTTTTTGTTCTCAATCAGGATAGAATAAGCCCTGGCCCGGCGCAAGGGGGTGGCGGTGGACGAGACCCAGGAGGCCCTGGAGAGACTGGCGGCGGTGGTGGGCGAGCAGCTCAAGTCCCGCCACTGGTGGCTGGTGACGGCGGAGTCCTGCACCGGGGGCTGGATCGCCCAGGCGGTCACCTCGGTGGCGGGGAGCTCCGAGTGGTTCGACCGCGGCTTCGTCACCTACAGCAACCTGGCCAAGCAGGAGGTGCTGGGGGTGCCGGAGCCGGTCCTGCGGTCGGAGGGGGCGGTGAGCGAGGCCGCCGTGCGCCACATGGTGCAAGGGGCCCTGCGCTTCAGCCACGCCCAAGTGGCGGTGGCGGTCTCCGGCATCGCCGGCCCCGGCGGCGGGGTGCCCGGCAAGCCGGTGGGGACGGTCTTCCTGGCCTGGGGCCTGGGGGACGCCCCGCCCGAGGCGGAGCGCCACCACTTCCACGGCGACCGGGCGGCGGTGCGCCGCCAGACCGTGGCCCGGGCCCTGGAGGGCATCCTGGACCGGCTGGGGCGGAGCCCCGGGGGCGGGCGTGGATGAGGCGCGGGAGCGCCAGCGGGTCTTCCTCGCCCTGCGGCCGCCGGGCCCGCTGCGCTCGGCCCTGGCGGCGGTGGGCCGCCGCCAGGCCCGGGCGGGCGGCGGGAGGCCGGTGCCCGCGGAGAACATCCATCTCACCCTGGCCTTCCTGGGCAGCCTGCGGCCCCCCCAGGTGGAGGCGGTGCGCCGGCTGGCCGGCGGGCTCGAGGCCCGGGCCTTCCACCTCCGGCTGGAGCGCCTGGGCCTGTGGCGGCGGGGCGGCATCCTCTGGGCCGGCGGCGCGGAGACGCCGCCGGCCCTGGCGGCCCTGGTGGCGGCGCTGCGGGACGGCCTGGGGCGGCTGGGCTTCCAGGTGGACCGGCGGCCGTTCCGGGTGCACCTCACCCTGGTGCGGGGGGCCCGCCGGGCGGGGCGCTGGGACGGCCCGCCCCTGGACTGGGCGGTGGAGGATTTCCGCCTCTACGCCTCCCGCCTGGACGGGGCGGGGGCGCGCTACACGGAGCTGGATCGCTGGCCGCTGGGGCCCGCGGCGGACGGGTAGGCACCTCCGCCGTCCGGCGCGGCGGCCTTTGTGGGATAATTCGTGCAACCTCAGCCAGGGACGGGTACACGGGATCGCGGCGGCGCGATCCGCCGGCGACACAGGGTGGTGTCCACCGGCCGTACCCGGTCCGGGCCCTAACCTCAATGCGGAGTGACGACGGATGGACGACAACAAGCGAAAGGCACTGTCGGCGGCCCTCGGCCAGATCGAGAAACAGTTCGGCAAGGGCGCGGTCATGCGGCTCGGCGACGCCGAGCCCCTGGCCGACGTGGGGGTGGTCCCCACCGGCTCCCTGAGCCTGGACATCGCCCTCGGCGTGGGCGGCCTGCCCCGGGGCCGGGTGGTGGAGATCTACGGGCCGGAGTCCTCGGGCAAGACCACCCTGACCCTGTCGGTCATCGCCGAGGCCCAGAAGCTGGGCGGCACCGCCGCCTTCATCGACGCCGAGCACGCCCTGGACCCCGGCTACGCGGAGCGCCTGGGGGTCAACGTGGAGGACCTGCTGGTGTCCCAGCCGGACACCGGCGAGCAGGCCCTGGAGATCGCCGACATGCTGGTGCGCTCGGCGGCGGTGGACGTGGTGGTGGTCGACTCGGTGGCGGCGCTCACCCCCAAGGCGGAGATCGAGGGCGAGATGGGGGATTCCCACATGGGCCTGCAGGCGCGGCTCATGTCCCAGGCCCTGCGCAAGCTCACCGCCAACATCAAGCGCTCCAACACCATGGTGATCTTCATCAACCAGATCCGCATGAAGATCGGCGTGATGTTCGGCAACCCGGAGACCACCACCGGCGGCAACGCCCTCAAGTTCTATTCCTCGGTGCGCCTGGACATCCGCCGCATCGGCGCCATCAAGAAGGGGGACGAGGTGGTGGGCAACCAGACCCGGGTCAAGGTGGTGAAGAACAAGGTGGCGCCGCCCTTCAAGCAGTGCGAGTTCGACATCCTCTACAACGAGGGCATCTCCCATGAGGGCGAGATCCTCGACCTGGGGGTGGCCCACAAGATCGTCGACAAGTCCGGCGCCTGGTACAGCTATAATAAGGAGCGCATCGGCCAGGGGCGGGACAACGCCCGCCAGTACCTGAAGGAGAACCCGGCGGTGGCGGCGGAGATCGAGAACAAGATCCGCGCCGCCCTGGGCCTGCCCGCGGCGGCGGTGGAGGCCCCGGCGCCGGAGGCGGCCGAGGTGGCGGAGGAGGCCAACGCCTGAGGGCGGACGCCGGCGGCGGGCGGGCGGCCCTGCGGGCCGCCGCCCTGCGCCTGCTGGCCCGGCGGGAGTACGCCCGGCGGGAGCTGGTGGCCAAGCTCACCGCCCGGGGCCATCCCCCGGAGCAGGTGGAGGCGGTGGCGGCGGAGCTGGAGGGCCAGGGCCTGCTCTCGGACGCCCGCTACGCGGAGGCCCTGTTCCGGGTGCGGGTGGAGCGCGGCTACGGCCCCCTGCGCATCGCCGTGGAGATGCGGGACAAGGGGCTGGACGAGGCGCTGATCCGGCGGTGGGTGGACTTCTCCGACCCGGCCTGGGTGGAGCGCCTGGAGGCCCTGCGCCGGCGCCGCTTCGGCGACGCGCGGCCGTCGGACGACGCCGGCCGGGCCCGGCAGATGCGGTTTCTCCAATCCCGGGGCTTCACCCGGGAGCAGATCGAGCGGGTCATGCGGCCCGACCCCTGGGACTGAAACGGACGGACAGATGAAGAGCGCGGCACTGCGGCAGAGTTTCCTGGACTTCTTTCGGGGCCACGGTCACGAGATCGTGCCCTCCAGCCCCCTGGTGCCCGCCAACGACCCCACCCTGCTGTTCACCAACGCGGGCATGGTCCAGTTCAAGGACGTCTTCCTGGGCCTGGAGACCCGTCCCTACCTGCGCGCGGCGAGCTGCCAGCGCTGCGTGCGCGCCGGCGGCAAGCACAACGACCTGGAGAACGTGGGTTACACCGCCCGGCACCACACCTTCTTCGAGATGCTGGGCAACTTCAGCTTCGGCGACTACTTCAAGCGCGAGGCCATCGGCTACGCCTGGCGCTTCCTCACCGGGGAACTGGGGATCCCGGCCGGGCGCCTGTGGGCCACGGTCTACGCCGAGGACGACGAGGCCGCGCGGATCTGGCTGGAGGAGATCCGGATCGATCCCCAACGCTTCGTGCGCATCGGCGACAAGCCGGGCGGGGCGCGCTACGAGAGCGACAACTTCTGGGCCATGGGGGAGACCGGCCCCTGCGGGCCCTGCAGCGAGATCTTCTACGACCACGGGCCGGAGGTGGCGGGCGGGCCGCCGGGCAGCCCGGAGGCCGACGGCGACCGCTACGTGGAGATCTGGAACCTGGTCTTCATGCAGTACGACCGGGGCGGCGACGGCCGCCTCACCCCCCTGCCCAAGCCCTCGGTGGACACGGGCATGGGGCTGGAGCGCCTGGCGGCGGTCATGCAGGGGGTGCACAGCAACTACGACATCGATCTCTTCCGCCACCTGATCCGCGCCGCCGCCGACGTCCTCGGGGTGAAGGATCTCTCGCACAAGTCGCTGCGGGTGGTGGCCGACCACATCCGCTCCAGCGCCTTCCTCATCACCGACGGCGTCCTGCCTTCCAACGAGGGCCGCGGCTATGTGCTGCGGCGCATCATCCGCCGGGCGGTGCGCCACGGCCGCCAGCTCGGCGGGCAGGACTTCTTCCACCGACTGGTGGGGCCGCTGGTGGAGGAGATGGGGGAGGCCTACCCGGAGCTGGCCCAGGCCCGGGCGCGGGTGGAGGCGGAGCTCGCCCGGGAGGAGGCCCGTTTCGCCGAGACCCTGGAGCAGGGCATGCGGATCCTGGAACAGGAGTTCGCCCGCCTGCCGGCACAGGGCGGCGTCCTGCCCGGCGAGGTGGTCTTCCGGCTCTACGACACCTACGGCTTTCCCGCCGACCTCACCGCCGACATCGCCCGGGAGCGGGGGCTGGCGGTGGACATGGAGGGCTTCAACCGGTCCATGGCGGCGCAGCGGGAGCGGGCGCGGGCCGCCAGCCAGTTCGCCGCCGCCGAACGCCTGCCGGTGGATCCCGGGCTGGCCACCGAGTTCACCGGCTACGAGCACACCGAGGACGACGCCCCGGTGGCGGCCATCTACGTGGACGGCCAGGCGGTGGAGACCCTGCGCGCCGGCGAGGAGGGCTGGGTGGTGCTCGAGCGCACGCCCTTCTACGCCGAGAGCGGCGGCCAGGTGGGGGACCGGGGGCGGCTGCGCTGCGGCGACGCGGTCTTCGACGTCGCCGACACCCGCAAGCTGACCGAGCGGGCCTTCGGCCACCTGGGGCGGCTGCGCATGGGCAGCCTGTCGGTGGGGGACCGGGTGCACGCGGAGGTGGACGCCGAGGCCCGCGCCGCCACCGCCTGCAACCACTCCGCCACCCACCTCCTGCACGCCGCCCTCAAGGAGGTGCTGGGCCCCCACGTGCAGCAGAAGGGCTCCCTGGTGGCGCCGGGGCGGCTGCGCTTCGACTTCTCCCACGGCAGTGCGCTCACCGCCGGGGAACTGGCCGAGGTCGAGCGCCGGGTCAACGCGGAGATCCGCGCCAACCGCGAGGTGGAGACCCGGGTCATGGCCCTGGACGAGGCCCGCGCCGCCGGCGCCGTGGCCCTGTTCGGGGAGAAATACGGCGAGCGGGTGCGGGTGGTGGCCATGGGCGGTTTCTCCACCGAGCTGTGCGGCGGGACCCACGTCCGCCGCACCGGCGACATCGGGCTGTTCAAGATCACCGCCGAGACCGGCATCGCCGCCGGCGTGCGGCGCATCGAGGCGGTCACCGCCCAGGCGGCCCTGGAGTACGTCAACGGCGAGCTGGCCCGCCTGGACCGGATCGCCGGCCTGGTGAAGGGCGGCCGGGAGGACGTGGAGGGCCGGGTGGAGCAGCTGGTCGCCCGGTTGCGGGAGCTGGAGAAGGAGGTCGAGGGCCTGCGGGCGAAGCTGGCCGCGGGGGGCAGCGCCGACCTGGCCGCCGGGGCCCGGGAGGTGGCCGGCGTCAGGGTGGTGGCCGCCCGCCTGGACGGGGCCGACCCCAAGGCCCTGCGCGCCGCCATCGACCGGCTCAAGGACCGCCTCGGCAGCGCCGTGGTGGTGCTGGGGGCCGAGCGGGAGGGCAAGGCCACCCTCATCGCCGGCGTGACCCGGGACCTCAGCGGCCGGGTCCACGCCGGCCAGCTGGTGGGCCGGCTGGCGGAGCACGTGGGGGGCAAGGGGGGCGGCCGCCCCGACATGGCCCAGGCCGGCGGTCCCCGGCCGGAGGGGCTGGACCGGGCCCTGGAAGCGGTCTACGGGCTGGTGGAGGCGGCCCTCACCGCCGCCTGATCCCCCCCGCCCGTCCCGGCCGGCGCCCGGGCCCGCCCGCGGCCGGGGGTACCGGGGGCGCCGCCTCCCGGTCCTGGAGTCGGTCCAGTCCCTCCTCCCCGGGGCGCCCCGGCCCGGTTTACTCCGCAGTAAAAACGCGGTCTAATCGCGCACTTTCGTTTTCCGGCGCACCAGCCCATGGCCCTTTACGTAGACAAGTTCGGCGGCACCTCGGTGGGCAGCGTGGAGCGCATCGGCGCCGTGGCGGACAAGATCCTGCGCGACCGCCAGGCGGGCCACGACCTGGTGGTGGTGGTCTCGGCCATGAGCGGGGAGACCAACCGGCTGCTGGCCCTGGCCCGGGAGATCAACCCGGACGCCCCGCCCCGGGAGCTGGACGTGCTGCTGTCCACCGGCGAGCAGGTGACCATCGCGTTGCTCAGCATGGCCCTGGCCGCCCGGGGGTGCCCGGCGCGCTCCTACACCGGGGGGCAGGTCCACATCCTCACGGACAACGTCCACGGCCGGGCCCGGATCCTGGAGATCGACGACGCCCGGGTGCGGGAGGACCTGGCCCGGGGCCGGGTGGTGGTGGTGGCGGGCTTCCAGGGGGTGGACCAGGCGGGCAACATCACCACGCTGGGGCGGGGCGGCTCCGACACCACCGCGGTGGCCCTGGCCGCCGCCCTCAAGGCGGACGAATGCCGGATCTATACCGATGTGGACGGGGTCTATACCACCGACCCCCGCATCGTCCCCGAGGCCCGGCGCCTGGACCGGGTGACCGCGGAGGAGATGCTGGAGATGGCCAGCCTGGGGGCCAAGGTCCTGCAGATCCGGGCGGTGGAGTTCGCCGGCAAGTACCGCGTGCCCCTGCGGGTCCTGTCCTCCTTCCAGGAGGGGCCGGGGACCCTCATCAGCTACGAGGAGAACGACATGGAACAGGCATTGATCTCGGGCATCGCCTTCAACCGGGACGAGGCCAAGCTCACCGTGCTGGGGGTGCCCGACGAGCCGGGCATCGCCTACCGCATCCTGGGCCCCATCGCCGATGCCCACGTCAACGTGGACATGATCGTGCAGAACGTGGGGGAGGACGGCAGCACCGACTTCACCTTCACGGTGCACCGCAACGACTACCCCAAGGCCCGGGCCCTGCTGGAGGAGACCGCCGGCCGGCTGGGGGCCCGGGCGGTGGCCGGGGCGGACGACATCGCCAAGGTCTCCATCGTGGGCGTGGGGATGCGCTCCCACGCCGGGGTGGCCAGCACCATGTTCAAGACCTTGTCGGACGAGGGGATTAACATCCAGATGATCTCCACCTCCGAGATCAAGATTTCCGTGGTGGTGGACGATAAGTACATGGAGTTGGCGGTCCGGGCCCTGCACAAGGCCTTCGGACTGGACCAGCCGGGGGCTGCCTGAGGGGTTGGCCGGATGGTACCAGCGGTTTTCCGAAATCGTGTATACTATCGCGCCGGTCGAAGACCGCCCGCACCGCGCCGGTAAGCCAGGACCGGCGCATTCAGGACGGCCGGAGCGCGCATCCGGCCGTATTTCAGGAAGCCCGACCCCCAGGCAGCAAGGGAAGTTGACCCCGGCACCCCCGAGGCGGGTGGCGGGGACATCTAGACATAGCGACTTCAGGAGCACAGCAAGATGCTGATTTTGACCAGGCGAATCGGAGAGACGTTGAACATCGGCGATGATGTTCAGGTGACCGTGCTAGGGATCAAGGGCAACCAGGTACGTATTGGAATCAACGCCCCCAAGGACGTGCCGGTCCACCGGGAGGAGATCTACCAGAGGATCAAGCAGGAACAGGCCGCCAAGGAGCAGGCCGGCGGCGAGTGACGGGGGTTTACGGCCCCGGTCGGCCCGGCTATCCTTGCGGTCGCGCGTTGGAGAGATGGCCGAGCTGGCTGAAGGCGCTCCCCTGCTAAGGGAGTATGGGGCCAAAAGCTCCATCGAGGGTTCGAATCCCTCTCTCTCCGCCATTCAGACGGCAGGTAATCAGGTATCAGGTATCAGTTTCCAAAGATATGATGGCTGGCCGCTGATTCCTGATTCCTGATTCCTGATTCCTGAATAACTGATTCCCGCGCCCGTAGCTCAGCTGGATAGAGTACCTGGCTACGAACCAGGCGGTCGGAGGTTCGAATCCTTCCGGGCGCGCCAAATTTATGAACCCGCGTCTCACAAGACGCGGGTTTTTTATGTGCTGCTGGCGCGCCCGGAAGGGCTGAGGCCCGCGCGTTGCGCGGGCGTTTCGGGTTCCTGCCCGGCCCGCCCCCTGGGGGGGCGGGCGTTCGGGCCGCTGCGTTCGTCCGCTGGACGAACGGTCGGCCCTCACCCAGGCTCGCCAAACACCAGAAAAGGGGGTCTTGGGGCCCCCTTTTCTTGTGTTTTTACGGCAGGGGGATTCGAACCTCCGACGAAATCATAGGGGGTTCGACGAATCCGCCGGGAGCGGATTCGTGCGACCGCAGGGAGCCCGGAGGGCGAGGCGCAGGGAGGCGCCGAGCAATCCTTCCGGGCGATG
>Ga0256830_1002109_pt1 | contig 13400 bp, 12 predicted proteins | sample 128326metaG_FD_190537 | JGI IMG/M metagenome (GOLD analysis project Ga0256830, IMG submission 190537) | Hydrothermal vent microbial communities from Lau Basin, Pacific Ocean - 128-326 | ecosystem: Environmental > Aquatic > Marine > Hydrothermal vents | place: Pacific Ocean: Lau Basin | collected...
TGATCTTGACTTCAACCGCCGCGCCGACCGGGGGGCCGCCTTCGAGGGCGACGACTTTCAAGGCACTCAAGCCCAGCAGCCCGACGACTTTATCCCGCATGACTTGAAGGGTTTCGTAGCCGTTTTTACGGCCGGGCAGGTCGAAGTCGGCCAATTCCACGTAGATTTGTCCCAAATGGCTGCCGGTTTGGATGCGTCCCGTTTCGGGGTCCATTTGCCGCCCAGCGAAGGAGACGACGGCATTGACTTCTTCGGCCGGAAGGGTCTGCGCCAAAACTTCGATTTCCGCCACGCGCCGGGAGGTTTCTTCCAATTTTGTGCCTGTCGGGGTTTCCAGCATAATCATGAAGCCGGGGATGTCTTTTGTGCCGAAGAGCACAAATTTCTGAAAATAATAGGCGGTGCCGATGAGCCCGGCGGTCACGGCAATCACAAGCAGGACAACAAGATAACGCCATCTGAGCACGAAGATCAGCCCTTTTTGATAGATGCGCCGAAAACGCAGGAACCAGGTGCCTTCCCGTTTTCCCCGGCCGGAGGGTTTGTCCGGTGCGTGCGCGAAATCGGCCAGATGCGAAGGCAGAATAATCAGGGCTTCAAGAAGCGAAATAAGCAGAATGATGCTGACGACAATCGGAATCACTTTCATGAACTTACCCAAAATGCCCGTCATCATCATCATCGGGATGAAGGCCGCCACGGTGGTGGCGACCGTGGCTAGCACGGGCAAAACGACTTGGTTTGTGCCTTTAATCGCGGCCTGAACCGGGGAATACCCCATGCTCAAATGCCGGTAAACATTTTCCGTCACGATGATGGCGTCATCGACAACCAGACCCAGCACCAGAATCAAGGCGAACAGGGAAAGCATGTTGACCGTCTGTCCAAGCAGGGACATGGCAAAATACCCGCCTAAAAACGAAGCGGGAATGCCGATGGCCGTCCAGAGGGCCATGCGCCAGTTTAAAAAGGTGAAAAGCGTGAGACAGACGAGCGTAAAGCCGATGGCGCCGTTGACATAGAGCGTTCTGAGCCGGGATTGAATCCAGGTCGCGCTATTTTGAGTCAGACTGAATTCAATCGCCTCAGGCAGTCCGCTGCGCATTTGTGCAATATTGGCTTCGACTTCTTTCATGATGGTAATAGCGTCGCCTTGCGGTCTTTTGGTGACATTGAGCGTGATGGCGCGTTCGCCGTTGATGCGGTCCGTGCCTTTTTCCTCTTCATAAGTGAGCCGCGCGCTGCCGATATCACGCAGGCGGAGGTGACGTCCCCCCGGATGCTTTCGTATAATTAAGGCCTCGATCTCTGCAATGTTTTTAAATTCTCCGACCGTGCGCAGCAGCAGTTCTTCCCTGGCCCCTTTCAATCCGCCGCCTGCAAGATCCAGGTTGCGCGCCTTGAGGGCCAGAAGGATTTCCCTGATGCCGATGCCCAGGGCGTACATGCGGTCGGGGTCGAGTTCGATCCAAACCTCCTGATCGCGATACCCCCCCAAAGTGACCGTCCCGACACCGTCAATCAGGGTGATGCGATCCTCCAGGTCGTCCGTAATATCTCTCAATGCGGCTTCCGGCAGCGGGCCGCTCACGCCGACGACAACGATGGGGGCTTCAAATTCGATTTCAATGACCACGGTCTCGTCGGCCTTTTCCGGCAGCTTGTCGATGCGTTCGATGCGAGAACGGGCATCCTGCGCGACATCTTTCATATCGCGGCCTTCTTCCACTTCCAGCTCGATCATGGAGATGCCTTCAAGCGAGGTGGACTCAATGTGGGCAATGCCCTTTACGCCTTTTAGCGCCTTTTCGATGGGGATCGTGATTTGTTTTTCGATTTCCTCCGGCGAGACGCCGGCATAGGTGGTTGAAATAGCCACGCGATCAATAGACACAATCGGAAACACTTCACGCGGCATCGCACGAAATCCGATGAAGCCACCGATGACCATCACAAGCAGGAGTAAATTGACGGGGACACGATTGTGAATCGAAATTTCGGCGAAGCGCATAAGATCTCGTTGAGGCCGCTCTGATTAAGGGATTCCAGCATAACTGTTTTTTGTTTTATTTTACAGCGGCAAAATACTGAAAAGCCGCGTGTGGCCGTACCGTACTCCATGATGTCCTGAAAGTTGACGTCTTGCCAATGCCCCGCAGCCTCGGTTAAACTCACGCACAATCAAAGGAATAGAGTCGAAGAGCTTCCTTAAAAATCAGTGTCTGAAAAAATAGGAAATGGGCTTCAATGAGCCGTTTTGATCTGGCCCGCCGGCGCATGCTTGAAGGGCAACTCCTTTCGAGAGGCATTAAAAATGCGCGTGTGCTGGCCGCCATGTTTAAAGTGCCGCGACATCTTTTTGTCGAAGAAGCCCTTCAGGATCAGGCCTATGGCGATCATGCCTTGCCGATCGGCGCGCGTCAGACCATTTCCCAGCCCTACATGGTTGCGCTTATGACTGAGGCGCTGATGCTGGAGGGTTCGGAAAAGGTCTTGGAAGTCGGGACGGGTTCGGGCTACCAGACCGCGATTCTCGCCGAATTGGCCGCACAGGTATATTCCCTTGAACGCATTGATCTTTTTATTGAAAAAGCGAAGGCGCTCATGGCGCAGTTACAGTATGACAATGTTTTTATTCGATGTGCCGATGGCACCGCGGGGTGGAAAGCGGAGGCGCCTTTTAATGCGATCCTGGTTGCGGCAGGTGCGCCGGAAGTGCCCTTGTCTTTGGTGGATCAGCTTGCGATGGGGGGGCGTTTGGTGATTCCCGTTGGCGACCGCAGAACGCAGGTTTTAAAAAGAATTGTAAAAGAAAGAACGGGAACGAGCGAAACCGCCATCACGCCCTGCGCCTTTGTGCCCTTGGTCGGCGAAGCGGGCTGGCAGTACGGAAAAGGCGAAGCGGGCGATCAGCCCGAGGGTTTTTAGCGAAAGAACCGTTCAAATTGAGGAAGCGCTTATGCTGCGAATCAGTAACACACTCACACGTCAAAAAGAACCGCTGAACTTGCAAAAACCCGGAGTCGTTTCCCTCTATGTTTGCGGGGCGACGGTTTATGACGACTGCCACATCGGGCACGCGCGCTCGGCAATCGTCTTCGATATCATACGCAATTATCTTGAATACAAGGGGCTACGCGTACGGTATGTAAAAAACTACACCGATGTGGATGATAAAATCATCGTCCGCGCTGCAAAAGAAGATCGGAGTTGGCGGGCCGTTGCGGATGAGTTTATTGGGGCTTATGATCGGGACATGGCGCGTTTGGGGGTGAGGCGTCCCACCGTCGCACCAAAGGCGACGGATCACATTCCTGAGATGATTCAACTGATCGAAACTTTGATTAAAAAAGGGGTCGCTTATGTTGTGGAAGGCGATGTGTATTTTGAAGTGCATGCCTTTCCGGGCTATGGCAAGCTGTCTCACCGAAACCCGGATGATTTGATGGCCGGTGCGCGGGTGGAAGTGGATGAACGTAAAAAAAATCCGCTCGACTTTGCGCTTTGGAAAAATTCAAAGCCGGGGGAACCCGCCTGGGAAAGCCCCTGGGGTCGGGGGCGGCCCGGCTGGCATATCGAATGTTCGGCGATGAGCATGAAACATTTAGGCCGCACGCTGGATTTGCACGGCGGCGGGGAAGACCTGGTTTTTCCGCATCATGAAAATGAAGTGGCGCAGTCTGAGGCCTTTACAGGGGAAAACTTTGCGACCTGCTGGGTGCATCACAGTTTTGTGAGGATGGATCGGGAAAAGATGTCGAAGTCACTGGGAAATTTTTTTACGGTCGATGAGATTTTTAAAAAATCGTCTCGGTTCCCGGAAGCGGTGATTTCAGAGGTGCTGCGCTTTTATTTGCTTTCGACACATTACCGATCCCCCATTGATTTTTCAAATGAAGGCTTGAAGGCGGCAAAAGCCGGGCTGGATAATTTTTACGTGCTCTTTCAAAAAATCGATGAATTTTCAGTGGATGCGGGAGACGCGGCGGAGGATGAGGCGCTTAAAAAATATCGGCTGGATTTTGAAGCTGCAATGGATGATGATTTTAATACGGCACGGGCGATCGGTGTGCTTCAGGCGTTGCGCGCAACTGCGAATCAATTTTTAAAAGAAGGCTCAGATAAAAAAGCCTTGTCTGTTGCGAAGGTGTTGCGGGAGATGGGGCAGGTTTTGGGGTTTTTTCGTCTTGCTTCAGAGGCATGGCGGTATCAAGCTTGGGAATCGTCCCTGGAAAGGCGGGCCGGTATGACGGATGAGCAAACGATTCAATCCTTGATTAAGAAACGGCAAGCTGCGCGCCGGGACAAAAACTGGGCGAAGTCGGATGAGATTCGGAATCAACTGGCCGAGGCCGGTGTTATCCTTGAAGACCGGCCCGACGGCACGACGCGGGTGAAGCGATGAGCAAATCATCCGTCATTTACGGGGTGAATCCGGTGAAGGAATCCCTTTTAGCCGATCGGCCGGTGAGTAAGGTTTATTTGCTGCAAAACCGGCGGGATCAGGCCATTGATACGGTGCGCCGCTTGGCGAAGCGGAGAGAGATCACGATATTGAATGCGACACGTGAAAAACTGGATCGGATGGCGAACACGACAAAACATCAGGGCATGGTCGCTTTTTTGAGGGCGGCGCCGCAGCATGATTTGGAAACATTGCTTGCCAAGTCCAAATCCGCCATTCCCTTTCTTTTTTTATTGGACGGGATTGAAGATCCGCGGAATCTGGGTGCGATTATTCGCACGGTGGATGCGGCCGGGGGGGACGGCGTGATTATCCCCGCGCGGCGGGCGACGGGCTTGACCGCTACGGTTGCAAAGACTTCGGCGGGCGCTTTGGCGCATCTGCCTGTGGTGCAGGTTGGCAATCTCTCTCCTGTGATTGAGCGTTTAAAAAAAGAAGGTTACTGGGTCGTGGGGCTTGATGTTGCAGGAAAAAGGTCTTATGCTGACTATGATTTTACCGGGCCGGTCGCCATTGTCCTGGGCGGTGAGGGCTTAGGTATTCGGAAAAAAGTACTCGAGAAATGTGACGAGACTGTATCACTGCCGATGCGGGGAAAAGTGCAGTCCCTGAATGTTGCGGTCGCCGTCGGCATTGTCGCCTATGAAGTTCTGCGACAGCGTGCATTGTAACTAAAAGAGAGGAATGTTCTATTGCAAATTACAAGAGAAACACATTTGAAAATTGCGTTTATGATGTGGGGCCTGGTGGGAACGGGGCTTTTGATTTTCGGCATGAATACCCTTTTTGGCCGCTCGCTGAGTGTGCTCAATGCCGACAGGACAAACCCGGGGATGATGGAAGGCATCGCCTTGTCGCTTGCGCTGACGGTGGGTTTTATCAAGGGGAATTTCGTTTTGAAAAAGTTGGCCTTAAAATATACGTCCCGGATTCATGCGCTGCCTGAAATGAGTCCCGTTTATATGACTTTCGCACCCAAAAATTGGATATTGGTGATTGGAATGATTACGCTGGGTAAAATTGTTCGCACTTTCGGGGCGTCACCCCTGATCATCGGAGGGGTTTATGTCGCTATCGGTGTTGCCCTTGTTTTGGGCTCACGGACTTATTTAACAGGACATCAAGTGAGACAGGCGGGCGCCTGAGGCTCAGTTTATTTTTGGAGAAAAAAGATGCCGGCAACAGAATCTGAATTTAAAGGCAATCCCATGATTGTGTTAAGCCAGGGGGATGAAGATAAGTTCCCTTTTCAATTTGGTTTGAAAAAGGCAAAATTGGTGCTTGAGTATATCGAGGACATCAAAAAGTTTGTCGAAAAGCACAGCGAATAAGACAAAACCGCTCTTCATTCCGGACGCACTTTCTCCGGAAGCGTCCGGCGTTTAACACGATTTAAAAAATGCGTGAAAAGTGGCTTCGGGTTTCCGGTGCAAGAGTGCATTATTGGGAAGCCGGTGAGGGCCCGCCGTTGCTCTTGTTGCCCTCCGCGAGTGGCCGGGCCGTTGAATATCATGCGCTTATGCCTCTGCTTGCACCCGGGGCCCGTGTTTTTGCGCTCGATTATCCCGGTTTTGGGCAGTCGGATGCCTTGCCTCATATCCAATCCACCTTTGATTTGGCCGTTTTTGTCGATGCGTGGCGGAGGGCTGTGGGTTTGGAAAAATACACTGTGGCCGGGTTTTCAATGGGGGGCTGGGTCGCCCTTTGGATGGCGCTCACGCAGTCTGCGCGCATCGACCGCTTGGTATTGCTTGCGACGTCTTCAGGCAAAGATCCCGATGTGCCGTTGATCAGTCCCGCCGGATTGGGTTTTAAAGAAATTCTGAATCGATTTTATTCCCGCCCTTCGGTCAGAGAGACCTTGGTACGGCAAAAATTAAGCCGCAAAGAAAAACAGGAAATCCATCGTTCCACACGGGCTTTTAATTATTTAGTCTCCCACGGGCGTGTGTTGCCCGCTTTGCAAGACCGTCTGTGTGAGATTAACCTCCCCACCTTGATCATCGGCGCACTTGAGGACAGGGTGATGCCGCTTTTTTATCAGAAGCAATTGCATGCCGGTATTCCAAAATCGGAGTTGCTTGTTTTGAGCGAATGCGGCCATGTCCTCATTGCGGAACGCCCGCGTGATGTGGCGGAGGCCATGACGGCCTTTTTTAAAACGGCATGAGCGTATTTCGGTTTTTTGTCGGTATTTGGGATTGGTGTATTTCTTGTACCTTTCCGCTGTTTTCGTTAGAATGAGGGCGTTTTCGTATCCGCCGGGTGTCTTGGTGTTTGTGTGAACATGAGGCTGAAAACGCTTTGAGCGATTCCAACAAAGAAGAAGATCCGATCTCGCTTGACGGGCCGACACAAATTGTCTCGGCGCAAAATGAAGGCGAAGCGCCGTCTATCGATTGGCTGGATCTTTCCACCCCCGCACTTTTAAATGAATATCCCTTTGAATTTGGCCGCTACAAAATCCTTTCCGAATTGGGAAAAGGCGGTATGGGGGTTGTCTACAAGGGGGTGCAGAAAGACTTGGACCGCCTGGTGTCGATTAAGGTGATTCTTTCCAATCGCCTGCTGGTGTGGAAAAATGTCCTTCGTTTTCGAAGCGAGGCTAAGGCGGCTGCGAGCGTGCGTCATCCAAACATTGTGGGGGTGTATGAAGCGGGCAAGGTACTGGGGCAGCACTACATTGCGATGGAATACGTTGAGGGGGAAAGCCTTGCGAGAAGAAACCGTAATAACCGTCTTTCGCAAGAAGCCGCGGTGCGAGTGGTCGCGCGTGTTGCGCGGGCGATTGAACATCTGCATTCAAAAAATATTGTGCATTTGGATTTGAAACCGTCCAATATCCTCATGGATCAAAATAATCAGCCTTTTGTCACGGATTTTGGTTTGGCCAGAGGGCTGGGGGGACGGGGCATCGGCAAGGATACGGAAGCCATCTCGGGCACGCCCTGTTACATGGCACCGGAACAGGCGCGCGGGGATGAGTCGCAGATCGGTCCGCTTTGTGATGTTTACGGTCTCGGTGCGATTTTGTATGAACTCTTGACGGGCATGCCGCCGTTTAAAAATGAAGAGCCTTTTGAGACCTTGGTGAAAGTTATTGAGTCGGAGCCGCCCGCGCCCCGAAAGATTGAACCGGGTGTCTCGAAAATCCTTGAAAAAATTTGCATGCGCTGTCTTGAAAAAAAACCAAGGAAACGATATGCCTCGGCCGCCGAACTTGCGGATGACCTGGATCGTTTTCTTGCGGGAGACGTGGTTGAATCCACGGCCAGCACCCTGATCGATCAAATGAAGTGCTGGATGCGAAGAAAACCTGCGCTCGCGTCGCATCTTATTCTTATGGGCTTCTTTTTAACGATCCAGATGCTTTGGTATTATCTGTTCAAAATTCGTTCGACAGACTACCATCATACGGTGGTTTCTATTTTTATTTTATGGGGTTTGACCTCCGTCGGCTGCGAATGGTTTCATCGCAATCCGCGTTTTGCGCGCCGCGCGCGTTTTGTTTGGGCGGCTTCGGACGTACTTTTTTTGACCGCAATTGTTGCGAATGCGGGGGGAATTACGGGACATCTCTTGATCTTGTTACCGATTGCTCTTGCGGCCTCCGGTCTTTGGTTTCAGCGGAGCATTGTCTGGATGGTCACCATAATCTCTCTGTTTTCATACAGTGCCTTGGTTGTGCACGCCTATCTTTTTCGGCCGGATGTTGAGATTTTTCTGGATCACCATTTTGTTTTTCTCGCTTCGCTTTTTTCAATCGGCCTTCTTGTTTCCATGCTGGTTCGCCGCTTGGAACTGCTACTGCGCTACGGACGCAGAAGCAGCCCCTTGGCGCATCAAAAACAATAATACGTCTAGTTTTTTGAGAGAGAATCCCTGCGTTTTTTTCACGCCCCAAGGTAGTGACTTTTTCAAAAAGTGTTGCTTTCGTTCCGGTTGCGCTGATAGAATCGGCTCCGGATGACGCCACACATACTCATTTAGGGAGGATTCGTTTAGATGGAAAAATTCAGAAGACAGTATGTAAACTACCAATTTTTTAAGGTTGATCCAGCGTGGCGTCGTCTCCCGGCGGAAGAGAGGGAGACGGGCAAACGCGAATTTGATGCGGCCGTATCCGAGTTCGAAGGCAGGGTAATGACCGTGCCGTATTCGATGGTCGGTATTCGTCCCGAAGTGGATATCATGCTTTGGCGCATCAGTTACGAATTGGAAGATTTGCAGGACATGATGGTGAAGGTGCTGCAAACGGGTTTGGGGAAATACCTTGGCACGCCTTACAGCTATCTGGCGATGACAAAGCGTTCGACCTATGTGGACAAACATTCCCACGAGGGACAGGAAGCCAAACGCATGACCGTGGTGCCGGGTGAGGCGAAATACCTTTTTATCTATCCTTTTGTGAAAACACGGGAATGGTACTTGCTGACCAAATCAACACGGCAGGGCATGATGAACGAGCACATCGAAATCGGTCATAAATACCCGACGGTCAAAATCAATACCTCTTATTCTTTCGGTTTGGATGATTATGAGTTTGTCGTGGCCTTTGAGTCCGATTTTCCGGGCGATTTTCTCGACTTGGTCATGGAACTCCGTGAAGCGGAAGCCAGCCGCTTTACCTTGCTGGATACGCCGATTTTTACCTGCGTTCGAAAAAACCTGAAAGATGCCTTAAACGATCTCGGGGGCTGATTTGCGATCTCGGGGGCTGGTTTGAACGAGGCATCAAACAAAACCGAACGGGAAGTCATCATCATCGGGTCCGGCCCGGCCGGACTGACTGCGGCTATTTATGCCGCGCGCGCCAATCTTTCGCCGCTTTTAATTGAAGGGGCGTCTGCGGGCGGTCAATTGATGATTACAACTGACGTTGATAATTTCCCCGGTTTTTCAGCGGGTGTTCAAGGTCCGGATTTGATTCTTCAGATGCGGCAGCAGGCTGAGCGTTTTGAAACGGCGTTTTTGACGGGAGACGTCACCGAGGTGGATTTGTCAAAACGGCCTTTTCGCATTGTGGTGGATGATGAGACGATTTATCATTCTAAAACCTTGATTGTTTGTTCGGGCGCGCGCGCGCGGCTCTTGGGGCTTCCTGCGGAGAGCCGCTTGATGGGCAATGGGGTTTCTGCCTGTGCCACCTGTGACGGGTTTTTCTTTCGGGAAAAAGAAGTTTTTGTGGTGGGCGGCGGCGATACGGCAGTGGAAGAAGCGATCTTTTTGACGCGCTTTGCTTCAAAGGTTACGCTGATTCACCGGAGAGATACCTTACGTGCCTCTAAAATTATGCAGGATAAAGTGAAGGCCCACCCCAAAATTGACTTGCTCTGGGATACGGTTGTGAAAGATATCACGGCCGATGACTCCGGCCGTGTCTGTGCGCTTGTCCTTGAGAATGTTAAAACCGGCGCAACCTCGAAACCCAAAGCCGACGGTCTTTTTATCGCTATCGGTCATTCACCCAATACGGCCTTTTTGAACGGCCAATTGGCTTTGGATGATGCGGGTTATATCGTGACGCAGGCCGATAGCACTAAAACCGACATCCCCGGCGTGTTTGCCGCAGGGGATGTTCAGGATGCGTATTACCGTCAAGCCATTACCGCAGCCGGAACCGGTTGCATGGCGGCCATTGACGCGGAAAGGTTCTTGGAAGAGGAAGGCCGTTAATTGCCTGCTCAGGACGAGACCTTAAAAATCGATAAAAACTCCAATGTTTTAATGGTGGCCGGCAGTGAAACCGACGCCAATATCTATTACGCCTCTCGCTTTCTGGCTCCCGACCCCTTTATTTATCTGCAAACACGGGGTACTTCGTTTTTGCTCATGAGTGATCTTGAAGTGGATCGTGCCCGTGCGCAATCCACCGTGGATCAGGTTTTGCCTTATACCAAATACGAAGCCCGTGCCAAAGCCAATGGCGTTTCCGCGCCGCGTCTTACCGACGTGCTCCACGTCTTCATGCGGGAAAAAGAAGTTCCGGAATGGATTGTTCCGGCGAACTTTCCCTTGCGCTACGGGGATGCCCTGAGGAAATTAGGACACAAACTGCGGACGAAGGACGAACCTTTTTTTGAGCAGCGTGCCCTTAAAAACGAACAAGAAGTGGCTGCGATCCGCGCGACGCAGGTTGCCGTTGAGGCTGCGCTCGACAGCACGCTTGATTTGCTGCGGCAGGCAGATATCAAAGACGGCTTGCTCATTTTGAACGGCGAGATCTTGACTTCGGAGTCGGTGCGCCGTCATCTGAATTTAACGCTTATGGAAAAGGGCTGTCTTGCGCAGCATACGATTGTTTCCTGCGGCATGGATGCCTGTGATCCCCATAATGAAGGCTCCGGCCCGCTTCGTGCCCATCAGTCGATTATTTTCGATATTTTTCCGCGCTCGAATGAAACGCGTTACCATGCCGATATGACGCGAACCGTGCTGAAAGGCACGGCGCCGGACGCACTCAAACGGCTTTACGACACGGTGCTGGAAGGGCAGTTGCTGGGCATTGCCCAGGTTAAAAGCGGTGTAAACGGACGGGAAATTCATGAAAGCATCATGCGATGTTTTCAGAAAAAAGGGTATGAGACCGGGGTGGTGAATGGAAGGATGCAGGGTTTTTTTCACGGTACGGGACACGGAATTGGGCTGGATATTCACGAACCGCCGCGGATTTCCAAAACAGATCACATCCTGCAAACGGGGGAAGTGGTGACCCTTGAACCCGGATTGTATTATCCGGAAATCGGCGCGGTGCGCATCGAAGACATGGTCTTGGTGGAAGACGGGACCTGTCGTAACTTAACGCGCTATCCCAAATTTTTTGAATTGGACTGAAGCGGAGCATATGGATGCATTGATTAAAAAACTGCTTGTTGCTTTAGGAGAAGATCCTGAGCGGGAGGGTTTGAAAGGTACGCCGGAACGGGTGGACAAAGCACTTCGTTTTTTGACGAAAGGGTATCACCAAAATCTCGAAGAAGTTTTTAACGGGGCTTTTTTCCCGATCTCAAGTGATGAGATGGTCATCGTAAAAGAGATCGAGTTTTACTCGCTCTGCGAACATCACATGCTGCCTTTTTTTGGTGTGTGTCATGTGGCGTATCTGCCGAATAAGAAGGTGGTGGGTTTAAGCAAACTGCCCCGCGTGGTGGAGTTTTTTAGTCGGAGGTTGCAAATTCAGGAACAGTTGACCTGCCAAATTGCCGAAGCTGTTTCAGCGCATGTCAGTCCGCACGGAGTGGGCGTGGTGATTGAGGCCCGGCATCTTTGCATGATGATGCGCGGTGTTGAAAAACAGCGCTCAAAAACGGTGACCAGCGCCATGCTCGGTGTGTTTAAAAGTGACCCGAAGACACGGGCGGAGTTTTTGGAATTGCTGCGGCGTTAGCCGTTCAGGTGAATTTCGTAGACTTTGCGTGATGCGGGGAGTTTAAACTCCACGGCACGATATTCTCGGCCTTCGATCATTTCTTTTCGTTCATCATTCCGACTCACCGTTTTTGAATATTTCACTTCGACCCGCACCTGTCCTTGGCTCGGGGCCCAGCCTTTGTAACAATAACGTCGGTCTCTGTTTTCACGGATTGCTTCACTGCGTTCATAGAGCAGTCCGCCCCATTGAAGCTCGTGCACGGAATTATAAGTGCCTTTTGCACCCAAGCGGATGACGACGGGTTCCCCTTCACCGCAGTGTCCTTGTCTGCTGTTGATGTTTCGGCAGTTGGGGAGATTGCAGGGCAAAGTGTCAAAATAGGGTTTCCAGCCCCGCCCTTCTCCGCGATGGTAAAAAGAAAGCCGGACTTTTCCTGCTTTCGAAACCTCTCGAATCCCTTGAAGGAAGATGGTTTCTTCGCCATGATTCATAATGCGAATGGTGAGCGGCTTGGGGGGAGGCTGAAGGCGGTCAGATGGTTTCGGCTTCGCTAAAACCAAGCCGACGGGTGAGGCCGATAAGCCGTGTTGAGGGGATGTACTCTGAAGGTCTGCCGCAGAAAGAACGGGAAGCATTAAGATAAAGAGTGAAAAGCCTGTGACTTTCATGATCTATCCCCTTAATGATTATCCCGTGAATCAACCTGATAATTCAAGGTTATCCCCAAGGACGCTTCAGGTCAATGTCAAACCATGTTTTTTTACAAAATTTGTTTTCCTGAAACAAGCAACTCCGGCGGAATGAGCGCGCTCTTTCATCTGATAAGGATTGAATGCGATATCCTGTCAAAAATTGAGCACTTTAATATCTCCCAAAATCAGCGATTGATCTTGGGTATCCGCATTTTGTTGACCCGTATATGACCCTGTGTTAGTGTTTTCTGCTTTCAGGAAGCTTTGATTCAGTCTGGGGAGTCCTTTGTATTGAAAAGAGCGTTTTTAAAAATTGAGGGGCTGTCGAAATACTTCGACGGCGTGACGGCACTTGAGGACATCACCCTTGATCTTCAAAAAGGAGCAGTGGTCAGCCTGATCGGGCCAAACGGCGCGGGCAAAACCACCTTTTTTAATTGCATTACCGGTATGGTGGCCTCAAGCGCCGGAAGCGTTCATTTTCAGGGGAAACCGATTACCGGGCTCAAGCCTTTTCAGATCACTTCCCGCGGTGTAGCGAGAACCTTTCAGAATATCCGTCTTTTTCCCGAGATGACCGTCTTGGAAAATGTGCTCGTCGGGCGTTATACACAGAGTGCTTTTCCGGTAAAGTTTACCTTTACGGGTGCGCTGATACGAGGAAAGAAATTTAGAGCAAGAGAAGCCGAAACACGAGAGGCTGCGATGGATTTGCTCGAATTTGTAGGGTTGTCCGACCGGATCGACCGGCCCGCGCGGCACTTGGCTTATGGCGACCAGCGGCGTTTGGAGATTGCACGGGCGATGGCTTCCGATCCCGTGCTTTTGCTTTTGGATGAACCTGCCGCCGGCATGAATCCCAGGGAAACCC
>Ga0256830_1002110_pt1 | contig 13399 bp, 7 predicted proteins | sample 128326metaG_FD_190537 | JGI IMG/M metagenome (GOLD analysis project Ga0256830, IMG submission 190537) | Hydrothermal vent microbial communities from Lau Basin, Pacific Ocean - 128-326 | ecosystem: Environmental > Aquatic > Marine > Hydrothermal vents | place: Pacific Ocean: Lau Basin | collected...
GTCAGGACCGCCTCTGGACGCATTGCGATGTATGCTTGGAGTCATGAGCACGCGTACGATTCGACGAGCATGCGCCGGAGCCGCTTCGTTCTGGCTGGTCGCCACCGCCTTCGCCATCGCCGGGAGCAAAGACGCACAGCCGGGCGATCCGCGACCTCCGGATCTTTTCGTCTACATGATCGACACCCTGCGCGCCGACGAGGTGGGAGCCTATGGCGCCTCGATCACCAAGACACCGGCGATCGATGCTTTGGCGGAACGAGGCGTCGTCTTCAAGCAAGCGTATGCGGTTTCATCGGCGACTCGCCCGAGCGTCGCATCCTTCTTGACGGGCGTGCACGCTCCGGCTCACGGTGCCGAGAATCTGGACACTTGGCTCTCGCCGGCGACGCATGCCTTCCCCGTCTTGCCCGGCTTGCTTCGCGACGCGGGCTATCACACGATCGCCATCGTCGCGAATCCCAATGCGAGCCGGGAACTCGGTTTCGCGCGCGGTTTCGATGACTTCCTCACCCTCCATACTCGCCGGAAGAGAACGAAGCGGCCCTCGTCGGAGGATCTGATCGCCGACGCTCATGCCGTGGGAGCCCGCATCATCGAGAAGATGAAGAACGCCCCGCGGAACAAGCCTCTCTTTCTCTTCGCGCTGGTCATCGATCCACACGCGCCGTACACGCCCCCGCCGCCCTACGAAACGCTCTACGACCAACGCGCGAACGGAGCGCGCCACGGCTCCATGCGAGCGGTCGTCACTTTCGATCGCGAACTCGCGGCTGGAAAGCCCGTCAATGGATCGAAGATGCGGGCGCTCTACCGCGGTGAAATCACCTACGTGGACCATGAGTTCAAGAAAATCATCGACTGGCTCGCAGGAGAAGACCGCCTCGAACGAACGATGGTGGTCGTCACCGCCGACCACGGCGAGGAATTCGTCGATCACGGCGGGCGGGGCCACGGAAAAACGCTCTACGAAGAAGTCATCCGGGTGCCGCTGATCGTCCGTGCACCCAAGGTGTTTCCGAAGGCTGAAAAACGTGGCGAAAGCGTCGATCTGCTCGATCTGAGTACGACCCTGCTGCGTACGGCCGGTATCGACCCACCCGAACACTGGGTCGGGCGCGATCTCGGCAAACCGATCCGAGCACGACCCATTCTCGCGAGCTTACGCGATCAGAAACGCGATATCTTTTCCCTGCGACAGGGCCGGTACAAGGTGATATTCGACTTCAAGGAGAAAAAAGCGCGCTATTTCGACCTGGTCGACGACCCCGGCGAAACCAAGGCCCTGCCGCTGAGCCCGTCCGACGAGATGCAGGCCCGCCTGCTCGCCTCCCTCCATGAGCAAAGAAGAGCGGCCTTCCACCTGCGCGGACGCCTGCTCGAGGGTTCGGTCTCGGTCGACGACACCCCGGATGTGGATCCGGAGCTGATCGAAGCGCTCGAGTCGCTCGGATACACACGCTAGGAATCCGCGCGGCGGGAACCCCTTGCCGAAGCAGGTGGCATGCACCTTGCTTTCGGGATGGCGTGCACTTCTTCTTCGCAGCGGCGACATGCATCTGCGAAGTCGAAGAACGCGAGCCGAAAGGAAGAAAATGACCCTTCGCTTGGTCGCGCTGATGAGCATCGTACTCTTGATCACTCTCGGATCGTTCGCCCTCCTCGTGCACTTTCACCAGGCGGAAGTCATGGAGGAATTGCGTCATACGATCACGAACGTCGGGCGCCACACGCTTCGAACACTCGAAGAGTCCAGCTCGCGCTTCCCGGCGGCCGCAGGAGTCTTCGACAGTGAAGCCGGCCCCCTCAGCATCGATGGAAGCGACGACGGGAGTCATTTCATCTACACCATCGAAGGCACGTTCGACTTCGACACAAGCGGCGATGCAAGCGAACAGGACTCGCACGACGATGGAAAAAGTCAGCGGCGGATCACGACCGAAAAGCGTCTAGCAAGAAAGGTGGAAGTCTTCACGCAAGGCGCCGTCTCGGAAGAAGGTGAGTCGAGCGACCCCCTCCTTCGCCGGACAGTCGAGTTCGAGCTTTCGGGCACTCTTCCGAGCCGAGTCGCAAGAAACCATATCATCATCATCCATAGCTCGGACGAAGCCACCGTCGACTCGCCTAGAACGAATAGCGCAGGCGATGGCCAAACCCAAGGCATGATTCCGGGAATGGTGGCGGTGCTCGTCGATCAGATCGAAGCGCAGACCCGTCCGGATCGAGGGTTGGTACTCAAGATCCCGCGGTCCAAACTCGCACCCCAACAGAATGCTTCGAACGGCTCGTCGACCCAAGCGACCCATGCTCCGCCATCCGTTTTTACACGCGAAGATATCCTTTTCGAGGTTCCGACGGAGCGCTTCGACAAGGCGTACTCGGCGCTGAGAACACGCTCGCTCCTGCTCTTCATATCGATCCTTCTTCTCGGAACCCTGCTCACCGCCAGCGTCGTCGCGCGCACCACGCGCCCTCTTCGACGCATGGATGCCGCGATCACCGCGCTGTCCGCCGGCAATCTCGACGTCAGCGTCAAAGAAAGCGGGCGTGGAGAAATCTCCCGGCTAGCCAAGGCCTTCAACAAGATGGCCCGCTCACTTCGGGCAAGTCGCGAGAGAGCGCTCGAGATGACGAGACGCGAGAAACTTTCCGCCCTCGGGCAACTCGCTTCAGGCATCGCGCACGACGTGCGGAATCCGTTGCATTCGATCAATCTGACGCTGCAGAACCTCGAGGAGACCAGTCGGCCGAGCGACGAGCGCTCACGCACGCTCTTCGATCGCTCCTTGAGTATCATTCGAAACGAGATTCGCCGACTCGACAAACTGGTGGAAAATTTCCTGCGATTCGCCGGAACCGGACGCGGCGAGAAGCAGCCCACGGAGATCGGTCCGCTCCTTGAAGAAACGATTCGCTTGGTAGAGAAGACCGCAGAGGGCGCGGGAGTACGAATTCACTTTGCCGGCAATGACGCTCGCCTCTTCGTCTCCGGCGAGGCGGAAAGTCTGCGCTCGGCCATGCTGAATCTCGTGCTCAACTCGCTCGAATCGATGCCCGATGGGGGAGATCTGACCCTGTCGATACAGAGGGATGGCCCCTGGGCGCGTATCGTCATCGCCGACACCGGAGGCGGCATACCTCCCGCACTTCAAGAAAAGGTCTTCGAGTTCTCGTACAGCACGAAGAACGAAGGGTCGGGACTCGGCCTCGCGATGGTGCATCAGATCGTCGTCGAGGAGCACGCCGGTCGGGTCGAAATCGACAGTGCCGTCGGCGAGGGAACGAAGATCGATATCCTTCTACCTCTGCTCGACGCGACGGAGGTCGATTGAAGTGAATACGGCCGATCGCATCCGTGGCGACTACAAACCGCGCCTGCTCGTCGTCGATGATGAGGCAACGCAGCGCGAGATGCTCGAGAGCATTCTGCTTCGTGCCGGATATGCCGTATCGATCGCGACGGACGGCCCCGGTGCGCTCGATATTCTCGGCCGAGAGAGTATCGACCTGCTGCTGAGCGACCAGAAGATGGCGGGAATGGACGGTTTGGAACTTCTGTCCGAGTCGAAGAAGATCCGCCCGGATCTTCCCGTGGTGCTGATGACTGCCTTTGGATCGGTCTCGGCTGCGGTCGATGCCATCAAGCGCGGAGCGAGCGACTACTTGACCAAGCCCTTCGAAAGAGACGAGCTTCTGCACGTTCTCGAAAAGACACTGCATCAGCGACGCATCGAAGCCGAGCTGTGCGCACTGCGCGGAGCGTTGCGCGGCCCCGGTAGACTCGGCGATCTGATCGGTCGATCGGATTCGATGCTCGAACTCTTCAGCACGATCGAACGCGTCGCCGCGACGAATGCTTCGGTGCTGATTCTCGGCGAAAGCGGAACCGGCAAGGAACTCGTCGCACGCGCCATTCACGCGCTTTCGCCCCGTCGTCACGGAGCATTCGTAGCGATCAACTGTGCCGCCGTCCCTCGTGAGCTGATGGAGAGCGAGTTCTTCGGCTACGAAAAAGGCGCATTCACCGGCGCCGATCGTGTCCATCCCGGGCGATTCGAACAAGCCGATGGAGGCACGATCTTTCTCGATGAAGTCGGTGCCATGTCATTGGAAGTGCAGGCGAAGCTGCTGCGGGTCGTGCAGGAGCGAGAGGTGCAACGCCTCGGCGGCCGCATCGCTCGCAACGTCGACGTTAGAATCCTCTCCGCCACCTGCGAAGACCTCCCCAAGAACATCGACGAAAAGACCTTCCGCGAAGATCTATACTACCGACTGAACGTCGTCTCCATCGTCGTTCCCCCGCTGCGCGATCGACCGGAAGATATCCCTCCCCTAGTCGAACGCTTTCTCGAATCCTCTGCGCCGCCCGGATCGAAGCCGCGGCGCATTTCGTCCGCCTTGCTCGCCCGCCTCGAGTCGTACTCCTGGCCGGGAAACGTCAGAGAGCTGCGAAATTGCATCGAGAGGCTCTCCGTTCTCGCCCAAGGCGACGAACTCTGCCCCGACGATCTCCCTCCGGCCGTCGCCGCCCCGTGCGGAAGCTCTTCGTCGGGGATACCACTTCCTGCCGGCGGCGTTCAGCTCGTCACTCTAGAGCGCGACTTCATTCTCCAAGCGCTCAGGCGCACACGAGGCAGTCTCGCACCGGCCGCACGCCTGCTCGGTCTGACCTACAAGACCCTGCAGTACCGCATTCGCAAGCACGGGATCGACCGCGATGAGTTCTGCTGATCCTCTGCGGGCCTAGACCGCAAATCGGGAACACCGTGCCCCATTTGAGGTAGGAAGCTGCCGTCGGAGCGCTGCTTCGCCGGTGATCGCGGGCTCGAATCCTTGGCACGGGCTTTGCTGCTTACCGGACGAAGCTGATTCCGCCCATCGAGGCACGAAAAGGAGATCGAAGATGAAAACCCAAGCCCTCCATAGCCGCTCCGCCGCCGCGTTCATCGTTTTCTTGGTATCGGCACTCACTCTCGCAAGTGCCGGCGGCGAGAGCAAGAATGAGTCGGTGATCGAGATCCAAGGGATCGGCGACGTCGTGAAACTCGAGAAACTCGAGGATGGCGAAACCCGCGTGATCCGAGAAGGCGATCCCGAGATCACCGCCACGCGTGACGGTCGGACCATTCGGATCGTCACCAAGAACGACGGTAGCGAGCAAGAGATCATGGAGGTCCTCTGCACCGGCAGCGACGGCTGCGACGACAAGATCCTCGTTCGCCTCGACTCCGACGCGGCAGAAGACCTAGACATTCTAACGAAAGTGATTTCGTCCACTATCTCCTACGAGAGCCTCTCCGGTGATGATGGCGCGTCGCCGAAAAAACATGTGTTCGTCTTCCAAGGCGCGGGGGAAAACGACGACGCCTCAAACGTCTTCTCCGGATCTCATCAAATCTTTCTTTCGCAAGCCGGCGGCGAGGAAGCGGGCATCCTGCAAAAACTTCGATCACCGTTGCTGCGCTGCCCGGAGGGTGACGCCACATTGCGGATCACCGAAGAAGATGCGGAGCAGGCTTTCTTCTGTCCGAGACACGGCATCGAGATGGAGAAAAGCAATCCGCGAAAGTCGTTCATGATTCAGAAGAATGTGATCGTCGAGACCGACAAGGGGGCAGACAAGAACGAGTGACGCGGATTCGACCGTTCATATCCGCGTCGACCGCCAAGACTTGACGAGCTTGTACCGCATCCGGGTGAGCCCCCCCACCCGGATGCGGTCTCCGCGGAAGCTATAGCCCCGACTGCATCCCTCTCTGCGATCCCCCTCATAGTAAGGCTGCTTGAAGCCGCTGCGCATCTTCGCGTAAGCGAACACCAGCGCCGGTGTGCGATCTTTGGGCTCGAGATCCCGGCGCAAGAGCCGAACGACCTCTTCGTGAGACTCCGGGTTGTAGGTCGCGCCGAGAGGCTTGTGAAAGCAATTGCCGACCAGCACGCTCGGCTTTCCCCAGTACACGGCCTCGAGACCCATCGTCGATCCGAATGTCACGACGGTATCGGCATGATCGAGCAGAGCGTAGGAACAAACATCCGAAGCCGCGGGAATGACGAGCAAGTTCGGGAATCGATCGGCAAGAGCTTCGAGAGCGTGAACGTGGGCTTTGTCGACATCCTTCAGATTGGGATGGATCCGAAGCACGACCTGTACATTTTCGCCATCCGCCAGATCCTCGGCGATCCTTGCGATTCCGGCCACCTGAGAAGGATAGACGTTTTGCTCCCACTCCGGACCGATGGCCACGAATTCATCTTCGGAAGAATTGAAGATCACGATATGTTTGCGTGAACGATCCCATCCGGACGGCATCTTGCCTGCCGCCTGTTGATCGGTGTAGACGGTGTCGTTGGTAAAGCGGCCTTTCCGTCGATCTTCGTAGAAGGACTCCGCCACCTCGACGCGGCTCGGCGGTGCGGATTCCCAGAGTTCCTCGTTTCGCCGAACGTTGTAGGCGATATCGTGCGGGAGCGCATTGTGAAAAACCGTGACGCAATCGTCTTTGCGCGTCACTTCGTAGACATCGCAGTCGACTCCCGCCTCTCGGCACGCACGTAACACTGCGCGATCCGCCGCCAATCGCCCGTTGAAGAGAGCGACACGATCAGGCCGCTCGACGCGAAGAATACGGGCGTAGGCCTCCCAGACGATTTTCCCCGTATTGATGAGCCGCTGAAGAGCAGCGCGTATATCGTCGCGCGAAAGATCCGGCGTGATTTCTCTCGAGGTGAAAACGTACGAAGACAGGGCCGCATACCCCACGTCCGCACCGTGATATTCCACTGCGCGTAATTCTTCGATACTTCGAAAGTCGTCCTTCGAATGCTCCAAGGCTTCGATCTGCTGCGGATCGAGATAGTCGGAGATCTTCCGTCGCTCGACTCCGCCTCGGATGAGATGGTATCCCTTCCGAGAACGAGCAACACAGTACTTGCAGATCGCTCTCTTTTTCAGAATGTTCGGGGCGCAAGCCGGCAGGCAACCTTCGCAATCCACATAGACCACCGCATGCCCTTCGTCGATTTTCTCTTGAGCAACGCTGAGCATCACGTGGAGCCGCGGCGAAAAAACGGCCATAGAGCAGTGGATCAGCGTCTTCATCGCATGGGCTCCGCGTCGTTGCGCCGCACTTTAGCATTTTCTCGATGATCTTCACCGACAACCGCCTGTGTTTCGCGATGGCGACCCGCATCGCCGCGTGTAGAATGCCGACCCGAAATTCGCTCGCCGGCCGAGAATTCCGGGATCGCGAACGTGTCTAGGAGGAGGAAATTCCCGTGTTTTCAGGAAGATGGATTCTTGTGACCGCGATGATCGTAGCGGCCTCTTCCGGTGCATTCGCCGAAGACGAGCGCGCTTGGACGGACAAGGCGGAATTCTCCCTCGTCGTCACCGGCGGTAACTCGAAATCCACGGTCGTCTCGTTTTCCAACCAGTTCGTCTACAAGTGGACTGATTCGAAACTGACGATCGATGCGTCGGCGCTGAAGGCCGATACGACTTCGAGGACTGCAAGCAACGTAGACGGCACTTTATCCATCGCCCAAGTCGAAGAGATCACTGCCGAAAAATACCTGCTCGGCGGAAAGTACGACCACAAGATCCACGAGGGGGCCTTTTGGTATGTGCTGGGCCAGTGGGGCCGGGACCGGCTTGCGGGAATCGACAATCGCTACAACGGCGGCGCAGGCATGGGTTATCGACTCGTCAAGACCGAGCGACAGGAAGTCGACAGCGAAGTCGGCTTCAACTTCACGAAAGAGGAATACGCCGGAGCGGGAACGAAAAGCTCGGCGACCTTCGGATCCGCGCGTGGGTTTCTCGGCTACAAGAGAAAGCTCAGCGGCACCTCCGAGCTGACTTCGTCCTTGGAACTCCTGCAAAACCTCGACGACCCGGCGGATCTGCGCGCCATCTTCATCGCCGGGATCTCAGCCAACATCAACTCGCATCTCGCGCTCAAGGTCAGCTATACCATCAACTATGACGGGCAGCCGGTCGAGCAAACCTTGACCGCGCCGGGCTTCGACCCGGTCACCTTCGTCTTCAACACCACGGATACGATTCTTGCGGCCTCGCTGCTGGTCAACTTCTGACTCAGCGCTCGACCGCAAACCTCGGTCGCGTCAGCCGCGAGCGATCTCTTCCATCAGATAGGCCGCGGCATCCCGACCCTTGTAGAACTGGCTGAGGTCGATCTTCTCATTGGGCGCGTGCAGCGCATCGTCGGGTAGACCGATCCCCATCAAGATACAAGGCGCCGCAAGCACGCGAGAGAAGGTCGCGACGATCGGAATGGAGCCGCCTTCGCGATTGAAGACCGGCGCCTTGCCGAAGGCTCGTTCGACCGCCCGCCCCGCAGCCCGAATCGCCGGATGATCGAGCGAGGCCATCCAAGCATCTCCACCATGCAGATTCTTGACCTTCACTTTCACCGATTCGGGCGCGATGGCCTTGATATGATCCGTGACGAGACGTGCGATCTTGCTCGGACTTTGGTTGGGAACCAATCGCATGGAAATCTTGGCGTGAGCGACGGCGGGAATCACGGTCTTGGCTCCTTCCCCGGTGAAACCGGACCAGATGCCGTTGACATCGAGGCTCGGGCGCGCGCCGACACGTTCGAGCGTGGTATAGCCCTTCTCGCCGAAGAGAGCCGGAGCACCGATCTCCCGGCGGTATTTCTCGTCGCTGTGCGGTAGCGATGCCAGGGAGTTCCGTTCCGCGCGCGTGAGCTTGACGACATCGTCGTAGAAGCCGGGAACCTTGATCTTGCCGTTCTTGCCCTTCAGCGCCGAGATCAGATCGGCCATGGCGTTTGCCGGGTTGACCACCGCTCCACCGAAGCATCCGGAGTGCAGATCTCTCTTCGTTCCCGTCAATTCGATTTGGAGATAGCAGAGACCGCGCAGGCCGGTGCAGAGCGAAGGCGTTTTCTTGTCGAACATCGACGTGTCGGAGACGACGACGGCATCGCAAGCAAGGAGTTTCCGGTTCTTCTTGATGAAGGGCGCCAAGTGCTCGGAGCCGATCTCCTCCTCTCCTTCGATCAGGAACTTGACGTTCACCGGGCAGGTTCCGTTGCTCTGCAAGTGCGCCTCGAGCGCGTTGACGTGGATCAGCACCTGCCCCTTGTCATCGGCCGCGCCACGAGCGTAGAGCTTGCCGGCGCGCTCGGTGGGCTCGAAAGGACCGGTATTCCAAAGCTCGATGGGATCGACCGGCTGAACGTCGTAGTGACCGTAGACCAAGATCGTCGGTGCTCCGGGCGCTCCGAGCCACTCCCCGTAGACGATCGGATGGCCTCCGGTCTCGTGGATTTCCGCCCGAGTGCAACCCGCCGCCCCGAGACGCGCCTCGATCCACTTCGCAGCCTCGAGAATATCCGCCTTGTGAGCCGGATCGGTGGAAACCGAAGGAATGCGGAGAATCTCTTTGAGTTCTTCGAGGTGCTTGCTCCTGTTTTTCTTCAGATAGGTCGATACGACGCTCATGACGTGGGCTCCTTATCGCCTCGCGGCGTGGCTTTCCGTGGAATCGAAGGGGCTATTCTGACCGTCCCGCAGGCGATGTCCAGGGCGCAGGAGTCCCCCGACCGACGGCGGAACGCCGAAGCTCGGCCGAGCTTGCAAGTTGCCGGGATTTGGCGCTAGACTGCGCAACCTCCGGGAAGCGCCGGGCTTGATCCTGCTTCCTGGAGACGTCGAGCGGCGCCATCGTCTAATGGTTAGGACACCAGGCTTTCAATCTGGGAACCGGGGTTCAATTCCCCGTGGCGCTGCCAATTCCCGCCTCGTTCACATGGCATGGGATCATCTATGGATAGGCGAAGAGCACGATCTCGATGACCAAGTGGAGCGTGGGAACGCGCCTGAGGCACAGCTTCAACGCTGAACTCGGGCCGGGCCGCGTCGTCGAAGTCGAGGGGCGACGCATCGTCGTCGAATTCCCGGCTTCCGGCACGAAACTGCGCCTCGCCGCGGATACGGATGCTCTCGTCGCCCTGGACTTTCCGGTAGGAGCCCGAGTGACGGTCGAGGGTTCCGAGTCCATCGAGACCGTGGCGGAAGATCTTGGAAACCAACGCGTCCGACTCGGCAATGGGGTGGAGATCGAGACATCCTCTCTTTGGCCGGTCGATCAGGGCGAAACCCTCTTCGATCGCTTGGCGCGCGGCGATGTCGACGACTTCGCGGACTTCTCGAACCGTATCGACGCCTTGCATCTCGCGGAATTGCGGGAAGCCGACGGCCTCGGCTCCTTTCTCGGGGGCCGCATCTCTCTCTTCGCTCACCAATTGCACGCCGCCGAAAGGGCGACTCGCAGCGATCCGGTCCGCTGGCTGCTAGCCGACGAAGTCGGTCTCGGCAAGACCGTGGAGGCTTGCCTGATCCTCAACCACCTGCTGCGCAAGCAGCGGGCACGGCGAGCACTGGTCGTCGCCCCGGAAACCCTCACGGTGCAGTGGCTAGGCGAACTCTGGCGGAAATACCACCAGGTCTTCGTGCTCTTGGACGAAAAGCGGCGGCAAGATGTCGTGCGGGAACACGGCGAAGGATTCAACCCTTTCGAAGCGCACGATCGCATGGTGATCTCGCTCGAAACACTCGTGGAAGACCCTGCGCTCGCGGCGGCCGCGGCCGCCGCCGAGATCGATTTCCTGGTCGTCGATGAAGCTCATCACCTGCGCCGCCCTCTAGGGCATCCGGGCAACCCCGCCTACCGAGCCATCGCGCCATTGACCACCGCCGCACGCCACGTCCTGCTTTTGACCGCGACCCCGCTCGAAGACGATGCCACCGGCTTCTTCCGTCTACTGCAGCTTCTGCGTCCTGAAGACTTCCCGGAGGACGAATCCTTCGAAAAGAGACTCGCCGCCAAGAAGCCGCTGCCCCCTTGCACGTCTTCCGCACGAAGAGCCGACCTCGCTTCGCTGCCTCCACGCTCTCCGCAGCCGGTGGACCTTCCTCTTTCCGCCGGCATGAGCCGTGCGCTCGCCGAAGAGGAAGCCATACGGATGGAAGCGGCAACCGATGCGCTGGCGCGAAAGCGCAAAGTCGAAGCGCTCGTGCGCTGCCTGTCTCGCGGACCGGGAATGGAAGCCGACGCGAGAATGGAGTGGTTGGCCCAAGAGGCTCCGCACTGGCGGGAGGCGGGTGACAAGACCCTGGTCTTCGTGGCGGAACGGGAAACACTGGAAGCCATCCGCAAGGAGATGAGCCGCCGGGTACAGCTCCGCACGGGGGTCTTCCACGAGGACCTCTCCGCCGGACAGCGCGATATCGAGGTTGCACACTTCCGACTTCCGAGCGGGCCGTCGCTTCTGATCTCCACGGAATGCGGAGGAGAAGGCCGAAACTTTCAGTTCTGCCGACGCCTCGTGCTCTTCGACTTGCCCTGGTCGCCCGGCGTCGTCGAGCAACGCATCGGCCGCCTCGATCGCATCGGCCGCGACCGGCCGGTCGAGATCATCTATTTTCGGCCGCCCGGTGGCCTCGGTGCCGCGGTCGCCGAGTTCTACGAACGCATCGGCCTTTTCCGTACGCCTCTGGCAGGCCTCTCGCGCGAGTTGGAGCGGGTGGAGCAGACCATCCACCACCTCGCGACGAGCACGGTCGGGCCGATCAGCAGCGAATCTTTCGACGCGGTCATCGATGAAGCACGCGATGCCCGCAGCCGCGTCCAGGAAGCGGCATACCACGAGTTGCATCGCGATCCCTACCGTGCGCAGATGGAAGAGACCATCCTCTCCCGCATACCCGCCGACCTCGAAGAACTCACCGAGGAGGTCGTCACTGCAGCAGCCGAGCGACTGCACTTGTATGCGGAGCCCCTAGGCGACGGTGAGCGCTGGTCCTTCGAAGTCGGAACCTCCGCGCGCGTGGAATCGCTGCCCGGCGTCCCCGGCGGCTCGAGTTTTTTGGGCACCTTCAAGCGAGAACTCGCCGTAGAACGAGAGACGGAAGATTTTTTCGCATCGGGCCATCCGCTCGTCGAGGGGCTCTTGGCGGAACTCGAAGATAGTCGACGCGGACGTGTCGGCCTGATTCATCTCGATGGGGCGGAAGGCGAAGTCGGCTTCGGCCTCGCCGCATTCTTTCGCCGGGGATCGCGCTTGCAAGTCCGCGTCGTGGATCTGAACGGAAGGGAAAGAAACGAGTGGGCCGACTTGGTCAAGTGCCGACCCCTTCGCTCCAAGAAGGTCAAGGCGGATTCTTGGGTCGCGCAAAAGGGTTGGGCGAATGCCGTGCGCCGACTCGAGAGCTATTTCGATCCGAGCGAAACTCCCGCCGCCATCGCCGCTCTCCGCATCGGCAAGTGACCGGCCGCAACGACCGCAACTCCCCGGCAGCCAGCTCAACGTGACGCGAAGAATGTTAACTCCCGCTCCCGAGAATTCCGCCCCCTCTCGGCGCCGCTCGTGGCCCGGACGCAGGCGAAGACTCCCCGCACCGCGGGCCGACGAGGGAGGAACGAGGTCCCGACGAGGAATATCTGCGATGCGCACCTTCGGAAAGTTCATGCGGCCACTGAGCCGGGAAAAGCTCGCAGCCCGCGCGAGAGCGTCCCGGAACGGCAAGGTGCGCCGGATGTTGAGCTTAGAAGTCGCCACGAGGAGTGCGGGGCGAGGGAGGCGCAGCACGGAAAAAACATGACGCCTCTCGAACCGGACAGGTGTGTCCGCATGCGGACACTTTCGCTTAACAATCTTCGCGTCACGCTGGGTCGACACGGCGCTTGCTTCGCGTCAGTGGGCGAGAATCTTTCTTGCGGCGGTGATCAGTGCTTCCTTTTCGTTGGGGCAATCGCCGGCGACGACGAGGTCGAGCAGATCGTGCTTGAGACGCCCAATGCTCTTGCCCTCGAGACCGAAGATCTCGCCGATCGCTCTGCCGTCGAGCGCAAGCACGTGATCCGTCACCGGAACATCGGATGCCGCCCGGATCCGCGCGCGTAGATCTCCTAGCTCGACGCGATCGAAGCCGGGCGCATGAGCGAAGCGATCCGCCTGGTGGTGCTCGAGGACTTGGAGCGCCACCTCGCTCCCTCCGACGCGCCGGATCCACCGGCGTAGGGCCCGCTCGGATTGCAATGCCTCGAGATCCACCCGATGATGCCGGATGATCTGTAGCGCCGTTTCGAGTGTGCCCGCGGGCACCTCCTGCGCCGCGCTCAAACGCAGGCGGTCGAAGATCGATGCCGCCATCTTCGCTGATTCTTCTTCGTGCCCGAAGAAGTGAGCGACCACTCGACCCTTCGCATCCCTCTCTTCGCTTCGACACGTCGGTTTGGCGATGTCATGGAAAAGCGCAGCGATGCGCACGGCAAGACTCGCCCCACGCCGACAGCATTCGTCGACGACCGCGAAGACATGTTGGTCGAGCGGAAGATGGTGATACG
>Ga0256830_1002111_pt1 | contig 13398 bp, 7 predicted proteins | sample 128326metaG_FD_190537 | JGI IMG/M metagenome (GOLD analysis project Ga0256830, IMG submission 190537) | Hydrothermal vent microbial communities from Lau Basin, Pacific Ocean - 128-326 | ecosystem: Environmental > Aquatic > Marine > Hydrothermal vents | place: Pacific Ocean: Lau Basin | collected...
TGTTGATATACATTTTTTTCTATCTTTTGCCTGAAAGATTTGAAACCAAAATTCAAATCTTCCAATATAATAATTGCATTATTTTCAATAGCCAAATCAATAATTTTCTTAATAACGTGAGAAATATATCCTTGCTTTAGATTTTTAATCTTATCAATCTTCTGCCAAGATTGACGAGACCTCTGTCTATTTTTTTCAAGCTCATCAAGCTTTTGGTGATAATTTACAGCCTTTATTTCTTTTCCATTTTTAATATATCTCCACCTACTCTCTTTTTCTCCTTTAGAATTTTCAATGTCATATTTTTCAAGTTTATCCGGATCTATCCAATTTCCGTTTTCATCAACAGTATTTAAACTGCCGGAATCCTCAATTTCCCCTTTATCATTTATTAAGGAATAGTAAAGTAAGTGCTTTTCTCCTCTATCAATTCCAAGAATCTTTATATTTTCTAAGTTTTTATCTTTTAAACTTTTAGATATATAGTTGTTTATTTCTTTATTAAGATTTTTTGAATCCCCCTTACCATAATTTATTTGAATAGGCACATGAAATAAAATTGTATTTTTTGAAAATCTTTTTTTATCTGTAACTATTTTCCCATTATTGTCTTTTTTGGTTTTTTGCTTCTTTTTCTCTATTGCATCTCTAAAAAATACTTCTGCATTCGCCCCCAAAAAAAATATTGGATTTTCTAAATTTTCTTTAGAAAATAATTCTTTAAAATAAATTGTTTCCAAATTTTCAGAAGAGTTTTTTTTCTTATTTTCTGAAAAATCTTTATTATATATCTGAAACAAGAATAATTCCCCATTTTCAATTTTTTTATCAATATAATTTTTATCAATTCCTGTAAATTTAACTTTGTAAATCTGTTTCTGTACATGATCATTAAAGTGACCTATACCACCATACTCTTCTGATTCTTTAAACTTGATATTATATTTTTCAGCATATTTTTCTGAATGTCTTTTTAAAACTTGCTTATAATAATTAATTAATTTTATTGATTTTTCTTTGTCAAACTCTAATTCCCAATCATCTTTTTTTGAATCCTGAAACTTTTTGTATTCATCTTTGATATCTTGAATATCCTGTGTCCAGCCCAAATCTTCCTTGCCAGTCTTAGCTTTTTTTGAGAAAGCAATTCTTGGTAGCTGGCGTCTTATGTCTCCCAAATACTTTAATTCCATTTTTTTAAGATTGGAATCACTATTAAAAATTTCAGGGTGCACTTCTCTGTCTAAAATATTTATATCTTCATTCTTGTTTATTATTCCTAAATAAAATTTTTTTTCATCTCTAAAAATAATTGAGAACTTGGATTTTTCCATATTTAAATCCCAACCACCTAAAAGTTGTCCCGAATTAAAATTCAACTTTATTTTTTCTTCAGTAAGATTACTTTGAGTCAAATAATTTCTAAATTCATTATAATAAGTATTTATTTTTGTATCCATTATCTCTTCTAAAAGTTTTTGGTATTCTTTATAAAAATCTCCATCTTTATCAGATTCATCTTTATCATCAAAATATTTTCTCAAGTCAAAATACTTTCCAATTCGCTCTATCTCTTTTATTCTGTCCAAATAATTTTTTATAGATATTTTTATGTCTTTTTCTTCATTATCTGTTAAAGCTTCCTGATCTACATTCATTTTTTGATTATATAGCTTTACGGCTTTTTTGTAGTCATTTTCTAATTTTTCTAAATTATTAAAATTCTCAATTTTATATTTATTTGTTTTTTTATCTAAAAATTGTTTTTCTCCTCCGTCAAATTGAGAATTTATATAATTTTCAACAGCCAGCCAAAAATTAACCCAAACAGAATCCAAATCCTTCAGATTTGTATCTATCTTTAAAGTTTTCACAAAAACTTTATTAAATTCTAAATTATCCTTTTGATTTAAAATTTCCTCAATCCTTCTTTTAATATCAGCTAAAGACCTGTACTGAGAATTAACTTCATCACCTTCTTCTAGTTTTATATCTTTATTTTCCCATTTTTTATTGTAAACATAAGCAAGTTTTCCCCAATCAGAAAAAACCAAATGCGAGAAAAATATTCCGGTACTTTTGGGTAAGTATATTTTATCTAAATCATATTCATTATTTTTAATTTTTTTAAATAAATTTTGATAAAATGATTTAACATCAGCAAGTGTTTTTGATGTTATTGCTGGAAAATCTCGTAAAATAGAAACCAACTCCTCATCATTTTTTATTTCAATATAAACATCATTTTCCTTTTTAATTGATCCAATTTGTTTATACAATTCCTTTAAAAAAGGATAATCTGATTTGTTAAGTTTTTTACCTTTTTCTTTTAACCTCCTCTTTTCTTTTTGTTTAAAGGTATTTATTATTTCATTTATTCCTTTGTTTTCCGAATTTACTTTACCCTTTTCACCTCCCAATACTCCATTGTAATAATCTAGACCATCTTGTAAAAATAAATTATTAAAATAATTAAGATCAAAAATTTTTATTTGCTTTTCTGAAATTCCAATTTTCAAATAATTATCTTTATACTTATCTAAAAATACCTTTTTATTTTTTATAAACTGAATTAAATTCTCTATGACTCTAGTTGCAAACTGACCTGATTTCATCTCTCCTTTATAAAAATTTCCCCTGTTTTCTTTAAAGCCGGTTAAATATGTTGCAAATTTATCAAAAGTTTCTATAATTTCTAAATTTTTATCATTACCTTTATATTTTTCTTTTAAGATGTCAAAAACCTCTTTATCTAAAATATTTTTCTTAGTAAAAGTATTCTTATATTTTTCTGCTTTATATTTTGAAAAATTTTCTTTTATTTTTTGGGCCAATTTCACCCCTTCTTTTTCGTAGCTTTTTCTTAGCTTATTTTTTTTATCATAATTAGTTTTATCTTTAAAATTTAAAAATTCTAAATATTTTTTTTCAAAACTTTTTAAATCTTCCTCTTTAAACTTAAATGAACTCATTGCATCATAAATAAATTCTTGATGTAATTCATTTAATAATACTTTTAATCTTTTATAAGAATCAGCTATTTTTCTGTCTTTTTTAAAATTTTCTTTTTCCTTGTTCTCAATTTCTAAAATTTCTTTAGTTTTTTCCTCCGGAATCAAAGAAAACCTTAAAGTTTTATTTATAGTATATTTATGTTTAAAATCTTTAAAAGATTTTTTGTGTGTGGTCTTTGTGGTCATATTTTTAAAAAAAATTAATTATTATAAAATTTATCTCTTATTATAAGCTTATCATTTAAACTGATTTATTAAAAACAAAAAACTCCCGATAAGCTGTGTAACCACACACAAAAATGCTTAAAGGGAGTTTTTTGTTTTTGTGTGTGGTCACTAACTAAATTATCACTTTATTATAAAAAAGTAAATATCACCCAAAAAAGTTTATCCTCTGGAATGTGAAATATAATATATGGATATCAAGGGGTTCAATGAACCCCCCATTTTTTTGTCTTTTTGTTTTAACTAACCACTTATGGCGGTTTTATTATTTTAATAATAACATCTCATTTGGTGTCTTTCCATTTAAGGAACAATGCTCAAGGTTATTGTAATAATCATTCCACTTCTTGATTTTCACCTTTAAATCTTTGACCGATTTAAAGGTGTTTTTTTGATAAAACTTCTCCTCATCCTCTCTGTGGCTTCTCTCAACTCTTCCATTTTGTGCGGGCTTTCCGGGGTCTATCAGATAATGATCAATTCCATTTTCAAAACAAAACTTATCCAAAACATGAATTGTTTTTACTGTCATGTCAGACCTTTTGTTTGTTCCAATGTAATAATTTGTAAAAGTGGAATGATTGTCTGTTTTTATAGCTTGTATTTTGTATGGAAATATTCTCATAACCTTTTTTAAAAAGCAAATGGAGTTGTATGATGATTGATCATCATATATCTTTAAATATCTCCATCTTGAAGCTGTGTCTATTGCCGTATATTGATAATATCTGATGTTTCCAAGCTCTTTTGGCACATATTTAACATCTATCTCAATAAGTTCACCGGGTTTTCTTTCAACCTTGATATATTTGTATTTTACTCTTTTGGCTCTATACTTTCTAACAAGGCCCTCATCTTTTAGGATTTTGCCAATAGTGCTTACAGGAACCAAAAGCCCTTCCTTTTTCAACCTCCAATGAAGCTTCAAGGCGCAAAGCCCTGTCTTTTTTCTTGCTTCAATGACTCTCTCTTTAATATATATCGGCGTTTCATGAGGTTGTGTCTTTGGTGCTGTGCTTTTTGACTCAAGACCTTCCTCTCCGTATTTTTTATACAAAGATAACCATCTTTCCAATGTTCTTTTTCCATACGGACAGACCTTTGCTAAGTCGACCAATCTAATTTCTTTATTGTAGATGGGCAAAACCCATCTTAACCTTTCTTCTTTTATTGATTTTGACATTTTTGTACACATATGGAGTATATACTATACTCCGACAAAAACCGCCATATGTGCTTGGACATTACCTTAGGATCTTGACATTTTAATATACTTGGTGTATGTTTTTAGTGAAGTATATAGGCTTTATTAGAACTTTCACAAAAAATCATCCAAAGGAGGATGAAAATGAAAAACATTATGAATCTTACTTATAAAGGTAGTTTGCTTGAAGTTGATGTAGGTGATTGTGGTCCTTGGGAACATGGTCAGAGGTTGATTTCTCCTATTTTTGGGAGAGCAACGGTTCTTGGTAGTGCCGTTGATCCGTATAATATCAGGGATATGAGAAAGTATTTGTGGATTCAGTTTGAAAGAGATAACTTTAGTTTTATTTCATCTGTGAGTGATCTTGAGGTGTTTCAAAGAGATTTCAAGCCGTTAACTTCGGAAGATGTTTTTGAAAGTTGTAAAGGTGCTTTAAATAATGCCTTTCAGATCATTCATAACGATCCTGATAAAAAAATGCTTTCTGAGGAGCAGATCGAAGAGCTTCGGGCAAGGCTTAATGAAATTGATTTTCTTTTTAAATCAGCTTTACCACAAGAGGTTGGTAAGTTGTAAATTTGGTGTTTCGTATAAAAAAGCTCTGGTCATTGGCCGGAGCTTTTATTTTTTTGGTATTTTTAATTACTAATTTGTCTTAAAATGCTATAATTTTAAATATGAAAATAACTTTTGATATAAGAACAATAGCTCAAGGCAGGCACTCGGGGGTGGAGGAATATACCTTGAGGATTTTAAGAGAGTTTTTAAAAAACAAAGATGATGAGTTTTTGCTTTTTTACAATGCCTTTTTAAAGTCGGAATTGCCGGAAGATATTTTAAAAAATACTAATTTAAGCTTAAAAGATTTTAATGTGCCAAATAAGATTTTAGATGCTTTTTTATTTTTTGGACAACCAAAGCTTGATAAACTTGTTGGTGGGGCGGATATATTTTTTTCTCCGCATTTTTTGGCGGCGCCGACAAGTAAAAACTGTAAAAAAGTAACAACATTTCACGATCTCTCATTTTTGCATTATCCGGAATTTTTTTCTTTGCGAAAAAAATATTGGCATTTTAGTCAAAGACCAAAAAAGCAAGCCAGAGAGTCTGACAAGATAATAGCCATATCAAAATCCACCAAAGAGGATTTGGTTAATTTTTATAAAATGCCTGAAGAAAAAATACAGGTGGTTTATTCGGGGGTAAATGACAAAATGAAGCCTATTGAAAAAGATAATGAATTATTAAAACAAATAAAAGAAAAATACTCTCTTTTTGATGAGTTTATTTTGTATTTGGGTACAATAGAGCCAAGAAAAAATATTGTTGGGATAATAAAAGCATTTTTGGGGGTGCGGGAAAAAAAGAAGATAAAGCTGGTACTTGCGGGCGCTTTTGGCTGGCTTTATGAGGATATTTTAAAAGAAGCTAAAAATTCAAAGTTTAAAGATGATATAATATTTTTGGGCTTTGTGGACAATAAAGATAAAGCGGGGCTTTATAGTCTTGCTTCTGTGTTTGTTTATCCCAGCTTTTTTGAAGGTTTTGGTTTTCCGCCGCTTGAGGCTATGGCTTGCGGAACACCTGTTGTTACTTCAAATTGCTCTTCTTTACCCGAGGCGGTGGGAGAGGCGGCTTTGATGGTTGATCCTTTTAAGCCGTCTGAGATTGCTGAGGCTCTTTGGCTTTTCTTGAAGGATGAAAATTTGAGAAATATTTATAAAAAAAGAGGACTTGAGCGCGTAAAAAAATTCAGTTGGGAAAAGACGGGAGAAAAAACATTAGAGGCAATAAAATTATGAGAATAGGAATAGACGCCCGAATGCTTGGTAAAGAGCAAACGGGGATTGGTCTTTATATAAAAAACTTGATAGAAAATATTGCGAAGCTTGATGAAGAGAATGAGTATGTTTTATTTTTGCGAAAAAAACAATTTGATGAATTTAAGCTTCCCGGAAAAAATTTTAAAAAAGTTTTGGCGGATTACCGCTGGTACTCTTTTTCTGAACAATTTCAGTTTCTATTCAAGCTCTATCTTAAAAGACTTGATCTTATGCATTTTCCAAGCTTCAATGCTCCGATATTTTATTTTAAAAAAAGGGTAACAACTATACACGATCTTACGCCAAAATATTTTCCCGGACATAAAATGAATTCTTTTTTTAGGAAGCTTGCCTCGGATATAGTTTTTTTACGAAGTATTTTGGCAAGCGAAAGAATAATAGCGGTTTCTGAATATACAAAAAAAGAAATACTTAAATTTTACAAAATAAGAGCTGAAAAAATTGAAGTTATTTATCAGGGAATTCCAAATGCAAATTGCGGCTTAAATTTTAAGCTTTCAGACAGTCAATTTTTTCAAAAATATGAAATAAAAAAACCTTATATTTTTTATACCGGGGTTTGGAGAAATCATAAAAATATAGTCGGACTTATTTTTGCTTTTGATATTTTAAGAAAAAAATATAAAAAAGATATCTCTCTTATTTTGGGCGGAAAGGAAGACCCTTTTTATCCGGAAGTTAGAAGAAATTGGGAAAATTTAGGTCTGGGTGACGATATAATAACTCCGGGTTTTATAGAGAATGAAGAAATGGGGCTTTTTTTGAAAAATGCTGAGCTTTTTGTTTTGCCGTCTTTTGTTGAAGGTTTTGGTTTCGGGCCCCTGGAGGCTTTAAGTTATAAAACTCCGGTAGCGGTTTCTGATGCTGGGGCTATGCCGGAGGTCTTGGGGGATGCTGCCTTATATTTTGACCCGAATGACTCAAAAGATATTGCCAAAAAAATAAATAGATTATTTGAAGATGGGAATATAAGAAAAATTATTTTAGAAAATGGTGAAAAAAGATTAAAAAGGTATAATTGGGTGGAGTGTGCAAAAAAAACCCTAAAAATATATAAAAAATGCATATAAAATTTCCGGCAACAAAAACACCGGCTGTTTGACAACTGTCAAACAGCCGGTGTTTTTGTTTGGGTTTTATTTTTTTAAAAAGACAGGGATTGCTTATTTTCTCAGAAATATCTTTAAATATATTTAATTACTCATTTAATTATCTGATTAAATAAAATAATTTTGACTTTTCAAATTTTTTTATTTATTTATTCCTGCAAAAAACGCAACATTTGTGACGACCGTCACAAATGTTGCGTTTTTTGAGACGGGAGATGCTGTTTTTAAATATAAGTCCAAAATAATTTAAGAGATATATGTTTAAAATATATATTTTAAATTTGTTGCTATTTAATTATGATTGCTTAAATCTTTTTAAAAATTTAATCAAAATTTAAAATTAAAAACTTAAAATTTCAGTTAATTACAATATAGTGTTTCATAGTTTTTGATATATCCTTAATAAGCTCATTTATTTACTTATTTTTAATTATTTTTAGTTTGACTTTTTTAAGCGCAGTTGTTAATTTTTAATGACTGTTCTTTTTATCAAACAAGGAGGACTTTTCAGTGTCTGAATTTGAACAAGGCGATATGGTTGAAGTAGTGTTTGAGCCGAATCAACGAGGAGTCAGTTTTCATTCCTTTCGCTTTTTTGTCAGTGAGGTTGACTTTGAAGGAGGGGAATTTATTTTGACATTTGTGGCTTCCATTTTTATTAAAAATAAAAGATTTTGTGTGAGTGTGAAAAAAGACGGTAAAGGAGAATTTTATTCTTGTGGAAGTGACAGCCGCAGGTTTTTTGTATCAGTCAGAAAGATTAATGAGCCTGATATTTTTTGCGGCAAAAGCGGACTTGAAGATTTTACTCTTTGAAAAAAACCCGCCAAAATAATTTTGGCGGGTTTTTTGATTGTCAAGGTTATAAACAGCTGGAAAATGGCTTTTTATGATATAATTTCAATATATGGAAACGAGAAGCTTCTCCAAGTTTAATGTGGAAAAAAAGATGTATGATATAAAGGCGCCGAAAAAAACCGGTGGTTTTGGCGGTGCCAATAATAACTATCAATTTGTTAAAAATTATGAGGATTTCAATAAAAGAGCCAAAAAAGAATTAAATATTGAATTTGCCGACAATAAGCCGTTTCACAGAGATGTTCCAATTGAAATATCACAAGAGCCTTTTAGAAAAAATAATACAGGCTTCAAAAGAGAGAAAAACATATCTCCAAAAGTTGTATATTACAAAATTGATCCGGGGATAGAGATAGATAAAGAAAAAAGTGCTTTTAAAAAAGTTTTTTTTACAATACTTGTTTTATTTTTTGTTTTTATATCTTTTGCAATCTTTTTTTTGAACAAAGGCATGCTTGCAAAAAATGAAATAATGCAAAACAGTTTATCTGCCTATGAGAACATAACAAAAGCGCAGATTTATCTGAAAGATCTTGATTTTAAACGTGCCGGATTTGAGTTTGTTGAAGCAAGTCGTAAATTCAAAAAAGCTCAAAAAGAGGCGAGCGGTTTTGGGGTAAAAGCTTTAAATGCTTTTTCTTGGGTTCCTTTTGTGTCTGAGATAAATTCCGGACTCAGTCTGATAAATGTCGGGGTTGAGCTTTCCTCAGCCGGAGCTGTTTTGTCTGAAACGCTTGAACCGCTGTTTAAGATAAGAAGTGATTCCATTTTTTTAAAAAAAGATGAAGTGGTAACAAAAGATAATTTTGGCGGAGTTCTTGCTTCTGTTGTTTCCGGCATAGAAGATTCAAAACTCTTGCTGGAAAAGGCGGAAAAAGATTTAAATAATGTTAACCCTTATGATTTTCCTCCAAAGTTTCAATCAGATATAAACAAACTGAAAAATAAGTTTCCGGAAATAAAAAGCAAGATAAAAGACTTATCTGAATATTCAGATTTTGCCACTTGGCTTTTGGGCTATGATAATCCGAAAAATTTTCTTATTATTTCTCAAAACACATCGGAAGCGAGGGCTACCGGAGGTTTTATAGGATCATACGGTCTTTTAAAATCAGAGTTTGGATTTATCAGAGATATTTTTATGGATGATATTTATAATCTTGATGGTCAGCTTTCTTATAAAGTTGTTCCACCTCGTCCGATACAAAAGATATCTACAGCTTGGAGTACGCATGATGCTAATTGGTTTTTGGATTTTCCAACTTCAGCTGAAAAAGTGGCCTTTTTTTATGAAAAGGCGGGTGGACCCACTCCGGATGGTATAATAGCTATAAATGAAAAAGTTATGGAAGATCTCTTAAGGGTTGTCGGACCTGTGGAAATGAAAGATTACGGGCTTGTTTTAACCGCGGATAATTTTGTTGATCAAGTTCAGTATAAAGTGGAGGAGGATTATGATATTTTAGAAAATAAACCTAAAAAAATATTGAACGATATGCTTCCTTTGCTATTTGAGAGTTTTTCATCTTTATCTCAAGACCAGCTTAAGAGTCTTTTAAATATTCTTGTTTTAAATCTTGATAAAAAAAATATAATTATCTGGGCAAACCAGCCAAAATTTCAGAATTTTGTAAAGGAAAAAGCTTGGGCGGGAGAAGTGTTAAGTACCAAAAAAGCTGATTATTTGGCAGTGGTTAATACTAATATAAACGGCTATAAAACAGATAAAGTGATAGATCAAACCATAACAAAAAGCACAGAAATACAAAATGACGGCTCTATAATAAATACGCTTACAATAAAAAGAGTTCATAATGGCGGTGAGAAAGAGTATGAGTGGCTAAATAAAGTAAATGCGGATTATTTGCGTGTTTATGTTCCATTTGGTTCGGAGCTTTTGAACGCCGAGGGCCAGACTTTGGAAAAATATGAAGCGCCAATAGACTATAAAGAGGCCGGTTTTAATTTTGATGAAGATGTCTTAAAATCGGAAAATTCTTTGGTGGTGGATGAGAAAACAGGAACCCAAATATTTGAAGAATCAGGGAAAACCGTTTTTGGAAATTGGGTGTTTGTCAGTCCAAAAGAAGAGGTTGAGCTTAGCTATACTTACAAGCTTCCTTTTAAGTTAAATACATTTAAGAAATTTGATGATCTTGATATTATTTTTCAAGTTCAGCCCGGTTCGGAAAGTATTTTGGATTTTAAAATGAAATTACCTGAAAATTGGGATTTTATTTACAGCAAGCCGGCAAGGTCATTTGGAAGATATTATGGAAAATTCAATTCAGATAAATTCTTCAGCGTCAGCATCAAGCAGTAAGTTATGTTTTTAAAAAATATATTAAACAGGGAATCTAAAGTTATAATTTCAGCCGCTTTAATGCTCGGCTTTTTTTCCTTGCTTTCCAGAGTGCTTGGATTGTTGAGAAACAGGATATTTGCCGGTGAGTTTAGTGCCGGCAGGGAGATGGATATTTATTTTGCCGCTTTCAGAATTCCCGATCTTATTTATAATATTTTTATTATCGGCGCTGTAGGGGCGGTTTTTATACCTGTATTTTTGGAAAGGGCCAAAAAAAGCAAAAAAGAAGCGATGGAGCTTACCGCTACGGTTTTAAATGTATTTGTTTTGTGTGTTATCTTTTTTGCTTTGCTTTTTGCTCTTTTTGCTCCGGAAATAATGTCTGTTTTAGTTTATGGTTTTTCCCAAGAAGATATTAAAATAACGGTTGATATGACAAGGATAATGCTTTTGGGGACGGTATTTTTGGGGGTATCCAGCATATTGGGCAATATGCTTCAAGCAAACAAAAGATTTTTTTCTTATGCTCTTGCTCCGATACTTTATAATATTGGAATAATATTCGGAGCTTTATTTTTAGTAAAATTTTTTGGTATTTTCGGTCTTGCTCTTGGGGTGGTTTTGGGTGCTTTTATGCATTTTTTGATACAGGTGCCGCCTGCTTTAAAGCTTGGTTTTAAGTATAAACTTTCTTTTAACTTGTTTGATCCCGGTTTAAAAAAAATGGTGCTGCTTTCAGGTCCGAGAGTGGCCGGACTTCTTGCTTACCAGCTTAATTTTATAGTTATAACCGCTATAGGTTCATCTTTGGCTCAGGGAAGTATAGCGGTATTTAATTTTGCCAATGATCTTCAATATATTCCAATAGGCATAGTCGCTCTTTCTTTTGTTACGGCTGTATTTCCATTTTTATCTGAGAGTTATGCGAAAAAAAATATAAAAGAGTTTTTGGGGAAATTTTATTTGACTGTTAATCAAATATTATTTTTAGTTATCCCGATATCGGTATTTTTAATTTTTGAGAGAATTCAAATAGTTCGTGTAATATTGGGAACAGGCCAATTTTCTTGGGAAGATACAAGACTTACAGCAGCTGCTTTGGGTCTTTTTGCTTTATCTGTTTTTTCTCAAAGTTTGGTGCCGCTTTTTTCAAGGGCTTTTTTTGCTATGGGGGATTCAAAAACTCCTGTATTTATAAATGTATCTTCTTTGCTTATAAATATAGCTTTTAGTTTTTATTTTGTCGGGCTTATAAAAGAAGGCGGCATGTTTGCAGAAATTTTGGGAAGATTTCTTAAAGTTGCTGATATTTCAGATATTGCGGTTTTGGGTCTGCCTTTAGCCTTTTCTTTGGGAAGTATAATAAATTTCTTGAGTCTTTATTTTGCACTTTCTCATCGAATAAAGGATTTTAACAGTGATAAGCTTTTGTATTCTGTAAATAGAATTAATATTTCCATATTTTTTATGGTTATTTTTGTGTATCCGACTCTTTATTTTATGGCCGGATTGGTAAATATGCACACATTTTTGGGTATATTTTTACAGGGGATGGCAGCCTTTTTAGTGGGGATATTTGTGTATTTGGGCAGCGCCTATATTTTAAAAATCCCTGAATTTTTTGCTTTTTGGCAGGCTTTTGCTTTGCCTGTAAAAAAAATGTTTTTATCAAAAACCTACACTTCGCAAGTTAACGGCTCTGAAAAATTGTAAAGGTGTTGACATAAAATAATATTTGTGTTAGTCTTAAGAAAGATTTTAAGATTTTTTGGAAGAGGAGTTTTGGAGTTTTTGCAAGGACTGAGGCAGGGCAAGAGGCCTGTTATCTGCTTGAGCTGAGAGCTCGCAACAGAGAACAATTATATTTTAAAAGATCTATTTAAAAAGACTGAGGGCTAGAATCCTCAGCTGTTCTCCGGGCAGTCACTTTGCCGGCGCTGCAAAAACGAATTTTCTCCCTTCACCCAAATGCCCGCCATTTTTATTTTTTAAATGGCGGGCATTTTCTTATTTTTTAAAAAAATTTTTCGCTTTTTTTGAGATTTTGTGTATAATTTACTTTATTATTATTTTTAAATATGAAAGAAGATTCCAAACAAAATTTAATAAGAAATTTTTGCATTATTGCACATATTGACCATGGTAAGTCTACACTTTCTGACAGGCTTTTGGAGCTGACAAAAACAATTGAGAAGAGAAAAATGCAAGAACAGCTTTTAGATACAATGAGTATTGAAAGAGAGCGGGGAATAACGATAAAAATGCAGCCGGTAAGAATGGATTTTAAGCATAAAGACGGAAATGAATATATTTTAAACCTTATAGATACTCCCGGGCATGTTGATTTTTCTTATGAAGTCTCTCGTTCATTGGCGGCGGTTGAAGGCGCAGTTTTGCTTGTGGATGCAACCAAAGGAATGCAAGCACAAACTTTGGCTGTTTTGGAGCAGGCTCAAAAACAGGGGCTTGTGATAATCCCGGCTATAAATAAAATAGATTTGCCAAACGCTATGCCAAAAGAAGTAAAGGAGGAGATTTCAAAGTTTTTGGAAATAGATTTAAGTGAAATAATGGAAATATCCGGAAAAACAGGAGAGGGGGTTTCTGAACTTTTGGATGAAATAATAAAAAAAATTCCGGCGCCGACCGGAAACAGCAGCGCGCCTCTTAAGGCTTTAATATTTGATTCTGTGTTTGATGCTTACAAGGGTGTAATAGCAAATATCAGAATAGTTGATGGACAAGTTAAAAGGCATGATAAAATAAAATCTATGGTTTTAAAGTCGGATGCTGAAGTTTTGGAGTGCGGTGTTTTTAAGCCGCAGCTTATTGCCAA
>Ga0256830_1002112_pt1 | contig 13394 bp, 10 predicted proteins | sample 128326metaG_FD_190537 | JGI IMG/M metagenome (GOLD analysis project Ga0256830, IMG submission 190537) | Hydrothermal vent microbial communities from Lau Basin, Pacific Ocean - 128-326 | ecosystem: Environmental > Aquatic > Marine > Hydrothermal vents | place: Pacific Ocean: Lau Basin | collected...
AAGGACGTCTTGTCGCGTTTTTTGACTTCTCCCCGGGGCCTCAGTACAATCCGAAGCCATTAGGAGTTTAATGGCCGATAAGAGCATCCCATTGCAATACCGAGTCACATTTTTTTAGAACGTGGGGTTCTTGTATACAAGGAAGCTCTGATTATGTTCGGATTGAATTTTCAAAAGATAAAATGTTCAGAATATGTAACATAGGCGCCGGGTGGGTCTTGAAAAAAAATCGAAAAACCCCATCATTGACATCGGGTTTGATAAAGCCCCTTATCTTAAGCTCAATTATGCCGCCTAAACCCGAATGGGGCCTCTTTTAAGAAACATGAAAGAACTGTTGACAAAACGACAGACCCGCCTGCTTTATCTCCTGCTCATGACATTGTTTTTTGCAGGATGTTCTTTGTTCATTGGGGTACGGCTGGACAAAGAATACGGTCGGAGCGCACCGCAAAAGCGCCTTCTCAATACGGACAGGCCCCGCACCGTCAGCTATCGAGATGAGGTCAAGCCGATTTTGGAATCCCGATGCATTGTTTGCCATGGATGTTACGACGCGCCCTGTCAACTGGATCTCAGCGCACATGAAGGCATCGAACGGGGCGCCAACAAAACCGTGGTCTACAATCCCGGCCGGTTATTGGCCATCGAGCCGACCCGCCTTTTTATCGATGCAAATTCAAGCGCCGAATGGCGAAAGCGGGATTTTTTCCCCGTCTTAAATGAACGAAATCAAACAAAAGAAGCCAATATCAATGCAGGCTTGATCGCCAAAATGCTTCAACTCAAACAAAAACACCCTTTGCCCAAAACAAATCCGCTTCCGCCCAGTTTTGATTTTTCACTCGACCGGGCGCAGCATTGTCCAACGATTGAAGAATTTGACTTCTTCGCAAAGAAAAAACCCCTATGGGGCATGCCCTACGGTTTGCCCGCTTTAACAGATCTTGAGCACAAGACCTTAATCACTTGGCTCGCGGAAGGGGCAAGAGACGAAGCCCCTCCCGCGCTGCCCCCCGCTACGCTTTCAAAAATTTCAGCATGGGAAATGTTTTTGAACGGCGACGCACTCAAAATACAGTTAATGAGCCGCTATCTTTATGAACACCTCTTTTTGGCCCATCTTTATTTTGACGATACAGGCCCACGATCGTTTTTTCGACTCGTCCGCTCCAAGACACCGCCCGGCCAAGCCATTGATTTGATTGCGACCCTTCGTCCTTACGATGATCCAAAGGTCAGTCGGGTCTATTATCGCCTGCAGCCGGTTCGCACAAGCATTTTGGCAAAAAACCACATCCCCTACTTGCTCAATCAAAAGCGCATGTCACGTTACCGGGAACTCTTTTTAGCACCGGACTATCGTGTTCAAAGCTTGCCCGCCTATGAAACCGAGGCTTCGGCCAACCCCTTCAAAACCTTTCAGGCCATTCCGGCAAAATCACGTTATCGTTTTCTGCTTGATGAAGCGCATTTCTCCATGATGAATTTCATCAAGGGTCCCGTTTGCAACGGACAAGTGGCGCTCAACGTGATTAACGAACATTTCTGGGTTGTATTTCTAAATCCAAATAACTCACTGCTTGACCATGCGGACGAATTTTTGGCCAAAGAAATGGACAAGCTCCGGATGCCGACAGGAGAGGCCAGCAATGCACTGCTTTTGACAAACTGGCTCAAATATTCAAAACTCGAACAGGACTATTCCAAAGCTAAAATTGAGGCGATGAAAGCCTATCTTCCCAAGCCTGAAGACATTTCACTGGATCTGATCTGGGACGGGGAAGGACAAAATGACAATGCGGCCCTCACCGTTTTTCGCCATCTAAATAACGGGACCGTCGTAAAAGGCCTCGTTGGAGACAACCCGAAAACCGTAGTGGTGCTCGATTATCTTTTGCTTGAACGCATTCACTACTTGCTGGTTGCAGGTTATGACATCTACGGCAACATCGGGCATCAACTCAACTCCCGCCTCTATATGGATTTTATGCGGATGGAGGGCGAGTTTAATTTCCTCACCCTGCTCCCGGAAACCGCACGTGTAAAAGAGTGGGAATATTGGTATCGGGACGCGAGACCGCAAGTCAGGAATTACGGTGCGCTTTACAATCAAAGGGTAAATCTGGAAACAGGCATTTCCTACAAAACGGCAGACCCCAAAACGGAATTATTGGAAATGTTGAAACATCGCCTCTCCCCGGTATTGAATACCGTTTATGCGATCGATTCAAGCACCGGCAGGAATGTGAAAGAACAGTTAAATCGCCTCTCTCAAATCAGGGGCTTGCCGATCTCCCGCTTGCCGCCGTCTGCGATCATGTTGATTGAAGGTGCGCAACATGCCTTCTACACGCTCGTTCACAACAAGGGCATGAGCAATGTCTCTGAACTTTTTTTCGAAGAAAAAAGACGCCTGCCCGAAGAAGACACGCTCACGGTCGTGCGCGGATTTTTGGGCGCCTATCCCAATGCGTTTTATCGTGTTGCCGAGCCGGAATTAAAAGATTTTGTTGATGCCGTCCAAGGCCTCAACAGTGAAGCGGATTATCAAAAACTGTTAGACCGTTTTGGCATCAGACGGTCCGATCCGGGGTTTTGGGAACACAGCGACAAAATGCGACAGGCCTATCATAAAACAGCCCCCATACAAGCCGGACTCTTGGACTACAACCGCCTTGAAAACAGATAACCGGGCCTCGGTTTCTTATTAAGGAAGTGCCCGTAAGGGTTCACGATCCTTCATTTGAGAAAACTCAAATCTTTCCGGATGGGGGGGAATTTCTGTCTTGCTCCCGGAAATGCATGTGTTATAATTCCGGGTTCTAACACGTTTTTTTGAATTCGAGGAACACATCTCATGCGTTTTGGTATTCTTGTTTTTCCCGGATCAAACTGTGATTTTGATTGCAAGTATGTCACGGCCGACGTCCTGGGGGAGCCGACCACCTTCATTTGGCATCGTGAAAAAAAACTGCCGGAGATCGATGTGCTCATCATTCCCGGTGGATTTTCTTATGGTGATTATTTGCGTGCGGGGGCCATTGCCCGTTTTTCACCCATCATGGACGCCGTCGTTGATTTTGCAGAAAAAGGCGGCCCTGTCCTGGGAATTTGCAACGGCTTTCAAATCCTCACCGAAGCGGGACTGCTTCCGGGTGCGCTTTTGCAAAATCGTTCCACAAAATTTATTTGCCAATGGTCGGCACTGCGCGTCGAATCCAACCAAACCCGCTTTACCCATCTCTATCAGCCGGATGAATTGATTGATTTGCCGATTGCCCACATGGATGGCAATTATTATCTCGATGCAGAAGCTGTGGCCGACTTGGAAAAAAATGATCGGATTGTCTTTCGTTATGTCTCCAAAACCGGAGAAACAACACCTGCGGCCAATCCGAACGGCTCCATCCGTCACATCGCAGGCATTCGAAACAAGGCAGGCAATGTGCTCGGCATGATGCCGCATCCGGAGCGGGCCGCGGATGCCGTTTTGGGCGGCATTGACGGCATCCGGCTTTTTAAATCACTGCAACACCCCTGGGGGAAATCATGAGCGATTCTCACTACGAAGCCCTTCCCTATCACACCCTCACGGATGAAGAATACGAAAAAACAAAAAAACTGCTGAATCGCGCGCCGAATGCCACGGAGCTTGCCATTTTTTCGGCGATGTGGAGCGAGCACTGTAGTTACAAAAGCTCAAAACGTTACCTCGCACGTTTTCCCACCAAAGGCAAACACGTCATTCACGGCCCCGGAGAAAATGCGGGAGTCGTTGATGTGGGCGACGATTGGGTCGCGGTGTTTAAAATTGAGAGCCACAATCATCCCTCGTACATCGAGCCCTTTCAGGGTGCGGCGACCGGGGTGGGTGGAATCTTGCGGGATGTCTTCACGATGGGGGCCCGGCCTGTTGCCCTGTTAAATTCACTGCGTTTCGGTCCGCTGGAAGTGCCTAAAAACCGTTATCTCATGGAACAGGTTGTTGCGGGCATCGCCGGATACGGCAATTGCATCGGCGTGCCGACCCTCGGCGGCGAAATCGTTTTTAATGAAATTTATTCTAAAAACCCCTTAGTGAATGTCTTCTGTTTGGGCATTGCCAAAAAAGACGAAATCGTGACGGCTTCGGCTGGCGGCATCGGCAACCCTGTCATTTATGTCGGTTCAAAAACCGGGCGGGACGGCGTGCACGGTGCGACGATGGCCAGTGCCGAATTGAATGAAGCAACCGAAGACCGTCACACGGTGCAGGTCGGGGATCCTTTTACGGAAAAACGGCTGCTGGAAGCCTGTTTGGAATTGATCCGCTCTGGCGCACTGGTGGGCATTCAGGACATGGGGGCCGCAGGATTAACCAGTTCCGCCACAGAAATGGCGGATCGCGGCGATTGCGGTATTGAGATTGATCTGGCAAAAATTCCGCTGCGTGATGCCAGTATCACGCCTGAAGAAATCATGATTTCGGAATCGCAGGAACGCATGCTCCTGGTGGCAAAAAAAGGACGCGAAGTCGAGGTCGCGGCCATTTTTGAACGCTGGGATCTGGATGTGGCGGAGATCGGGGTCGTAACGGATGATTCTATTTTTCGCGTGAAAAAAGCCGATGCGCTGGTTGCGGAAATTCCGGTGAAGGCGCTCACCGCGGAAGCCCCGCTTTATGATCGCCCTGTGAAGGAACCTGCGTTTCAAGACATGCTCTTGGGTTTGCAGGTCGAAGCCCTTCCCGAACCCAAATCGTATTCCGAGACCCTGTTGACGCTCTTGTCCTCGCCTAATTTTGCCAGTAAACAATGGGTCTATCAACAATACGATCACATGATTCAGAACAATACGGTGATTCCCCCCGGACAGGGCGCAGCCATGATTCGCCTGAAGGGCACAAATAAAGCCTTGGCGATGACGACCGACGGCAACAGCACCTATGCCTTGTTGCATCCCTATTTTGGCGGAGCCATCGCGGTTGCGGAAGCGGCGCGAAACTTGGCCTGCGTCGGTGCGAAGCCCATCGGCCTCACCAACTGTTTAAATTTTGGCAATCCGGAACGGCCCGAAACCATGTGGTCTTTTGGCCTGGCCGTCGAAGGCATGGCGGATGCCTGCACCCGCCTTGAAATCCCCGTCGTCAGCGGAAATGTCAGCCTCTATAACGAAACGCTTGGCCTCGGTATTTACCCGACCCCGATTGTGGGCATGGTGGGTTTAATCGATTCCGCCGCCCTCATTGAAACACCGTTGACCCCCGGATTTAAGGCCCCCGGTGAAAAAATTATGTTGATCGGCGATACGCGTGAGGAATTGGGCGGAACGGCCTATCTTAAAATGATTCATGCGCAAGAACGCGGTTATCCGCCGAACCTTGATTTTGAAAAGGAAAAAAGTGTGCAGGCCGTCGTTCGAAAGGCCGCAGCGGCCGCTTTGCTGCGCTCCGCCCAGGACTGTGCGGAGGGCGGATTGCTCGTGGCTTTGGCGGAATCTTGTCTCTTGTCGCCCTCAGAGGTCGGTGGTAAAGTTGAGATAGATGCACCGTCGTTTCGCTTAGACGGGTTTTTATTGGGGGAATCACAGTCTCGCATCCTCGTCACCGTAAAACCGGAGGATCTTGCAGCACTGCATGCCTTGATTGCAGCCGAGGGACTCAGCTCTACCCTTTTAGGCGAGACGGGAGAGGCCGCTTTGCAGGTATCGGTGAAAGGCCGCTCGCGTCCTTTGATGCGCGTATCGCTTGACGCCATGAAAGAGGCCTACGAAAACGGCATCACGGATTATTTTGAAACCCATAGCGGAAGCCGCCGCAGATTGAACGATAATGGATAAAGAACCTTTAGACCGAATGCACGAAGAGTGCGGCATCTTCGGAGTTTACGGCCATCCGGAAGCGGCCAACCTGACCTACCTCGGCCTCTATGCTTTACAGCACCGCGGGCAGGAGGCCAGCGGGATTGTGACCTATGACGGACAAACCTTTTACGAGGAAAAAGGGGCGGGCCTTGTCTCCGATATTTTTTCCGAAGAACGGCTGAGCCGCTTGAAAGGACATGCGGCCATCGGTCACAACCGCTACTCCACCACAGGCGGCAGCGGACTCGAAAACGTGCAACCCATCCGGGTCAACTATGCCTTGGGCACACTTGCAATGGTGCATAACGGCAACCTCATCAACGCCCATTTTCTCCGTGACGAACTGGAGGCCTACGGCTCCATTTTTCAATCCTCGATGGATAGCGAAGTCATCATTCACTTGATCGCCCTCTCCCGACAGAAGCAGTTGAGCGAACGCATTGTCGAGAGCCTGTCCCGTGTCCGCGGGGCCTATTCGCTCATCTTTTTATCCGAGCAAGGTATGATCGGGGTTCGCGACCCCTATGGCGTTCGGCCGCTTTCGTTGGGCCGGATGAAAGACGGGGGGTATGTGCTTGCATCCGAAACCTGCACTTTTGACCTGATTGAAGCGGAATTTGTACGGGATATCGAACCGGGCGAACTCATCCAGATTTCCGATCAGGGCGTCTCTTCTTTTAATCCCTTTTTGCCTTCCGATGCGGCCCACTGTGTTTTTGAATATGTTTATTTTTCCAGACCGGACAGCCGGGTTTTTGGCCGGAGCGTATATGAAATCCGAAAACGCATGGGACGGGAGCTGGCAAAAGAAGGTGCCGTGGCGGCCGACTTGGTAATCCCCGTGCCCGATTCGGGTGTGCCGGCGGCCTTGGGTTATGCCGAGGCTTCAAAATTGCCCTATGATACGGGCCTGATTCGAAATCACTATGTGGGACGGACTTTTATTGAACCGCAGCAGAGCATTCGTCATTTTGGCGTAAAAATCAAACTGAATGCCATCAGCGGTTTGCTTGAAGGCAAACGCGTCATTGTTGTGGACGACTCCCTCGTGCGCGGCACAACCAGCCGGAAAATTGTCAAGATGATCCGGGCGGCCGGGGCGAAGGAAGTCCATGTGCGTATCAGTTCGCCGCCCATTGTTTCGCCTTGTTTTTACGGCATTGATACGCCGACACGTCATGAATTAGTGGCGTCCAGTCACAATGTTGAGGAAATCAGAAAATACATTACCGCCGACAGCCTCACCTATCTTTCCAATGACGGCATGTTTCGCGCCGTTTACAATCATCCTTCGGGGCAGAACAAGGATTTTTGTACCGCCTGTTTTTCAGAACAATATCCCATTCCCTTCACCGGGGCCGAAATCAAGCAACTCGGTCTTTTTGGGGATGCACCCTTATCCGAATAAACCGGGCCTTACTCCGGGAAACTCTGATCTGACCCTGACAAACCGTCCTATCGTGATGCATTCTCACCGTGAATGACATTTAGGATTTTAGGGTTGTAGTAGGTCCTTTCCTTGGCATCTTCAATGGCCGACATCATCTTTGTTTTAATCAATTTATTCAAGTAGGATTTTGCAGTCGCAGCACTAATGCCGTAGGTCTTTGTCAATACGGAAATATTGATAATCGGCGCCATGAACAAGGTCTCCGGAATCGCATAAAACCGCGGTCCTCCGTCGATCCGCTTCACGCGCCTTTTAAATTCATCCAAAAATGCAATCAACTTTTCGCAGCGAATCTCGGCATCCTTTGCCTGTACAATGACGCCTTTCAGACAAAAGGCAATCCAGGCTTCCCATTTTCCTTCGGAACTGACATAAAAAAGCCTGTTGCGGTATTCCTTGTCATGTTGTTCGAAATAGGCGCTCATGTGCAGCCATTGGTTTGAGAGCCCACAGTTTTTTGCAATCATTTCCGTTAGCAGCAGGCGGGAAACCGGGCCATTCCATTTTTGAAAGGGATGAATGGCTTCAAATTGATAATGAATGAGAAAAGCCTTGACCAGAGGGTCCCCGTTTGATTTTTGACGAAGATATTTTTCGAAAAAATTCAGACAGCGTCTCAAAACCTTGGGGGGCGGCGGCACATAGTGCGGTGCCGCCCGCATTTGATGCAGATTTGAACGAAAGATTCCCGGTGTTTCATGCGATTGCTGAATGCCTTTGAGCAAGGCTTTGTGTAATTTTCGAATTAGCGGCAAGGTGTTCGGACTACGGGTTTTTTGCCGGGCATAAACCTGAAGTGCCCTTTCGTAATTGTAAATCGCGCGGTAAGTATTACGAAGGTCTTTTTCACTGCGCGCCCTTTCGGGCAGGATTTGAAATAAAAGTTGTTTTTCGGGCACCGTGAAAAGACCTTCCATCTCACAAGATTTTACTGCCTCACGGCTTTGCAGCGCATGCAGAAACAACTTGGGATGAGGCAGGTGTTTACACATGCCGTCCAAATGGGCCAAAGCCGTCCGGGCGTCCATCAAGAGCGGCCAAAGCGAAGCAGGCCAGGCCCATTTCGGGGGAAGGGATTTGGGCAAAAAGGCGTGGGTGATGCCGGAAACACCCTCAACTTTAACCAAGCGTCCGGGCGAACGGGGGCCGAATTTTGAGATGTGCATCGCAACCTCCGAGGGCAATCATCGGATTTTTAGAATTATTTTCAATTGTATCAAATAAAAAATGGGGCGGGTCTCGGATGCGGAAGAAAAATTCAGCCCGGACTGAATCAGAGCTTCCTTTTACAGACGGCGGGTGGATTCCCAAAAAACAGCGCCGCTGGTCAATAAAAAACCTGTAATCACAACGGTACTTGCGATGGCCTGCCACTGAATCGCCCAAAAGAAAAAACACACCATTAAAAAAAGGCTCACGCTGTAGATGAACTTCGTTTTGAGCCAGGCGGCGGGAAAAAGAATTCGCTTCTGAAACATGCGCTGAAGGCTGCGAAAATGCACCATCGCCAGGATGCCGCCGATGAGTAAAGACAGGCCCATGTCTTTTGAAAAAAACCAGCCGCCCAAACCGATCACACTCAGGATTAAGAGGCTCCGGCGCTCAATGCGTTTAAGCGAAGCGTTGGTTTTTTCGAGGAAACGCGCCCGGTCAATCGGAATTCTTGTAGGGGGGGCGCCTGCGGACTTCGGCGGATTTTCCGCCGAAGGGTTTTCCGCTTGTTCTTTCATTTTGAGTTTTTAAAGGCCTGATAAACGGCTGAAGCCGTTTTTTCGATGTCTTCGGGCGTATGTGCCGTGGAAAGAAAAAAAGCTTCAAACTGAGACGGCGGAAAGTAGACCCCGTTTTCAAGCAGTAAGGCATGAAAACGTCCAAAACGCGCAAGATCGGATTTTAAAGCATCCTGATAACAGGTGACGGGATTGTCATTAAAAAAGAGGGTCATCTGAGAACCGACACGGTTGATCTGAATCGTTGTTTCTGCGCGCCGGGCTGCCGCGCGAATGCCTGCTTCAAGCGCTGCCGCGCGTTCTTCCAGTTGTGCATAAATGTTGGGGTTTTGCAGCAGTTTTAATGTTTGTATGCCTGCCGCCATAGCGATCGGATTTCCTGAAAGCGTGCCCGCCTGATAAACCGGCCCGACCGGAGCGATCCGATCCATAATGTCTTGTCGCCCGCCAAAAGCACCAACCGGCAAACCGCCACCGATGATTTTGCCTAAACAAGTCAAATCCGGGCGAATGCCGTAGCGTTCCTGCGCACCGCCCGGCGCGGCGCGAAACCCGCACATGACTTCATCAAAAATGAGCAGGCTGCCAAAAGCTTTGCTCAATTCACGCAGGCCGGGCAAAAATCCGGCTTTTGGAATAACCGTGCCCATGTTGCCCGGCACGGGCTCAATAATGATGCAGGCGATTTGATTGCCTTCCGTTTCAAGGATTTTTTGCACGGCGTTGAGGTCGTTGAAAGGCACTGTGATCGTATCGCGGGCCAAGTCCGGCGGCACACCGGGAGAATCGGGCACACCCAGCGTTGTTGCACCCGAACCGGCTTTGACCAAGAGCGAATCCCCGTGTCCATGGTAAGCTCCTTCACACTTGATGATTTTGTTGCGTCCCGTAAAACCCCGTGCGAGCCGAATCGCGCTCATGGTGGCCTCAGTGCCGGAATTTACAAAACGCAAGCGTTCCATCAAAGGGAAAAAGGCCTGAACCAATTCCGCCAGTTCAATCTCAAGTGGAGAGGGCGCACCAAAACTGGTGCCTAAAGCGGCAGTCTTTTGAACCGCTTCAATCACCTCCGGATGCGCATGGCCCAAAACCATGGGGCCCCAGGACAGCACATAGTCAGTGAACTGATTGCCGTCGACATCCGTGAGCGTGCTGCCGGACGCTTTTTGCATAAAGAGCGGGTTGCCCCCGACGGCCTTAAACGCACGCACGGGCGAATTGACCCCACCCGGCAAACTGCGCTGTGCCTGCTCAAAAAAGGCTTGTGATTTCTCCCGATTCATCGGCGGATATTGTAGGCAAGGCACCAAAACAAGTCAAGCCAAGATCCGGCGCCGCAGGCCGTTTTTAGGATTCCATATAAACAATCGGACTGGGCCAGGGGCCGCGCCGTGCGGGCAGGTCCAATGCTTTTTTGAGCGCGGACAGAAAGGTTTCGCGATTCCAATCGACAGCCCCCAAAGCATCCACGAGATTCGTCCGCATTTGACAATCCACAAAATGGAAGTCCCAGCGATGAAGCTGAGATAGGAGCGTCACCAGCGCGACTTTGGAGGCATTGTCGGCACGGGTAAAGAGAGATTCCCCAAAAAACGCCGCCCCGAGGGAGACGCCGTAAAGCCCGCCCGCCAGTTTCCCATCCTGCCAGGCTTCAACGGAATGCGCAAAACCCAGCGCATGCAGACGGCAATACGCTGAAATCATTTCGCCGGTAATCCAGGTCCCCTCCCCTTCTTTTCGTTTTGCTTCCGCGCAAGATTGAATGACCCTTTCAAACACCGTGTCACAGCGTATCTCAAACGGGGCTTTTTTTAAGATCTTTTTGAGGCTTCGCCCGATGTGGACTTGATTGGGCCGCAGGATCACTCTCGGATCGGGCGAAAACCAAAGCAGCAGCCCGGCTTCGCTTTGCGGCCAGGGGAAGATCCCTTCGGAATACGCCCTCAATAGACGTTCCGGATTCAAATCACCCCCGTAGGCCAACAGGCCGTCCGCATCGGCATTGCGCGGGTCAGGAAAGACGGGTTCTTTTCCAAGCGGGAAGATCATGGGGGTCTCTTTGACCTAATTTGAAAGAAAGGGCTGGAAAAGGTATATTTCAATCCGCAATGGATTTTCAAGTCATCACCGCATTGCCGTGTCATTCGCAGAATAGACATTTTTATTCAGAGAAAACGTTTTGAAGACAAACACCCATCGAAATAAAAGCCTGTCCATCATTCTGCTTGCCGTTTTTTCACTGCTCGTCACTGCTTGTAATCCCAAAATCGCGAAGGAGATCCGGCGGCACACCTATCCCCCCGAATTCAACTACATCCCGGAAAAAGAATTCAAGTCCATCATGTGGCGGTTTGCGGAGAAGGTGAAGCAATTGAATGAGGTTATGCGTGAAGCGAATTTATCGGGGGACGGGCCGAAACGCGAGGTCGTGCGCATTCTTTCCGAGATGGAAAAAATTAGCATGGATCTCGGCCCCGAAGCTTGGCCGGGAAATCATCCGAAGGTTGCGAGGCATATCACGATGTTCCGAAGCGATCTGCTCGCAGCGCGACGCGCCCTCGACATGGATCCCCCCAACTATTATTTGGCGGGCAGCATCGCCGGTGCCTGCTCACATTGTCACCGCGCGAAGTAGCTTTCGCCGGGAGTCTGTCGGAGTCGATCCCATTTGTCCCAATGCCTTGTGCGCAAGGGATGGCAAAGCAATTGTTCAAATTGTGGTTTTTCCAATCCGCATTACATTAAAATGAAGATGCGAAAGCTTCGCCTTCGGTGCGCTTGTAAAACGGAACACCGGAACGGAAACATTTGTTGTCATTATTTGGAACTTTTTTCTGTGCGCCTGATTTTAATTAATATATTGATTGGTTTATTGGTGGCGCTCATCGCCCAAGGAAAGGGACATCCCTTTCTACGCTGGTGGATTAACGGGGCAATTTGGGGACCATTGGGCTTGATTTACGTGATTTTTTTGAAACGCCGGGAAATGCCCAACGCAGCGCAAGAAAACCAAGTTGCCTGTCCGCACTGCGGGAAAATGGTTTTGGTGAATCTCAGCCCTTGTCCCTACTGCGAAAAGAAGATTGACATTGTTGATCTATAAAGGGAATAATGTACCTGCCATTGCATCCCGGGTTTTGGCCCTCTGATCCGGAAAACAGACCATATTGGTAACTGTTTACATAAGGATTGGGTAAGGACTTACCTCTAAAATCAAGCGAAGACTTCGTTTTTCAACATTCAAACTGCCTTGCACTTGTGAATTTTAAACAATAATAGTAAATGATCTTTTTTTGAGGGCTTTTAATTAATAAAGGCATATAACCTGCCTATACGTCATAAAGTTCAACGTGGCTTTATTTTCATGTTTTGAGTGCTCTCTTCAAAATAAGGCCACGTTGTAATACAAATAATAGCAGTGGGAATTAAGAGGGTCGGACTCATATGATTAAATTTTTATACGACATACTCCTAAAAAAGAAAATGCTCTCTTTTGCGGCGGCTTCTTTTTTTGCGAGTGTATGTTTTTCAAGTGCTGTCAATGCAAGTGATTATTATGTAAACAACGCGGTGAGCGTTAGTGGCGATGGATCACTCACTTCTCCATTTAAAACGATTCAAGAAGGGATTGATGCCCTGGTTCCGGGAGATATTCTGCATATTAGGGGTGATAGCACGGGACAGATCTACAACGAATCAATCTCTTTTTCAGTGAGTGGCAATGCCTCACAAGCCGTCACGATGAGAGGCTATGAGAATGAAAAGGTTATCCTGACAGGGACTTCCGGGTCCCGCTTTAATATCAGGGAAGATTATTGGGTGATTGAAAACCTCATTATTGATCAGGCAAATATTGCAGCTGATGCCGTTCGAGTGAACGGGAATAATATTACGTTTCGAAATTTGGAAATTCGAAACGGTCGCCGCGAAGGCATCGCAATACAAGTTGCAAGCTTTATCACGATTGAAGATTCTTATATTCACGACTTTATGTGGATTGACTCCGGGACACGAATAGATGCCCATTGCATTCTCATTGAAACGGACCGAAGCCCTGATATTACCGACATTAAAATTCTGAGAAACACCATAGAACGTTGCAGCGGAGACGGTATTCAGATTTTTGGGACAACCGGACAGGATATTTCAGAATATGCAAAAAATGTTGAAATTATAGGTAATACCTTCATTGACGGGACGGTGGCACAATCAAACCTCACTGAAAATGCTTTGGATTTTAAGGCAGGGGATACCGTTCTGGTCAAGGATAATACGATGCGGGGCTATACGAATAGCAAGACCGTTGTTGTGCAGAAAGGATGTCGCAATATCACTTTTACAGGTAATATCATCAGCGATGGGGACCGGGG
>Ga0256830_1002113_pt1 | contig 13381 bp, 10 predicted proteins | sample 128326metaG_FD_190537 | JGI IMG/M metagenome (GOLD analysis project Ga0256830, IMG submission 190537) | Hydrothermal vent microbial communities from Lau Basin, Pacific Ocean - 128-326 | ecosystem: Environmental > Aquatic > Marine > Hydrothermal vents | place: Pacific Ocean: Lau Basin | collected...
GCTGCTGGTGCCCAGGGCGAAGGACTGGGAGATCTCCTTGTTGCGGTAGAGCCGTTCCTGCACGTCGCGGAACCTGGCGTCATGGTTGAGGATGTGCTTGAAGACCGCCTCGGCCTTGTTGAACTGGCGCTTGCGCTCGTAGTCGAGGCCGAGGTTGTAGAGCTGATCGAGCAAGGCATCATCGACAATGCACTGGCGGTACCGGTCGAAGGCCATGTCGAGCTGACCCTGGCCCTGGAAGGAAATACCCAGCATGCGGTTGGCCTCGGAGAGTTCCGAGTACACGCGCCCGAGGCGCGCCTGCAACAGGTGCTTGAAACCCACCACCAGGTGGCCCACCACCAGCACCACCATGGGCAGGCCCAGCGGGATCCAGGTGGAGCGCGAAATGATGGAAATGAAGTGGACGTTCAACAGCGCGAAGAGCAGCAGGGTACTGAGGGCGATGCCGGTACCGATGCGAAAACGCGGCAGAATGAACATCAGGTAGAGCGCCACCACGGCCAGGGCGAGGAAGGTGAACAGGCCGCCGTTGCGCGGGGGGCGATAGAGATCGCCGTTGAGCAGGCTCGATACCGTGTGGGCGGTGACCATCACCGGCGTCTGCATGCCGCGCGGCGTCTCCAGCGGCAGCATGATGCTGCTCTCGGTGATGCCGATGAGGACGATCTTCTTGCGGAAGGCGCGCGCGGGTACCTCGCCCTTGAAGACCTCGGCGATGCGATACTGGCGGAAGGGCGGACTGCCCTCCGTGCCGGCATAGAAATGCGGCAGCACCTGCAGGGCGCCGTTGACCGGCAGGGCCTGCTCTCCCAGTTTCAGGGCGCCGCCGGCGACGTCCGCATGAATGTCCGCGATCTTCAGTCCCTGGCCGAGGGTGGCCAGCGCCAGCGCCATGGAGGGAATGTAGTGATCCCCGCTGCGCACCACCAGGGAATGGGTGCGGGCATTGGGATCGCTCGCCGTGCGGGTGGGGAAATGGCCCACGGCGCGCGCGGCGCGGTAGAAGTCCTCCAGCGGCGGATAGAGCACGCGGGCCTCGGGGACCACCTTGCCGCGCAGGCGGTCGAGCCAGCCCGGTTCCGCTTCCGGGGCGACCACGTCACGCAACATGAGGCGCGCCAGTCCCGGCTCGAGCACGGTGACGTCGCCCTCGCTCACCGGCGCGGCGGCGCTGTACGGCATGGCCAGCACCACCGGGCCGGCCTTCTTCAGGCTCGCCGCCAGTACCCGATCCGTGTCCAGGCCGGTGCGCGCGCGGCGCAGGAGCCGCTTGATGCTGTCGCCGGTGGCGCCCCAGTTCTCGCGAAAGATCTCCTGCAGCTGACGGATGTACTCCAGGCCGCGGGTACTCTGGCGGGAATCCAGCGGCACGGCCAGGCCGATGACGCGCGGCCGGGCCTTGCTGATGCGCTGGATGACGCGCGCCAGCATGTCGCGGGGCCAGGGCCAGGCGCCCAGTTCACGCAGGGATTCCTGGTCGATGGTGACCACCGCGATGTCCTGGCTGGCGGGACGGGTGGAGGACCAGGAGACCGCCAGATCGTAGGCGTACCAGTCCAGCTGGCGCATGGGGCCAGTGGTGGAGAGAAGCAGAAAAAGCACGGTCACGGCCAGGCCGAGGAACCAGTCTGTCTTCCAGTACGCTGACTTCACGGAATCTCCAGTGGCGCCCGCCTTCTGCCCGGCGGGAAAAGCATCATAAAATCAAAATGCTACCTGATGGTATCGGCTGGCCGCCCGGGGGGCAACCACCCTTAATATATATTCGTCCCTGTTATCGGCTGGGGGCGCGCGGGCATGAGGAATGCCCGCAAATCCGGGGGAACGCCCCTCCGGCCCCCGTCCCCCACGGACATGCCCGAATATGGACCTGGTCTAAATATGTATTCCCGATTCCGCGACAATTTTCAGACATCGGCACCGCACCGGCGCGGCCGTGACCGTCGCGCGTACAGGGACGCCCAACCGCCTGTCCGCCAACGCCGCGCCGGCGAGAAACGGGCAGGCAAGCCTGTTTTCCGCCATTGCCGGATGATCGGGTATGGAAGGCGTGATTTAGCGCTTTTTCGCGTCGGACGGCTTGTCGCCGGTGGGGCGCAGGCGGATGTGGAGTTCCTTCAGCTGCGCCTCGCTCACCGGTGACGGCGCCTGGGTGAGCAGGCAGGCGGCGGTCTGGGTCTTGGGGAAGGCCATGACGTCGCGGATGGAGGGCGCCCCCACCAGCAGCATGACCAGGCGATCCAGGCCGAAGGCGATGCCGCCGTGGGGCGGACAGCCGTACTTGAGGGCGTCGAGCAGGAAACCGAACTTGTCGCGGGCCTCCTCGTCGCTGATCCCCAACTGGTGGAAGACCTCCTGCTGGACTTCCTTGCGGTAGATACGCATGGAGCCGCCCCCCACCTCGGTGCCGTTGAGCACCAGATCGTAGGCCCGCGACAGGCAGGCGCCGGGATCGCTGTGCAGCTTCTCCAGGTCCTCCTCCCGCGGCGCGGTGAAGGGGTGATGCAGGGCCACCCAGCGCTTCGCCTCCGGGTCCCACTCGAACATGGGGAAGTCCACCACCCACAGGGGACGCCAGCCGCGCTCCACCAGATCGCGGTCGTGGCCCAGCCTGACGCGCAGGGCGCCGAGGGCCTCGTTGACCACGCGGGCCTTGTCGGCGCCGAAGAAGATGAGATCGCCCGCCGCCGCGCCGGTGCGCTCGAGGATCCCCGCCACGGTCTCGTCGGGCAGGAACTTGAGAATGGGCGACTGCAGGCCGTCGCGCCCGGCGGCGGGATCGTTGACCTTGATGTAGGCCAGGCCGCGGGCGCCGTAGATGCCGACGAATTTCGTGTAGTCGTCGATCTCCTTGCGCGTCAGCGCGCAGCCGCCGGGCAGGCACAGCGCCGCGACGCGGCCCTCCGGGTCGCCGGCGGGCCCGGCAAAGACCTTGAAGTCCACGCCGTCCATGAGATCGGCCACGTCCACCAGCTCCAGCGGGATACGCAGGTCCGGGCGGTCGGTACCGAAGCGGCGCAGGGCCTCGGCGTGACTCATGCGCGGGAAGGGCTCGGGCAGGACTTCCTCCAGCACGTGGGTGAAGACCCGGCGGATCATGGTCTCCATGAGACCCATGATGGCCTCCTCGTCGAGGAAGGAGGTCTCGATGTCCAGCTGGGTGAATTCGGGCTGGCGATCGGCGCGCAGATCCTCGTCGCGGAAGCAGCGCACGATCTGGTAGTAGCGATCCATGCCGGACATCATGAGCAACTGCTTGAACAGCTGCGGTGACTGCGGCAGGGCGAAGAAACTGCCCTCGTGGGTGCGGCTCGGCACCAGGTAGTCGCGCGCGCCCTCGGGGGTGGCGCGGGTGAGCATGGGCGTCTCGATATCGAGGAAACCGTGCTCGTCGAGGAACTGGCGCAGCACGCGGGTGATCTCGGAGCGCAGGCGCAGGCGTTCGAACATCTCCGCACGGCGCAGATCCAGGTAGCGGTAGCGCAGGCGCAGTTCCTCGGAGACGGCCTCGTCGTCGAGGACGAAGGGCGGCGTGTCGGCGCGGTTCAGCACCACCAGTTCGGCGCCGAGGATCTCCACCTGGCCGGTGGGGATGTGGGGATTCTCGGTGCCCGCGGGGCGGCGGCGTACCCGGCCGCGGCACTGCAGGACATACTCGCTGCGCACGCGCTCGGCCTCGGCAAAGCTCTCGCCGTCATCGGGATCGTAGACCACCTGCACCAGCCCGGTGCGATCGCGCAGGTCGATGAAGATCACGCCACCGTGATCACGCCGGCGATGGACCCAGCCACACACGGTAACCTCTTGATCGATATGGCTTTCGTTGACCTCGCCGCAATAATCGCTGCGCATCTCGCTCGTCCTTCGGGTTCGCTAAAGGCGGGAATCTTACGGATTGCCCCGGTCGGGCGCAACTCCGCGACAGGTACGAGGGAGCCGGTGCTCAGGCGTTGTCGCGGCCCGCAGCGGAGCCGGAATCGAGACTGGCGCGGGCCGCCTCGGGCGAGGGCCAGCGGGGCACCACCACGCCCATGGAGATGAGCATCTTGAGGCCCTCATCGACGCTCATTTCCAGCTCGATGATGTCCTCGCGGGGGATCATGAGGAAAAAGCCCGAGGTGGGGTTGGGGGTGGTGGGCACGTAGACGTTGACCACGTCCCGGCCGATGAGGCTCTGCGCCTCGCCGATGTCGGTGCCGGTCTGGAAGGCCAGGGTCCACAGGCCGCGGCGCGGATACTCCACCAGCAGCACCTTGCGAAAGGACTGGCCGGAGGAGGAGAACACCGTCTCCACCACCTGCTTGACGCCGGAGTAGATGGAGCGCACCAGCGGGATGCGCGCGAGAAAGGACTCCCACAGGCCCACCAGTTGCTTGCCGAACAGGTTGGCGGCGACGATCCCGGTGAAGAACACCACAAGGATACTGAGCACCACCCCGAGGCCCGGGACGTGGAAACCCAGCAGGTCGTCGGGCCGGTAGCCGGCGGGGATCAGCAACAGGGTGCGATCCATGACGCCCACCAGCAGCTTGATGACCAGCACGGTCACCCCGAGGGGAACCCAGACCAGCAGGCCGGCGATGAGATAGCGTTTCATGAGTCAGGTTAACGCATGGGCGGCAAAAAGGGGCTTTGGCGGCCCGCCGGAACTAGCTGGCGCAACCACAGCCCCCGCCGCCGCAGGAATGGGAGGTCTTCTTCTCGCTGCCGCCGGAAGCGGTGGATTCCCCGCCCTTGTCGCCGGCGACGTTCCTGCGCTTGCCGGACTTGAAGTCGGTCTCGTACCAGCCACCGCCCTTGAGACGGAAGCCGGCGGCGGAAATCAGCTTGCGCAGGGTGGACTTGTTGCAGGACGGACAATCCCGGAGGGGATCGTCGCTGAGCTTCTGCAGGGCTTCGAGTTCATGACCACAAGATTCGCACTGGTATTCGTAAATCGGCATTTCCTGAACCTCGTCAACGGTGAAACGCGCTTCTCCGGTTATCCGGAGCGACCATTATAGCCCGCCATGGCGGCGGTCACTACGGGCACGGGCCCGCTCCCGGGAATCTGGGGGGAACATGGGGACAGGCCCGCCTCCACACAAGTCCCCGCAAACCGCGACGCCCCGCCGCGCCCCTCCTTACGTGTTCGCCGGGTTTCAGAGCCCCAGCGGTTCGTCGGGATCCTCATGCACCCAGCGGTGCTCGGCCTCGCGCGCCTGCTCCAGCACCCGCATCAGCCGCGTATGCTCGGACTCGGCCATGCCGCTGTGCAGGTAGCGCTCCACCTGTTCGAAGACCGCCTCCAGATGCAGGTTGCGATGGTGCAGGTAGTCGAAACAGCGCGCCAGGCCGTAAGGATCCTCCCCTCGCGCACGCATCTCGCGCGCGGCGCTGAGCGCGGTCTGGAATTCCTCGGCGGTGGGTCGGGACATGGCCGGACTCCTGTGCTGATCTCGTTGGACGTGGCGACACCGCAACGCTATCACAGCCCCTCCCCGGGCGGAAATCCCCCCGCAGGGGACACACCGCGCCACCGCGTTCTCAGCTCGGGCGGAGTGTGTCAGAATGGTTCCCACGCCCTCACGCACAACAACAAAGGTCAGCGGTGGCCACCGGCCACGGGTACTCATGGCTCACAAAGTCGTCATCATGCTGCTCAATGCCAGTCCGGACGTGCCGGCCACCCTCGGCGCGCCCTTCTTCCAGGCCGCCGTCGCCGCCGCCATGGATCTCGAGGTGGAGATCTATTTCGCCGCGCGTACCGCCGCCCTGCTGCGCAAGGGCGTTGCGGAGACACTCTTTCCCGGCCGGGAACAGAGCAAGTCCCTCTACGACTTCATGCAGGATGCCCACCGCGCCGGCGCGCGCTTCTACCTGTGCGGCGGGGCGATGAAGGAACACGGCATCACCGACGACAACGCCATCCCCGAACTGGACGGGGTGCGCGGCGGGGCCGCCTTCATCGGCGCGGCGGTGGGTGACGGCGTCCTCACCCTGACCTACTGAGTCCCCCGGCGCATGCGGCCCCATCCCCTGCTGCCCCTGCTGCTCGCCGGGCTCGCGCTGGTCTTTCTGATCCTCTTCATTCAACTGGGCATCATTCGCCTGGTGCTGGACAAGCTGGGACTGTCCGCCGAGGGCGCCTTCAGCCTGCTGTTGCTGTTCCTCCTCGGCAGCCTGGTAAACCTGCCCCTGTGGCGCATCCGTGCCGAGGCGCAGGCCGCGGACGCCGTGCACCGCTGGCGCGGCCTCCTGCCCCCCAGCCGTGCGGCCTTCCGCGGCGAAACCCTCATCGCCATCAACCTTGGCGGCGCCCTCGGCCCCCTGCTGCTCAGTATCTGGCTGTTTCTGCACAACGATCTCGGCCTGTGGCAGGTACTCCTCGGCATCGGCGTGGTGGCGGCCATCAGCTATCGCTTCAGCCGCCCGGTACCGGGACTGGGGATCGCCATGCCCATCCTCATCGCGCCCCTGTCGGCGGCGCTGGTGGGTATCCTGCTGTCCCCGCAACACAGCGCGCCGCTGGCCTACATCAGTGGCACGCTGGGCGTGCTGCTGGGCGCGGACATCCTGCGCCTGCGGGACATCCGCCGCCTCGGCGTGCCGCTGGCGGCCATCGGCGGCGCCGGCACCTTCGACGGCATCTTCATCACCGGCATCGTCGCCGTCCTGCTGGCCTGAGCGCGCTGGCGCTCCGCACCCCGCTCCCCTACACTGCGCCTGATGGAAAGACGCAGCATCCTCATCACCGGCTGTTCCAGCGGTATCGGCCTGTGCGTGGCCAGGGGGCTGGCCCGGCGGGGTTACCGGGTCTTCGCCACCGCGCGACGCAAGGCGGACGTGGAGATGCTCGCCGGGCTCGGCATCGACAATCTCGAAAGCCTGCAACTGGACCTCGACGACAGCTTCTCCATCCTCAATGCCGTCAAGCTGATCAAGCAGCGGACCGGCGGCAGGCTCTACGCCCTGTTCAACAACGGCGCCTATGGGCAACCCAGCGCGGTGGAGGATCTCTCCCGCGAGGTATTGCGTGCCCAGTTCGAGACCAATTTCTTCGGCTGGGTGGAACTGACCAACCTCGTCCTGCCCCTCATGCGCGCCCAGGGCGAGGGGCGCATCATCCAGAACAGTTCCATCCTCGGCTTCATCGGCCTGCCCTTTCGCGGCGCCTACAACGCCAGCAAGTATGCCCTGGAGGGGATCAGCGACACCCTGCGCCTGGAACTGCACGGCAGCGGGATCCACGTCTGCCTCATCGAGCCGGGACCGGTGGAGAGCCGCTTTCGCGCCAATGCCTTCCGCCACTACCAGAAGAACATCGACCGCGACGCCAGCGTCTTCCGCGATGTGTACCTGGGCATGGAGTCGCGCCTCACCCGCGAAGGCCAGGCCATGCCCTTCACCCTGCCGCCCGAGGCGGTGCTCAAGCGCGTCATCCATGCCCTCGAGGCAAAACGCCCGCGCCCGCGCTATTACGTGACCTTCCCCACCTACCTCTTCGGCTACCTGAAACGCATCCTCAGCACCCGCCTTCTCGACCGCATGCTGCTGCGCGTCGCCCGCGTGGGGGAAAAGAAAGGGGGTACTTCGGACTGAGGCTTCAGCCCGATACCGCGGGGACCTCGCGCAGGCTGCGGTGCGCCAGCCACTTTTCAAAGTCCGCCAGCGGCGCCGGGTAACCGACGAAATAGCCCTGCAGGTAGTCGCAGCCCATTTCCTGCAACAGGGCAACGATGCCGGCGTCCTCGACGCCTTCGGCAATGACCTCGATGCCGAGGTTGTGCGCCAGCTCGATGGTGGAACGGACTATCAGGGCGTCGTTGGCGTCCCGCGCCATGTCGATAACGAAGGACTTGTCGATCTTCAGCTTGCTGACCGGGAGCTGCTTCAGATAGGCCAGCGAGGAATAGCCCACGCCGTAGTCGTCGATGGCGATCCCCAGGCCGTTGTCGGCCAGGCGCAGGAGCAGGGCCCGCGCCCGTTCGGGTTCGATCATCATGGCGCTTTCGGTGATCTCCAGTTCCAGCAGTTCCGCCGGTACCTGCCAGTGTTGCAGGGCCCCGAGCAGATTTTCTTCCAGCTCGGCGTCCTGCAGGTCCCAGACCGACAGGTTGACCGATACCGGGATCCGCAGGCCGGCATCCAGCCAGACACGGCTCTGGCGCAGCACGTCGTCGATGACCCAGCGCGTGATGCGGCGGATCAGGCCGGTCTGCTCCGCCACCGGGATGAACTCGTCGGGCGGGATCTCGCCCTGGGTGGGATGTTGCCAGCGCAACAGGGCCTCCGCGCCGATCACTTCTTCGGTATCCACCGCCACCTGTGGCTGGAAATAGACCTGCAAACCGCCCTCCTCCACGGCGGACTTGAGATCCGCGAGGATGGAGAGCTGCGAGACACTGTGAGCATCCTTGTCGGCGTCATAGAAGTTGACACGAGAATTGGAGCGCTTGGAAACATACATGGCCACGTCGGCATGGCGAATGAGTTCTTCCGGCGTGGCGCCATGCAGGGGATACAGGGCGATACCCAGACTGCCGCTGAGATAGAGATTGTGTTCGCCGATCTCGTAGACCTTCTCCACCTCGTCGAGCACCTTGGCAGCCACGCCCTCCACCATGTCCATCTCGATCTCCGGCAGGACGATGGCAAACTCGTCGCCGCCGAGGCGGGCAACGGTATCGGTTTCGCGCAGACTGCCGTCGAGACGCACCGCGAGCTGCTTGAGCAGCTCGTCACCGGCCTGGTGGCCCAGGGTATCGTTGATCTCCTTGAAGCGATTCAGATCCAGCAACATCAGCGCCACGCCGTGCCCACTGCGCTGGGCAGTCAGCAGGGCACGCTGCAGGCGATCGAGCAACAGGGCCCGGTTCGGCAGGCTGGTCAGCGAGTCATGCATGGCCTGATGCTCGAGTGCCAACTGGCGGGAATGCACCTGCTTGCGCATCTCGGTGAAGGCGTCCAGCAGGTAGTGCATCTCGCTGGAGCGGGCCTCGGGCAGGACCACGCCGCTGCGCCCCTTGGCCTCGTCGCGCAGGGCGCGGGCGAGCTGGGCGATGGGCCTCAGCAGGCGGCTGTTGAACAGCTGAAAGCCGAGGGCGACGACCACCACGATGGCGATCCCCAGCAGCCAGAGGATATAGCCGACGAAGCGGGAGGCCTCCATCTGCTCAGTGACGTCCCGCGAGGCCTCGTCGATGAGCGCCTGGTCGAGCCGGCCCAGCTGGTCACGGATTTCCCGAGACAGGGGACGCAGGACATTCTTGATCAGCGGGATATCGCTGCGCCAGGCGTCGGTTACGTTGATCTCGATGACGCGTTTGTAACCCTCGAACCAGACAGGCGCCTGCCTGCCGATGGTCTCTATCGCGATGGTGGTTTCAAAGTCCGTGACACCGCGTTCCCGCAGCCTGTCGAGTTGCCTGTAGATACGCATGAAATTGTCGTATTCCAGACGCACGTCGCTGACCTGTGTCTCCAGTACTTCCTCGTAAAGTGAGCCCATGCGGTTGATGAGATAGAAGCGGTAGGCCGAGATGAGGCGATCCCAGGCATTGCGTCCCTCGAACAACAGAATGCGGATCTCCTGCCCCTGCGGGTCATCCGCTTCGCGCATCTCCCCCAGGGCGAGATCGAAGGCCGTGCGCACATCCTTGTTGCTGTCCAGCATGAAACCATTGGCCATGCGCATGGCCGGGTACATCTCGTTGCCCTTGAGACGCATCTCCATCAGATCCAGGGAACGCGCGCTGAGTTCGTCGATGAGCGGCCTGAGCGCGGCGACATTGTCGGCGAAGCCGCCGCGCGCCACCCAGTCGAGCTGCTGCAAATCACCGACCAGGCGGTTCAACTCCTCGATGCCCTCGCGGTGGGCCTTGCGGCCCGCAGCACTGGGCGAGAGCATGTAGAGATCCAGTTCGCCTTCGACACGCAGCAGGCTCGCCTTGATGCGCAGGAGCTGGCGCGTGACCGCGTTGCGGCGGGCGATGTTGGCGGCGCTCTCGGCGCCGACACTGGAGATGTAGTATTGCGAAACCCACAGGGAAGCGACCACCACCACGCCCAGGACCATCGCCATGAGGAGGTAACGCTTCCTTAAGCTGTTGATCTGCATCATATTATCAAGCCACAGGACATTGATCCCGGAAAGTGGCGGCCAGCGCCGCCCCCACAAGTATAGCGAAGCCTGTGTCGCGCAGAGGCGTCAGCTGCGGATACCGGTGCCGCGGCGAAGTAACAGGATGGCAAAGGCATACAGCACCACCACGAAACCGATGATGATGGCGAAGGCCACGCGCGGTTCGACGTCGCTGACGCCGGTCATGCCATAGCGAAAGGCATTGACCATGTAGAGGATGGGATTGCCCAGCGACGCGTTCTGCCAGAACGACGGCAGGAGATCGATGGAATAGAACACGCCGCCCAGGTAGGTCAGCGGCGTCAGCACGAAGGTAGGCACAATGGAGATGTCGTCGAAACTGTTGGCATAGACGGCATTGATGAAGCCGCCAAGGGCGAACAGCAGGCTGGTCAGGAAGACCACCAGCAGGGCCACGGCCCAGTCGTACACCTGCAGGTCGGTGAAGAACATTGCCACTGCCGTCACCACCAGTCCGACTACACAGCCACGCGCAATACCGCCGGCGACATATCCCGCAACGATGAGGTAGCTTGGCATGGGGGAGACCAGCATCTCCTCCACGTGGCGCTGAAACTTGGCGCTGTAGAACGACGACACCACGTTGGCGTAGGAGTTGTTCATGATGGCCATGATAATGATGCCGGGCACGATGTAGTCCATGTAGGACAGGCCCTGGATGTCGGCCAGTTGCGAGCCGATGAGCTTGCCGAAGATGACGAAGTAGAGGGTCATGATGATGCCGGCCGGCAGGACGGTCTGCACCCAGATACGCATGAAACGCAGGATCTCCTTGCGCAGGATGGTCATGAAGGCGGCGCGCTGCTGGGAGAGGTTCATGCCTTGCCTGCCTCGATGAGGCCGAGAAAGAGTTCCTCGAGCCGGTTGCTCTTGTTGCGCATGCTGATCACGTGGATACCCTGTCTCTCCAGCTCCGCGAACATGTTATTGATACTCCGCGAACGCTCCACTTCCACCTCCAGGGTGGTATCGTCCACGCGCCGCGCCGTGAAACCGGGGATGGCGATGTCACGGGGCAGCCGTTCACGGGTATCGAGTACGAAGGTCTCGCGGTGCAGCTTCAGCAACAGATCCTTCATGGCGGTGCTCTCGATGGTACGGCCGTGGTCGATAATGGCGATATGCCGGCACAGGCTCTCCGCCTCTTCGAGATAGTGCGTGGTGAGGATGATGGTCGTGCCCTGGCCATTGATCTCGCGCAGGTAGTCCCACATGAAACGCCGCACCTCGATGTCCACGCCGGCGGTGGGTTCGTCGAGGATGAGCAGGCGCGGGCGGTGCACCAGGGCGCGGGCAATCATGAGGCGGCGCTTCTGGCCGCCGGACAGCTCGCGCGCCATTTCACGGCGCTTGTCCCACAGGCCGAGCTGTTCGAGCAACTCCTGGACACGGGCGAGTACCGCGCGGCGTGAAATGCCGTAATAGCCGGCCTGGTTGATGACGATCTCCTCGACCGGCTCGAACTGATTGAAGTTGAACTCCTGGGGCACCAGGCCGATGAAACTCTTGGCCAGTTCACGCTGGCGGTCGATATCATGGCCGAAGATCCGCACCTCGCCCGCCGTCTTGTTGACCAGGCCGCAGACGATACCGATGGTGGTGGACTTGCCGGCGCCATTGGGACCCAGCAGGGCGAAGAAATCGCCCTCGCTCACTTCGAGGTCGACACCCTTGAGCGCCTCGACCCCGCTGGCATAGGTCTTCTTCAGCTCGTGGATGGACAGGGCGGTGGCCATGGGCAGCGAGTATATATCAAACCGGGGGAAGCGGGCCGCTACAACCACTCACGCCGGCAGCGGCATACCTGCCGCGAGTCAGTTGCCCAGAGGCGCGACCGCGGCCGTCGCTAATGCTGTAATCCGTGTTCCGCGCATCCATGTGCTTGAGACACGGTAGACGGCAGCTCCCCTGTTCGCCCGCCATGGGATCGCCGGAGGAGGTATTCAGCCAAGCCAGACCCGCGCATTGCGGAACAGGCGCATCCAGGGGCCGTCTTCGCCCCACTCCTCCGGGTGCCAGGAATTCTGCACCGCGCGGAACACGCGTTCCGGGTGCGGCATCATGATGGTGAAGCGCCCGTCGCGGCTGGTCAGGCCCGTAATGCCTTCCGGCGAGCCATTGGGGTTGAGGGGATAGGTCTCGGTGGGCCGCCCATGGTGATCCACGTAACGCAGGGCCACCAGCGCGGCCTCCCGCTGCGCGGCATCATCGAACTCCACGCGTCCCTCGCCATGGGCCACGGCCACCGGGATGCGTGAACCGGCCATGCCGGCAAACAGGATGGAAGGACTGTCCACCACTTCCGTGAGCACGAAACGCGCCTCGAACTGCTCGGACAGGTTGCGCTCGAAGCGCGGCCAGTGCTCCGCGCCGGGGATGAGATCGCGCAGGTGCGACATCATCTGGCAGCCATTGCAGACCCCCAGGGCGAAGGTATCCTCGCGCGCGAAAAAGGCGCTGAAGGCGTCGCGGGCGCTGTCGTTGTAGAGGATGGAACGCGCCCAGCCACCGCCGGCACCGAGCACGTCGCCGTAGGAGAAGCCGCCGCAGGCGACCAGGCCCTTGAATTCCGCCAGGTCGCGCCGGCCACCGATGATGTCGCTCATGTGCACGTCGATGGCGCGAAAGCCGGCGCGTTCGAAGGCCGCCGCCATTTCCACCTGGCCGTTGACGCCCTGCTCGCGCAGGATGGCCATGGCCGGGCGTGCACCGCGCTGGATGAAGGGCGCGGCGATGTCTTCGTCGATATCGAAGCTGGTGGTGACGCCAAGGCCGGGATCATCCTCGTCGCGCTGGCGCTCGAACTCGCTCTGCGCGCAGGCGGGATTGTCGCGCAGGGCCTGCATCCTCCAGCTCGTCTCCCACCAGGCGGACTGCAAATCGGAACGCGTCTCGTCCAGCAGGGTCTGGTGCTCACGGCGGATCCGGATGCGGTCCACGTCGTTGAGCGTGCCGATGACATGGGTGTAATGGCCAAGCCCCGCGTCGTGGCACCAGGCAAGGACCTCGTCGGTGTCGCAGTGACGCACCTGCAGGACCGCGCCCAGTTCCTCGCTGAACAGCACGGCGAGGGGATCGGCATCGAAGTCGTCCAGTTGCACGTCGATGCCGCAGTGGCCGGCAAAGGCCATCTCGCAGAGGGTGGCGAAGAGGCCGCCGTCGGAACGGTCGTGGTAGGCGAGCAGCAGGCGGCGCTCGTTGAGCGACTGAACGAGATCGAAGAAGGCCACCAGG
>Ga0256830_1002114_pt1 | contig 13381 bp, 11 predicted proteins | sample 128326metaG_FD_190537 | JGI IMG/M metagenome (GOLD analysis project Ga0256830, IMG submission 190537) | Hydrothermal vent microbial communities from Lau Basin, Pacific Ocean - 128-326 | ecosystem: Environmental > Aquatic > Marine > Hydrothermal vents | place: Pacific Ocean: Lau Basin | collected...
GGCCCCCCCCCCCTCCCGTCCGGCCTCGATCTCCCGGCAGGCCTCGAGCGTCTTCTCGAGACCCTCGAGACTGCGGGCGACTCCCAGGATTCGCGCCCCGTCCCGGCAGAGCCGTTCGGCCACGGCCCGGCCGATCCCCCGTGAGGCCCCCGTGACGAGGGCCGTCCTCCCTTCCAAGGGTCGTGCTTCCATCATCCCATCCCTGTTTCCGGCCGCATCGTTTCCGGCGAAGGCCTCACCACCGAAGGAGGAAATGACCCCACGAGAGCCCGGCCCCGAAGGCTACGGAGCAGACGAGCTTGCCCTCCGGGAGTTTCCCCTCCCGGTAGGCCTCGTCGAAGGCCATCGGCACCGAGGCGGCCGAGGTGTTTCCGTACTTGTGGATGTTGGTGAAGGCCGCCTCCTTCGGCAGGTCCAACCTTTCGAGCGCCGATTCGATGATGCGCTGGTTCACCTGGTGAGGGACGATGCGCCCGAGTTCCTCGTATCCATAGGGTTCGAGGGCCTCCCGCACGAGACGGACGAAGGTCGAGACCGCGAAACGGTAGACCTTGTTCCCCCCCATGACCATGTAGTGCTGCCTGTTCCGGACGGTCTCGAGGCTGGCGGGCAGGCTGCTCCCCCCCGCGGGGACCTCGAGGACATCGTCCTTCCCCCCGTCCGCGTGGATCGACCCCCCGAGGTACTCCCCGCGCCCGGCATCCTCGAGTGGTGTGAGGACCATGGCTCCGGCCCCGTCCCCGAAGAGGACGCAGGTGTTCCGGTCCTCGTAGTCGATCAGGCGGCTCAGGGTCTCGGTCCCGATGACGAGGACCCGTTTCTTCAAGCCGGTACGGATGAACTGGGCGGCGGTGTTCAGCGCGAAGATGAAGCCCGAACAGGCCGAGTTCAGGTCGAAGCCCCCGGCCCTCTTCGCACCGATCCGATCCTGGATCCGACAGGCCGTGCTCGGGAAGGGCTTGTCGGGGGTCGTCGTCGCGCAGAGGATCAGGTCCAGGTCTCCGGGCTCGAGCCCGGCGTTCTCGATCGCGCGCAGGGCGGCGAGAGTCCCCATCGCCCCCGAATCCTCCCCCTCCGCGGCCACCCTCCGCTCGCGGATGCCGGTCCGCTGGAAGATCCACTCGTCGGAGGTCTCGACCATCTGTGCGAGTTCGGCATTCGTGAGAACCCGCTGCGGGGCATACGAGCCCAGTCCGGCGATTCCGACGGGAAGGAGTCGGTCCTTCATTCCTGCCTCTCAGTGCGCGCCGGAGCCGGGCGCGGCCTTGGCCGCCGTTCCCGCAGCCCGGATCCTCTGCACGATCTGTTCGTTGATCCCCTTGTCCGAGGCGGTCCAGGCGAGCCGCAGAGCGTTCGAGATGGCCCGCGCCCCCGAGCGTCCATGGCAGATCGTCACGACTCCCTCGACTCCGAGAAGGAGGGCGCCCCCGTATTCCGAATAATCGCAGCGTCTCCAGATCCTCGCGAGGGAGGCCTCGACCTTCTCCCGGGAGACCCCGGCCGAGGAGAGTTCTTCCTTGACGACCTTGAGGAGATGGGTCGCCAGACCCTCGCTCAGCTTCAGGAGGACGTTGCCGACGAAACCCTCGGTCACGATGACGTCGCTCGCGGCGAGGAAGACCTCCTGTCCTTCGACGTTCCCGATGAAGTTGAGACCGGAGGAGCGGAAGAGGTGCTGGACCTCCTTTGCGAGGAGGTTTCCCTTCCCCGCCTCGCCGCCGATGTTCAGGAGGGCGACCCTGGGGTTTGCGAGCCCCAGCGTCTGCTCGGCCAAACAGGCCCCCATGAAGCCGTAGTGGAGCAGGTGTTCGGGTTTGGGGTGGACGTTGGCTCCGACGTCGATGACCGTGAACGGCCCCTCGTCCCCCTCGATTGTGACCGCGATCCCCGGGCGGCGGATGCCGGGAAGCATCCGGAGCTGGGTCGTGGCCAGGGCGACGACCGCGCCGGTGTTTCCTGCCGAGACCAGGGCCCGCGCCTTGCCCTCCTTGACGAGTTTCGTTGCGACCATCAGGCTAGAATCGGGCTTCTGACGGAGGGCCTGGGTCGGTTGCTCCTCCATGCCGACGACCTGGCTGGCGTGGAGGACGGGAAATTCCTCCCCCTCTGGATCGGGCGGCTCCTCGGAATCGATCACGCGGTACGCGGCGCCCGCCTCTTCGAGTTGCCCGGCGATCCGTTCGCGATCCCCGACGAGAAGGACCCGGCCGGGTTTCAGGATCCCCGTCTCGGCGGCCTGCACCGCCCCCCTGACGATTTCGGCGGGGGCGTTGTCGCCGCCCATCGCATCCAAGGCGACCCGCATCGTGGTCCGGAAAGCGACCGGAAGACCTATCGTTCAACGACGAGGACCTGGCGGCCCTTGTAGTAGCCGCAGTTCATGCAGACGGTATGGGACCGGATCGCGGCCCCGCAGTGCCCGCACGACCCCAGTTGGACCGTGGACATCTTCCACTGTGCCCGGCGCTTGCCCTGACGTGCCCTGCTGTGCTTCCTGCGCGGCGCGGCCATTCCTGCCTCCTGCCCTTGAAAAAGAGTGGGGTCCCGAAAAGCAAGCGAAAGATCGTAGGTTCGCTGGCCCCGCCCGTCAATCCTTCGCAGGGCCCAGAAGCCTGCGCGCGGTCTTGAGTCCGTCCTCGAGTCCGTCCTCGGCCTTCGCCCGGCCCCTCGCGAGTTCGGGACGGCCCCCTCCCCCCCCTCCCATGGCCTTCGCGACCTCCCGGAGGAGATTCCCGGCGTGGAACCCGCGGGCAACCCGTTCTTTCGTCCCCGCGGCGACGAGGGCGACCCCCGAGTCCCCGAGGCCGAAGAGGAGCCCCGCGAAGTCGGGAAATTTCTTCCGGAAACGGTCCATCAGGTCCAGGAGTTCGTCGTGATCGGCCCCGGGCACGCAGGCGACGAGGTTGCTTCCGTCCTCGCCCCGCTCGATCTCCGTCTCGAGTTCCGCGGCCTTCTCGCCGACCCCGCCCCGCCGCAGGGCCTCGAGTTCGCGGCGGAGTCTCCGCCCCTCCGCCAGGAGGGCGGAGACCCTCTCGCGGACCCCGGAGGGCGGAGTCTTGAGGTCCCGGGCCAGGTCCTCGAGAGCGGCCAGGGCCTCCCGGTAGACCCGAAGCGCGCCCTCGCCCGAGACGGCCTCGATCCTGCGGATTCCGGCCGCTACGGAAGTCTCGTGTAGGATGCGGAAGGGACCGATGTTCCCCGAGTTCCGGACGTGGGTCCCCCCGCAGAGTTCCCGGCTGTAGTCCCCGACCGAGAGCGTGCGGACGCGCGCGCCGTATTTCTCCCCGAAAAGGGCAACGAAGCCCGCGGCCCGGGCTTCCGCGAGTTCCATCTCGACCGGGCGGACCTCAAGGGCCGCCATGATCTCGGAGTTCACCCGGTCCTCGATCCGGTCGAGGACCTCCCGCGGAATCTTCTCGTTGTGGGTGAAATCGAAGCGGAGCCTGTCGGGGGCGACGAGGGAACCCGCCTGCGACACATGGGGGCCGAGGACCTCCTTCAGGGCCTGGTGGAGCAGATGGGTCGCCGTGTGGTTCCGTTCCGTCGCCCGGCGGGCCTCGGCGTCGATTGTGAGACGGCAGTGCTCGCCGGCCCGGAACCCGCCCTTCAGGACGCGGACCTCATGGAGGTGGAAACCCTCGAGCTTCCGCGTCGTCAGGACCCGGGCCTCCCCCGAAGGGCCCTCGATCCGCCCTCGGTCCCCAACCTGCCCCCCAGATTCCGCGTAGAACGGACTCCGGTCGAACACCAGAACGGCTCCTTCCTCGTGCCCTTCCCGGAGTTCCTCGACCTCGAGGTCTCCGATCGCGATCCCGAGGAGCCGGCCCTCGTCCTCGTCCTTCTCGTATCCGGAGAAATGGGTCTTCGGCGCGTCCCGCTCCTTCAAACGGGTCGCGAAGCTCTCGGTGAAGACCTCGCCCGCGAGTTTGGATCCGGACCTCGCCCGCTCCCTCTGCGCGGCCATCGCCCGGTCGAAGCCCTCGGCGTCCAGGGCGAATCCGAGGTCCAGGAGGAGCTGCTCGGTGATGTCGCGGGGGAATCCATGCGTGTCGTGAAGTTCGAAGGCGAAGCGCCCCGAGTCCGGGGGCACCGGGAGTTCGCCCCGGTCCTCGACCGCGACGCGGGTCCAGTCTCCGGGATCGCCGAGTTCCGAGGCCCATTTGTGGAAGCGACCGATCCCCTGCTCGTATACCTGGTGGAACGAGGCCTCCTCCTGCTCGAGGACCGCGAGGATCTGCCCCCGCCCGTCCCGGAGTTCGGTCCAGTAGTCCCCCATCCCGTCAATCAGGACCTCGGCAACCCGATGCAGGAAGGGGGTCCCGATCCCGAGTTGCCAGCCGTCCCGGCAGGCCCGCCGCAGGATCTTGCGGACGACATACCCCCTGCCCTCGTTGCCGGGGAGGATCCCGTCGGCGATGCAGAACCCGAGCGCGCGGACGTGGTCGGCGATCCGCCGCATCCGGACGTCGTCCTCGTCCCGCTCACGGTATTTCCGGTCCGAGAGCCCGCTCAGGCACTCGATCAGGGGGAGGAAGAGTTCGGTGTCGAAGTTCGTCTCGACCCCCTGGACGACGGCGGCGATCCGCTCGAGCCCCAGGCCGACGTCGATGTTCCGCTGGGGCAGGGGCGGCAGCGATCCGTCCTCCCGGCGGTCGAACTGCGTGAAGACGCAGTTCCCGATCTCGACGAAGCGGTCGGGAAGGGCCTCGAGACCCTCGTTCGGAGGCAGGGGACGCTCGGGTTCGTAGTCGTAGTAGATCTCCGAGCAGGGTCCGCAAGGACCGTTCGGCCCCTTGCTCGGGGCCTCGGCGGGCCAGAAGTTCTCCTTCTCCCCGAAGCGGTAGATCCGCTCGGGCGGGAAACCGCAGACCTCGGTCCAGACCCGGTAGGCCTCGTCGTCCTTGGTGTAGATCGTCGCGACGAGACGATCCCGCGGAAGACCGCAGGCCTCGGTGAAGAAACCGAGGATCCAGCGGAGACAATCCTCCTTGAAATAGTCGCCGAACGAGAAGTTCCCGAGCATCTCGAAGAAGGTGTGGTGGCGCGGGGTCAGGCCGACTTTCTCGAGATCGGGAACGCGTAGGCACTTCTGGACCGTCGTGACCCTCCGGTGCGGGATGTCCCCCTTTCCGAGGAACATGTCCTTGAACTGGTTCATCCCCGCCCCGGTGAAGAGGAGGGTCGGGTCGTGACTCGGCACCAGGGAGTCGGAGGGGAGATGCGCGTGCCCCCTCTCGACGAACCACTGGAGATAACGTCTGCGGATCTCCGCGGCGCTCGGTCTGTTCATCGCCTCTTGTCCGTCCGGCACGTCGCCGGCGTCCTCAGTCAAGCCTTGGCCGTCCCCTTCACGGGCCGGGGGCCGCGGGGCGCGGGAGCCTCCCTCGCCTTCTCCTCGATCTTGGCGAGGACCCGCGAGCGGATCTCCTCGGCCAGCTCGGGATGATCCAGAAGGAGTTCGCAGACCCGTTCGCGACCTTGCCCCAGGCGGGTCTCCCCGAACGAGAACCAGGCCCCGCTCTTCTGGACGATCCCGTGCTCGACCCCCAGGTCGAGGACCTCCCCGGCGCGGTTGATCCCCTTCGCGAAGAGGATGTCGAACTCGGCCTTCCTGAACGGGGGGGCGATCTTGTTCTTGACGACCGTGACCTTCGTCCGGTTGCCGATCATCTGGTCACGATCCTTGATCGCTCCGATCCTGCGGATGTCGAGGCGCACCGAGGAGTAGAACTTGAGCGCCCGGCCGCCGGTCGTCGTCTCCGGACTCCCGAACATCACTCCGATCTTCTCCCGGATCTGGTTGATGAAGATCAGGCAGGTCCGGGACTTGGAAACGATGCCGGTCAGCTTCCGCAGGGCCTGGCTCATCAACCGCGCATGGAGCCCGACGTGGGAGTCGCCCATCTCCCCCTCGAGTTCCGCGCGCGGGACGAGGGCGGCGACCGAGTCGACGACGATGATGTCGAGGGCGTTCGAGCGGACGAGGGTCTCGCAGATGTCGAGGGCCTGTTCGCCGCTATCCGGCTGGGAGACGAGGATGTCGTCGAGGTTCACCCCGAGCTTCCGGGCGTACTGGGGATCGAGCGCGTGCTCGGCGTCGATGAAGGCGGCCATCCCCCCCGCCTTCTGGGCGTTCGCGACGACGTGCAGGGTCAGGGTCGTCTTCCCCGAGGATTCGGGCCCGTAGATCTCGATGATCCTCCCCCGCGGCAGGCCCTTGCCGCCGAGGGCGAGGTCGAGCGAGAGGGATCCGGTCGGGATCCCCTCGACCGCGACGACCGCCCCCTCGCCGAGCCGCATGATCGACCCCTTGCCGTGGGAGCGTTCGATCTGCTGCAAGGCCGCGTCCAGCGCGGGGATCCTGGGATTCTCGATGCCGCGTGAAGGGGTCTTCTTGGTAGCCACCGTTCGGGTTCTCCTCGTTCCTGGCCGCCGGCGTGAAAGGCCCGCGGCGGTTTCGGGCGGATCATAACCAGCCACCCCACGGAAACGAGGAAGGCCTGGAAGCTCACGCGAAAAACGGGAGGAAAGGCTCCGCCCCCGGAATCAGGAGCCTTCCCGGAGAGGAAAGGTCGCGAGAACCCTGTAGCCCCGGTCGGGACCCCGGAGCACGGAGGCGACGAGCCGGACCTCCCCGGCCTCGAAGGGAGGAACGGAGACCTCGAAGCGGGGAAGCGCGATCCGGCCCCTCCGCGTGCGGGCGAGGGTCAGGTGCGGACGGTGTTCTTCGGAGTCTTCGAGGCCGAGGGCCTCACGACAGCGCGACGCGAGGCCGGCGAGGGTCTCGGTCCGGGAAGGACCGACCCAGAGGACCCGGGCGCGGGAGGGCTCGGGGAAGGCCCCTCCGCGGTCCAGTACGATTTCGAAGGAACCTGTTCCGCGCAGCCCTTCCTCGAGCCCTTCCTCGAGAACGGCGATCTCGGCCTCCGGCCGTTCCCCCAGGAAGACGAGGGTCAGATGGCGTCGTCCACGGGGAACCCAGCGGAGGTCCCCGCCCCGGCGGGGCAGGTCCTTTCGCAGCCCCCGTTCGAGCGCATCCAGCGCGTCCAGGACCGTTTCGGGGGGGAAGATGCCGAGGAAGAGGCGCATCGGACCGGGCGGCCGCGGCCGCCCCCGCTCAGAACTGGATGAACTGCAGGAAGTCCTGGTAGCGGCCCTCGAGTTCGGGGAAGGCGACTCCGGCCAGCCGATCGACCCCGAAGGACTCGACCGTCATCGAGGCCGCGACCGTGCCGTAGGCCATCGCCCTCTTCAGGTTCCCGAGGGAGACCCGGTCCCGGCCGGAGAGAAAGCCCATGAAGCCGCCGGCGAAGGAATCCCCGGCCCCGGTCGGATCCCGGACCTCGGTCGTCGGATAGGCCGGCAGGGCGAACTGGAAGAAGGGACTGAAGAGGAAGGATCCGTGCTCCCCCTTCTTGACGATCGCGATCTTCGGGCCGAGATCGAGAAGCCGTTCCCCGGCGCGGATCAGGTTGTGCTCGCCGGTGATCATGCGCACCTCCTCGTCGTTCAGGACGACGCCGTCGATGCGTTTCAGGAGGGCGAGGAGGTCGTCGCGGGCGGTCTCGATCCACAGGTCCATCGTGTCCGCGACGACGAAGCAGGGTTCCTTCTCCATCTGGTCGAGGACCGAGGCCTGGACGGAAGGATGGCCGTTCGCGAGGAAGACGAAGGGAGTCGAGGTCCAGGACGGAGGGACCTTCGGCCGGAACTCGCCGAAGACGTTCAGGGACACCGACAGGGTGTCCCTGTGGTTCATGTCCGCCGCGTATTTCCCGGTCCAGCGGAAGGTCTCCCCTTCGGCGACCTCGAGGCCGTCGGTCCGGATGTCGCGCTCCCGGAGGAGATCGAGATCCGCGTCCCGGAAATCCCGCCCGACGACGCTGACGAGCCGGACTTCCCCGAAGAAGCGGGCGGCCAGCGAGAAATAGGTGGCGGATCCCCCGAGGCATTCCTCGCGGGCGCCTTGCGGCGTGTGGATCGTATCGTAGGCGGTCGAACCGACGACGAGCAGGCTCATGGCTCTATTCCCGAGGGCTTCGGATGAGGACGGACGGCCGAACCTTATCCCCCGCTCCCTCCGCGGGGAAGGATCAGACCCGGTCGCGGAGCTTCTCGCGCCTCGAGAAGCTGGCGAGGACGTCGGGGCGCCCCATGCCCGAGACCGTGCAGTTCGCGCAGACCTTGCGGAGTTCGAGGCGGTGGATCTGCCGGCGGAGTTCCCGGAATGCCTCCCCCGTCCAGATCTCCCGGAAATCCTGGGTGCGGAAGTCCCCGAAGGTCGAGAACTCGAACCAGTGCCCGCAGGGGAAGACCGTGCCGTCGGGATTCACGTGGATGTAATACCAGGGGAAGTAGCACATCCTCCGGTGGTGTTCGCGGGGCGAGACCGCGAGGTTGAACTCGCGGTTCTTGTGTTCGAGGAACTCCCGCACGCTGAAGCCCTCGTGCTCGGGGGCCGCGATCGCGGTCCCTCCCCCCTCCTCGTGGGAGGCGATGTCCCCCCGCGCCCCCCGCTCCTCCATGTCCTCGGGAAAGGGCAGGGGCGCGAGGAGCCGGACGCCGAGGCGCCCCGCCTCCTCCCCGCATCGGGCGAGGACACGGTTCGAGAGGGCCGGATGCTTGGAGAGGGTCTCGTCCTCGAGCCCCATCCCCCCGAGCACCCCCATGTGCACGAAGTTCACGTCCTCGAACCCGCGGTCGGCGAGAAGGCGCAGGAGTTCGGGCATCTCCTCGATGTTCGAGCGCATCAGGACGGCCGTGGCCGCGAGCCGGGGTCGATCCCGGCCCGCCTCGCGCTTCATGCGCGCGATCAGGTCGAGCTTCTTCAGGAAGACCTCCCATTTGGCCGGCCGGCGGATCCTCTCGAAGGTCTCCTTCGTCGCGCCGTCGATCGAGACGCTGAGGACCGGCATCTCGACCTCGAGGATCTTGCGCATCAGGCGCTCGGTCATCGACATCGCGTTCGTCGAGAAGTGGAAGAACGGCACCTCGTGCTCGCGGCAGAGTTCGAGGGCGCGCGGGAGTTCGGGCGCCATCAGGGGTTCGGCCGAACTCGAGAGCACGACGTCGTGGGCCCTGGGGAAGAGGTCCTTTGCGACCTTCTCGAGCAGGGGGCGGTCCATGACGGTCCCGTTCTCGACGAAATCCGGATGCGAGAAGTGACACATCACGCAGCGGAGCTGGCACTTGTTGACCATGTCCAGCTTGACGCGGAGGAAGCGGCGCGTGCGGATTCTCGGCATGAAAGGAGTTCCTTGTCGGCGTGGAGACTGCCCCCGGCATCGAGGACCGGCCCGGGGAGAAGTATAGGACAAGGAGAGGAGGACCCTCCCCCGTTCAGGCCTCCTCGTCCAGGTCCTCCATGAGATGGGACATTTCCTCCTGGCTCGCCCGCCCCTTCTGGAAGAGGAGAAAGACCGCGCCCAGGAGGGACCAGAGCATCAAGTGGATCCGGTAGACGACGGACAGGGCGATGGCCCGCGTCCCCATGATCCTCGCGGCGTCGACCGCTCCTTCGAGGAAGGACGTGCAGTACTTCCCGTAGAGGAAGCTGTACATCGCTTCCCCGACCCCCCAGCCGGAGGGGGCGAGCGGAAGGGCCGAGCCGATGTTGATGACCGGAACCAGGACGAGGTGCTCGCTCCAGGGGACGCCCATGCCCAAAGCGTCCGCGATCAGGCAGACGCCGAGCACCGCCCCCACGTGGTTCAGCATCGAGAGCAGGAGCCAGACGAAGATTCCGGGCAGGTGGTCCCGGTAGAAATGGATCGCCTGGTCGCACTGCTTCAGGACCTCCGAGGCCGGGAGGCGGTTCAGCAGCCGGTCGAGCCGGAAGCGGCGGCGCACCCTTCGCGAGAGGAAGAGCGTGCTGCCGAGCAGGAGGGCGAGGAGCCCCGCCCAGATCAGGAGGCCGATCTCGGCGAAGGCCTCCCAGCGGAAGAGCACGGCGATCGCCGCTACGAGGCCCAGCGCGATCAGCCCGAGCGCGCGGTCGACGAGGACCGCCATGATCGGACGCGCCTTCTTACCCGTGAGGCGCGCGACGTAGAAGGCCTTGACGAGATCGCCCCCCGTGAGGCCGGGGACGAGATTGTTGAAGAAGATCCCGATCCAGGTCAGCCGGTAGGCCTGGAAGATCGAGACCTCGAGGTCGTTGATCCTGAGGAGCCACCACCAGCGCAGGCTCGAGAAGCTCGCGACGACGAAGAAGAACATCGCGCCCGCGAGGAAGAGCCACCAGCGGATCTGCTTCACGTAGGTCGGAAGCCCGGGCCGCACCTCGAGCCTGAGCCCGCCGTCCAGCGGACCGGGCCGGAGTTCCCGGACCTCCCCGCCCTCGCTGGGCCTAAAGCGGATCCGGGGCGCCTGCCAGTCTCCGAGAATCGTCCCCTCGACCTCTTCGACGACCTCGCCGCTCCGGTCCCTCGTGATCGACCGATCGACGAGGTCGACCCGGCTCAGGACGAAGAGGACGAGGGCGGCGGCGAGCGCCAGCTTGAGGACCTGCATCCAGAAGCCGCTCCCTCTCCCCTTGCTCATGTCCGTCCCTCCAGGGCGCCGGTCCCCGTCATGCTCCGCTTCCCTTCCGGCGGCGGATGACCCGCTGCTCCCACCACCCGGGGATCCAATCGCCGTAGGGATCGACCTCCCTCCGGACGAGCCAGGCGAGCACGATCCGGGCGAGCAGGGCGACCGAGCGGTCCGGGTCGCGGACCGCGGCCTCGTGCAGGAAGTCCATCGGACTCGAGCCCTCCCCGCGGGAGACCTCGGCCTCGTCCGGCCTGAGCCTCCAGCAGAGATGGACGAAGCGCCGGCGCACCCCCGGATCGGGGTCGATCGGCGCGCCGTTCCCGGCGATCCGCCGGGAACGGTTCTGGAAGATTCCGAGGAGGTCGGGGAGGACCTCCGCCCCGCCGCGATTCCAGCAGGCCTCGAGGGCCGCCCCGCGGACGAGTCCGCTCCTGAGGTCGGCCAGGGCGATCCGCATTCCGGTGCGGAAGATCCGGCGCATGCAGGTCTTCAGGCCCTCGACCTCCGCCTCGTAGACGCGGGGGTCGTTCTCGGTCCGTACGGCCTCGAGAAAGAGGCGGAGCAGGGCGCGCTCCTGCCCCGGGGAGCCTGGAGGCAGGGAGGCGAGATCCCGGCAGAGGCCGCGGTAGTCCGCCGCCTCGCCCTCGGTCAACCTCTTCTCCCGCAGCGGGGGCCAGAACCTCTCGAGCCTCCGGGAGAAGGTCCGGCCGCGCCGTTCGAAGATGTCGGGAACGGGTTCCCAGTCCGGGAGTTCCCCGGCGCCGAGTCGCGCTCCGGCCTTCTTCATGCAGTCGAGGAGGCCCTCGACCGCGATCCGGCGGGACAGCAGGGACGGGTCGCGCTCGAGCACGAGGACCTGGCGCCAGGCCACGTCGGCCAGGCGGAAGAGGTTCCGCCCGGCCAGGTCCGGGAGTTCGGCGAGCCGCTCCCGCGCGAAACTCTGGGGGTCGTCGACCTCCGTCCAGACCCGCTTCGCGCCGAGGAACCCCGCGAGGAAGCTCCCCCCGGCCAGCCAATCGAGGCTGCGGAGCAGGGCGGGGAAGCGGCGGGTGCGGCCCTGGTACTCGAGCCGCGCGGGCTCGACCATGGCCGCGGGGTCGTAGCCGGCGAGTCCGTCGAATTCCGCGAGGGCGGATTCGTAGCTGACGCAGGAAGCGCCGTTGAGAAGGCCCGCCAGAAGGAGAATCTCGAGTCGAGTTCGCATCGGGTCGTTCCCGCTCCCGGCGGGAAGCGGGTCAGCCTAGGCCGCGGCCCGGCGAAAACAAACCTGGCCCTCCCGGCTCCTCTCCCGAAGCCCCGCCGGCGCCGGGGCTTGCGTTCCGGCCCGCGGGGGTCGATAAAGGACCCGCGCGCTCCGCAATCCCGGGGCGGCGTATAGATCCTTCACAATGGGGGCGCACCGGAATCGACCGGATGTCGACGAGACCGGTTTTGCGTGCCGAGGTTCCAGGAGGCCTCGTTAAACCCCTGGAAACTACCTTTACGTGCCAACGAGCACATGCCTCTGGCTGCCTGAGTCGTAGCCACGGGACCGCCCCTTCGCCCGCGGGGGGCGCTTCCCGACACACAGCGGGCTGGCCCGTCCGGGCTGCTCGGCCCCGGACGGGCGAGAACTCGTTCGAGCTGGCGACCGCCTTCCCCGTCTCCGCGGGCGGCGGCCGCGAGACCCACGCGGAGACTACGCACGTAGACGGATCGGCCCCGGGCATCTCGGGACGGGGGTTCGACTCCCCCCGCCTCCACCATCTACACCAGAGCGAACTCGCTCTGAAGGACACTCATCCGGGAGACCGGGAGGGCCTGCGCCTTTTCCGGCTCGTTCCGCTGCCTTCCGCGGCGATCCCCGTTTCCCGCCCCGCGTCATCTCCGGGACAGACCACGCCGCTATCGGTGGCTATCCGGCCTCTTCTTTCTCTGTATCCTTGGGACAACCGGCATTCCGTTCCGAAGATGAGAGGGGTTGTATCGCAAGGACTTGCGACGACACCATCCACGTAGGTTTGACTCCCGGCGTAAGTTGTGCGCGGACCCTCCTGCAACCCGTCCCAGATTTGAGCGGCCCAACCACCCGAGCAGGAACGTCTTCACCTGCTTGGATTTTCCAGCGACGGCCTCGTTGTAGAACGCGGATCTGGGCTTCTCTGGACCGGGACGAGGGGCGTGCACGCAGAGACGGAGACGAGCGCCACTGCGAGGGCCGCGACCTCAACCCCGCCCTCACCGGCGAGCACGTTCACGCCCACCGATCCCGCCTATGACCGGCCTCGTTACCTGGGTCGAGGACCTCGACGAGGTCAAGCCCTTCCCCGTCACCTTCGTCTCCGAGCGCATGAGGAGAAGCCTTTCCGGCCTAGTAACATCTTGACTGGTACTAGCCCTCCTAGTGTTCGAGTATGGCACGTTCAAGCAAATCTCCGACAACCACGACCGCTTATATATCGATGTCCTTGAGGTCGTCCTAGCCAGGACCCTCGGGCACCTCTATGATCTACCCTACGGCTTCCACGGCATGATCCCGGTTGACGACGGCCCGTGATTGGCGAGTTCCTTACCTTCCCAGGCACCATTAATACCCTTCTTCGTCTAAATCACCTCGAGGGATTCCGCCCCGACGACCCCTGGCACTATGACTGGATTGTCGCCGAGGCCCCACTACTCGACGGGGGCTAGCTGCTTCCCGGGTGGAGATACGTCTACGAGAGCGAAAGGTTCGATTTGATCGCGGGCGGAGATATGGTCGAAAGCTGTGGACGGTGAGCTGACAAACGAAACGCGGCGTATCCTTGGTGCTCGAATGAAACCGACACCCTCAGCCCCCGACGCGGGGGAAGGACACGCCACATGTCAA
>Ga0256830_1002115_pt1 | contig 13379 bp, 13 predicted proteins | sample 128326metaG_FD_190537 | JGI IMG/M metagenome (GOLD analysis project Ga0256830, IMG submission 190537) | Hydrothermal vent microbial communities from Lau Basin, Pacific Ocean - 128-326 | ecosystem: Environmental > Aquatic > Marine > Hydrothermal vents | place: Pacific Ocean: Lau Basin | collected...
CGACAACGAAAAACTGAACTACCGGCATTTCAGTGTCGCGGCACAGAACCGGCTGCGTAACTACAAGTGGCCGGGCAATATCCTGGAGCTGAAAAACCTGGTGCAACGGCTGTTGATCCTGGGTGGGGAGGAGGATATAGGCGTCGACGAGGTCGGCCAGTCAATCGTTTCTTCATCGGTGAATCAGGCTTCTCAAACCCCGTCCGCCGGTGTAGACTCTGGTATCCTGGAGTTGCCTTTGCGTGAGGCACGTGAAAAGTTCGAGCGGGAATACCTGCAGCAGCAATTGCAGGCCTGTAACGGCAGTGTCGGCGAGTTGGCCAAGATAGTAGGCATGGAGCGTACCAACCTTTATCGAAAGCTGCGGACCCTTGGGATCGATGTAAAACAAAAATGAAAATAATTATTCTCGGTGCAGGCCAGGTCGGTGCTTCGGTGGCAAGCAATCTGGCAAGAGAGGACAACGACATTACCCTGGTGGATGCCGATCCGCGGGTGTTGCAGGACATCCAGGACCGCCTGGATCTGCGCACGGTCGTAGGGCGAGCTGCCTCGCCGGAAGTCTTACAGCGTGCCGGCGCCGAGGATGCGGACATGATCATCGCGGTGACCAACAGTGATGAAACCAACATGGTCGCCTGCCAGGTCGCGTATACGCTGTTTCACACCCCGACCAAGATCGCCCGTGTGCGGGCATTGGATTACCTCAAGCACAAGAAACTGTTTTCGCAGGAGGCATTGCCGATCGATGTGATCATCAGCCCTGAACAGCTGGTGACACAATATGTGCAGCGGCTGATCGAGTACCCGGGGGCATTGCAGGTGCTTGATTTTGCCGACGGCAAGGTGCGGCTGGTCGCGGTCAGGGCCTATTACGGTGGTCCGTTGGTCGGTCACGAACTGCGGACGCTGCGCGAGCATATCCCGAAGGCCCAGGCGCGTGTGGCGGCCATATTCCGGCGCGGCAAGCCGATCATCCCGGAAGGGGATACGATCATCGAGGCGGAAGACGAGGTGTTCTTCATTGCGGCAAAGAAGAATATCCGCACCGTGATGAGTGAACTCAGAAAACTCGACAAGCCGATCAGGCGGGTGATGCTGGCAGGGGGCGGTAACATCGGAAAACGCCTGGCGCAGGCGCTCGACAGCCAGTACCAGGTCAAGATCATCGACCGTAATGTCGAACGTACCAGGGAGCTGTCCGAGGAATTGGATCGTTCTATCGTATTGCTGGGTGATGCAGCGGACGAAGAACTGCTGAAAGAGGAAAACATCGACAACACGGATGTGTTCTGTGCGATCACCAATGACGACGAAGCCAACATCGTCTCATCGATGCTGGCCAAGCGGCTGGGTGCACGCAAGGTCATGACACTGATCAATCGCCCTGCGTACGTGGATCTCGTGCAGAGCAGTCCGATCGATATAGCGATTTCTCCGCAGCAGGCTACGATCGGCAGCCTGCTGGCACATGTCTGGCGCGGTGATGTCGTCGTCGTGCATTCCTTGCGCCATGGCAAGGCCGAAGCGATCGAGGCGGTGGCGCATGGTGACGAGTCGTCTTCGAAGGTGGTCGGGCGCGCGATCGACCAGATCAAGCTGCCTAAGGGGACGACCATCGGCGCGATCGTGCGAGGAGAGGATGTGATTATTGCGCATCATGATACGGTGATAGAATCTGACGACCATGTGATCCTGTTCCTGGTCGACAAGAAAAGAGTCAAGGAAGTGGAAAAGCTCTTTCAGGTTGGAATCACTTTTATCTAGATGGCTATCGTTCGCAACAAAGACTCACGTTTTGCGATTATTCTGAAAATCGTCAGTATCTTTCTGATGCTGTTCAGCCTTATCATGTTGCCGCCGGCGGTCATCGCCCTGATCTATCGTGACGGCGGTTTTCGTGCTTTTATGCTGTCATTCGTTGCGGCCTTCGGCAGTGGCTTCGTGATCTGGCTGCTGTTCCGCAAGATCCAGATGAAGCTGCGTACCCGGGATGGATTTATCGTCGTGGTCCTGTTCTGGTCGGTGCTGGGCCTGTATGGCGCATCCCCCTTCATGCTTGCGCCGCAGCTTGAAATCTCTTTTACCAATGCCGTATTCGAGTCGGTCTCGGGTCTGACCACGACCGGGGCGACGATCATCACCGGGATCGACAAGCTGCCGCATTCGATACTGCTCTATCGCCATTTGCTGCAGTGGCTGGGTGGTATGGGTATTATCGTGTTGGCGGTCGCGGTACTGCCGATGCTGGGTGTCGGTGGAATGCAGCTGTACAAGGCAGAAACACCAGGCCCGGTCAAGGACACCAAGCTGACACCACGGATCGCCGAGACCGCTAAAGCACTTTGGTATATCTACCTGGGCTTGACCATTGCCTGCGCGCTGGCCTACAGTTTCGCCGGAATGAACCTGTTCGATGCGATCTGTCACAGTTTTTCAACCATCGCGATCGGTGGTTTCTCCACGCGTGATGCCAGTCTCGGTGCCTACAATGAGATGGTGCATGTGGTCGCGGTGTTTTTTATGTTGCTCGCAGGGATCAATTTCGCGTTGCATTTTTCAGTCTGGCGCCAGAAGTCGGTGCGTGTCTACCTGGTGGACTCGGAGGTCAAGGCCTACTTGTCGGTCTTGTTCGCTGCCGGAGTGATTGCTACGCTGACGCTGTATTTTTCCAAGACCTACCCGACTTTTCTCGACGCATTGCATCACGCGGTGTTTCAGACAGTGTCGATCGGGACCACGACCGGGTTCATTACGGCGGATTATTCGGTGTGGCCTGCGTTTCTGCCAGTGATGCTGCTGTTTATCAGTTTTATCGGTGGCTGTGCCGGTTCGACTGGGGGTGGTATCAAGGTTATTCGTTTTATGATCCTGGTCAAGCAGGGGGTGCGCGAGATCAAGCGCCTGATTCATCCCAATGCCGAGGTGCCGATCAAGGTGGGCAATGTGGCGATGCAGCCGCGGGTGCTGGAGGCGATCTGGGGGTTCTTTGCCGCTTATGTAGCGGCTTTCAGCGTGATTCTACTGTTGTTGATGTTGACCGGCCTGGACCAGGACACGGCCTTCTCTGCGGTGGCAGCCTGTATGAACAACCTGGGACCCGGGCTGGCGAAAGTGCGTGAGCACTATGCTGATATCAATGACACGGCGAAGTGGATTCTTGGTTTTGCGATGTTGCTGGGCCGACTGGAGATTTTTACACTGCTGGTGGTTCTGTCGCCGGTATTCTGGCGGCGGTGAGTGCGGGCAAGGGCACCGGTGATGAATCGGCAGACTGACAGTCAGCGCTGGAATGCCCGCTACCGCACACCGCAGCCGCCGGGGGCCGTGTGTGAGGTTCTTGAACGATACCAGTCCTTGTTGCCTGCCACCGGGACCGCACTGGACCTGGCCTGCGGGCTGGCTGGCAATGCGGTATTGCTGGCACGGCGCGGGCTGACCGCTTATGCCTGGGATGTCTCGGATGTCGTCATCGACAAGGTACAGCGCTACGCACGGCAGCAGGGTCTGCCGCTGATCGCCGAATGCCGTGACCTAGCCCGCATTGCTCACCACCCTTCTACTGCGACGAACGGTGGTGAACAATGCGGGCTGCCACGACCGAGTGTTGCACAGCCGCTGTTCGATGTGATCGTCGTCAGTTACTACCTGGATCGCGGTCTGATGCCGTGGATCGTGCAGTCCTTGAAGCCGGGTGGCTTGTTGTATTACCAGACCTGGCTTCGCGCCGATGCGGCGGCAGAGGGTGAGTTGCCCGGGCCTGCGAACCCGGCCTACCGATTAAGTGAGAATGAACTGATTGCTCTTTGCCATGGGCTGCGTATTCTGGTATACCGGGAATGGTCGGCCCGGCAGGATTCCGGCAGTGCGGCGATGGCGGACGCCACCGCGTTTGTCGTGGCCGAAAAAAGGCACAAAAAAATGGATTGATTCTGCACCCAGTTCTTGTGATTCGACGTTATCAAGGAAACGGTGTGGAACCCAGGAGTGTGTGATGTACAGGATTGTGTTGTTGTCACTTCTTTTGTTTGTTTTTTCCAATGCCAGCAGTGACTATTTTGGCTGCTTCGGCATGACCTATACCAGCGAAGAGCTGGCGGACAGGAGCGATCCCAGGCTTAAAGCAGTGTATTGTGAGGTCGCGAGCCTGCGGGTCAAGACCGCGGTGCGTGGTATCGGGGTGCCTGAGGATTTCCGCCAATGCCGGAGGATGCAGCAGAAGATCCTTGAACTGCTCAATGTAAAACAGGTCAGTTGTTCTGCCAAGGAGCGCTAGCCCGCATTGCTCAGTGTGGTGCGCACGGTGCACCCTTGCCCTGTTTCGCGACGAACGGTGGTGAGCAATGCGGGCTAGAATGCTAATGCGAGTTCGCTTGCGAGAAAACCTACAGCGACGAAAAAACTGAATACCGCACCCGCGGTAAGACGTTGACGATTGATCTTCTTCATAATGGCCCCCTGTGCTCACAAACGATCGATAAACCCTGATCCGGACGATGAAAATCCATCGTCTGATCCTGTTACTTACTCCTGTATAGCGGTCGCATCGCACAAAGTTTGAGGGCCAACCAGCATAGTGTTCTATTTACCTTGCTCCAGGCATGGATATCGAGCACACCGACACAGCGAAACCCCGGCCGGCCGTCGCAACAGGACAGTGATGAGAAATGTTCGGGCAGCGTTTGGGGTGCACGGCGCACCCTTGTGCTGCACAGTCAGCGTGTGCCTGTATTTCCACAGGCGACTGCAGTAGTATAAGCATAGAAACGGCTACCCATATCGGCTAAGTGGAAAAGAACGAAAATATCCGCCATGCGATTCACAGCACGGCGGTCTATCAACCGGTTTTCAACAAACAGCTGCTGGCACCACGCTACTGGCCTGTCTGGGCCGGTCTCCTGTTGTTGTGGCTGCTGCGCTGGGTTCCCTGGCCGGTGCGTTCGGCACTGGCCTGGCCACTGGGTTTGTTGGCGTACTGGACAGACGGCAAACGCCGCAGGATCGCACGTACCAACCTGAAAAGATGTTTTCCCGATATCACACCGCAACGGCTGCGGCGCACGCTCAGGCAGCATTTTTACTATAAAATCAGGATGGCGCTCGATCTTGGTATTCTGTGCTGGGGCAGCGAAAGGCGTTTGCGCAGGCTGGTGTGTATGCGTGGCGAGGCGCATATCCGCCGTCACCTGGAGGCGGGAACGGCGGTGATCTGGCTGACCTGCCATATGCTTGCATTGGAACATGGAGCACTGCGCATCTCGCTGGACTATTCCGGTGTCGGCTTGGTCAAGGCGGCTAAGAATCCATTGGCTGACTGGGTGCTGCAGCGGATGCGCACCCGTTTCAACGCGATTCTGTATACCCGTGAACACGGCCTGCGTCCGGTGATCAAGGCTGTGCGCCAGCGGATCATGTTCTACTACCTGCCGGATGAGGACCTGGGCGGCCCGGACTCGGTTTTCGTTCCGTTCTTCGCGGCAACCGCTTCGACGTTGTCGACCCTGGGCCGGTTGTCACGTCTTTGCAAGGCGCGGGTGACACCTTCGGTTGCCTACTATGAGCCAGGCAGCGGAAAGTATGTGATGCATTTCTTCCCGGCGCTGGAGGATTTTCCGACGGGTGACAGCAGGCGAGATGCACGGCGGATGAACCAGGAACTGGAAAAGCTGATCGCCATGCAGCTGCCACAGTACATGTGGAGTATGAAACTGTTCAAGCATCAGCCCGGCGGCGTTGAGCCGCCTTACTGAGCAACACCGGTGTCTTGCCTGGCATACCAGCGGTCGATGATGGTCGTTACCTGTTCCAGGCCGTCTGTCAGGGCCGCCGGGCCGGGTTGCAGTATTTCAGAAGACTTGATTTCAAACACCTGGCCGTCGGCGACCGCCGGCAGTTCAGACCAGCCCTTTCTTTCAAGCAGTTTCTCAGGCCTGAATTTTCTGCCACACCAGGAACCGATTATGATATCCGGTTGCCGGCGGACCACCTCGGCGGGGTCTGCGACGATGCGGTCCTTTGCCAGGCAGCAGTGTGAAAGTTCGGGAAAACAGTCCTGTCCACCGGCGAGTTCGACGATCTCTGCGACCCATTGGATGCCGGTGATGATCGGATCATACCATTCTTCGAAATAGACCTTCGGTGGACTGTGGCCGGTCTGCTGTATGCGGTGGTGCGCCTGCTGTTTGAGGATGGACGCTTTTTTCTCGAATGCCTGCACCCAGCGCATGGCCTTTTCCTGTGCACCGACCAGGGAACCCAGTGTGATGATCATCTCGAGTATCCCGGTGACCGAACGCTGGTTGAAGATATAGACGTTCAATCCATGCCGTATCAGTTCGGCCGCGATATCGGCTTGTAGATCGGAAAAACCCAGCACCAGGTCGGGCTTGAGCGCCAGTATCTTGTCTGTCTTCGCGCTGGTAAAGGCGGAAACCCTGGGTTTCTCACGGCGTGCCTCGGGCGGGCGCACGGTATAGCCGGAGATGCCGACGATTCGTCGTTGTTCACCAAGCAGGTACAATGTCTCAGTCGTTTCTTCGGTCAGGCAGACGATGCGTTCTGGCAGGTAGTCGGTCATGCGGGTGCGGGTGCTAAGCGGTACTTGTTTGTCAGCGCAACGCTACAACAGCCTGTTCTGGCTGGCGTAGGTATGCAGTGTGTAGATAAAGGCGGTAATCCGTACCCCCCAGTGATGGCGGAATCCGCGGCTCCAGTGATCGATGGCCGACGCCTGTTTTCCTGATTCGTACAGGTCAAGGCCGTCCTTGGTGTATTTGTAGACAAACGCAAAGGTTTCAAACGGGCAATAGCGCTCGAGCCTGTTGTCGTTGGTCAGGGGTTGCGCAACCAGGTAGGATTCGATCGGCAGGTTTTCAAAGCGTTCCCGCATCGCATCGATTTCCCGGTCAGTGGGTTCGGGCAGCACGAAATCCGTGTCTTCATCACCGCTACCGCCAGGCAGATGCAGTGCTTCGTTGTACAGGTTGGACAGCAGGATGATCGCGGTTTTTACGCCGGAATCCGGTTGCATCGGCGGCCCTTCGATCCAGGCACAGAATTTTCTGGCCGGGTCGACATAGATTTCTTTGCCTATCGTCTGTTGCATTCGTGTGTTCGTTCTCCTGGCGCGAACCGCATTTCCCGCCATTGCGGCGGCAGACAATGCGGGCCGATCCGCCACTGTTACCGCGCAGAGTGTATCACAGAAGCAGGATGACAGTCTGTATCCGCCGGGTGCGGCGGGCCCGGTTCGCCAGCCGGATTATTTGCGTTGGGCCAGCGGTATATAGTCACGCTTTTTGGGGCCGACATAGAGTTGGCGGGGACGGCCGATACGCTGTCCCTTGGCGCTGATCATTTCGGTCCAGTGGGCGACCCAGCCCGCGGTTCGCGCTATGGCAAACATGACGGTAAACATATTGGTCGGGATGCCAAGTGCACGGTAGATCAGCCCTGAGTAGAAATCCACGTTCGGGTAGAGCTTGCGTTCAATGAAATAGTCATCTTTCAAAGCGATCTCTTCGAGCTTGAGCGCCAGTTCGAACAGCTGCTCGTTGCCGTGGTTGTTGCCCAGTTTGCCAAGCACTTCGTGGCACATCCGGCGAATGATTTTGGCGCGCGGATCATAGTTCTTGTAGATGCGGTGCCCAAAGCCCATCAGCCGGAACGGGTCTGATTTATCCTTGGCGCGGGCGATGTACTTGGGGATCTGGCTGACATCGCCGATTTCCTCGAGTACGTTGAGTACGGCCTCATTGGCTCCACCGTGTGCCGGTCCCCATAGTGCGGCGATCCCGGAAGCAATACAGGCGAACGGGTTGGCCCGCGAACTGCCGGCCAGGCGTACCGTCGAGGTGCTGGCGTTCTGCTCATGGTCGATGTGCAGAATAAAAATAAGGTCCAGTGCTTTTTCAGCAACCGGGTCGACTTCGTATTCTTCGCAAGGTACGGAGAACATCATGTTCAGCAGGTTTCCGGTATAGCTCAACGCGTTGTTCGGGTAGACCAGCGGCTCGCCGATGGAGTGCTTGTAACAGGCGGCGGCGATGGTCGGCATTTTGGCGATCATCCGGTGGGCGGCGATTTCACGATGACGCGGGTTATCGATATCGGTAGAGTCATGGTAGAAAGCAGACAGTGAGCCGACCACACCGACCATGATGGCCATTGGATGCGCGTCATGGTAAAAGCCTTGAAAAAAATTCCGCAGGCTTTCGTTGAGCATGCTGTGGTGGGTGATGATCGTGCGGAACTGCGCCAGTTCATCCTCGGTCGGCAGTTCGCCATACAGCATTAGGTGCGCGACTTCGAGGAAATTGCTTTGTTCGGCCAGTTGTTCGATCGGGTAGCCGCGGTACTGCAATACACCGTTTTTGCCGTCGATAAAGGTCAATGCGCTCTCGCAGCTGGCGGTGGAAAGAAACCCTGGGTCATAGGTGAAATACCCCGTCTGCCGGTAGAAACTGCCTATGTCGACGACAGCCGGTCCCTGTGTCGAACGGATGACCGGAAGCTCGATTTCCGTGCCGGTATTGTTGTCGCGGAATGTTGCTGTGTCCTTGCTCATAGGTTTGCCCGTATCGATCTGTATCACTACTGAGTGTAGCGCATCAATAAAATTTCCGCCCGTCCGGCTGGTACTTGAATTTTTTATAGCTCCACTGGTATTGCTCAGGGCACTGGCGTATAGCCTGCTCCATGGCCTGGTTGAGGCAGGCCGCGGCGATGACCGGGTCGTCGGCATAGATGTCATCGTCGAGTGACTGCAGATAGATATCGAAGCCTCTGCCTTTTGGCAGCCGGCGTGAATAAATAAGCAGCACCAGCGGTTTAGTCTGGCGTGCCAGGCGCAGCACCAGCGGCATGGTGTTGGCCGGCAGGCCGAAAAACGGCGCAAACACTCCCTGGTCCTTGCCCGGATTCTGGTCCGGCAGTACACCGACCATTTCACCTTGTTTCAAAGCCGAGTAAAGCATCTTGACACCAGAGGTGGTCGTGGGTGCCAGCCGGCTGCCGGTACGTTTACGCGCATTCAGGATCACCGTGTCGAGTCCGGAGAGACGTGGTGGTTTGTACATACAGGTAAAATTGCCGTGTTGGTTGAGGTAGAAATTGAGGATTTCCCAGCAACCCAAGTGGGGGGTCATCAGCAGAATGCCACGTTGCCGGGTCAGCGCGTCCAGCAGCAGGTATTCGTCGTGTACCTTGTGTATCAGGGCCAGCAGGCGGTCACTGTCCCAGTACCAGACCGCACCCATTTCAGTAAAGGTTTTGCCGGTTTCGCGCAGCGTGGTTTTGAGCAGCAGCCGTTGCTGTTTGGCGCTTTTGTCTTGGAAGCATAAGCCTATATTGACCTTGCATACATGCCTGGCCTGGTTGGGAATAAGGTAGAGTAAGTAGCCGATCAGCGCGCCAAGCTGGTGATTCAGTCTCAGGGGCAGGAGTGAGCAGGTTCTAAGCAGAAGTTTAATAAAAAAGGATGCCATTTTTTCCACTTAGGCGCAAATAGACGCAGAAATCTGGCTTTCTAACCCCACTTTGTTGATATTTGTATACAAACTGTTCATTTTTTAAATTTAATAACAACGAAGTGGGAAAATATCAATAATTATTTATCGAAACAAGCCGAAAGTGGAACAAAATCTACTGCCTCTCCGCCGCAGCCATTCGATTATATAGTGTGTTCAGCAACCGATCTACAGCCCGTACAGCAACTGTTCAGTGCTGCGTAAAGTAAAACACCGCCTTGACCGGGTAATGGTCCGAGCCTCCGCCCTTGATTACCTGTGCCTTGGTAAAGGTGACGTTTTTACCCAGGATATGGTCCAGCTCAGCCAGTGCGGGGAAGGGGATGGTCGCTCCGGGGTAGGTAGCGCCGCAATGCCGGTCTGTTGCCTGGTGACAGGCATGACGGTAGCCGTTTTTGCTGAACACGGCCATTGCATCCTGGCCTCTTTCTTCGTTCATGTCACCCATCAGCAGGATCGGGTTCTTCCACGTGCGAAACCGGCTGACCAGGTATTGCGCCTGGTTCTTTCTCAGTCTTTTATTTTTGAGCAGCGTCGTAAACAGCCCATCGGACTTTTTGCGTTTTGCTATTGGTGGAAACAAGTGTACACAGACGGCCTTCAGGGTCCGTTTGCCGATAGTGATGGTTGCTGATGCCCCCGGAATCCGGTGCGGCCGGATCGGGAAGACAGTGGGGTTGCTGAGCGGGTATCTCGACAGCAGGCCTACGCCCCATGTGCCTTTTTTCGGGTACAGCGCCTGGTAGCGATAACGCTTGTGTAAACGCCGGTTGAATTGTCTGGCGAAGTCCGGGGTCAGCTCGGTCAGGCAAAGGATGTCCGGGTCGTGGCGCCTGATCAATTCAATCGACTTTGTGTTTCGACGTGAATCATACAGCAGGTTGAACGTCATGACCGACACGGGTTTTCGGTCTGTCGAGGATTTTTCTGTCGCTGAGGCATAAAGGCCAGCCGGCAAGATAAGAAGCGCTGTTTTTATGATTGCACGCCAAATGGCAAAAGCAGTCCGCCTTGCCGGCCGCCCAGGCCGTGGCATCGGGTCGTCACAGTCGAAGGAAGGTGCCAAGTGTGGGCTGCCAATCTGCATACGATCTCCCAGGTAAGCAGGCGCAGCCGCGCCTGGTGAGCGAAATACATCAAAGTGTGCCATGACGGTCTATCATACACCAAACCCCGGATGGCGACAGGCGTCAGGTTTATTGTACATCAAAACGATTTTGGTACGCATAACCACAGCCGGTATGGTACCAATACAGATAGTGATCCTGCTGAATATTTGTTAGACTGTCTCCAGATAGCAGTTCGTTGATGACCTCGATTCCGGCAGTGCACGCACGGCATGTCACGGTATTCATGAAGCAGTACGATTTCAACAAGTTGCGTAAACGTATCCGCCGCGAGGCGGGGAAGGCGATCGCTGATTTCTCGATGATCGAACACGGTGACAAGGTGATGGCCTGCCTGTCCGGTGGCGCGGACAGCTATACCATGCTCGACACCTTGTTGTACCTGCAGCGGGTCGCGCCGGTTGAATTCGAACTGGTCGCTGTCAACCTGGATCAGAAACAGCCCGGTTTTCCCGCACACGTACTCCCGGAGTATTTACAGGCACGGAACGTTGAATACAGAATCGTCGAGGAAGACACCTACAGTATCGTCAAAGAAAAGATTCCAGCCGGCAAAACCACCTGCTCGCTGTGTTCGCGCCTGCGCCGCGGAATATTGTACCGTACGGCGCAGGAACTTGGTGCTACCAAGATAGCGCTGGGACATCATCGCGAAGATATACTCGAGACCCTGCTGTTGAACATGTTCTTTGGCGGGCGGTTGAAGGCGATGCCGCCCAAACTGATTACCGACGATGGAAAAAATATAGTAATCAGGCCACTGGCTTATTGCGCGGAAAAGGATATCAAGCGTTATGCGGAAGCCATGCGGTTTCCGATCATTCCCTGCAACCTGTGTGGTGCACAGGACAAGCTGCAGCGTCAGGCGATGAAACGCCTGCTGCAGGACTGGGAAGCGCAGTACCCGGGGCGTGTGGAGAATATGTTCAGAGCAGTGGCGAATATCAGTCCTTCACATCTGCTCGATACCAACCTGTATGACTTTGAGAATGTGACAGTCGTAGCGGGTCAAGCCGTGCTTGACTCCGAGGCTGAAATAAATTGATCCACCCTGGGGGGTATGCTAAAACTGGTTTACCGTTTCGTCGTTTGAATAGTAGTGAACTGTTGTCGTTGGAGGATAATTGAATGACCGATTCTTATGGTGCGCCCTTTTCGGGTGTATTTGGCTCGAGTACCATTTTTGCAATCGTGTTGGTGATACTGGCGATCGTGACTGTACTCAAAGCAGTCAGGCTGGTACCGCAAGGAATGCAGTATACTGTTGAGCGGTTCGGCCGTTTTACCCGTTCACTGACACCGGGCCTGCATTTTATCGTGCCGTTTGTCGACAGAATCGGCCGTAAGGTCAACATGATGGAGCAGGTGCTCAACGTACCGTCACAGGAGGTGATCACCAAGGATAACGCGATGGTTACCGTCGATGGCGTGGTTTTCTTCCAGGTACTGGATTCACAGCTGGCATCCTACAAGGTCAATAATCTCGAATATGCGACACTGAATCTGACCATGACCAATATCCGTACGGTCATGGGTTCGATGGACCTGGATGAACTGTTGTCACAGCGGGATGCGATCAATGCCAAGTTGCTGCATGTCGTCGATGAGGCGACCTCCCCATGGGGAACCAAGGTAACCCGGATCGAGATCAAGGACATCACCCCGCCGCGTGACCTGGTCGATGCAATGGCACGGCAGATGAAGGCCGAGCGCGACAAGCGAGCAGCGATCCTGGAAGCGGAAGGTTCGAAGAAGGCAGCGATTCTCGAGGCTGAAGGCAAACGGCAGTCGGAGATTTTGCGCGCCGAAGGCGAGAAGCAGGCGCGTATCCTGGATGCAGAAGGTGAGAAAGAGGCGGCATTTCGGGAAGCGGAGGCGCGTGAGCGCCTGGCTGAAGCCGAGGCCAAGGCAACGGATATGGTATCGGTGGCGATCGCCAAGGGTGATCTCAATGCAATCAATTATTTTGTCGCGACGAAATATGTCGATGCATTGAAAGACATCGCAAGTTCGCCGAATGAAAAGCTGGTCATGCTGCCGCTGGAAGCCTCCAACCTGATGGGTTCGATCGCGGGAATCAGTGAGCTGGCAAAGAACGTGATGAATAAAAACGCCTAGGACTTCGCCATGCATTTGTCTTTGACGTGGAGTTTCTGGTACTGGTTTATCCTTGCAGGGATATTGCTGACTGCAGAGATCCTTGTGCCGGGAGCGTTCTTCCTGTGGATCGGGATCGCAGCGGCACTCACCGGCGCCGCGGCCTGGTTTTTCCCGGCTGCCGGTATCGCCGTACAGCTGGTCCTGTTCGCGGTGTTTTCGTTGCTGAGTGTCCTGGTCTGGCGGAAGTTATATAGAAATCCCGAGGTCTGCAATCAACCCACGGCTGACCATCGTGGTGCGCAGTATATAGGCCAGGTGTTCACCTTGCGGGAGCCGATCGTCGGCGGAGTCGGCAGGCTTGTGATCGACGATACCAGCTGGCGTATACTCGGCGCTGACTGTAAGGCAGGTGGCAGGATAAAGGTCACCGGTGTCTCCGGTGTCGCGTTGACGGTTGAACCTGCCGATTGATCCTTGCATTTGGCAGTGGTGCGTACAATGCACCCTACCTCGTCGTGACGGTGCACGAAGTGCACCAAAGGATTTACCGCAAAGAAGTATCATGCCGCAAAGGGTGCGCCGTGCGCACCAATGTGTGGATAATAACGCGGCATGGAAGAATCGT
>Ga0256830_1002116_pt1 | contig 13376 bp, 11 predicted proteins | sample 128326metaG_FD_190537 | JGI IMG/M metagenome (GOLD analysis project Ga0256830, IMG submission 190537) | Hydrothermal vent microbial communities from Lau Basin, Pacific Ocean - 128-326 | ecosystem: Environmental > Aquatic > Marine > Hydrothermal vents | place: Pacific Ocean: Lau Basin | collected...
GCCAGGGTACCCCCTATTTCTCTATCTCGTGGATATTATCGCACGAAGGATGACTCTGGACGACAAGAGCCTCAACAAGCGCCAAATAGCGCTTGCGAGAACAGGGAATGGGCTATATAATGCGCAGCAATGGCCAAAGCCCTGCCATCTATCCCCCAGCCCGGCACCCGCGAATCGGAGACCTTGGAGATCAAGTCGGCGCAACTGCTCCGGCAAGAGAAGACGACATTCGATCGACTACTGAGGCCCATCGTCGGCATGCTCAACGCGAAAGGCGGTCGGATCTGGGTGGGATGCGAGAGCGAGAAAGCCCAGAAGGACACGGTGGCGGGCTATGCCCCCATGCCGCTCGCCGAACTCGAGCAGCACATCGCAAGACTCCAGGACATGCTGGTCACCCGTATCGAGCCCCCACCCTCGGAAGCCGAAGTCCTGCCGATTCCTGCTCCTTGCGAAGACGGGCACATCCTTTGCATCGAGGTGCATCCAAGAGTCTGGCCATCCCGGCGGCCCTACTGCCTCCGCAAAGGCAAGGAACGCTCTTTCCTCGTCCGCCGCATGTCGCGCCTGGACGTCCTTACGTATGAGGAGATAGCCGCGGGGTTCACGCACGAAGACGAGTGGGCCAGATTCCGAGACCTAGCACGCGCCGAAGAGAAAGGCCTGGGCCCTCTCGACCTCCCCCATCTCACTCTAGCCCTCTCCCTGGTTGCGCTAGACGGCACTCGTTCCTTCCCCTTGTCTCAGGCGGCGTTCGATGATCTCGAACAGGTCCGAACGAACTCCGTCCTTCAGAGGAGTCGGCCGCAATGGCGACAACGGCAAACGCGTATCATGAGCACGGAGAAGAGGCGCAGCATGTCGTTTTCCGTAAGCAACTCTGGAGTGCTGGTCGCTAGGTTTTGCCCTGATCCCGTGTCCGCGACTTCTTGCACAGGCATCACGCTTCCTAGACTGTGGGGCCTGCGGTTGGCAGATGTCGTGGTTGCAGCCCATGCCCTCTGGAGAGGGCACGTTGCTGAGCCATGTCTCGTCCTTGCCGAACTGCGATCACACAGGCTACGGGAACTCATCAACGAGGACGACCTCGCTACGCTGGCCGAGGACGACTTCTGCGTGCATACGGTAGAGCCCATGGAGGGTCCTCGTTTCAAGGAAGATCCTTTGGGTCTGGCAGAGGAACTCCTCGAATACTCTCTAGAACATCTGGGATTCGACCAGGCTGCGCACCTCGCACGATCTGCCATCAGAGCCGCCAAGGCGCGGGAGTTCCTTCCTTTACCGGGATGATTCGTCTTGCTTTCTGGGCTGGACGCAGCAGGGCGCGGCGGTAAGTTCACGCCATGGGACTGTTCCAGAAGCCGCCCAGGACGCCGGAGGAGTTGCTCGCGGCGCAGCCGCTGGACCTGACTCCGGACGAGGTCGCCGAGTTGACCGAAGAGGAGTGGTACGCGCGGGCGTACAAGGGTGAGGGGGTGCCGCAGCTGACGGTGCGGGCGGTGCTGCTCGGAAGCGTGCTCGGCTTCGTCCTGGCGTTCACGAACCTCTACGTCGGCCTCAAGGCGGGCTGGGCGCTCGGCGTCGTCATCACCGCCGCCCTGGTCGCCTTCGCGCTGTGGCGCAGCCTGCTCGCCATCGGGCTGGCCAAGACGCCGATGGGGGTGCTCGAGATGAACGCCATGGCCTCCACCGCCTCCTCGGCGGGGTACGCGACCGGCGGCACGATGGTCTCGGCCATCGCCGCCCTGCTCATGCTGTCGGCGACGCCGGACAATCCGGAGGGGCAGCACATCGGGTTCTGGCTGCTCATCGCCTGGACCGGCAGCCTCGGCTTCCTGGGCACGCTCATGGCCATTCCCATGAAGCGCAACATGATCAACCAGGAACGGCTGCGCTTCCCGACCGGGACGGCCGCTGCGGTCACCCTGTACTCGCTCTACTCGGAGGGGCAGAAGGCCATCAAGAAGGCCAAGGCTCTGTTCGTCGCCGCCGGCATCGCGGCCTTCACCCCGCTCCTGCTCCTGCTGAATGCCCTTCCCGACGGCGCCGGTGGGCGCAAGCCGCTGCTGCCCAGCTCGCTCCCGGTGTTCGACTGGCTGCCCGCCCCCTCCAAGGGGACGAAGCCGTCCGACTGGACCTGGAGCCTCGACCTCGACCCGACCTTCCTCGCCGCCGGAGCCCTGATGGGCCTGCGCGTCACCTTCGCGATGGTCCTCGGCGGGCTGGTGCTCTACTACGGCATCGGCGACCGAGCCTTCCACGAGTGGACCTGGACCAACCCGCAGGGCGAGGTCGTCACGGCCATCACCGCGCCGGGCAAGGCCTGGCGCGAGGCCGGCCTCTGGTTCGGCGTCTCCATCATGGTGGCCTCGGCCCTGATGTCGTTCGCGCTGCAGTGGAAGACCATCGTCCGCGCCTTCCGTGGCATGCGCAGCTCGCACGAGGAAGGCTCCGAGATGGAGGCCCTGGTCCAGCGCACCGAGGTTCCGCAGAGCTGGTTCGTCTGGGGCTCGCTCTTCTTCGGCGCCGTCGTGGTCTGGCTGGCCCACGGCTGGTTCGAGATCCCGTGGTACTACGGCGCCCTGGCCGTGGTCATGACCTTCGTCCTGGCCCTGGTCGCCTGCCGCGCCACCGGCGAAACCGACATCACGCCGACCGGTGCGCTGGGCAAGATCATGCAACTCACCTATGGGGTGCTGATCCCGCAGAACGCGACCGCCAACCTGATGACCGCGAGCATCAGCGCCAACGCCGCCGGCAACTCGGCCGACCTGCTCTCGGACCTGAAGTCGGGCTACCTGCTCGGCGCCAACCCGCGCCGCCAGTTCCTGGCCCAGTTCATGGGGGTGATCGCCGGCACCTTCGCCACCGTCGCCGGCTTCCGCATCCTGGTGCCGAACGCCATCGCCCTCAACGGCCAGACCCTGGCCGACGGGACCTTCGTCCAGCCCCAATACCCGGCGCCGGCGGCCATCTCGTGGCGGGCCATGGCCGAACTGTTCCGCGACGGGCTGCAGAACCTCCACCCGATGTACCAGCAGCTCATCTTCTGGGGGCTCGGCATCGGCGCGGCCCTGGTCCTCATGGAGGTCGTCCTCGGCCACCGCAAGCGCTGGGTGCCCTCCGCCACCGGCCTCGGGATGGGGATGATCATCGGCTTCAACTTCTGCATCTCGATGTTCCTGGGGGCCCTCATCGCCTGGTTCTGGATGCGCCGCAGCCCGCGGACCGCCTCTGACTACCTGGTCCCGGTCTCGGCCGGCGTCATCGCCGGGGTGTCGCTGATCTCCGTGATCATCGCCATCCTGAACAACACGGTCCTTTCCTGACCCCGGCGCAGCGTTAGGATTCGCGGCCGTCATGGCCGCGAGCCCCTCCCCCCGTACCCGGACGACGGTGGCCGCCAAGGCCACGATGGCCGTCACGGGCATCGTCCTCCTCTCGTTCGTGCTCGGCCACATGGCCGGCAACCTGCAGGTCTTCCTCGGCCCCGAGGCGATGAACTCGTATGCCGAGTTCCTGCACGATTTCGGGCACGGTCTGGCGCTGTGGGTGGTCCGGGCCGTGTTACTGGCCTGCCTGGTGCTCCACGTCGCCTCGGCGGCCTACGTGGTCCGCGTCTCGAAGGCGGCGCGCCCCGTCGGCTACGTGATGAAGAAGGACGTCGCCACCGACTTCGCCGCCCGCACCATGTGGATGACCGGCCTCATCGTGCTGGCCTTCCTCGTCTACCACCTGCTGCACTTCACCATCGACCCGCTCGGCGCCTACCACGACTTCGTGGACGCCGAAGGGCGACACGACGTCCACCGCATGGTGGTGACGGCGTTCCAAAGCCTGCCCACGGTCGCGGTCTACGTGGTCGCCCAGGTGCTGCTCGCCATCCACATCAGCCACGGCGGGAGCTCGCTGTTCCAGACCCTGGGCTGGCGCTCCCCCCGCAACGCGAAGTGGGTGGACCGCATCGGCCCCACCCTCGCCGCCGTCATCCTGGTCGGCAACCTGTTCATCCCGCTGGGCGTCTTCGCCGGCCTCGCCTCCTGAACCCCGCGCGCCTCCGAACGTCATGACCCTGAAGCTCGACGCCCGCATCCCGGACGGCCCGCTCCACGAGAAGTGGGACGAGTGCCGTTTCCACGACAAGCTCGTCAATCCCGCCAACAAGCGCAAGTTCAAGATCATCGTGGTCGGCGCCGGGCTCGCCGGAGGCAGCGCCGCCGCCGCGCTCGGCGAACTCGGCTACCAGGTCGAGGTCTTCGTGTTCCACGACACGCCGCGGCGGGCGCACTCGATCGCCGCCCAGGGCGGCATCAACGCGGCCAAGAACTACAAGAACGACGGCGACTCCATCCGCCGCCTGTTCTACGACACCATCAAGGGCGGCGACTACCGGGCGCGCGAGGCCAACGTGTTCCGGTTGGCGCAGATCTCGAACCACATCATCGATCACTGCGTCGCCATCGGAGTGCCGTTCGCGCGCGAGTACGGCGGCCTGCTCGACAACCGCTCCTTCGGCGGCGCCCAGGTCAGCCGCACCTTCTACGCCCGGGGGCAGACCGGCCAGCAGCTCCTGCTCGGGTGCTACCAGTCGCTGCTGCGGCAGGTCCACGCCGGGAAGGTCCGGTTCCACGCCCGCAAGGAGATGCTCGACCTGGTGAAGGTGGACGGGCACGCCCGCGGCATCATCGTTCGGGACCTGGTCACCGGCGAGATCACGCGGCACGCCGCCGACGCCGTGGTGCTCGCGACCGGCGGCTACGGCAACGTGTTCTTCCTGTCCACGAACGCCAAGAACTCGAACGTCACCGCGGCGTTCCGCGCCTACAAGCGGGGGGCCGGGTTCGCCAACCCCTGCTTCACGCAGATCCACCCGACCTGCATCCCGGTCAGCAGCGAGTACCAGTCGAAGCTGACCCTGATGAGCGAGTCGCTGCGCAACGATGGCCGGGTCTGGGTGCCGAAGCAGAAGGGCGACCAGCGGCCGCCGAACGAGATTCCCGAGGACGAGCGCGACTACTTCCTCGAGCGGCGCTACCCGAGCTTCGGCAACCTGGTGCCGCGCGACGTCGCCAGCCGCGCCATCAAGGAGCGCTGCGATGCGGGCTACGGGGTCGGAGCCACCGGCATGGCCGTGTACCTCGACTTCCGCGACGCCATCCAGCGGCTCGGTCGGAAGGTCATCGAGGAACGCTACGGCAACCTCTTCGCCATGTACGAGAAGATCACCGGCGAGGACCCCTACGAGGTGCCGATGAAGATCTATCCCGCCGTCCACTACACCATGGGCGGGCTGTGGGTGGACTACCACCTGATGTCCACCATCCCGGGGATGTTCGTGCTCGGCGAAGCCAACTTCAGCGACCACGGCGCCAACCGACTCGGCGCCTCGGCGCTGATGCAGGGTCTGTCGGACGGCTTCTTCGTCATCCCCTACACCATCGGCGACTACCTGGCGCGTCACGGGACGATGGACCCGAAGCAGAAGGTCCAGCCCGACCACCCGGCCTTCGACGAGGTCGAGAGCGAAGTGCGGGCGCGCATCCAGAAGCTCCTCGACGTCAAGGGAAGCACGCCCGTGGACGTGTTCCACCGCCGCCTCGGCCACCTGATGTGGGACGAATGCGGCATGGCCCGCAGCAAGGAGGGCCTGGAGCGGGCGCTCCAGGAGATCCCGAAGATCCGCGCCGAGTTCTGGAAGGACGTCGCCATCCCCGGCGACCCGAAGGAGTTCAACCAGGAGCTCGAGAAAGCGGGGCGCGTCGCCGACTTCCTCGAGTTCGCCGAGCTGATGTGCATGGACGCGCTGCATCGCAACGAGTCGTGCGGCGGCCACTTCCGCGTCGAATACCAGACGGAGGAAGGCGAGGCCCTGCGCGACGACGAGAACTACGCCTACGTCGCGGTGTGGGAGCACCGCGGCCCCGACCAGCCGCCCGAACTCAACAAGGAGCCGCTGGTCTTCGAGGCCGTCCACCCCTCCACCCGGAGCTACAAGTAGGAGGCATCATGGAACAGAAGAGCATGCGGCTCACCCTGCGCGTCTGGCGGCAGGACGGCCCCAACGACGCGGGTCACGTGGAAACCTTGCAGGTGGACGGCATCCTCGAGGACATGTCGTTCCTCGAGATGCTGGACAAGGTCAACCAGGACCTCATCCGGGCCGGCAAGGAGCCCATCGCGTTCGACCACGACTGCCGCGAGGGCATCTGCGGCACGTGTTCGCTGATGATCGACGGCGTCGCCCACGGCCCCATGAAAGGGACCACGGCCTGCCAGCTCCACATGCGGCACTTCCGTGACGGCGACACCATCACCATCGAGCCGTGGCGGTCGGGGGCCTTCCCCGTGGTCAAGGACCTGGTGGTGGACCGCTCGGCCTTCGATCGCATCCTGCAGGCCGGCGGCTACGTCTCGGTGAACACCGGGGCGGCCCCCGACGCGCACACCCTGCCGGTGCCCAAGCCCGACGCCGACGCGGCCTTCGACGCCGCAGCCTGCATCGGCTGCGGAGCATGCGTCGCCTCGTGCCCCAACGGCTCGGCGATGCTGTTCGTCGCGGCCAAGGTCAGCCATCTCGCCCGACTGCCGCAGGGGCAGCCCGAACGGCGCAAGCGCGTCCTCGACATGGTCGCGCAGATGGACGCCGAGGGCTTCGGCGCCTGCAGCAACCACTACGAGTGCGAGGCGGTGTGCCCCAAGGAGATCTCGGCGCGCGTCATCGCCGAGATGAACCGCGACTACCTCGAGTCGCGGCTCTGCAGCGGGAGCTGACGGCGGTGGAGCTCGAAGTCGAAGCGAAGCTGGTCGCCCCGTCGGCGGCCGCGCTCGCGCGACTTCCCGGAGCGGCGGAATCGCTCGGCTACCACCTCGGCGAGCCCGAGCGGGTGATGGTCGTGGACCACTACCTCGATACCGAGGACCTGAACCTGCACCGCGCCGGCTGGGCCCTGCGTCTGCGCGACCTCGGGACACGGAAGCTCCTCACCCTCAAGGAGCGGGTGCCGCCGCGCGACGGCATCGCCAAACGGCGCGAATACGAGCAGGAGGTCCACTGGGACGAGGACAGCGGATGGGCCATCCCCCAGGACGTGTTGGAAGGACGGCTGCGCGACCTGCTCCACGACAGCTCGCTGGCGCCGCTGTTCCTGGTGCGCCAGGACCGCACGCTCTTCCCGCTGGCGGCCGACACCGGTGAGTGGTGCGAGGTGGCCCTGGACCGGGTGGCCTGGGAGGCCGCCGCCGGAACCGAGACGGCCTTCGAGGCCGAGCTCGAGCTCTACCGCGGCGACGAGACCTGGCTGCGCAAGGTCGCGGAGGAACTGCGGGCCGAGCTCGGCTGGGAACCGGGCGCCGTCAGCAAGTACGAACGCGGCCTCGCCCTCGCCGGGCTGGCTCCCTCGGCCTGAAGACGCGCCGAGGTCAGCGGGTCGGAAGGCCCATCTCCTCGAGCAGGTGCGGAGCGGGCCAGACCTCGCGCATCAGCCACAGCGGGAAACGGACGTCCACCGAGATGTTCCGGCTGCGCTCGGGGTTCCAACCGAAGTCGCCGGCGACGTTCTCGAAGACGCGGTCGAAGTTGAGGCCGACCAGGCGGCCCCGGCCGTCCACCACCGGCGAGCCGGAGTTGCCGCCCGTGGTGTCGGCGTCGGCGAGGAAGCAGACCCGGATGTCCCGGGCTCCGGGGCGGGCTTCGGCGGCGGCGCGGACCTCGTCGGGCACGTCGAACTCGCCCTCGCCGCGGTCCTTCTCGAGCATGCCGGCCACGGTGGTGAACGGCAGGTGCCAGACGCCGTCGCGGGGCTGGTAGCCCTTCACCGTTGCGATGGAGAGGCGCAGGGTGCTGTTGGCGTCGGGGTAGAAGCGCTCGCCGCGCCACTCCTCCTGGAGCGAGATCCACTTGGGGCCGACCTCGAGGCGTAGACCGGCGAGACGGTCGCGGAAGTCCTGAAGCTCGCGGTAGGCCGGCGCCAGGGACCGGGCCAGCTCGGCCCAGGCTTCGGGGCCCCGCTCGCCGTCACCGTGCTCGGCGTCCCAGGCGTCGAAGGCCTCCAGCCGCTGCGTCTCGGGGAGCTCCCGCGCCAGACCGGCGAGCAGCTCGAGGATGCGGTGGTCCACCGCGGACATCGCGACCCGGGCCGCCGACTCGTCGTCCGGCGCCGAGAGCATGCGCCGGAAGGCGCCGCTGCGGTAGCGGAACTGGTCGAGCAGGAAGTCGCGCTCCATCCGGGCCGCCTCCTCGGTGTCCAGGGCGAGGACGCGGTCCAACACCCCGTCGTAGCGCTGCCGCCGACCCGCGTCGGCGGCCACCCACGCGCGGATCTCGGCCTCCTCCCGGAGCTTCCGGTCCACCACGCCGTTGCGCGCCAGCCCCCAGATCATGCCCTCGGCGTTCTTCTGGGCGTTGGCCAGGCCCTTCAGCAGCGATTCGATGCGCAGCCGCCGCTCCGGGTCGTCGGCGGTGTCCTCCTCGAGGAAACGGATCATCGCCGTGAACACCTCGAGCCGCAACGGATAGTAGACCGCCTCGCGCACCGCGACCGCGACCGAGGTCATGTAGCGGTTGGTGCGCCCGGGGTAGCCCATGACCATGACCAGGTCCCCCTCCTCGACACCGTCCTCGGAGACCCGCAGCCAGTGCGCGGGGCGGAACGGCACGTTGTCGGGCGCGTAGTCGGCCGGGCTGCCGTCGGGCGCGACGTAGGCGCGGAAGAAGGTGAAGTCGCCGGTGTGCCGCGGCCACATCCAGTTGTCGGTCTCGCCACCGTACTCGCCCACGTCCCGCGGCGGCGCATACACCAGCCGGACGTCGCGCAGCACCGTGCGCACGATGCGCCGCCACTCACGACCCTCGAAGTAGGGCACGACGATGGCGCTCTCGAACGGCCCCTGCACCTCCTGCTCCAGGCGCCGACGCTCGGCCTGGACCGCCTTCCAGCGCGCGGCGGGGTCGTCGCCGGCAGCCTCCATCGCGGCGTGGACCTCGGCGGTGACGTCGTCGTAGCGGCGCACGAACGAGACCGAGTAACCTTGCGCCGGGATCTCGGCCTCACGGTCCGCCGCAACGAAGCCGTCCTCGAGGTAGTTCCGCTCGAGGGTGCTCGCCGCGTTGATGGCGGCGAAGCCGCAGTGGTGGTTGGTGACGATCAGGCCCTCGGGGCTGACGAAGCTCGCCGAGCAGCCGTTGATCTGGACGGCGGCCGACAGCAGGCCCTCCTCGCCGTTCCACAGGTCGTCGGGCCCGAGCTCCAGCCCGCGGGCCTGCAGCGCCGTGAAGTCGAGCCCGGCGATCTGCTCGGGCAGCCATTCGCCCTCGTCGGCGGCCGCCCGTCGGCCGAGGAACAGGGCCGGCGAGGCGACCGCGAGGAGCAGGAGGAGGATGCGGACGGAGCGGGGGACGGGGAGCGCCATGCCCCCAATCTAGGCCCGTCGTCGCTCAACCGCTGGAGTCGTCCGTCGTCCGGTCCGGCGCCACGGTCCTCCAACGCACCACCCGGCCGTCGGGCAGGCGGACCTCGACCGGAATACCGTCGGCGAGCCGCCGGTCGATCCACGCCTCCTGTTCGGCGATCCCGGCGTCCTGCGTCAGCCTGGCCCGGATCTTCGGCGCCATGGACTCGTAGGTGATGCCGGCTCGGCGCAGCGAATCGTCGTCACCCGCCGCCTTCATCAACTCCTCGTACTTGCGGTAGACCTCGTCGTCGGTGACCGGGGGCGCCTCGGCGGCGAACTGCTCGAACAGCTTGCGCTCCAACAGCTCGCGCTCGGCGTGCTCGAGCACGCCCTCCCGACCGAGCCGCCGCTCCAGCGCGACGTAGATCTCGCCGGTCTGCTCCTCCATCGCGGCCCGGAAGGCCTCGACCTCGGCGGGGTCGGGATCGCCGAAGCGCCGCCGCGCCTCCTGCCCGAGCAACACGCCGCGGACCAGGTCGCCGAACAGATCCTCCGGGTCGGCGAAGAAACGGTGCTCGAGCTCCTCGCGCGGCGCCTTGGGGTCGCTCGACAGGGTGAGCCGGGTCCATCTCGGCAACAGGTAGCTGCGGACGACCTCCCCCGGAACCTCCTCGCCGTCCACGGTCATGGTCACCGGCGCCGGCAACGGCGGGGTCTCCCACAGCGATGCTCCAGGATTGCCGCCGGCTCCCGGCCCCCCGGAATCGCGGGAACAGGCGGCCGCCAGGGCAGCCGCCAACAGGGCCGGAACGAAGAGGGCGGGGAGCCCGTGAGGGCCCCCCGCCTTCCGACGAGAAGATCGCATCAGTAGCGGTTCTTCTGGTTGTTCATCACGTTCCAGTGGTTCTGACCGCTGGTCGACTCGTAGTAGTTGTGGAAGTTGCCGAGGTTCGAGGCGATCAGGTACGGGTACATGATGCAGTTGCCGTCGTTGCAGTGGTAGCAGGTGTACGTGTGCCCGACTTCGTGCTGCAGGATCTCGCCTTCCAGGCCGTTGTACTTCTTGGTCAACAGGCGCGGCAGACCGATGTAGGCGATGCCGATGGCGCCACCGGAGGTGTAGTCGTTGGACCACGCGGTCATCATGTCCTGACCGTTCAGACCGTGCTCGGCGTAGGCCTCGTCGAGCAGCTGGGCGATGTCGGCGCTGTCGTTCGAGTCCCAGGCCTGACCGGTGGTCGGGACCAGGTCGATGCCCCAGTTGGCGATGAGCGCGGCGTCGGCGACGTCCACTTCGCCCATGACGTAGTTCTTCAGACTGGCGATGCTGGAGAACGCAGCCCGGAACTCTTCGTCGACCGGATTGTTGGTCGAGACGCTGGCCGTGGTGTGCAGGCCGGAGTTCATCTGGTTGCGCCAGTTACGGCCGATGAGCTGGTCCTCGAGCGCCTGCGAGAGCTCCTCGGGGGTCAACGCACGGTCGATCTGGAACTGGCGGCCGTCACGAGTGGTGAACACCTCATGACCGAACTTGGCATCGAACTCGGCGACCGTGGCGAAGTCCGAGGGGCTGGGAAGGCGGTCGTAGACGCGGCCCTGGCTGTCGGTGTAGGGGCCACTGGTGTTGGGGTCGACGGCCACGAAGGCGAAGGCCGCGACGGCGAGGACGGGAACGAGGATCTTCATGGGTGGGTGCTCGATGCGGTGGGATTCTGTGTTGGGTCGGATGCGGCCGGCGGCCGCCAACCTGGGGTTGGTGGGATGGGGCGGAAGCCCTCGGGGTTCCCCGATTTCCGCGTTCCGCCCCCCAGGCGGCTCCGACGCCCTCAAGCATACCCCGAGAACGGGCCGTCAGTCGCCTTCCTTGGGCAGCCGGACCACTACCTCTGCGGGGCGGGCCTCGGGATCGAAGGCGATGCGCAGGAAGCTCTCGGCCACGTAGGAAGGCGTATTGAAGTCCCCTTCCTCCTTCAGCCGCTTGAAACGCTCGACCTCGGGGAAGACCGACGGGTCCTGGCTCCGGATCAGCTCCTGCATGGCGGTGTCGACGACCCCCGGGGCCACGGCGTGGGCCCGCAACCCGGATTCGGCCTCCTCCAGCTGCAGGGTCTCGGTCAGGCGGTCCACCCCGGCCTTGGAGGCGCAGTAGGCGGCCCATCCGGCGTAGCCGTGCCAGGCGGCGCCGCTGGAGACGTTGATCAGGACCCCCTCCCCCTGGCGATCCACGAAGGGCAGGAAGGCCCGGCTCCCGTAGAGGACGCCGAACAGGTTCACGTCGAGGTGGCGGCGCAGGTCCTCGGCGCGCAACCGCCGCACCGGGACGATGGGCTCCAGGACCCCGGCGTTGTTGACCCAGAGGTCCACCCGGCCGAAGCGCTCCTCCACGTCGCGGGCGAAGCGCTGCATCGCGGCCTCGTCGGCGACGTCGAAGCTGGCGGCGAAGACCCCGGGGTCGTCGGCCAGCACCGGGCGCCCCCGCGCGGTCAGGGCGAGGCGCATGCCGTGGGCGCGGAAGGTCTCGGCGAGTCCGGCGCCGAGACCGCGGCTGGCGCCCGTGATCACCGCGACGCGGCCGGAGAGGTCGGGCAGAGCCATGGCATACAATAGCCGACGATGCGCCTGGCCCACACCATGATCCGGGTCCGCGACCTCGAGCGGACGCTCGACTTCTACGTCGGCTTCATCGGCTTGCGCGAGGTGCGGCGCCACGAGATCGGCGACGAGGCCACCCTGGTCTTCCTCACCGACGACCTCGGCCACTACCACGTCGAACTGACCTGGAACCACGACGGGCGCGACTACGAACTCGGAAACCAGTTCGGCCACCTGGCCTTCTTCACCGACGACCTGGAGGCCGTCGTCGCCGAGATCGAGCGCCGCGGCTGGGACTACCGCCGCAGCCGCCCCGAGCTGAAGAGCCGATACGTGTTCGTGAAGGACCCCGACGGTTACGACGTCGAGATCCTCGAACGTCGCCCCTCTTGACCTCGATTCCGCCCCGGCTCGCCGTGGGCGGCGGCGCCCTGGTCTGGGAGCCGCCGCTCGTCCTGGCGCCGATGGACGGGGTCACCGACCCCTGCTTCCGCGAACTCGTCGCCGAGGCGAGCGGCCCGGCCCTCGGCGGGGCCTGCACCGAGTTCGTGCGCGTCACCGACCACCCCCTGCCGGTCGAGCGACTGGCGCGCGAGCTCGGGCCGCACCGACTGCCCTGTCCGCTCGGGCTGCAGCTCATGGGCAACCACACCCCGGCCCTGGCCGAGACCGCCGTGCGCGCCGCGGAGGCCGGCGCCGACCACGTGGACCTGAACTTCGGCTGCCCTGCGCCGCGGGTGTTCCGCAGCGGCGCCGGCTCGGCCCTGCTCGACGACCCGCCGCGGCTCGCCGCGCTGGTCGCAGCCGTGGTCGCCGCCGCACCGCTGCCGGTCACGGTCAAGATCCGCGCCGGGGTCGCCGACGACCGCCGGCTGGAGGAGCTGGTCCGTCGCATCGCCGACGCCGGCGCCGCGGCGATCACCGTGCACGCGCGCCTCAAGGTCGAACCCTACTCCGCTCCGGCAGACTGGAACCGGCTGCGGCGCGCCGTCGCCGCCTCTCCCGCGCCGGTCGTCGGCAACGGCAGCGCCGACTCGGCCGCGGGCGTCCTCGCGATGTTCGCCGACACCGGTTGCGCGGCGGTGATGGTCGGGCGCGGCGCCCTCGCCGACCCCTGGGTCTTCCGCGCAGCGGTCGAGCGCGCCGCCGGCCGCTCCCCGGAGCCGGTCGCCCCCGCGGAGCGCGTGGCCTGGCTGCGCCGCTATGCGGCGCGGATGCTCGAGCGCGGCGCCTCGCCGGCCCAGGCCCTCGGCCGGACCAAGCAGGCCCTCCGCGCCGCCGCGCAGGCCGGGCGGCTGCCCCACCCCGAAGGGGCGCGCGGGCTTCGCGAGGCGCTCCGCGCCGACTCCCTCGACGGCTTGCTCGACCCCTTCCTTGCCGGCACGAGGACAAGC
>Ga0256830_1002117_pt1 | contig 13374 bp, 8 predicted proteins | sample 128326metaG_FD_190537 | JGI IMG/M metagenome (GOLD analysis project Ga0256830, IMG submission 190537) | Hydrothermal vent microbial communities from Lau Basin, Pacific Ocean - 128-326 | ecosystem: Environmental > Aquatic > Marine > Hydrothermal vents | place: Pacific Ocean: Lau Basin | collected...
AGCCAGACGACGGCAATGGCAATGTCAATCGGCCATTCAAGTTCCGCATACTCTTTGCCCTGCGTAATGCCGAGTGGTAAAGTAATTACCGCGCTTACTATAACGAGGTTCCATCCGATAAAAGTAAACCATGCCAGTTTATTGCTCCAGAGCTTGGTGGCGCACGTACGCTGAACTATATAATAGGCCGATGCAAACAAAGTACATCCCCCGAATGCAAAGATAACCGCATTTGTATGAAGCGGCCTCAGGCGCCCGAATGATATGTAGGGAATATCGAGGTTTAGAGACGGCCATGCCAGTTCCGAAGCTATGTAGACACCTACCAGCGCACCCACCACGAGGTAGATTACCGCCGCAACGGAAAACCACTTTACCACATTAAAGTCGTACGTTTCTTTTGTTTGAACATCCTGCATAAAAACCTCCCTCACTTTATTTAATTAAAATGTTGATTAATAATACATAACCAGCCCATGGCTATGGGTCCCGGAAATTTTAAGTATATTCCGAACCGTTATCCGTTTTTTATAGATAGGTAGATGTCGCTTAAAAAGAATCGATTCAAAAAAATAATTTTATAATTTTAATTCAACAGATCCGCACTCTGAGACGGGTGACGGAGAGATGGTTTTATGTGACGGTGAGTGACTGCGTCAGTGGGAAAGCGAAGACCGAAGGGTAACAATACCGCTCGTTCCTGCACTCCACCGTGAGAACGCGTACATTCTGATTTTAAGATGATGATGTAATATAAGGAGGGCATACAAGGCGGCGGGAGGCGCCGCCTTGTATGCTTTGCATGCTACATATTAATCGGGGTCGGTCCGGTTGGTATATAACAAGTTTTTTTGAATTTGCAGCAGTTTAACATTAGATCAATACGATATGGTATTGAGATAGTCTTTTAAAATTTAAGATTCAAAAAAATTATTCTGTTTCAAGATTTAAATAGAATAGCAGTCAATTTAAGTATTAAACCGGCTGACCGCAAGGGGCTGCTAACCATTTGCCGTATTCGAGGTTAGCCTTTTTAACTTTTCCCCCAGCTCCTTTATATCCGCATGGCGAGGCTGGAAGGTTACGGCAGACCTGCTGAATAGTTACGTTTTATTTAAAATATCTGTCAAGCAACCCTTCAAAGGCCTTTCCATGACGTGCTTCATCTTTGCACATTTCGTGAACAGTGTCATGAATTGCGTCGTAATTAAGTTCTTTTGCTTTTGTAGCTAATTTTTTCTTTCCGGCACAGGCCCCGTTTTCAGCGGCCACCCTGGCTTCAAGGTTTGCTTTCGTGTCTCCGACCAGAACCTCGCCGAGCATTTCAGCAAACTTTGCGGCATGTTCAGCTTCTTCCCATGCAATACGTTTATACGCTTCCGCGACCTCAGGATATCCTTCCCTGTCTGCCTGCCTGCTCATGGCAATATACATGCCCACTTCCGTGCATTCACCCGTAAAGTTGGCCCGCAGACCGTCTATAACTTCCATGTCTACACCTTTTGCCACTCCTACCACATGTTCATCCGCCCAGGTGAGGTCTGACTCAGCGCTTGAACCTTGTTCGATAAACTTGTCGGACGATGCTCCGCATTCAGGGCACTTTGCCGGTGGAGCATCTCCTACATGAACGTAACCACAGATAGAACAAACATATTTTTTCATAATTTTCTCCTTTTTTTTATTTATTACTGTAAATCGGTTGATGTTGAATTGTTGATGCAATCTTTACAAGTACCCTTGAAATGTATATTGGTTTCCTCAATCTTATGATCTTCGATCACCTTAAGATATTCATATGGATACTCAATAAATATATCATAAAGTTTGAAACATTTCTTACAATAGAAGTGGCAATGAAAGTCCGTATTGTATTCAAAATATACTTTCGGGTTGCCGGCAATACTTATTTTCAGCACCTTGCCTGCTCTTTCAAGAACATCAAGGGTATTGTATACCGTGGCTAATGACAAAGAAGGAAATCTCGGCTTAATAGCCTGGAATATCATTTCAGCGCTGGGATGAATATGGTTTTCCTCTAAATAATCAACAACCGCCAATCTCTGGGGAGTTACCCTGACATCGTTTTCTTTTAGAATCTCTACTGTTGCCGCATGATTGTTCATTTTTTTATTTTGGAATAATTATAAAGTTAGAAAGAATATAAACATTATGTCCTGTTATGTCAACAATAAAATAAATATTTTTTTTAAAGCTTCGAATCTGCGGTGTGCGGCTCTTCCACGGCCGGGAATGGAAATGCCGGGAGTTCCTGAACAGCTATACTGAAAATCAGTCTCTTTCGTTCCGTTCACTGCATACGCGAACGATGGCCCGGAAAGTATAGATGGACACAAAAGGTTAACAGTGAGAGGATACTGCATACCGGGCCCGATCTGTTTTTCAGCAGGGGAACGTTAAAAAAGGGATGGCATCGGTAATTTTAAAAGGTTCGGAGTATTCTCCAGGTTTTAAAAGCGCCTTATTTTTAATGACCTATTTTTCTGCCGGAGACAAAGGAGGCTTCAAGCGGTCGCCCATACATGACGGCCCATGTCCTGCGGCGCCCTTGATGACACAAGTCATCGTCAAGACGGTTCATACCCGAGGTTCGGCTTGAGCCATTTCTCGACTTCCTTTACGGTTACACCTTTCCGTTTTGCGTAATCATCCACCTGATCACGGTTTATTCTGCCCACTGCAAAGTAAGAGGTTTCGGGGTGTGAAAAATAAAAACCGCTTACCGACGCCGCAGGAATCATGGCAAAATTCTCGGTAAGAGAGATCCCGGTTCTGTTTTCAACGTCAAGAAGTTTCCAAATCAGCCCCTTGACTGTATGATCAGGACAGGCAGGATAACCTGCGGCGGGACGAATGCCCCGGTATTTTTCATTAAGAAGATCTTCCTTTGACAGCTTTTCATCTTTTGCATATCCCCAATATTTTTTTCGGACCATTTCGTGGAGAAGTTCTGCAAAGGCCTCGGCCAGACGATCAGCCAGTGACTTTAACATGATAACGCTGTAGTCATCATCGGCGTCTTCAAATTCCTTTATCTTCGATTCTATTCCGATACCGGCTGTCACGGCAAACAGACCGATATGGTCGGACAGGCCGGATTCTTTAGGGGCGACAAAATCGGCAAGACATCTGCATGATTTAGAACCGGCTTTTTCTTGCTGCTCACGAAGGAAGCGGAAAGTTCCCTGAATATCGGTATCCGGCCCGCCGTTATAAACCTCAACGTCATCTCCCACACTGTTGGCGGGTAATAACCCTATCACAGCGCTCGCCTTTAACCACTTCCCGTCCGCAATGAGTTCCAGGATGGCTTCTGCGTCTCTAAAGAGTTTTTTTGCTTCACTGCCACGATTGATATGGTCAAGAATATTCGGGTATTTTCCTTTAAGACCCCATGTATGAAAGAAGAAAGTCCAATCGATATAGGGAATTATCTTTTCCAGAGCAAAATCATCAAACAGATGAATACCCTCCATCTCCGGCTCGGGCGGCATATACGATTTCCAGTCAATGTAAGGTTTGTTTTTCCGCGCGTCATCAATGGTCAACCATTTTGTGTGGTGATGTTTGTTTTTGTGAGAAGATCGGACATTTTCATGCTCTTTCTCTAAATTTTTAACAAAATCAGCCTTTTGGTCGACACTCAACAGTTTTTGCACTACTCCCACCGCCCTAGACGCGTCTCTTACCCAAACAGTGGGAGCATTCAAATAGTTCGGGGCGATTTTTACGGACGTATGGGTCTTGGAAGTTGTGGCTCCTCCAACAATGAGCGGTATTGTCAAACCCTCACGCTGCATCTCGCTTGCTACATGGGCCATTTCATCTAGAGAAGGGGTTATTAATCCCGACAGGCCGATAATCTCGGCTTTTTCCTTTATTGCAGTCTCTAAAATTGAAGTTGCGGGAATCATTACGCCCATGTCGATCACCTCAAAATTATTGCACTGGAGCACAACGCTCACAATATTTTTACCAATATCGTGAACGTCTCCCTTAACGGTAGCCATTAAGACTCTGCCTTTTTTACCGACATCCCCGGCCTTTTCACTTTCTATAAAGGGGAGCAGATAGGCCACGGCCTTCTTCATCACTCTGGCGCTCTTTACTACCTGAGGCAGAAACATCTTGCCGGCGCCAAACAGGTCGCCGACTGCATTCATGGCGTCCATTAGAGGGCCTTCAATTACCTCAATGGCTCTCTTGTATTGAGTCCTCGCCTCTTCAGTATCGAAGTCTACATACTTATCTATACCTTTGATAAAGGCGTGTTCGATTCGTTTTGATACGGGCTCCTTACGCCATGCGTCATCGACGGACTTTTCCGCAGTTACATCTCCGCGGTACTTCTCCGCTATATCGACCAACTGTTCCGTTGCGTCAGGAGTACGATTCAGAATTACATCTTCCACCTTTTCACGCAGTTCGGTCGGTATCTCATCATAGACGGCAAGCTGACCGGCGTTAACGATGCCCATATCGAGACCGGCCTGAACGGCATGGTACAAAAACACTGCATGGATAGCTTCACGAACAACATTATTTCCCCTGAATGAAAATGAAACGTTGGACACGCCGCCGGAAACGAGAGCGTGAGGCAGAGATTTTTTAATCTCACGAGTGGCGTCAATGAAATCGAGAGCGTAATTGTTGTGCTCCTCAATTCCGGTAGCCACGGCAAATATGTTGGGGTCAAAGATGATGTCTTCCGGAGGAAATCCGGCTTCATCGACAAGAACTCCATACGAATTAGAACATATATCTATCTTTCGTTCTTTAGTGTCTGCCTGCCCCTTTTCGTCAAAGGCCATAACAATTGCGGCAGCTCCATATTTTCTAAGTAGTTTTGCCTTTTCAACAAACGGCCCTTTCCCTTCCTTGAGACTGATGGAATTTACCACCGGTTTGCCCTGCACGCATTTGAGGCCCGCTTCAATAATAGACCATTTGGAGGAATCTATCATAACCGGCACTCGTGCAATATCAGGCTCCGCCGCCATGAGATTGAGGAATGTGACCATAGCCTGTTCGCCGGCCAACATAGCCTCATCCATATTTATATCTATGATCTGCGCGCCGTCTTCCACCTGTTTGCGGGCAATATCGAGCGCAGTTTCATAGTCTCCCTCGATTATAAGGCGCTTGAACCGGGCCGACCCTGTAACATTCGCCCTCTCGCCGACGTTAACAAAGAGTGAATCGTCGCCTATATTCAAAGGCTCAAAACCGCTTAGTCTGCACTTCTTTGCTATTTCAGGTTTTCTTCGCGGAGCAAGGCCTGAGACCGCATCCGCTATTGCCGCTATATGGCCGGGCGATGTGCCGCAGCAGCCGCCTACTATATTCAAAAAGCCGCTCCTTGCCCACTCGCCGATCTCATTTGCCATAGCCTCCGGGGTCTCATCGTAGCCGCCGAACTCATTGGGTAGCCCTGCATTCGGGTGGGTATTGATATATGCGTCGGTAAGACGGGAGAGTTCTTCTATGTGCACTCGAAGCTCTTTCGCGCCGAGGGCACAGTTGAAACCGACACTTATCGGTTCCGCATGGCGGAGCGAATTCCAGAACGCCTCTACAACCTGTCCTGAAAGAGTTCGGCCGCTGACATCGGTGATGGTGCCGGAAATCATAACAGGCAAATCACGGCCGTTCTCTTCAAAAAAACTTTTTATCGCAAATACGGCGGCCTTTGCGTTCAGCGTATCGAATATGGTCTCAATGAGGATAATATCGGCTCCGCCGTCCGCCAGTCCCCTTGTCGCTTCCTTGTAGGATTCAACAAGAGTATCAAAGGTGACGCTGCGAAAACCGGGATTGTTCACATCTGGAGAGATTGAACATGTGCGATTTGTCGGACCAAGCACACCGGCAACCAACCTGGGACGATCAGGTGTTTTTTCCGTTATGCCGTCAGCCGCTTCTCTGGCGAGTTTTGCAGAGGCAACGTTGATTTCATAAACAAGCGGTTCCATGCCGTAATCAGCCATGGAAATGCTGTTGGCATTGAAAGTATTGGTTTCGATAATATCGGTGCCGGCTTCAAGATAATCGAGATGGATTGAAGAGATGATATCCGGCCTGGTCAATGAGAGCAGGTCATTGTTCCCCTTCAGGTCAACAGACATATCCTTGAACCTTTCGCCTTTGAAATCCTCCTCTGTCAGATCATGTCTTTGGATCATTGTGCCCATTCCTCCGTCAAGGAGAAGAATGCGCTCTTTCAATTGTTCCTCAAGGTATTTTATGCGATCAGTTTTCATTAAGAAAGGCCCAGACTCTTAAAAATGGTCGTAGTTGGTTCAGCCTGGTTCAACGTATAAAAGTGAAGCCCCGGCGCGCCTCCATCTATCAGTCTCCGGCAAAGGTTTGCCGTAACATCAAGGCCGAACTCCCGTAGAGACAGGAGATCGTCACCGAAACATTCCAGCCTTTTTCGTATCCAACGCGGTATTTCAGCCCCGCATACGTCACTGAAGCGGGCCAGCTGCTCATAATTGGTGATAGGCATGATACCCGGCACAATAGGAATATCAACTCCAAGCGATTCACAGTCATCGATAAACCTGAAATAAGCGTCGGCATTATAAAAATACTGAGTAATGGCGGAGTCGGCCCCTGCTTCAACTTTTCGCCTGAAATTTTTGAGATCCGCTTCAGTGCTCGGCGCCTGTGGATGAAATTCAGGATAGGCCCCGACCTCTATATGAAACCTGTCTCCCGTCTCCTGTCTGATGAATTCGACGAGTTCGTTGGCATACCTGAATTCTCCCGCTTCTCCCATTCCGGAAGGCAGATCACCTCTCAGTGCGACGATTTTTGTAATCCCCATGTCTAGATATCGGTTTAAAATCTCCCTTATTTTTTCCCTGGTTGAACCTATACAGGAAAGATGAGGCTCCGCGCGAAGGCCTGCCTTCTTGATTTCAAGCACCGTCTCAAGCGTCCCATGCTGAGTGCTTCCACCGGCTCCAAAGGTAACGGAGCAATATTCGGGGTCAAGATTGCCCAAATCATTGATTGTGGCCCTTAATTTTTTTCTTCCTTCATCAGTCTTTGGCGGGAAAAATTCTAGGCTGTAAATTTTTTTATATTTTTTTTGTGATTCCATCTGAACAGTTGCAAGCTCTCTGATGAGCGTTTTTAATGTTTTAAGGTTATCATGTTGATGAATATAGCAAAATTTCGGTAAAAGTGCTTCAGATAATTTTAGCGGGGGTAAATGCTATTTACTGCTTTCACTACTTGTCCATTTTGAAAGGGCTTGGATGATTTTTTCCGCCTGGGCCTTGCTCGAAATATTGAACTTGCTCTGCGGCCTGTATTCACCGTTCATTTTGCGGAAGCGACGAATTGTAAAGCGGTCATCTCCATATTCCTCTTTTCTGCGGTCCCACTCTTTGTACTTGAATATTATTGTCGTCCATGCGCCTTTTGAAAGCACTTCCTTGTCCAGCTGTTTTACAATCTGAATACCGTCTTCCTCGTAATCAATGGATATGTCATTAACGTCTGCAGCCATAAATCAATCCTCATCTGAAAGTGGTTATGTGCCCTTCACGGGAAAGAAGGGTTTTAAATTTACAATATAACTAAATCGACCAGAAAACTTACATGCCATTCCTGCTTATGTCAACGAAAAAGACCGGTTCTGCAGTTTTATATTCGTGACCACCTTTCGGTTGACCAATAAAAACTTCATATGAACGTTGATAGTACTTAACGATCCATATAGCTCAGAGCCGGTTCGCTGGTTGCCGCGCCTTAAAGGTGATTATATTGAAAACGGCCGGCCTATATGCTAAGCTCGCTTTACGGCTTCATTGAGCCCCGTAATTAAACCTGAATAGGCTGTTCCAGGTTAAAGTGGAATAAACAAAGAATCGACGTTGCATGGTATACAAGGTATCTTTTATTACCCAGCCTCCATCTCTTTAACTGTCAGGATGGAATGAACCCAAAACCTGCTGATTTCAGTTGAATTATTCATGACATCACATGATATTTTAATAACCTTTGTGAGCGCCTCCGTGCTTGGCGTGATTCTTATGCTGATTGCCAAGCGGTTGAAGATCTCCGCCATTGTGGCGCTCCTGATAGGCGGGATACTGGCAGGTCCCGAGTTTATGGGCATTGTCCGTCCCGCCGACCTTGGAGACGGCCTGAATACAATAATATCACTTGCCGTAGGCCTGATACTGTTTGAAGGAGGTTTGACGCTTGATATAAAAGGGTACACACAGGTCTCAAGCGAAATATGGGGGGTGCTTACCAGAGGAGTAATTGTAACATGGGGACTCAGCACGATCTCCATAAAGCTCATATTCGGCTTCGACTGGTCATTATGTCTGCTGGCCGGGAGTTTGATAATTGTTACGGGCCCAACAGTTATAGGGCCGATGTTGCAGAGAATAAGAGTCAAAAAACGGCTTCATGACATTCTGTACTGGGAAGCGGTTCTTATCGACCCGATCGGGGTCTTTCTTGCTCTCCTTTGTTACGAGTGGATTATAAGCTCCGGAACTCAGGAAGTTTATATCAACTTTTTTTCACGTTTTCTTGTCGGAGCTATTGTCGGCATGGTTTTTGGTGTTCTTATTTACCAGTTTATAAAGAGAAATTTCATCCCTGAAGAGAAACTCAATATATTTGTGCTTGCCACCGCAATGCTTAATTATGCCATGGCGGACAGTATAATCAGTGAGAGCGGCTTGTTGAGTGTAACGATCACCGGTTTCTGGCTGGGATACAAAAAAACGCCTCTTTTAGATAAAATTATTGCATACAAGGTAGAGCTGAAAGATTTTCTGACGGGCCTGCTGTTTGTTTTGCTCGCCGCGAATCTGGTTCTTTCCAAATTCCTCAATTACGGCATTGCAGTTATAGGCGTTCTTGCAATTGTAATGTTGGTTATCAGGCCGGTAAATATATTTGTTTCCACGTTAAAAAGCTCTATTTCCTTTAAGGAAAAACTTTTTTTAAGCTGGATAGCTCCAAGGGGCATTGTAGCGGCCTCGATGGCGTCTCTCTTCTCTTTCCATCTGGCAGCGGGAGGTTATGAGAATGCCGATTTTCTTGAAACGTTCACATACGGAGTTATTGCGGGAACAGTGATTCTTCAGGGATTCAGCGCGAAATGGGTTGGGAAAATGCTGGGTGTTCTGGAGCCTAAACCGAATGCCTGGCTAATTGTGGGCGCCCATAAACTGGCGCGGGCTGTAGCCAAATTTATTCAGGACAGGGGCAGACAGGTGGTTTTGGTTGATCTGAATCCGAGAGAAATCAAGCTGTCAAGAAAGGATGGTTTTACTGCAATATGTGAAAATGCTATGAGTATTGATCCGGCAAAACAGTTTGAGCTGTATGGGACAGGCAATATCCTGGTCATTACTGAGAACAATGACCTTAACCAGCTTATCTGTCAACGGTGGCAAAAATTATTTAGCGAAGCTCGAATAATGTACTGGGACTCGGATTCAACAGAAAGTGAAGACAAGCAAACCCTTAAAATAACAGGCGAAGCTGTCTGGACAAGGTTGAACATAAGAACTATCCTTGCTCAAAATATTCAGCATGATGAACTTATAACATGCGTTGACAAGGCCCCGCTGAACGTGTTTTTCAAACCTGACGAAACTCTCATGTGTGAATATAATGGTGATTTTTATCCGGATCCGCCATATGAAAAGAAAGGGGAAGCGACATTTCTCACTCTCAGGCCGATAAGCAGCGGTCTGGAAAAATATACGAAAAAAGAGTGGATTTCACTTAGTGAGGATAAAACTTTGGATGTCTTGTATGCAGACATGCTTGAACTTTTAAAACCGGATTTTCCCCGGCTTGATATCAAGTCCCTGCAGGAAGATTTGATCAGAAGAGAGAAAGAATATACCAGTCTGATAGGTCATGGCATATCACTCCCCCACACCTATACATCTGCAATATACAGATCTGTTCTTCTCGTTGCCAAGCTCAATAAACCGATTGTTTTTCAATACAATAATAAGAATAATGCCGGGTTTTCAATTGTGTTCATGGTGCTTAGTCCGGAAGACGGGCCTGAGGCCCATTTAGGATTAATTTCCAAAATTGCCAAACTTGCCATGAAAGAGACAACACGGCGGGCATTGGATGAAGCGACTACTATTGATGAGATCTACGATATCATAGAAAAAGGGTAGTCTGCGGATATTTCTTTTCGCCCCCTGTTGTTGTACAGATATTCATTTCCATATTATCCGGACAAACATGCTTTTTCATAATTATCTATAGCAACCGTATTTCATTAAATATTTAATGAAATAATGATTCGCGCCGATAAAAGCATTATTACCAATATTATATTTCGGGTGCATTTTATGGAAAATGATGATTTTTTTTCAACCGTGACGAGGATGATGACGTTGAAGCTCTTTGCGGGTATTTTGTGCATTACTGTTGTTTTACTTACCGCGCTTCCCGGAATTTCTCTTGCAGGAGACGCCATGTTATCCGTATTCAGGATTGAAATTGATATGACGTCATCCGGTAAAAATAAAAAGTCAGGGCCTATCAGGGATTTTTACATAAACGGCGGTAAAAACCATGGCCTTGTCTCTTCAATGGTTCTGGATATATATAGAAAAAAGATTCTCCGCGATGAAAGTCTGGCTAAAGATTTTGAAGTCACCATCCCTGTAGGACAAATGAAGGTCATCAGAGTGTTCAAGGAAGTAGCCGTTGCCCGTATTATAGCTCTTGCATCTCCTGAAGACTCTCCTGTTCTGGAATACAGGTCGGTAAAAATTGGAGACTATGCGGTGCCGAGAAGGAGCCGTGATACTTCCGGCGCAGGTAAGGTGGCGAAAGGGGTTAAACAGAAGACTGACGCGCAGGGTACAGGCTTGATATTTTCTTCAAAACTTCTTTTCGGATTGGATGAATGGAGGCTGAGGGCGGAAGCAAAGGCGGCCCTTACAGCTGTTCATGATATGTTTAACAGGTTGAAAAACAAGAATATTCTTGTTGTAGGTCATACATGCAGCCTAGGACGGGAAAAGCACAACCTTGAGCTCTCACGGAAAAGGGCGCAGACCGTATCGGATTACCTGGTGAAAACCGGTGGTATACCGAAAAACCGTATCCGTATTGAATATTACGGCTCCAGATTCCCCATAGTTTCAAATGCTACCGAAGAGGGAAGGATGAAGAACAGGCGTGTCGATATCCGATTTCTGTCAGCCACATAAAGCATTTTACACCGCTCGAAGCAAAGTTGTTAATAACAGGGAAGATGTAATAACAGGCCGATTTAACGTAAAAATCGTGTTTGCTTTAACGTCACTCATTATTTCGTCGGATCAAATGCGGGTTTTTATTATTTACCGTCTCGCACTGTCGGGCAACTGCTCAAGCCGCTCCAGCAGTTCCATTGTTACATTTCCCGTTTCAGGAAGGCCGTGGTCTTTTTCAAAGGCCATAACGGCCCTGATGGTACGGGTACCAATATATCCGTCCGCTGCGCCTGCATCATACCCTTTTCTTACTAATTGAAGTTGAACTTCCCGGATAAGATCCTGTTTTGTCACTATATGTTTTGATCTGCACTGAGTGCCTGCAGGAGGTTTATTATAAACAACAAGAGAAAAAGATTTTAGTTGATTATCAATGCGGATCGCTTCTTTGTTATTAACTCTCGTTGTTACGGTGGCATTTTTTGAACCGGAAAGTTTTCTCCATGACGTTGCCAGGTATCCGTCCACACAGAATTTGGTTGCCTCGGTTATATGGAAAATATGTTTCCCCTTTTGGTATTTTAGAATTATGGCATTACCGGTCAGGCTGATTATCTTGCCGGAGTGTTCAATTACCGGGTTCCAGGCAAAAACTGCATGGGACACCGGTATTAGTAGAAGGATGACAAAAAAAACCGCTTTTAGTCTTATTCTCATGATTTGTTTCCTGTTCCAGCTTGAGTAATCTTTACTTGGTTGCATCAGTCAATTCTACGGTGTCCACGGAGCTATCCTTTTTTTTTTCGTCTTTTCTAAACTTTGCTGTATTATTCATGGCTTGATCTTTTTCGTTTTCATTTTTTTCCGGATGATGATTTTCCGTTTCCCCGGTTTCATTGTCCCTGGCAGCGGAATTATTCTTGCCTTTCCCGCCCCTGTAGTTTGGTTTTCTTTTCCTGTGCCTGCGATCAGGGCGAGGACTTTTTTCTTTCACCGTGTCTGCGGCAGCGGAGTCATCACTTTCAGCTTTTATTGATATGACAGGTTCCGCCCTCCTTGTCGTTTCAATTGTATAGCTGTTGACAGGCCGGCCGGGCTGATCTTTGATTGATATTTTTACATTAAACTCTTTTTCAATATTATATATTTCCCCTCTTCTCCTGTTTTGCAAGTCATTTGCTATCTCTTCAGCGACGATAATATCCATTTTTTCGACATTGCCGCCCATAACAGCCTCATGGATTTTTCTGAGCAGAGACGCTTCATGACTTTCGACAGACTTGATCGATCCGCTTCCTCCGCAATGGGAGCAGGGAACAAAGCTTCTTTCGATAATTGAACTCTTGATTCTTTGCCGCGACATTTCCAGGAGTCCGAACTTTGAAATTTTTCCTACCAGTATCCTGGCTTTATCCCTTTTTAAAGCTGTCTTAAGAGTCTTTTCCACCTGTGAAATATTTTTTTTCTGTCTCATGTCAATAAAGTCCAGCACTATCAGCCCGCCAAGATCTCTCAGCCTCAACTGTCTTGCTATTTCCGTCGCAGCTTCAATATTTGTTTTAAATGCGGTCTCCTCAATGTTTTTTTCGCCTTTTGATTTGCCGGAATTTACATCTATGGCGACCAGTGCCTCAGTTGGGTCTATAACTATGCTGCCCCCCGACTTCAAAGATACCTTGCTTAAGTAGATTGATTCTATCTGCTCTTCAAGGTTATAGTTGGAAAAAAGCGGAACTTTGTCATTATGGAGTTTAACTCTCGATCTTGATCTGGGCATAATGATCCGCATAAATTCTTTAACTTTTTTGTATGTTTCGGGACTGTCAACGAGAATCTCAGATATGTCGGGCGAGAAATAATCCCTGATGCTTCTTATAACCAGATCTCTCTCATAGTAAATCAGGGCCGGGGCTTTGTGTGTCCTCTCTTTTCTCTTAATATTTTTCCAGACCCTGACGAGACTGTTAAGGTCTTTTTTTAACTCCGCTTTTGTCCGTCCCATTCCTGCTGTTCTTATGATTATGGCCATGTCATCATGCACGGGTAACTGCGAAAGAATTTCCTTTAATTTGACCCTCTCCGCTTCATCCTCGATTTTTCTCGATACGCCGCCTTTTTTTGATCCGGGCATTAGAACGAGGTA
>Ga0256830_1002118_pt1 | contig 13371 bp, 14 predicted proteins | sample 128326metaG_FD_190537 | JGI IMG/M metagenome (GOLD analysis project Ga0256830, IMG submission 190537) | Hydrothermal vent microbial communities from Lau Basin, Pacific Ocean - 128-326 | ecosystem: Environmental > Aquatic > Marine > Hydrothermal vents | place: Pacific Ocean: Lau Basin | collected...
TCTTCCACAAATTTGGGGTTATTGTAGGCGCGTTCGGTGATGTGTTTTTCATCGACGCGTTTCAGTAAGCCGAACAATTCACAGGAGGCTTGTCGTTCCACCAGTTCGACAATCTCTTCAATCCAGATAAAGTCACACAATCTGGCGGTGACGGTGACATGCGAGCGCTGGTTATGGGCGCCATAATCCGAGATTTTCTTTGAGCAGGGGCACAGGCTGGTGACCGGCACCACCACCTTGATGGTCATTTCATCCTTGCCATTATGTATTTCACCAATAAAGGTCACGCCATAATCCATCAGGCTTTGCACCCCGGAGACGGGTGCTGTCTTGTTGATAAAATAAGGAAAGCTCATTTCAATATGGCCGGATTCGGCTTCCAGGCGTTCCGTCATTTCATGCAGCATTTCCTTGAATGACTGGACGGAAATTTCCCGTTCGTGCTTGTTGAGGATCTCCACGAAACGGGACATGTGCGTGCCCTTGAAGTTATGTGGCAGATTGACATACATATTGAAGTTGGCAATGGTGTGCTGATCCCCGCCGTCGCGATCACGAATGCGTACCGGATGACGGATGTCCTTGATACCCACTTTGTTGATGGGGATCTGGCGGGTATCGGTGCTGCCCTGTACATCTTCAATTGCGGAACTCATTTTCAATCCTCTGTATAGGTAACGCAGGCCCGCTCTGTTTCCCACAGGCTGACTGCGTCTACTTTTACCGTGTCTGTGTTCAATTCTTTCGACAGCTCCGCATAAAGGTAAGCGGCGATGTTTTCGGCTGTCGGATTTATGGTGTCGAATGGCGGCAGCTCGTTGAGGTTGTGGTGGTCCAGTTTGCCTATCAGTTTTTTCGTGGCGTCCTTGATCACCTTGAAATCAAGCCCCATGCCGATGCTGTCCAGCTTGCGGGCAACCACACTGACTTCCACCTTCCAGTTATGGCCGTGCAGCCGGTTGCACACCCCGTCGTACTCACGAAGGTAATGGGCAGCGGCAAAATCCGTGAGGATTTTCATCAAATAACGTGGGGCCATGTTTATTCTTGATTAAATCGGTAGGAATTTAAGCGAGTGTGATGTGTTTGGCAAGCGGTTCCTGGTGCATAAATGTTTCAACAGCGGCGATTATATCACTGCTGTCAAGACCTGCATCACTCAGCAGCTCTTCCCGGCTACCCTGTTGTTGAAAACGGTCGGGCAGGCCAAGATTCAGGACCGGAACCAGACGGCGGTGGTGCAACAGGCATTCGTTGACAGCGCTGCCGGCCCCGCCCTGAACCACGTTGTCTTCCAGCGTTACCAGCAGGTCGTGGCTGTCTGCCAGCTCCAGCAGCAGCGTCTCATCCAGTGGTTTGATGAAGCGCATGTTGGCGACGGTGGCATTGAGGATCTCGGCCGCTTCCAAAGCCCGATCCAGGAGACTGCCGAAGCTGAGCAGGGCGATATGCTGCCCTTGGCGGCGGCGTTCACCCTTGCCAAGGGGGAGGCCGGCCATGCTGGCGTTGACCTTTATCCCCGGGCCGTGACCCCTTGGATAGCGTACCGCAGCAGGGCCGTCGTGCAGGAAGCCGGTAGACAGCATCTGGCGGCATTCGTTTTCATCCGCTGGCGCCATGATCACCATATTGGGTATGGCGCGCAGGAAACTGAGATCAAAGCTGCCGGCATGGGTGGGGCCGTCGGGGCCGACCACGCCGGCGCGGTCGATGGCGAACAGTACCGGCAGGTTTTGCAGCGCCACGTCATGGATCAGCTGATCATAGGCGCGTTGCAGGAAAGTGGAATAAATGGCGACCACCGGTTTGAGGTTGTCACAGGCCATGCCGGCTGCCAGGGTGACCGCGTGCTGTTCGGCGATGCCCACATCGAAATAGCGATCAGGATAGGTTTCGGAGAAACGCACCATTCCCGAGCCTTCGCGCATCGCGGGGGTGATGCCGACCAGACGGGGATCCCTCGCGGCCATGTCGCACAGCCAGTCGCCAAATACGCGGGTGTAGGTGGGGCTGGTAGTGGACTTTTTCTCCAGTTTGCCCGAATCGGGGCAAAAAGGCCCGACGCCATGATAGGTACAAGGGTTTTCCTCTGCCGGGGTGAAGCCTTTGCCCTTTTTGGTGACGATGTGCAGGAATTGCGGGCCCTTCAAGGCTCGCAGGTTACCCAGGGTTTTGATCAGGGTATCCAGATCATGGCCGTCGATCGGGCCGATATAGTTGAATCCCAGTTCCTCGAAGAGGGTGCCGGGGATCACCATCCCTTTCATGTGCTCTTCGGCACGGCGGGCCAGTTCCCATACCGGCGGCATGACGCCGAGCACTTTTTTGCTGCCCTCACGCATGCTGGAATAGAGTTTGCCGGTGAGGATCTTGGCGAAATAGTTGGAGAGGCCGCCGACATTGGGCGAAATGGACATGTCGTTGTCGTTGAGGATGACCAGCAGGTTGGCATCCAGATCCCCGGCATGATTGAGGGCTTCAAACGCCATGCCGGCGGTGAGGGCACCATCACCGATGACAGCGACCACGCGGCGGTCACTGTTTTGCTGCCGGGCAGCGAGCGCCATTCCCAGAGCGGCGCTGATGGAGGTGCTGGAGTGGCCGACACCAAAGGTATCGTAAGGGCTTTCCCGGCGGCTGGGGAAGGCGTTCAGCCCCCCGCGCTGGCGCAGGCTTGGCATGCGATCGCGGCGTCCGGTGAGGATTTTATGGGGATAGCTCTGGTGACCCACATCCCACACCAGCCGATCCTCGGGGGTGTTGAAAACATGGTGCAGGGCGATGGTCAATTCCACGGTGCCCAGACCGGCCGCCAGATGCCCGCCCGTCTGACTGACCGACCGGATCAAAAAACCGCGCAATTCCTCTGCCAGTCGTTCCAGTTCCGCCACGGGCAGTTTGCGCAAATCAGCGGGATCGTCAATCCGGTTCAGAAGCGGGAATTCGGGTGTATGGGACATAACAGGCCATCAAACGCATACAATAACGAGATCATGAGCCGATGTGTGCTGACATGCAAGTGAAATATTCAAGGGAGGGGGTAAATCACCCATATGTTTTCCCGCGATCGGATGGCACACTGAATCTTCAGGATAGGAGCAAAAGGCCGCAAATCGCCGGCTTCAGTGGTTTCTGTTGATGATGTAGTCGGCGATCCAGCGGAGCGGATCGGCAGGTTCACCGAAATTCTCCAGGCTGCTCAGGGCATCTGTGTAAAGCGCCTGCGCCATTTGCCGGGCATTGTCCAGGCCCAGCAGGGCGGGATAGGTGGGTTTGTTGCGTGCCTCGTCCGCGCCGGGGGTTTTTCCGAGGTTTTTCGTATCGCCTTCCACGTCGAGGATATCATCCTGGATCTGGAATGCCAGGCCGATGCATTTGGCGTAATGATCCAGTTTTTTCAGCTGTTCCGGCTTCAGCTCCGGCTGGCACAGGGCCCCCAGCTTGACGCTGGCGCGGATCAGCGCACCGGTTTTGTGGACATGCATGTTTTCCAGTTCTGCGATGTTCAGTTGTTTGCCCACCGCCTCCAGATCGATGGCCTGCCCCCCCGCCATGCCGCGTGAGCCGCTTGCCACGGCAAGGATGTCGAGCATTTCCAGGCGTTGTTCCGCCGGGATGTGTGTGTCCGTTCCCCTGGCCAGCACGTGAAAGGCGAGTGATTGCAATGCGTCACCGGTGAGGATCGCGGTGGCTTCGTCAAAGGCCTTGTGGCAGGTGGGTTTGCCCCGGCGGAGATCGTCATCGTCCATTGCCGGCAGATCGTCGTGGACCAGTGAATAGGCATGGATCAGCTCAACCGCACAGCCTGCGGCATCCAGGCGGGCGTCGCTCACGCCGACGGCGTGACCGGCGGCATAGGTTAAAATCGGCCGGATCCGCTTGCCGCCGTTAAAGACGGAATAACGCATCGCCTGGTGCAGTTTTTCGGGAAGGGTTTTTTCCTCGGGAAGCCAGGAGGCCAGGGTTTCATCCGCCCGTTTGCGCCAGGCCAGGATACGGCTTTCCACGGTTTCAGTCTCATTCATCATCAAACGGGACGAGATCGGCCTCGGCATTTTGTGCAAGCAGTGTCTGGACTTTCTGTTCCGCCTGTTTGAGGGCCTGCTGGCAGGTGCGGGTGAGTTCGACACCACGCTCAAAATCCTTCAGGGACTGCTCCAGGTTTTGATCGCCCTGTTCCATGCGTTCAACCAGGTTTTCCAGTTCCTTGATGGCAGCTTCAAAATCGAGTTCTTTGGTATTTTTTACGGACTTTTTGGCGGTTTTTTTGACCACAGTGAGGTTCTCGTTTGCAGTGGTGGAAATTGCGGTGCCACGTTAGCGCAACGCCGGCGTCAAGGTCAAATCATGCTGTTTTCACACGATTTCACTACTTTATTAGTATTTCCATGGTAGTAAGAATTTGTTGACACTTAACAATAGCTGGACTATTGTTTCTATAGTTTAGAATGATTCTAAATTAATCTCACCCGTTTGTTCCGTATCCATCATAAACCATAATCAATGGGGGTATACCATGTCATTGAAAGGATCCAAGACTGAACAGAACCTGAAGGAAGCATTTGCCGGTGAATCCCAGGCCAATCGCCGCTACCTCTACTTTGCCTCCAAGGCCGATGTGGAAGGATATAACGATGTTGCCACGGTTTTTCGCTCCACTGCCGAAGGTGAAACCGGGCATGCACACGGTCACCTGGAATATCTGGAAGAGAGCGGGGATCCCGCCACCGGTCTGCCAATCGGTTCGACCAGCGACAATTTGAAAGCAGCCATCGCCGGTGAAACCCACGAATACACCGACATGTATCCCGGCATGGCCAAAACAGCGCGGGAAGAGGGTTTCGATGAAATCGCTGACTGGTTTGAAACCCTGGCCAAGGCCGAGCGTTCCCACGCCAATCGTTTTCAGAAAGCGCTGGATACGCTTGACGACTGAGCGCAACACCGTTGATCGGGAACGGCTTTGGGCGCGTTCCCGATCAAGCCGGCTGAACGGGCCATTCCGGGAACGGCACCCCGGCGAAACAGAATCAAGTGCTGTTTTTTCTGTTGCAGATCATTCGAGACAACCCGCAAGGAGATTTGATTATGTCTGCACCCACCGAAGGCAGTCTTGAAGCACCAACCCGGCACCCCCTCGATTGGAAGAATGCGCAGTTCTACGATAAAGACGCGTTGTTTCTGGAACTCGAGCGCATCTTCGATATTTGTCATGGTTGCCGCCGCTGCGTCAGCCTGTGTCATGCTTTTCCAACGCTGTTTGATCTGGTTGATGAATCGGACACCATGGAAGTCGATGGTGTGGCCAAGGATGATTACTGGAAAGTGGTGGAGCATTGCTACCTGTGTGATCTCTGTTACTTGACCAAGTGCCCTTATGTTCCCCCCCATGAATGGAATGTCGACTTCCCGCACCTGATGCTGCGCGCCAAGGCGGTGCAATTCAAACAAAACGGCGCCGGTTTCCGTAACACCTTGCTGGCTTCCACTGACACTGTTGGCAAACTGGCGGGTATCCCGGTTGTTGTACAGGTGGTGAATGCAGCCAACCGCAGCAAACCCCTGCGCAGGTTGCTGGAGAATACGCTGGGTGTCAGTGCAGAGGCAGTGCTCCCCGAATACCATAGCGACACCCTGCGCAAGCGTCTGGCCGATCATGTTTCAACGCAGAAGGCGGAGGCAGGTGAAAAGACCCGGGGCAAGGTCGCCCTGTTCGCGACATGCTATGGCAATTACAACGAACCGCAACTGGGTGAAGATCTCCTCGCGGTGTTTGAACACAACGGTATCCCCGTGACCCTTGCGGAAAAGGAACAATGTTGCGGTATGCCCAGGCTGGAGTTGGGGGATCTCGATGCTGTCGAGATTGCCAAGGAGGCGAATATCCCGCACCTGGCGAAACTGGTGGAGGAAGGTTGGGACCTGGTTGCGCCTGTTCCTTCCTGTGTGTTGATGTTCAAACAGGAATTGCCGCTGATGTTTCCGCATGACGAGCAGGTGCAAAAGGTAAAAGCCGCTGTCTACGATCCTTTCGAATACCTGATGTTACGTCACAAGGAAGGCAAGCTGAAAACCGATTTCCGGCAACCCCTGGGCAAAATTGCCTATCACGTTGCCTGTCATCAGCGGGTGCAGAAAATCGGCATGAAAACCCGTGAGGTATTCAAGCTGGTGCCGGATACCGAGGTGTTGCCCATCGAGCGTTGTTCCGGGCATGATGGTACCTATGCGGTAAAAAAGGAATTTCATGCGATATCGATGAAAATTGCCCGAGCGGTGGTGAACAAGGTTAAACAGGGACAAGTGGATCATTACGCCAGTGATTGTCCGATGGCGGGGCACCAAATCGAAAACGGCCTGGATGATGGCAGCAAGCCGCAACACCCGTTGACGCTGTTGCGCAAGGCTTACGGGATCTGAAAACAGTATTGGACAGGGCTTTACCCTCGCAGACAGCGCGCAGTAACGGTCTGCTTTGTGATGCGAAAGCGGAATGCGGATACAACTGGAAGGGTTTCGATACGCGAAACACGGTCACCAACAAATTGGCGGTTTAGCGAAGATGAAAAAAATTGCGCAGGAAGATTTACTCTCCCTGGAAGAGTATGCCAGACAGCGTGAGGCTTTTCGCCAAAAGGTCATGGCGCACAAAAAGAACCGGCAGGTCCGCCTGGGAGAGCATGCCACGCTCTATTTTGAAGATCGCCTGACCATGCAGTACCAGATCCAGGAGATGTTGCGGGCCGAACGTATTTTTGAGCACCAGGGCATCCAGGAAGAACTGGATACCTATAATCCCCTGATCCCCGATGGCAGCAACCTCAAGGCAACTTTCATGCTCGAATACACCGATGCCGGAGAGCGAAAGGCGGCACTGGGTCAATTAATCGGTATTGAGCAAAAGATCTGGATCCGCATCGGTGATTTTGACAAGGTCTATGCCATTGCCAACGAAGATCTGGAGCGCACCACAGAGGTCAAGACCTCCTCGGTCCATTTTCTGCGGTTTGAATTCACCCCCGACATGATCCGGGCGGCCGCAGAGGGTGCACCCATTGCCATGGGGATTGAGCATGAGCATTATCATGCTGAGGTCAATCCCCTGGCCGAAGAGACACGGAAGGCACTGTTGGCCGATTTTGCCTGATCGCCCGCCATCTGGCTGAATCCTGTTCTGACGGCTTGCCACGATTTTTTGCCGTGATGCCGGGCCTGGTGAAAAACAAACCAGATATCCTATCCACCCCGGCAGAGCCGCATCAACCAGAGTGTGTGTTCGGCGTTGGCGTGGAGAAATGCTATGATAGGGCATTTAACCGACATTGAGTAACGAGCAGGACAGCCCGATTAACGCCATACCCGCCATTATCCCCCGTCCCGAGCACAACATTTCGCGCGGCGACATCAGCGATGCCGCCCTGAAAGTACTTTATCGTCTGCACAAAGCAGGTTATGCGGCTTATCTGGTCGGCGGGGGTGTGCGTGATCTGCTGCTGGGCAGGCATCCGAAGGATTTTGATATTGCCACCGACGCCCATCCCGAGGAAATCAAGAAACTGTTCCGTAATTGCCGCCTGATCGGGCGCCGTTTTCGTCTGGCGCATATTCATTTCGGGCGGGAGATCATCGAGGTGGCCACCTTCCGTGCCCCCCACAACCAGGGCGGAGGGGAAGGCGTGATTTCCAACGGCATGATCCTGCGCGACAACGTTTATGGCACCCTTGAGGATGATGCCTGGCGGCGCGATTTTACCGTCAACGCCCTCTATTACAATATTGATGATTTTTCCATCATTGATTATACCGGCGGCATGGCTGATCTGCAGGCCGGCGTGTTGCGCATGATCGGTGATGCCCATACCCGTTTCCAGGAAGATCCCGTGCGCATGCTGCGTGCCGCCCGCTTTGCGGCGAAACTGAATTTCCGGCTTGAAGCCGGCATGGCAAAACAGATCCATGAACTGGGTGAGAAAATAAGCGGTGTGCCGCCCGCACGTTTGTTTGATGAAGTACTGAAACTGTTCCAGACCGGTCATGCCGTGCAATCCTTCGAGGTATTGAAGGATCTGGAGCTGTTTGGCTATTTGTTTGCGCAGACCGATGCGTTACTCAAACAGGGAGATGCCTATAGTGAGGCCTTTATCCGGCAGGCGCTGAGCAACACCGACGAACGCATTCTCGTGGGCAAGCCGGTGAACCCTGCTTTCCTGTTCGCCGCCCTGTTGTGGGGGCCGGTCCGGCAGGAGGTGATGCTGCTGCAACAGCAGGGCATGACCCAGTTACAGGCATTGCAAGCAGCGGGGAATGAGGTTGTCGCCGAGCAGTTGCGGCAGGTGACCATTCCCAAGCGTTTCAGTTACCCGATGCGGGAGATCTGGGTGGCGCAGGCACGGCTGCCGCGCCGTCAGGGCAAACGCGCCTATCGTTTGCTGGAGCAGCCGCGTTTTCGCGCCGCTTATGATTTTCTTCTGCTGCGTTGTGAAGTGGGTGAGCCGCTGAAAGAATTGTGCACCTGGTGGACACGCTTTCAGGAGGTCGACAGTGAAGAGCGTGCCGCGATGATCAAACGACTGGGCGGTGGCAAAAAACGTCGTCGTCACCGCAAACCGCGATCCGCCGAAGCCTGAGGTTTGCCCGTTTGCGTTCCCTTATCGCCTACATCGGTCTGGGCAGTAATCTTGCCGATCCCCGGCAACAGGTGTGTGATGCCATCACCGCCCTGCAGCACCTGCCTCACTGCCGTCTGATTGCCTCTTCCCGTTTATATCGCAGCAAACCCATGGGACCGGCCGAACAACCCGATTACATCAATGCGGTGGCGGCATTGGAAACCTCGCTTTCTCCCTTTGCCTTGCTGGATGGTTTACAGGCCATCGAACAACAACAGGGCAGGGAGCGAGACGGGCAGCGCTGGGGGCCCCGTACCCTGGATCTCGATCTGTTGCTCTATGGGGAACAACAGATTGATGATGCGCGATTGAAAGTGCCTCATGCGGGGCTCGCTGTGCGCAATTTCGTCCTGTATCCTTTACAGGAGATTGCCGCGGATGATTTGATCGTTCCGGGGCTGGGCAGGCTGAAGACATTGGTACAGAATTGTTCGCAAAACGGACTGGAGTTGTTGCATCGATGCTGAATCGGGGAGAGCCTGAATTTATCGTGGTGGAAGGGCCGATTGGTGTGGGCAAGACCACGCTGGCGCGGCGCCTGGCCGGGAGTTTTGGTTCGGATCTGTTGCTGGAAGGGGTGGAAGAGAATCCCTTTTTACAACGCTTTTATGAAAATCCACGAAGTGTCGCCCTGCAGACCCAGTTGTTCTTTCTCTTCCAGCGCGCGCAGCAGCTGAAGTCGTTGCGTCAGGGGGATATGTTTCAGCCGGTGCGGGTGGCCGATTACATCATGGAAAAGGATCGCCTGTTTGCCGAACTGACGCTGGATGCCGATGAATTCAATCTTTATCTGCAGGTTTATGAACATGTTACCCTGGATGCGCCGCGGCCCGATCTGGTGGTGTATCTGCAAGCCCCGGTGGAGGTGCTGAGAAAACGTATCGCGGAACGCGGCCGTCATTATGAACGCCACCTGGAAGAAAGTTATCTGCGGCGCATCAGTGAGCGCTACATGGAATTTTTCCATCACTACGACGAGGCGCCCTTGCTCATCGTGAATGCCAGCGAGATCGATTTTGCCAATAATGACAGCGATTATGCCCTGTTATTGGAACAGGTTCGCAAACTGCGCAGCGGACGCCACTATTTCAATCCTTCACAATTGACCCTATGAATCCACAAACGACAGGCAAGACGATTCGTCCCGCAGAGATACGCGCAATGAAGCAGCGGGGTGAGAAGATTGTGGTGTTGACCGCCTATGATGCCAGTCTGGCGGCCCAGCTCGAGCAGGCCGGTGTCGAGGTGATTCTGGTTGGTGATTCGCTCGGCATGGTGGTGCAAGGACACGATTCCACCTTGCCGGTGACCATGGAAGACATGATTTACCACACGCGCAATGTCGCCCGCGCCCGGAGGCGTGCCCTGCTGGTAACCGACATGCCGTACCGCTCCTACACTTCGGCGGAACAGACGCTGGAGAACGCACAGCGTTTAATCGAAGCCGGTGCGGATATGGTCAAGCTCGAAGGGGCGGGTCAGGTTGCCAGATTTATCGAGTGGCTGAGCCAGGCCAATATACCGGTATGCGGGCACCTTGGTTTGTTGCCGCAGTCTGTTGAGGAACTCGGCGGTTATAAAGTGCAGGGGCGGGAGCAGGCCGCTGCCGACAAAATGGTAGAGGATGCCAGGGTCCTGCAGGCGGCGGGTGCCGAGATGATTGTCCTCGAGTGCATCCCCATGTCGCTGGCGGGACGCATTACCGAGGCCATTGATATTCCCACCATCGGCATTGGCGCCGGTCCGGGCTGTGACGGTCAGGTGTTGGTGAGCTACGATTTGCTTGGCCTCACCGCAGGCAAACGTCCCCGTTTTTCCAAGGACTTTCTGCGGGAAACCGCTGCCGGCCAAGGTATCCAGGAGGCAATCGCCGCCTTCGTGGAGGCGGTGAAGCAGGGGCGTTTCCCCACGGAAGAACACGCTTTCAAGTAGCCTGAAACGGGATCCGCGACTTTGTCATGTCTGGATCAAGGGTTGTAAAATTTCACTGCGGATTTGAACGAGAGACGGGTTATGAAAAAGATCATATTGTTACTGCTTGCACTGACGCTGTTGGCCTGCACCTGGGTGGAGCTGAGTCCGGAAGGGAAAAAAGTGGTGGTGCTCGATGCGCCTGAAGTAAAAAACTGCGATTTCCTGGGAACCACCACGGTGTCCGTCAAAGCCGATGTCGCCAGAATAAAACGCAACGAAAAAAAAGTGAAACTGGAACTGGAAACCCTCGCCCGCAACGAGGCGGTCAAGCTGCAGGGGGATGCCGTCGTCCCGGCGGGTGACATATTTGGCGGCACACAGGTCTTCAGGATTTACCGTTGCCGCAAATAAGCCTGTTTTCCCCACTTGCCGGTTGTCGCCATGCAGTTCCTGCAGAGCATCAGTGAAATGCAGTCCCTAGCCGCTGGCTGGCGGCAGGAGGGGGTGACCATCGGTTTTGTCCCCACCATGGGGAATTTGCATGCCGGCCATTTGAGTCTGGTGGAAAAGGCCCGGAGTGTTGCGCATCGGGTCGTGGTGAGTGTGTTTGTCAATCCGCTGCAGTTCAACCAGAGCCAGGATTTCGCGGCCTACCCGCGCACCTTGCAGGCGGACCGGGAGAAGTTGGCCGGCTGCCGCGTGGATGCGGTGTTTGCGCCGACAGAAGCGGAGATGTATCCGCGGGGGCGTGAGGCCGTTACCGTGGTCGATGTGCCGCAGCTTTCAGAGGATCTCGAGGGAGCGTGTCGCCCGGGCCACTTCAGGGGCATGGCGACAGTGGTGGCCAAGCTGTTTCATATCGTTCAGCCCGATGTCGCCGTCTTTGGCGAAAAGGATTTCCAGCAGCTTTTGATTGTGCGCCGCATGGTTGCTGATTTGAATATGCCGCTGGAGATTATCGGCATGCCCACCCGGCGCGAGCCTGACGGGCTGGCGATGAGTTCACGCAACAACCATTTAACGGCGGCAGAGCGCAAAATCGCACCCGGGCTGTATCAGGTTTTACAGGATGTAAAGCAGCGGATCCGGGAAGGTGAGCAGGACTATGCCTCCCTCGAAAAGCGGGCGATGGCGGAATTACAGGCAGCAGGATTCGAGCCGGAGTATGTCGCGGTGCGGCGCCCGGAAGATCTTCAACCGCCTGGCGCGGATGACGAGGTGGTATTGCTGGCGGCGGCCCGTCTGGGCAAAACCCGTCTTATCGACAATCTCCGGGTTTAAATTCCTATAAAAAAGAAGAGCTTGGACAGTAGGCTGCCGCAGCGGGAGCATGCTAAAATAGGTGTACCGTTTCTAACAAGGTTGTGGATGAATGTTAACCACCATGCTCAAGGCCAAACTGCACCGTGCCCGGGTCACCCATTCCGAGCTGGAATACGAAGGCTCCTGCGCCATCGATGGCAAACTGCTGGAAATATCCGGTATCCGGGAGTATGAGCAGATCGAGATTTACAATATCACCAACGGTGAACGGTTTACCACGTATGCGATTCGTGCCGAGGACGGTTCCGGGATCATTTCAGTCAATGGTGCCGCCGCCCACAAGGCCAGACCGGATGATATCGTGATCATCTGCGCGTATGTTGGATTGAACCAGCAGGAACTGGCCAGCTTCAAACCCAAACTTGTCTATCTAGACGAGCATAACAATATTACCCATACACGTAATACCATTCCCGTTCAGGCTGCCTGATGGCCACCTTTAACAACATCTGACAAGTCTGCAGGTTTTATTTACTGGCGGAGTGTCCGGGTGTGAGCACCTTGCTGTCTTTGTGTTGTTAATCACACACTTTAGTTATGTGGGGAAATGCCGATAACAGTCCGGGAATGTGGTGTTACACTTACAATTAGATAAATTCCAAATATCCGGCTGCCAAGAGAGCGTAAACGTTAAACACATTCAAACAATCTGTTTTCAAGACAAATACGTTCAAATCAAAACAGGGGCTTGTGGCTTACAAAAACCGGATTGCGAATTTTGGGGCAGGCAAGGGTTCATTTATGGAAAAACAAGGTAACAAGGAAACGATCAGCCGTTGGGGTCGGATTCTTGAAAATTCTTTCGATGAAATCTATGTCTTTGATGCGAAGAGTCTGAAGTTCGTCCAGGTATCCCGCGGGGCTTTGCTGAACCTGGGTTACAGTATGGAGGAAATGCTGCATCTGACTCCCTGGGCAATTAAACCGGATTTGAGTCAGGAGGATTTTGAACAACTGGTCGCCCCCTTGCGTGCGGGTCAGCAGGAGCGGGTGGTGTTTGAAACCCGCCATCAGCGTAACGACGGCAGCTTGTACCCGGTGGAAGTGCGCCTGCAGCTGGCCGAGGAAGAGTCCCCCCCCGTCTTTATCGCCATTATTCACGATATCACCGAGCGAAAACACAATGAAGAGGCATTGGCAACCTCGGAAATGCGTTTCCGTGCCTTGGTGGAACAGTCCCCCTTCAGTATCCAGGTGTTTTCCCCGGATGGACATACCATTGTGGTGAACCGCGCCTGGGAAAAGCTCTGGGGCGTGACGGCGGACGCGCTGGAGGGGTATACGATTTTTGAGGATCAACAGCTGATCGAAAAAGGCATCATGCCCTATATCAAAAAGGGTTTTGCCGGTGAGGCAGTGGAGATCCCTCCGGTTTATTACGAAACCGGAAAATCCCAACAAATCCCGGGCCCCGGTCTGACACGCTGCGTGCGCGCATTTATTTATCCGATCAAAGACAGGCAGG
>Ga0256830_1002119_pt1 | contig 13370 bp, 10 predicted proteins | sample 128326metaG_FD_190537 | JGI IMG/M metagenome (GOLD analysis project Ga0256830, IMG submission 190537) | Hydrothermal vent microbial communities from Lau Basin, Pacific Ocean - 128-326 | ecosystem: Environmental > Aquatic > Marine > Hydrothermal vents | place: Pacific Ocean: Lau Basin | collected...
TGCTGCCCTCATGGCCTCCTCTTTTGCCTTCTGCAGTGCCGGGGAGCAGCCGATGATATCATCCAGTGTGTATCTGGCCTGAAGGTGTCTTATAAGTTTTCTGGCCCTGGTAAGCTCCTCTGTAAGGGAGATTATCTCCGAGATATCATGGATCACCCCCACACTTCCCCTGATGTGGCCATCTATAAATATGGGCGCCACATTTACCACTACCTCTCTTTTGAGCGGCCCTACCTTCATCCTTACATTATGTACCGCTCTGCCGGTCTGAAGGACCTTTATATGCATACTCTCACCTTCGGCAATATCCACGGTAACAGGTTTTCCAATCACCGCCTCTCTTGGCAGGCCTGTTATTCTTGTGTATGCAGGGTTTACTATGATGTTTATCCCCCGCTCATCTGCCACAGAGATGGCATCTTCAGAGGACTCTATGACCGCCTCAAGGAGCTCTCGTGCCCTCCAGAGGTCGGATATCCTGTCTGAAAGCCTTTCTATCTCTGTTACATCCCTGAATATCCCTACAGCACCGACTATATTGTCCTGTTCATCTTTCAGGGGATAACGGTTGGTAATAATAACGGTCTCTCCGATCTGCTGTTTTTTACCTATCTCCGGCTTTCCTGTCTTTACAACACGGTTGAGGCGGCTGTTGGGAATAACATCTACTGCTGGCCTGCCCAGCACCTTCTGAGGATCAAGCCCGGTTATCCTCTGGGCCTGCCTGTTAAGGTATGTAACAACACCCGAAGGGTCAACTACTATGACCCCATCCCTGAGATGTTCAAGTATCTCCTTAAAGAGATTCACCTTTTCTGCGCATAGCCGATGCTTTTAAGGGAATGCTCTATCTCCCCAAGTATTGCCGGATCATCAATGGTGGATGGCATCCTGTACTCTTCACCATTGGCTATCTTTCTGATAACCCCTCTTAAGATCTTCCCGGACCGTGTCTTGGGTAGCCTTTTTACAACAACAGCCTGCTTGAAGCATGCAATAGGGCCTATCTGGTCCCTTACCATAAAGACCAGGTCAGAGACGATCCTTTCATGATCACTGTCAACACCTGCCTTGAGTACCACCAGCCCGAGTGGAAGCTGTCCTTTCAGGGGGTCTGCTACTCCTACTACAGCACACTCAGCCACAGCAGGATGCTTTGCCACTACCTCCTCCATCTCTCCTGTGGATAGTCTGTGCCCTGAGACATTGATTATATCGTCAATCCTGCCCATTATCCAGACATATCCCTCTTTGTCAATAAAACCACTGTCACTGGTGTAATAATACCCTGGAAGGGGTTTCAGGTAGGATTCCACGAATCTGTCGTCCTTCTTCCATAGTGTTGGAAGCGTGCCAGGTGGTAGTGGCAGTTTTATTGCCACAATGCCTTCCTGGTCAGGCCCGATCTCATTACCCTTTTCATCAAGTATCTTCACATTAAATCCAGGAACAGGTTTTGTTGAGGAGCCGGGTTTTACAGGAAACTCTTCAATACCCATGCAGTTGGCAGTAATGGGCCAGCCTGTTTCTGTCTGCCACCAGTGGTCTATAACCGGCTTCTGCAGGAGATTGCTTGCCCAGTGGTAGGTATCAGGATCAAGCCTTTCACCGGCAAGGAAGAGATAGCGAAAACCTGAAAGATCGTATTTCTTCAGGTATTGACCCTCAGGGTCTTCCTTTTTTATTGCCCTGAAGGCAGTTGGTGCGGTAAATAGGACCTTCACATCATGTTCCGAGATCACCCTCCAGAATGCCCCTGGATCAGGAGTTCCTACAGACTTTCCTTCATAAAGTACAGTGGTACAGCCTGTAAGCAGTGGACCATAGACAATATAGGAATGCCCCACAACCCATCCCACATCAGATGCTGCCCAGTAGACCTCACCAGGCTTTATACCATATATGTGCTCCATGCTCCATCTGAGCGCAACTGCGTGTCCGCCATTGTCCCTGACAACCCCTTTGGGAACACCTGTTGTTCCAGAGGTATAAAGGATGTAAAGGGGGTCTGTTGCATCAACAGGCACACACTCCACTGGTTCGGCATCCTTCATCAGTTCTTCCCAATCATAGTCCCTGCCAGGGATCAAGTCTGCCCTGACTATATCCCGCTGATATATAACACACTTCTGTGGTTTATAGGAGGCTTCCTCAATGGCCCTGTCCAGAAGGGGTTTGTATTCTATTATCCTGTTCACCTCTTTTGCACCTGAAGCAGACACCACAACCTTTGGTTTTGCATCGTCAATCCTTATGGCAAGCTCATGGGCAGCAAAACCACCGAAAACCACGGAATGAACCGCTCCCAGCCTTGCACAGGCAAGCATGGCTATGGTTGCCTCTGGAATCATGGGCATGTATATGACCACGGTATCACCCTTTTCAACACCAAGGTTGCGGAGGACCCCTGCAAACCTTGATACATACTCAAGGAGTTCCCTGTAGGTGAACTTCTTTATAGTGTCTGTAACAGGGCTGTCGTATATCAGGGCAACCTGGTCCGCCCTGCCACCTTCCACATGCCTGTCAAGGGCATTGTAGCAGGTGTTCATCTTTCCGCCACTGAACCATCTGTAGAAGGGAGGGCTTGAATCGTCAAGAACCTTTTTGTAGGGCTCAAACCAGGTGATCTCTCTTGCTGCCTCCTTCCAGAACCCCTCGGGGTCTTCAATACTCCTTTTGTAGGCCTCTTCATACCTTCCCATTGATACCTCCAAGGAATTTTTTATTTTTGCCAGGATTGGCTGTAAAGAATGGGCAGTATGCAAAATCTTGCAATATTGATACCTGAACCGGTGAATATTGAAAACAAGGCTTGCAGGGATTTGCTTTCAAGGCATGTTACATAAAGTTATTTTTCGGGTTTATTCTGGATACACAAAAAGTAACATGCCTCCCATTGGAGTCAGAGAATTTGTAAATGCAAAGGGTACTGATAGTGAAGGGATTGTTTTCATGATTTTCAGTGACAGTATCACTGTTGCAATTTATCATAAAATGTATTATCCTGTATTTATGAGGGGTTACTACAGCGATATTCATGGTTGGATGCCCTGTTCCTGTAACCATGGATGTTGTTCTCAAAAACCGCTTCTGATAACTCAACTCTCAATATCACCTTGCAAATGATCTACAATATGCGCTGCTGAGTGGGAAGACATTCTAAACTGGTAGTTTATATTTCCAGGTCAAAAACAAAGGATCAGCGGCCATGGCAGCTGCTAAAAAGCAGATTTATGTCTTCATTGTTTCAGACGCAACAGGCACCACTGCCGAGGCAGTGATCAATGCCGCACTTGTCCAGTTCAGGGATATCAAGCCTGTCTACAAAAAGTTCCCCTATATAAAGACGAAAGAACATGTAGAGGAGATCCTGACCAAGGCCGCTGAGGTTGGTGGTATAGTGATCTATTCAATCGTGTCTGAAGAACTGAGGGCATGGTTCAGGCTCAAAAAACAGGAACTGAACATCTATGCAATTGACCTGCTGGGTCCCATTATCAACAGGATCAGCAAGCTCTGCAACTCCATACCCATTCTGCAGCCGGGTCTCTTCAGGGGTATCTCTGAGTACTCCCTTCGCCTTGCTGAATCAATTGATTTCACCCTCAAGCATGACGACGGCCAGGAGATACAGACCATTGACAGGGCTGATCTTATAATACTCGGTGTCTCACGGACATCAAAGACACCAACCAGCATCTATCTTGCCTGCAATTACGGGCTGAGGGTGGCAAATGTCCCCATTGTACTGAAGGTGCCACTTCCAGAGAGGGTATCAAAGACGAAAAAACCAAAGATAGGCTTTACAATCACACCTGAACGACTGGCCTTTATCAGGCGACGGAGGATGAAGTATCTCAAATCTGAAATTGACTATTCTGACATTGAGTACATAAGGGAGGAGATCAACTACAGTAACAGGATATTCAATACCCTGGATGGTATAGAGGTTATAGACATCACCCATAATTCCATTGAAGAGACGGCACAGAGGATTGTAGAGGTCCTCAATAATATGAAGGGGAGACATAGACGACAATTCTCTCATGAAAGGGGTTGATAGTTTATGAAGGACAATGAATTTATCCTCTGGTTTTCCGAACTCGGCAAGGAGGACGTCAGCAGGGTAGGTGGCAAATGTGCAAACCTTGGCGAGCTTTACAGGAGAATCGGCGTGCCAGTGCCAGAGGGGTTTGCCATATCTGCATATGCCTACAGTCAGTTCCTGGAGAAGAACAGGGCTGTGGAAAAGGTGGAGAGCCTCCTGACAGGGATTGATACGAGCAGACTTGAGTCTGTACAGAAGGTATCCAGAAAGATCAGACGCTTTATTGAAGGACTACCCGTACCAAAGGATATTGAAAAGGCCATTATCCATGCCTACAGGGAGCTGTGCAGGAGGACGGGAAAGAAAAAGGCCCCTGTATCGGTACGTTCATCAGCCACTGCAGAGGATCTGCCAGGTGCGAGCTTTGCAGGGCAGCAGGACACCTTTCTGAACGTCAGGTCAGAAGAGGAGCTTGTCAGGAAGGTGCGGAAATGCTGGAGCTCGCTATTTACGCCAAGGGCGATCGTCTACAGAAAGGAAAAGGGGTTCAGGGACAGGGATGTACTTATCAGTGTGGCTGTGCAGCAGATGGTTGAGGCTTTAGCATCAGGCGTGATGTTTACCCTGGAGCCTGTCAGTGGTGAGAGGGACAGGATTGTGATCAACTCCTCCTGGGGGCTTGGAGAGGCGGTGGTAAGCGGCCAGATCACACCTGACGAGTTTGTTGTTGACAAGAAAACGCTCCGGATAATTGACAGAAAGATATTCAAGAAGACCAGACAGGTAGTCTATGACAAAAAGGGAGGTACAAAATGGGCCTCCGTGCCGGTGAAACTTCAGGAGCAGCAGAGCCTTACAGATGAGCAGATCGTCCGTCTTGCTGAATATGGATTAAAGATTGAAAAACATTATGGCTGCCCCCAGGATATTGAATGGGCAGTAGACAGCGATGGCAACATATTCATCCTCCAGGCAAGACCTGAGACCGTGTATGGGATGAAAATACCCGGGGAAAAACCAAAGGAAGGAGGGGCTATCATGGAAGAGGAGGTCATAGTCAAGGGGCTTGGTGTCAGCCCGGGAAAGGGCAGTGGCAGGGCACGGATAATCCTTGATGTAGAGGGTATCAAGGACTTCCAGGAAGGTGAGGTGCTCGTCACGGAGATGACCACCCCTGACTGGGTAACAGCCATGAAAAAGGCCTCAGCCATTGTTACCGACCTTGGCGGAAAGACCTGCCATGCAGCCATAGTGAGCAGGGAACTGGGTATCCCCTGTGTGGTGGGTACGGAGGTTGCCACAAAGACCATCAAGGAAGGCTCAATCATAACCGTTGATGGCCAGAGGGGTCTTGTATTGAAAGGTGCAGCCGCGCCTGAAGAGGCAGGAGAAGAGGTAGCCCCTGCAGTCGCACCAGACATTATCACGGCTACAAGGGTCTATGTGAACCTCTCCGTGCCGGAGATTGCAGAGAAGGTGGCAAGGCAGACCAATGCCGACGGGGTAGGACTTCTGAGGGCTGAGCATATGATGCTCAGCATCGGCAAGCACCCAAGGGCCCTTATAGAAGAGGGTGGGGATCAGCTGATGATTGACAACTTCGCCGCAGGCATCTCACAGGTTGCCGAGGCCTTCTATCCAAGGCCAGTGGTGTACAGGTTTCTTGATTTCAAGCCTGATGAGTTCCTTGCACTGCCAGGAGGAGAAAAATACGAGAGGGACCATGTGGGGCCAAATCCAATGATAGGTTTCAGGGGTCAGTTCAGGTATGTCAAGGAGGATGACCTGTTCCGCCTGGAACTCAGGGCTGTAAGAAAGGCCCGGGATGAAAAGGGGTTCAAGAATGTGTGGGTCATGATACCCTTTGTCAGGACCCTTGAGGTCTTCAGAAGGACCGTTGAGATAATGAGAGAGGAGGGGCTTGACAACAGGACAGACCGCGATTTCCAGCTCTGGATAATGGTGGAGGTGCCAAGCGCATGCTTTATGATTGAGGAGTTTTGCAAGGAAGGCATTGACGGTGTCAGCTTCGGGACAAATGACCTTACCATGCTCATACTCGGTCTTGACAGAAATGACGCCTCTGTCCAGGAGATCTACGATGAACGCAACCTCGCTGTCTTGAGGGCCATTGCCTACACCATCAATGTCTGCAGGAAATATGGTGTTACCACGTCCATCTGTGGACAGGCACCGAGCGTCTATCCTGATTATCTGGAGTTCATGATCCGATGTGGCTGCACCTCTATCTCTGTAAACCCTGATGTGGTTGTGTCTTCAAAAAAGATGGTAGCAAAGATTGAGCAGAAGATACAGCTTGAAAAGGCCCTTGGTGTGGTACCAAAGCCGGTTATCGGTAAGATCCCCATGGAAGAGGTCTTCTTCTGGAGAAAGATGGACTAAAAGGGAATCATCATGGGTCCTGCAAGAACCAGAAAAGCTGCAAGAAGGAAGGCTATCTATCTTGTTGGTGAAGGCACGGGAGAGACGGTACGTACAATAGCGAGGGCAGCCCTTGCACAGTTCAGCAGCAGAGACATTGAAATCAAGTCTTTCTACATGATAGAGGAGGAACAGCAGATCCAGCAGATTATCAAAGATGCAGCAAAAGACAACGCCCTCGTTGCCTTTACCATTGTCCAGCCCCATCTGAGAGATTGTCTGATCAGAGAGGCTGAAAGAGGGAGGGTCAAGGCTATAGATGTAATCGGTGATTTTATAATCCATCTGTCCATGTTCCTTGGCGAAAAACCCCTTGGTATCCCGGGCAGGCAGCATCTGCTTGATGAGGATTACTTCAGAAGGATAGAGGCGATCAACTTTGCCGTGAAGCATGATGATGGTAAAGAGCCGGAGGGTCTCAGGGATGCTGACATCGTAATAGTGGGTCTGTCAAGGACCGGTAAGACCCCCCTCTCCACCTACCTGGCACATCAGGGCTGGAAGGTGGCAAATGTGCCCCTGCACCCTCAGATGGAGGCCCCGAAAGAACTCTTTGAGATCAACCAGGGCAGGATATTCGGGCTTATAATCAGTGTGGAATCCCTGGTGAAGCTCCGTGAGGCCAGGTTGAAACAGGTGGGGCTTCCCCTTAATGCAAAATACGCTGACCCCGTAAAGGTGGCTGAGGAGATTGACTGGTGCATCCAGTACTACCGTGCACATCCCAGATGGCATATCATTGATGTCTCTAACAGGGCAATAGAAGAGATCGCAGCTGCAATATTAAAAGAATTAAAGAGGTGATAATCTGAGAAAAGTGTCCGGTAAAAATAGAGAAACGATATTAAAGGATAGGGGGTATTAATTTTGAGCGGATTTAAATTTTGCAGTAGATTAGTCATCAGGGGCTCTGCCCCTGAGACCCTAGGGAATAAGGAAGTAATATTATTCTCAGGGGAGTTTGAGGGGCTTTGCCCCTCAAAGCTCGGCAAATCGCAAAATTTCCTCGGAGCAGGGGTACCCCGAAAAGTCGCAGACTTTTTGGGGCAGAGGCCATGGAGGGCCTGCGAGAATGAGACGAAAAATTAATACCCCCTGTCCTACAAAGATTTAGAAGGTTTATCGGACAGTACTGATAATCTGATATTTGTAACTTTAGATCAATTCATGCTTTAATATAACTATGAAGATCAAGATCGCCCTCATCTTTCTCCTGCTTATCATAATCAGTATCATTGTGACCCTCAATATATTCTTCCAGCAGAACTATGAGGCTGAGATGGCTGCCCAGTTCAACCAGCAGCAGTTGATTATAGCAAAGACCCTCTCGGACTCCATCCAGACAAACCTGCGACATCTCATTGACGAGGCATCCGCCCTTGTAAAACTCCTTTCAAGCAGGGGGCTGCACCAGCCTGGTCTTGAGGAATTTGTGAATTATGCCTTTGCAGAGCTCAGTACAGAGATAGGGGTGGAGATGATAATTGTTGATGAAAACAATACAGGTATCTATCAGACACGTTCAGGGGTCTTTACACAGAAGACACTGCTTGACCTGACAGAGAAGATCAGGAATCTCCATTCATCAAACTTCTACTTTATGGAGGATGTCCCACAGAGGCGCCTCATCTTTGGCTTTCCGGTGAAAAGGAAGGATGTCTTTATAGGGGCCACCATCATTACCGTTAACATATCGGAGATCTGCAACAAGTTCCTTACCCCTATCCAGGCAGGTAAAAGGGGATATGCCTGGATGATGGATGCCTCCGGCACCCTCCTTTACCATCCCACCCAGCCAGAGATGATAGGAAGAAACATATTCAATGCCGACAGGTCCTGTTACAGATGTCATAAATCATTCAAGACAGAGATACAGATCCTCAGTGCAAAAGACATCGGGTTCAGCTCTTACATAGCACCCTATGGAGAGGACAAGCTTGTGGCCTTCTCAAGGGTCAGGCTACCCTCCATAAACTGGATAGTCTGTGTATCCATCCCCTACTCCGAGGTAACCCAGAGCATAAAGAACAGCATGCGCTTCCATTCCCTGCTTGTTTTCACCATACTTATTGCTACGGGGATAGTCTCTTTCATAATCATTATCATCAACAAGGAGAGGGTCAAGGCAGAGGAGAAGGCCCTTTACTCGGAAAAGATAAAGGCCTATGCAAAGGAGCTGGAAAACATTGTCAATGAAAGAACGAGGGAGCTGAAATTAGAAAAGGAAAAGCTTGATGCCATTGTAAGCTCCATTGAGGCAGGTATCTGCATCTTTGATGAAAATGAAAAGGCGGTATGGCTCAACAGGGTGATGAGGAAATGGCTTTCCCCTGAGAAACAGAAGGACCTCACCCTGAGGAAGCTCTTTGAGGGACAGAGGTTTCTTGATAATATACACAGTGCTGTTGTTGACAACAGATTTGTCCAGGAGGTCTCCTTTCTTGATCTGGGCAACAAAAAGGGCTATTTCCAGATGGTGGCCACCCCTATCCATTCCCCTGATGGCAAGGCCCAGATAATGATCCTGCTCCAGGATGTTACGGAGCTCAAGAGGGCCCAGGAACAGCTGATGCAGTCTGAGAAGCTCTCTGCCCTGGCACGGCTCTCGGCAGGTGTGGCACATGAGATCGGTAACCCCCTTACATCCATCTCTTCCTATGTGCAGATACTGAAGGACATGGACTTTGATGACTTTACCAAAGAGGCCCTTGAGACGATCTCAAGACATATAAACAGGATTGCCACCATTGTGAGACAGATGTCAAGATTCTCCAAGACCCAGGCAGAGGAGATTAAGAACGTGAAGATACCCGAACTGGTAAACTCCACCCTTGAACTGGTAAAATATGATAAACGTACCAAGAATATTGAGATTGAGCTGCATTTTCCTGAAGACCTCCCGGAGGTCTATGTTGACGGAAACCAGATGATCCAGGTGTTCATGAACCTGATTCTCAATGCCGCTGATGCAATGCCCGATGGCGGAAGACTGACCATCTCTGCAAGACCTTCTGACTCAAAGGTTGAGATAGCCTTCACAGACACCGGTCACGGGATAGACAAGGAGCATCTTGACAGGATATTTGACCCCTTCTTTACTACGAAGGAGAAAGGCTCTGGCCTTGGGCTTGCGGTCAGCTACAGCATAGTAAAGAGCTTTGGTGGCGATATAGTCGTTGAAAGCGCGCCGGGGAAGGGCTCAACCTTTAAGGTGATATTGCCTGCTTATGAAGGATAAGAGGTATCATATACTCGTCGTGGATGACGAGAGGGATATCTGCAGGGCGCTGGAGTTCCTTCTCAGCCGTGAGGGCTACAAGGTCTCCACTGCCTACAGTGGTGATGATGCGCTTAAAAAGTTCAAGGAATACAGGTTTGATCTCGTTCTTACCGATCTTAAGATGGAGGGGATGAGCGGCATAGAGCTTCTTGAAAAGATCAAAGAGATTGACCCTTCCACAATTGTGATAATCATGACAGCCTATGCATCTGTTGATAGTGCTGTTGAGGCAATGAAAAAAGGTGCTGCCGACTACATTGTCAAGCCCTTTGTGAATGACGATGTAAAGATGACCATAAGGCGTCTCCTTGAACACAGGGAGCTCCAGCTGGAAAACCAGGCCCTGAGACAGCAGCTGAGCCAGCACTTTGGCTGCAAGGACTTCATAGGTGATTCACCCCAGATCCGTATGATCTTTGACCTTCTTGAGAAGGTGATTCCCACGAAGAGCAACATACTGATCAGGGGTGAAAGTGGTACGGGCAAGGGTATGATAGCCGAGATAATACACTGTAACAGCCCAAGGCGTGATAAACCCTTCATGTCAATCAACTGCTCTGCGATACCGGAAAACCTCCTTGAGAGCGAGCTCTTCGGATACAAAAAGGGTGCCTTCACAGGTGCCAGCACGGACAAGACAGGGCTGATTGTAATGGCTGATGGTGGAACACTGTTTCTTGATGAGATAGGTGATATGCCCCTTTCGCTTCAGGCCAAGCTGCTCAAGGTCCTTGAGACCGGGGAGGTGATGCCCCTTGGTGACACGAGGCCGAAGATCGTGGATGTGAGGCTTATAGCTGCCACCCATCAGAACCTTGAGGAGATGATCAAGGAAGGCAGGTTCAGGGAAGACCTCTATTACAGGCTGAACGTGATAGAGATATACGTGCCTCCTTTGAGAGAGAGGAAGGAGGACATCCCCCTCCTTGTCAACTATTTCATTGATCTCTGCAATCGTGAAAACCAGAGAAACGTCCGTGGCATTGATGAGAATGCCATGAGGGCTATAATGGAGTATCCCTGGTATGGAAATGTGCGGGAGTTGAGAAATGTTATAGAACGTGCCGTAATACTCTGTAATGGCGACACGATCACCCTCAATGACCTCCCGGAGAAGGTCAGGGCTGGCAGGACCCTTGTGAGCAACACACTCAAAGACTCCCTTGGCTATTATGAAAAACGGATCATCCTTGAAAGACTTGCCCAGTACAACTGGAACAAGGAGGAGACCGCAAGGAGCCTCGGGATTGACCTTGCAACGCTGTACAGGAAGATGAAGCGTCTTGGCATAGAGTCAGAGAAGGGGCATTCCTGAACCTGCCCCTTCCCTTTCAATGCCCCTCTCTGTCCCTTCCCGGACTACATCTCGTGACAACGCTGACAGTCTGTTGAGGCGAAGGCCATGGTCCCGTTATGGCAGTGCCCGCAGAACCTGCCCTGGTTTATAGCATCCATGGGAATCGCCTTAGCGTTCACTTTCATGGGAAAGAGCTTTGTATGACAGTTGTTACAGTCAAACATGCTCATATGAGAGGCATGGTTGAACTTGACAGGCATAGCCGATCTGTTCATCTCCAGGATATCAAGGTTATGACAGTTTTTACAGGTCTCAGGGTTCAGCCTGGCCATCTTGTGGCCTTCAATTATATGGCACTGTGTGCAGTGCAGCCCCATTGCCCTGTGGTTGTCATGGGGAAAGACCTTTTTGTATTTTTCAAAGGAGTGACACTGAAAACAGGTCAGACCGCTGATATCAGGTCTTACCTCCTCTTTCTCTGAGCGGTGTTTCACAGCCTTTCCGTTTGCATCTTTAATCATGTTGCAGCCAGCAATAAGCAGAAGCAGGGAGCAGATCAACAGGACCAATGGCATTGTCTTCTTTCTCATGGTCACCACCTCTCTTCACTCAGACTTTTCTTTGATCATCAGTTCATACTCAAGGGGATGCTTTTGCTTCATCTCCTTCAGCGAGATCCTGCCTGTGAGCCACACCCAGCTCATGGGAAAGACCTCGGGCTTGAGATGCTCGTTGTAGAAGTGCCAGAAGAGTATGAACACGATGGCAAGCAGCGCCTCATCACTGTGCATTACCGCAATGAGCTGCCATATCCATGCTGTTGTCCATTCAGGGAAAAAGATGCTTGCCTGCACGGGAAAGGCCAGGCATAATCCGGATATTCCTATCACGAACATACCCCAGAAGACAGCCCAGTAGTCAAACTTCTGGGCGTAGCTGAAACGGCCAAACTTCGGTTTGGTCTTGGCGATCCCGATGAAGTAGAGAAAGTTATGCACTACATCCACCACATCCTTGGGTAGGGGGATAACCGTTGTCTCCTTTCTTATCTTCATCCTTCCCGTGAACAGCAGGTATCCCACGTATATAACATGAAAGGCAAAATCCAGCAACATGGTGATGCCTGCTGTCCTGTGGATTATCCCGGCCGTCTTCGGACCACCCCATATCCGGATCCACCAGCTTGATACATCCTTCAGTTCCGCATACTTGAGCCCCCATCCTGTAAATGCAAGGAGCAGGAAGGTGGTGAACATTATCACATGCTGTATCCTGAAAATGATATTGAATCTTTCAATCTCCTGGGATTCCTCGTTAACCTGAGTATTCTTTTCCTTCTTCATGCTCTACCTCCTTTCTTCTTCTGAATAAGACATCCCTGAGATCAGAGTATGCCTCAAGCAATACGTGCAGAACTGTAAAGGCAATGACAGAAATGGTCAGGATAATCAATCCCTTCTCAGCATAATGGGGGATTGGCCCCGGTTCTTTATGTGTAATGGCTGCCACAAACTTCTTGTTTGCACCTTTGTGGCATTTTCCGCATGTCTTGATCTTGTTTGTTCCGAAAACAGGCGAAGTGGGGTCATCCTTGCTCTTGATGGCATGATAGCCATGGCAGTTCACGCAGGTGGGTGCCCTTTTATGACCAAGTATGTGTTTTTTTCCGTGAAAACTCTCAAAATAGCTCTTCATCACATTGGCCTCAATACCGTATTTCTTTGCGAGTTCCTCCTTCCCGTGACATCTTCCGCAGGTATCAACAACCTTCCACTTGTTGACAGGAGAGTCTTTATCGGTACTCTTTGTTATATAATGGGCTGAACCATGACAGTCAAGGCAGAGGGCACCATCAGACTTTCCTTCCTCCACAATATTTTTGCCATGCACACTGTCTATTACATCCCTGTACTCCTCATTGTGACATTTGGAACATGCAGCCAGTGCAACAGGGTCAGCCTTTGCCTTCAGGGCAACCTCCTCTGAAAGCCTTTCCACCTCGGGTGTTACCTGGCTGTCTGGAGGTACATGGGGGTTTTCATGAAACCGCTCATGGCATTCCGTACAGGCAAAGGCACCATGCACCGATGTCTCAAACCTCTTTGCATCCACATTCAGATCAATTACCTTTCCGTTAAAGTCAATCTTTCCTGCCATCACGTTGTGACAGACTATACAGCCAGAGATATCCTCTGCATGGGCAAACACCGGTAACAGCAATAGGAAACAGAATAAAATAGATATTCTCTTCACCATCCTTCACCTCACTTGTGTGTATTTGTTCATTCTACTTGTGAACA
>Ga0256830_1002120_pt1 | contig 13369 bp, 11 predicted proteins | sample 128326metaG_FD_190537 | JGI IMG/M metagenome (GOLD analysis project Ga0256830, IMG submission 190537) | Hydrothermal vent microbial communities from Lau Basin, Pacific Ocean - 128-326 | ecosystem: Environmental > Aquatic > Marine > Hydrothermal vents | place: Pacific Ocean: Lau Basin | collected...
AGGCACTTTACCTTGCAAAGCGTACAGGCCGTAACAGGCTCTGTAGCTTCAGGGAAGGCAATGGTGACAAGTGAATTTCTCCTGCCTTTTGTTTTAAAATAAGAAGCAGTAGTGTCCGGTAAAAATTCACCAGAACAATATATTAGGGCAAGGGGTATTGATTTTGAGCGGATTTAATTTTGCCATAGTGGCTGCCGTGAGGGCAGCCGCGCAAAATTACCTCGGAGGCAGACAGGAGGTCTGCCGAGAATGAGACGAAAAATCAGTGCCCCTTGCCATTACTATAACTTTCAATGTTTACCGGACAGTGGTGAATAAAAGTTGTGGTTCATCTTTATCCCATATCCAAAAAATACTGACCTGACGGATGATCAGAGATATTCTTGATAAGGCCCTTTCTGGCGAGCGTCTTGATGCAGAGGATGCCCTTGAGCTCTTCAGATCAGATGAGATCCATAGTATCGGGAGGGTGGCGGACCTGGTATCAAAAAAACACAACTCCAACAGGGTCTATTTTGTGGTAAACCGCCACATCAATCCAACAAATATCTGTGTTAACAGATGCAGATTCTGTGCCTTCAGCCGTTCAAAAGGTGATGTGGGGGCCTTTGAACTGACCATTGAGGATATTGTTGAGAAGATCCGGAGGGCCGGAGACCTGAAGGAGGTACATATCGTAGGCGGGCTTCATCCCGAGTGGCCCTTCTCATATTATCTGGACATGCTCGGCAAGATAAAGGAGAACTTTCCCGGACTTCATATAAAGGCCTTTACAGCTGTGGAGATTGACTATCTTTCAAGGCTTGGTGGTCTGGGTCTTACCGAGACACTGCGGGTCCTGAAGGAACAGGGGCTTGATGCCATGCCAGGTGGGGGTGCCGAGATATTCAACAAAGCGGTAAGGGACAGGCTATGTCCTGAGAAGATATCAGGTGAAAGGTGGCTTGAGATACACAGGGAGGCCCATATATTGGGCATTAAGACAAATGCAACCATGTTATACGGACACATAGAGTCCTATGAGGACAGGGTGGATCATCTCCTGAGGTTAAGGGAACTACAGGATCAGACAGGGGGATTCCAGGCCTTTATACCCCTTTCATACCACCCGGAGAATACCTGTATCGGCGGCAGATTTCCCTCTGGTATTGATGACCTGAAGACCATTGCCATAAGCAGACTGGTGCTTGACAATTTCCGGCATATAAAGGCCTACTGGATCATGTTAGGTGAGAAGCTCTCCCAGATAGCCCTGCTCTTCGGTGCTGATGATATAGATGGTACGGTGATAGAAGAACACATAACACACGCTGCAGGAGGAAAGACAGCATCCTCAATGGACAAGTCAGAGATTATAGATATTATAAAAAGGGCAGGTAAGATTCCTGTAGAAAGAGATGCCCTTTATAACATTGTGGAGATATATTAGTGCCAGTAAAGAAGATTCGGACAGTACCGGAGCAAATAGACAATTAGAAAAACCCCTTTTACTCCTCTTTTACCACCTCAATCTTTAAATCAGCCACAACCTCGGGGTGGAGTTTTACCTTTGCAGTATACTCACCGAGCCTCTTTATAGGCTCCTCAAGGATGATCTTTCTCCTGTCTATATCAAACCCCATCTCTTTCAATGCCTTTTCAATGTCAATGTTGGTAACCGAGCCGTAGAGCTTGTCCTCCTCGCCTGCCTTCATTCTTATCTGGACAGGCTTTGAACTCAGCTTTTCAGCAAGCGTCTGTGCTGCAAATTTTATTTTCCTCACCTTCTGGGCGATTATCCTTTTGTGGTGTTCCAGTTCCCTTACGTTCTTTTCATTTGCATATACAGCCAGACCCTTGGGGATCAGATAGTTTCTGCCGTACCCATCCTTTACATTGACAATATCACCCATATAACCCAGGCCTTCAATATCCTCTTTTAATATAACCTTCATAGCTGAATCTCCTTTCAGGGATGTAAAGAGTGTTACGAATATATAGTATAGCCCAAAGGCAGGATTTCTTTCTACCCCTTTCCTGAAACTGTTTGAGCCCTGTGGAAAAAGGTTATAATATCTGAACCGGAAGATGCACTGGATTCATAGTTCAGAATGGAGGTGTGCTTATGATTGATGAGAGAGTGCTGGAGATTGCACTGAAAAAGGCCATGAGCAGGGGAGGTGATTATGCTGATATATTCGTTGAGTCAAGGAAAGGCTTCTCTGTACAATACGAGGATGGAAAGATAGAGAAGATATCCCAGGGTATTGACAGTGGTGCTGGCATAAGATTGATAAGAGGGGGGCATACATTTTACGGATATACAAATGACCTGACCAGCGAGTCCCTCTATGAACTGGCAAATACTGTGAGTCGTGCAGTGAAGCATGGAGAAGAGGCTGTTACAATTGCATTTACATCCCTGAAGCCATCCGTGGTATCTCCGATAAGGATTGATCCCTCTGAGGTGGCTGCTGAAAGGAAGGTGGCCCTTACAAGAAAGGCTGATGAGGTGGCAAGGGGCTACAGTGACAAGATCAGGCAGGTACTTTCAATCTACAGGGACAGTATACAGGCTGTAAAGATCATAACATCAAGGGGCGATGTGGCAGAAGACTACAGGGTATATACCCTTGCACTTGTGCAGGTTGTGGCATCAGAGGATGGCGAGGTTCAGACAGGTTATGAGCCTGTGGGTGGACTGATCGGTTTTGAACTCTTTGATGAAACCCCGATAGAGGCAATAGCAGAGGCCGCCTCAAAGAGGGCTGTCACGATGCTTTCAGCCAGAAAGGCCCCTGGTGGCAGAATGCCTGTGGTTATCTCATCTGAGGCAGGCGGAACAATGATACATGAGGCTATCGGCCACGGCCTTGAGGCTGACCTGGCAGGGCAGGGACTTTCTGTTTATTCAGGGAAGGTAGGGCAGAAGGTTGCTTCTGATCTGATCACAGTGGTTGACGATGCAACAATACCCAACAAGAGAGGGTCCTTCAGCTTTGATGACGAGGGTGTCCATGCCCAGAAAACGGTTCTCGTTGAAAAGGGTGTCCTGAAGGGCTATATGTACGATGTCCTTAACGCCCTTAAAGAGGGAAAGACCTCAACAGGCAATGGCAGGAGGGAGTCATACCGCCACAGACCCATACCCCGCATGACCAACACCCTTATCCTGCCCGGAGAGGAGGACCCCCAGGAGATCATACGCTCTGTTGACAAGGGGCTGTTTGTGAAAAAGATGGGAGGTGGACAGGTAAACACCGTGAATGGTGATTTTGTCTTTGAGGTACAGGAGGGTTATCTGATTGATGGTGGAGAGATTGGAGAGCCTGTCAGGGGAGCTACACTGACAGGGAACGGCCCAGCAATACTCAATTCAATTGATATGCTGGGCAGTGATCTGGGGTTCTCTATCGGCACTTGTGGAAAGGATGGGCAGGGTGTGCCTGTCTCTGATGCCATGCCCACTGTACGGATTCCTGATATGGTTGTTGGCGGTGAGGTGGTTTAGGGTGTGTTTAAAAAAACACATAGGTGTTGTATTAGTGCAAAAAAACATTGTCTAACAAACTGATATTCAAAGAAAAATAATCTGGTATGTTTATTGCTTGAAAAGAAATTCTGGTAGAATTGATATGCGTTTACAGAGGACAATAAAAAATATCATCACCTTTAGCGGGGTGGGGCTGCATACCGGAAGACATGCCACAGTGACCCTAAAGCCTGCACCACGCGACACCGGTATTGTATTCATCAGAACGGACCGCAAGACAGTGATCAAGGCAAGCATCAACTCGGTGGTTGACACTGCCTTTGCAACCACCATCGGTTATAACGGAACAAGAATAAAGACGGTTGAACATCTCCTCTCAGCTGTGAATGGCCTTGGAATAGACAACCTGATAATTGAGGTTGACGGCCCCGAGATACCCATCCTTGACGGTAGTTCTTCCGAGCTGGTTACCATTATCCTGAAAGCCGGCATTGCCAAACAGGGAAAGAGGAGGGCCTATATCAGGATAACCCAACCCATTGTGCATGAGGACGGGCATTCATCCATAATGGCTGTACCTTACAATGGCAGAAAGTTCAGTTATACCCTTCAGTTCAAACATGCTGTCTTTAAATACCAGACCCTCTCGCTGGAGCTTGATGAGGAAAGATTTATAACCGATGTTGCCCCGGCAAGGACATTCGGTTTTCTCAAACAGGTGGAACTGTTGCGTGCAAACGGTCTTGCCAAGGGCGGATCCATGGATAATGCAGTGGTGATAGATGAAAAGGGGGTCCTGAACGCCAGTGGCTTGAGGTTTGCTGATGAGTTTGTAAGACACAAGATACTGGACCTTATTGGTGATCTTGCGCTGCTTGGCTATCCCATATATGGGCATATAATAGCTGAACGTGCAGGACACTCTTCCCATATAAAGTTTCTCAAGAAACTGATCTCTTCCCCCCATTGCTGGGAGTTTCTCTCTCAAAGCCCCTCTGTTTCAGAGGGTCTTTTTGTCTACGCATAACAGGGATTAGCAAAAATTTTCGCTGGAGGGTATAGCCCCTCCAGCGATCAGATCTACTATTTTGAGGTCTTTTTGGTGGTTCTTTTTTTGGCTGCTGTTTTCTTGGCCGTGGTCTTTTTTGCAGCAGTCTTTGTGGCAGCCTTCTTGGTCGTCTTCTTTGCAGTAGCCTTCTTTGCGGCGGTCTTTTTCGCAGCGGTTTTCTTTGGAGTTGCTTTCTTGGCAGTGGTTTTTTTGGCAGCTGTCTTCTTGGTAGCAGGTTTCTTTGCAGCTGTTTTCTTGGCCGTGGTCTTCTTTGCCGTTGTCTTTTTGGCAGTTGTGGACTTCTTCGCTGTTGTCTTTTTGGCAGTGGTCTTCCTGGCTGTTGCCATACCTACTCACCCCCTTTCTTCCCAGAACTTGTCCCCGATTCAGATCGGGGAAGGGTTTTTATGGTCTGCCCAGAAGGACAATCTTCTGGCCTTTCAGGATTTCATTAACCCTCTCAGGATGCTCTTTCTTTAGTCTGTTGAAGTCAGCCTCGCTGTACTGGAGGAGATTAATCTTTACCTTGAACTCCTCGGAAATATTATCAAGCGACTTTTTAAGATTGGAACTGCCGCCAATAACAAATAAATCAATAGTATCAGTGCTTTTACCCTCTGCATAGGGTCCATAAATAAAGGCTGATTTTGCAGCACATGCCCTGAGGACGGATTTAATGGCTCCCGGCAGACCGAGGGATTTGGCAATAAGGTTCCTTAATTCTCCAAATAGGGGGGAGTTTCTGTTGGCCTTGAAATACCTCAGGTTGGCAACACGCTCGCTTACCACTATTCCCATCTTTTCAAGATTGTCAAGCTCCCTCTTGACACCTGAGGGATTTTTACGCAATATGTTTGAGATCTCGCGGACATAGAATTTTTCATCAGGGCTGTTAAGCAACAATGCAAGGATATCAGCCCTTACGCTTGATGAAAAAAGCTTTTTGAGCATGATAAATTATACACAATAGTATTACTTTTGTCAACAATTATTTTAAATTGATATACAACAAATATATCTTAAAAAACATACTATATCCGAGCCATTGTTCTGAAACACTTTGAAATACAAATTAAATTGTTTGTATATATATAGTAAAATCACCGTGATATAAATTAAACAATTATTGAACAAAATGAAACGGCTGTATAAAAAAAACATTTCTAAAGGGAGGTACAATAATGCGGATCCCAGAATAATAGAGTCCTGAAGAAGGAGATAAACAGCGAGAAAACCCTGAAGGTCACTTGAGACTGGTTTCTTCGGAAAACTCCTCTATATCTTTTCCTTCACCCTCTGCAAGGTTGCAAATCCTGGAGAGGAAAGGTACAAGGTCTATCTTTTCTACATCCACAGGTCTTGTAACCACCGCGGCCACGAGCCGCATAAATCCAACCCTGACCGTTTCTCCCTCGTTACTCTGGAAGCTTATTACGTATCCCCTTTTTATGTCACCTTCAGAGTAGTAATTTCTTGTCTTTTTCTTAAACAGGGAGTTGGCCTTCTTCAATATCTCAAATATATGAGATGACCTTGCAATGAGAACAAACTCATGGGTTCCAGCGGTACCCACAAAGGAGCCTCTGTATTCCGATGACACGGTCTTCAGGATAGCAGCCGCCCACTGGATTATCTCTGCATGGTGATCATAACCGTATTTCAGCAGGTATGGGTGGATAGATGCTATTCTTACACAGGCAACGCCGTACTGACCAAGTTTGGGATAAACAGAATCCAGTTTCTTCAGGATCCCCTGTCTGTCAGGAAGTCCAGTGAGGAAGTCAGGCCAGAGGTAAGGGTTCTCCTGTTTTCTGTGAAGCTCTTTGATATACCTATGAGCCTCTCTTAAACTCATAAACACCTCCCCTTGTATGCGGAAAAATACCAGATTTCAACCCCTGTGCTCTTATGGGATGCTGAAGAGCCAGGATGCCGAATCCTTAAAGCTATAATGACCCCGACCCCTGGCCAGGGTATTCCTTTTATAAAAATACTTTATCTGATATTTCTTTGTCAAATCAAAACATTCTTTTTAAGATACAAGGTCTCTGAGTTTTTCGTAGAAACCCGGGAATGATATCTCAACAGAGGATATCCCTTCTATCTTCGTCTCTCCCTCTGCAACAAGCGCTGCCACAGACAATGCCATTGCCACTCTGTGGTCACCATGACTCTCCACAACAGCGCCTTTCAGTTTTACAGGACCTTTTATTGTCATGCCATCTGGAAGCTCCTCAATCTCTGCGCCCAACTTTCTCAGTTCCGAAGTCATTGTACCTATCCTGTCTGACTCTTTAACGCGAAGTTCCCTGGCACCCCTTATTACTGATACACCATCAGCCTGTGTGGCCAGAACGGAGAAGATGGGAAACTCATCTATCATGGAGGGAACCTCCTCAGGGCGGATTTCTGTGGCCTTAAGTTGAGATGTGAACCTGCAGAGAATATCCCCAACTGGTTCGCCCGAGACCTCGCTGGTATTCAGAATCTCAAAGGAGACGCCCATACGTTCCATTACATTCAGAAGCCCTGTACGGGTGGGGTTGAGAAGGGTATTTTTTATCAGTATCTCCGAGTCTTTCACAATTGTGGCAGCAACAAGAAAAAAGGCTGCGGAGGAGAAGTCACCCGGGATGGTCATGTCAAGCGTGGAGAGTTCGGCCGGCCCCCTGATGGATACCCTGTTTTTTTCTACCTCAATACTGGCCCCGATTGTGGGAAGTATTCGTTCTGTGTGGTCCCTTGATCTTGAGGGTTCCTCAACAGTGGTTGTTCCGGCAATGTAGAGGCCGGCAAGCAGTATTGCTGATTTAACCTGGGCTGATGCTACAGGTGATCTGTATTCTATGGGTCTGAGCTGCTGCCCTCTGATTGCAACAGGTGCGAGTGAATTCTCCTTCCTCCCGTATATAGTTGCTCCCATTTCCGTAAGAGGTGTAATCACCCGCTTCATCGGCCTCTGTCGCAGGGATTCATCACCTGTAAGAATGCTGAGGAACTTCTGTGCTGAAAGCAGCCCCGTCAGGAGACGCATGGTGGTACCCGAGTTCCCACAGTCAATTATATCCTCCGGCTCTTTCAGACCATAAAGCCCCCTGCCATGCACTACTATCTCATCAATATTGTCAATAATTTCTACACCAAGTGCGCTCATTGCGTTGAGTGTGCTCATGGGGTCAGAGGCCCTCAAGAAATTCCTTATCCTTGAAATGCCCTTGCCAATGGATGCAAAGATGATGGCCCTGTGAGATATTGACTTATCCGATGGTGCGGTAATCTCACCTTTCAGAGGGCCTTCAGGTCTTAGTGTAACGGAATCCCTTGCTGTCATATATGAGAAAGTCTATCATCTGTAGGAGACCTCTGTCAATAAAAGTGGCTGTTATGCTTTCCTGAAAGGATTTTTGTTGACATTTAAGATGTTTTCTGATATAATGCAAAAAAGTTTTCTTTGAAGATCAAATAGTGGAGGGGTCTTATGTTTATTAAAAAAATGATAACAACGATGATTATCCTGCTATTTTTTGTCTCCACAGCCCTGGCCATTAATCTTCAGGAATTGATCTCACAAAAATATAAGGAACTAAAGGACATCTACGAGGTTGTTAAGGATGTTATCTCTGAGGGTGCTAATCCAAAAGAGGTTACAAAGACCTCTATCCAGATGGGCTATGAAGTCTGTCCCGTCGTTAAGGCAGCAGTGGATGCAAAAGCATCCAGTGAACAGGTCATAAAAGGCGCCCTTGAGGCAGGTGCCACACCTGATGTGGTAACAAGATGTGCAAGAGATGCGGGTATTGATCCCAAAGAGATAGCCTCAATACTGAGAAGAGAGGGCCTGGCAGGGTTAGGTTTTACCCCGGCACCAGCAGGACCTGCACCCATCCATGTAGGAATGCCTGGAGGAAGAGGTGGTGGGGGGATGGTCAGTCCTTATACATTCTGACAGGAGATAATCAACACCTGCCACAATAATATTTCCAGAAATATAGGGGGTACAATGAGGATACTCAGCAGAATAATACTGGTCTGTTTATTGTCTATCCTCTTCTCTCCACAGTTTTCAGATGCCATTTATACCGTACAGATCGCATCACTATCCGGCAGACAGGGGGTGGCAGACACAATCAGCAGGCTTTCCGATCAGGGTATCAAGTGTTTTGACATCCAGCAATCAGGTTATATCAAGATAAGGTGCGGTAGTACCGAATCATACAAAAAAGCAGAGGAATTAAAACAGGTGCTTGCAGCCAGTGGATATAAGGATGCCTTTATTGTTGCCTCATCCACAAAGATGAAATCTGAAAAAACAGCAGCAGAACAACCCATTGGTGAGGAAGGAATCAGCGGTGAAATCTTTGAGAGGAGAGGGGGGTATTTCCATCCTTTTCTCTCAATCACAGGATATTATACTGACAATGTATTCAATACAAATGATGATGAGAAGGATGATTATGTTGCGGTGATCTCTCCGGGTATATGGCTTTCTGTTCCGCGTATAAAAGAGCAGTTGTTTGAACTGACCACATCTTCCGTTACACCTGGTGGGATGAGTACAACAAGGTTACGGAAACGTTTCCCAAGGAGGTACCAGACTTATCTCCTCTATACAGCTGATATAGAGCAGTTCAAGAAGTACTCCTCTGAAAATACGATTAACCATAAGATTGAGGGTCTTTTCCAGTACAATTTCAGGGGAGGTCTGAGTGTTGATCTCTATGAGCAGTTCATAAAGACCCATGACGAGAGAGGAACGGGTGTCTCAACCGAGCTGGATAAGTACAATACCAATCTTGCCGGTATAACTGCATCCTATGATATAAGCAGGAGATTCAGGATCAGGCTTGACTATTCCAATTATTATGTAAACTACAAGGACACAAGGAATGATTTTCGTGACAGGGTTGATAATTCCATAAACACCTATCTTTTTTACAAGTTCCTGCCAAAGACATCGGCATTTGTGGAGTATGATTATCTGGATATTCACTACAGGAAGGGGATCCTTGATGATAGTGTTGAGCATCACTTCCTTGGTGGACTTCAGTGGGAAATAACGGGTAAATCACGGGGTACAGCAAAGGCTGGTTATGGTATAAAGGACTTTGAGAACAGTGACATTGATACAGCAAGGGAGCTATTTCTTGAACTGCAGCTGGAACATAACTTTACTCCAAAGACCTCCCTTAAACTGATAGGAACAAGAAGGACAAATGAGACCAATATATCTGTAACAGATTACATACTGACACACTCAATTACCGCAGAGTATCTGCAGAGACTTACTTCAAAGATAAGCAGTGCTATTGACCTGTCTTACCAGCATGACAAATACAAGGGTGAACTAACCTTTGGTGGAAAGACGGACGAGCGTAAGGACAATATATACAGGGCTTCAGTTGCCTTTGATTACGGTTTCAGGGACTGGTTAAAGTTTGACCTTGGCTACATATACACAAAGAGGGATTCTAATTTCTCGGACTTTGATTACACTAACAACACGGTTTTCTTTCGTGTAACCGGGTCTTTATAAAAATTATAATATAGTTGTAACTGGTCCGGTGTTGTGTATTGCCAGCCCTCTGTTATAAAATAGAGATTATCCCGGATATTCTCGTGGTTTTATACATAAGGTTATCATGTTTAAAGGCCTTGGTTTTATAATAATATTGACATTCCTGTTCTGTCCCTATTCCTTTGCACAGGATTATATTGTGGGAGAGGGGGATGTTCTTAAAATCACTGTGTACGAACATCCTGATCTCACAACAGTTGCAAGGGTAAGCGGGGAGGGGAGCATACTCTTTCCCCTTATAGGACAGGTGAAGGTAAAGGGTTTGACTGTTTCCGAGGTTTCCAAGAAGATTGCCCGCATGCTGGCTGATGGATATATTGTCAATCCCCAGGTTACGGTCTTCATTGAGGAGTTCAGGAGCAAAAAGGCTACCATTATGGGTGAGGTCAACAACCCGGGGCTTTATCAACTGGAGGGTGATACAACATTTCTTGAACTTGTATCAAAGGCCGGAGGGCTCACAAAGGATGCAGGAGACAGGGCGATCATAAAGAGAAAGACACCCACGGGAAACAGGGTCATCACTATTGATCTCAGGAAACTCATTGAGGAAGGAGATACCTCTATTGACATCAGCATCCAGGATGGGGACAGTATATTTATTTCAAAGGCAGGCCTATTTTATGTTACTGGTGAGGTTAAGAAGCCGGATGCCTACAGATATGAAGAGGGCACAACTGTAATAAAGGCGATCACCATGGCAGGTGGTTTCACCGATAAGGCATCCACAAGCAGGGTAAAGATCATAAGGAAGAAGGACAACAAAGAGGTGGTACTTGAAAAGGTGAATATGGATGAACCCATTATGCCTGATGATGTAATAGTTGTTCCGGAGAGTTTCTTCTGATATGCAGGAGCGTGAGATACATCTGAGAGACTATCTGAAGGTTATAGACAAGAGGAGATATTCTGTCTACACCTTTTTCATAATAGTCTTTACCCTTGTCCTTATAGGCACGCTCTCATCCCAACCTGTTTATATGGCATCAACAAAGATACTCATTGAGCGGGGGGCTCCCGCAGACCTTGAGAGGACCTATTATCTGCCCTATGACCCCGAGTTCTATGAGACCCAGTATCAGCTTATAAAAAGTGTCTCTGTAGCAGAACGTGTTGTCAAAATGTTGGGTTATGACAAAAATCCTGATCTCTTCTTCAGTCTTGATAAAAGAGGGGATTCCTTTATATCAGATGTGCTGGCATGGGCCGGGAATCTTTTCTCCCTCTTTGTGCGCAATAATGAAGATGTTCCGGAAAAAGCAAACGATAAGAATCCCTCAGAAGTTATCGTAAAAACCATAAGCAGCGGGATATCGGTAAGGCCAATAAAAAACAGCAAGATAGTTGAAATTTCCTATGAATCTACAAGTCCCAGACTTGCCGCAACTATTGCAAATGCTGCCGCACGTGCATATATGGAACAGATCCTTGAGATGAAGATGAATGCCTCGAGGTATACGCTGCAGTGGATGACAAAAAAGGCTGAGGAGGAAAAGGCAAAGCTTGAAAGATCTGAGAAGGCCCTCCAGGAGTATATGAAAAAGAACGATATAGTTACACTGGAAAACAGGGTGACTGTCATCCCCCAGAAACTTGCAGAGTTGAGTACCGAGCTTGTCAAGGCAGAGACAAAGAGAAAGGAGCTTGAGGTCCTATACAGGAGGGTCAGGAAGTACAGAAAGCACCCTGAAAAGGCCGAAACCATGCCTGCCATTGCTTCTGATCCAACTGTCCAGTCATTGAGGGAACAGATACTAAAGGCTGAGCAGAACATAATGGAGCTTTCAAAAAAGTATGGGTATAAACATCCCGTGATGAAAAGGGCTGTAAGCGAACTCGAGGTGTTGAAGGAGAGAAAGACCCAGGAGATACAGAGGGTCATAGATTCAATAAAGAATGATTATGAACTTGCACTCTCAAAGGAGAGGGACCTGAAGGCACTTCTTGCACGTACAAAATCAGAGGCCCTGGATCTGAACGAGAAATTCATACAGTACGGCATCCTGAAGAGGGAGGTGGAGACAAACAGGCAGCTCTATGATGCACTGATGAAGAAGATAAAGGAGCAGAGCGTTACAGAGAAGATACAGCCTGTGAATGTCTGGATAGTTGAAAAGGCGGAGATCCCAGAAAGCCCGGTAAAGCCAAGGAAGGCGCTGAACCTGCTCCTGGGTATCATTGTCGGCCTCTTCGGGGGGATCGGGATTGCATTCTTTATTGAATACCTGGACAACACCATAAAATCCCCTGACGATGCCGAGGCGCGGCTGGGCAAACCCGTGCTTGGGGTGATTCCTCTACTGAAGGAAAAAGGAAAGACCATAGAAGATATTGTATTGAAAGAGCCCCGTTCATCCTTTGCAGAGGATTACAAGGTGCTCAGGACATCACTGCTGCTTTCTTCTGCTGAGGCACCTCCCAAGACGGTTCTTATAACGAGCACAGGTCCTGAAGAGGGGAAGACCGTTACCGCAATAAATCTTGCAACAGCTATTGCACAATCCGAATACTCCGTTCTCCTTATGGATGCAGATCTCAGAAAGCCCCGCATCCATAAAATATATTCCCTCAGAAATGACAAAGGGCTCAGCACATACCTTGCCGGAGGTTCGGATATTAATATCATCAGGGAGGGTCCCCTTCCTAATCTCAGCGTTATTCCATCCGGTCCTATACCACCCAATCCATCAGAGTTGCTTGGTTCAAAAAGGATGAAAGAACTGCTGGAGACACTCAGGGGGAGTTTTGACGTGATTATAATTGATTCACCCCCTGTGCTGACCGTATCAGACAGCCTGGTAATGGGGAAGATGACGGATGGTGTACTTCTTGTAACAAGGGGTGGGAAGACAACATATGAACTCTCCATGAGATCAATAAAATCCATATCAGACATGAAGGCAAATCTCTTAGGGATAGTAATAAATGCTATAGACATGAAGAGAGGTGACTATTACTACTACAGATACTATAACTACTATTCCGATGATCCTCAGGAGATCAAGGAAAGACCTGTTGAAGGCATGAGAAGGTTCAGATGGCTTTATGTTCCTCTGTTAGTCATTATTCTGGGTCTTCTGGCAATAATTATAAAATCCTATGTGATGGCTGGTAATCCCGGTACACCTGTCAGGTCTGGGAATCTGGAAAGAAGAGGCACGGCTGTGATTGCTGATGAAAGGCAGCGCCCGGAAGAACCAGGGTATAAAGATCTGTCAGAGACCGGGGAAACCGCTAATGATAGCCCTCCACTCATCAAGCGATATATTGTAAC
>Ga0256830_1002121_pt1 | contig 13354 bp, 8 predicted proteins | sample 128326metaG_FD_190537 | JGI IMG/M metagenome (GOLD analysis project Ga0256830, IMG submission 190537) | Hydrothermal vent microbial communities from Lau Basin, Pacific Ocean - 128-326 | ecosystem: Environmental > Aquatic > Marine > Hydrothermal vents | place: Pacific Ocean: Lau Basin | collected...
GAAATGAGCGACGTTGCGGACGATGTCGGCGTGCGGAAAGCCCAGGTCGTTGTTGCCCGTGAAGGCCGCCACCACGACCTTGGGCTTGTCCCGGGGGTCCTTGCGGATGGTGCCTTCGTAGAAGAAGTCCCGCTCCCTCCCGTCATAGTCGGGCACGTTGTAGACCACGCGGTACGGCGTGTCTTTCGTGTCGTCCCAATCCTCGACTTTGAACGTCGCCGTGCGGGCGTCAGGATCGATCTCGGCTTCGCCCGCCGGCGTCCAGGAGCCGTTTTTCTCGATCTCCAAGCGAACGCGTCTCGGCGCGTTGCCCACCGGAGCCATTTGGGCCGTCAGCTTCAGCGTCTTCCGGCTGAGCGTATGCATCGTGAACAGGATCGGTCCAAAGGCGCGGTCCGGGTGGGCGCGGAGCTTGCTTCCCGAGACGCGCCAGTCCCGGAACCAGAACCGGACGTTCCCGCCGCGTTTCGTTCCCGGCTTGCCGCCCCATCCCATCTCCTTGACCTCGATCTTCTCCGGCGGCGTGTCGGGAACGGGCCCGTTGTGGACCACCAGGGCCAAGCCGCCGGTGAGCCATTCGGCCGGTACGCCCTCCCGCACATACTCCGCCTCGGCGCCGTCCGAGCGGGCGGTCAGCCGCAGGCGGTATTCGTTTCCCTGTGGTTCGGCGCTCAGGGAGAGCTCGACGTCGCGCAGATCGCCCGTAATCCGGGCCGTCGAATCCGCCAGCTTGCCGATGAACAGCCGCCCGTCGGTCGAGATGCCGGCGTTCAATCCATATCCGCGCACGGCGCTGTCGCGGTAGTCGTCGAACGCCCCGTTGATGCCGACGCGGAAGCCGACGAAGCCCGCGTTCATCTCCCCGGTGTCTTCCTCGAGCCGGCCCAAGCGGACACTCAATTCCAGATCGCCCTTGTCGGGGGCGATCTCGCGCGTCAGCAGGAACACATTGCGGTCCCCGCCGGCCACGTGGTTCTCGAGACGGCCGTTGCGCACGCGCCAGTCCTGGAGCGGGTTCGCCCAATAGTCGGGCCCCACCCAAGGGCGTTCGATCTCGGGCGTCCACTGCGAGTGGAATTCGTTCCTCGAAGCACACGAGGGCGCAAGAGCGAGAACGGCGAGGCCTACATATGAAACCAATCGGTAACCCATGGCAACCGTATTGTATTGGAATCCGGGCGCCCGCCGCGGGCCGGTGGAGGTCCTCGGCAGCTGGGGCGGCGCTCCCTTTCTCGCGCCCCGCCCGTCGTCCCGAAGGCCGTGCCTTGAATCGCCGGCGCCGGCGACTGTGTTAGGAATGAGTTGAGGGCGGGCGCCCCGGCGCCGAAAAGGTGCGGCCCCGGAGGTTTCGCCCCGCGGACGGACTCCCATGAAACGCCACCTGGCGCTGCTGGTTCAGTATTTCCTCCAGTACTCGAAAGTCCGGCTGGCCTACCGCGGGGACTTCTTCATTTCCGTGGTCACCACTCTGGTCGCCACGGTCTTCGGCATCGCCGTCGTCTGGCTCATCTTTCACCGCGTCCCGAAGCTGCTCGGCTGGAGCTTCGACGAGATCCTCTTCTTGTACGGTTTCTCCCTGCTGCCGATGGCGCTCTTCAACACGCTCTCGATCAACCTCTACTACTTCGGCCAGCAGTACATCGTCGAGGGCCGTTTCGACCGAGTGCTGCTGCGGCCCGTGCATTCCCTCTTCCAGGTCCTGTTCGAGCAGTTCCGCCTCGAATCGCTCGGCGACGCCGTGCTCGGCGTCTTCCTCATGATCACCTGCGCGCGGCGGCTCGACATCGAACTCACCGCTGCGGCGTGGGCGTTCCTGGCCTTCGCCGCCGTCTGCGGCTGTGTGATCTACCTCTCGGTCTTCCTGATGCTGACCTGCGTGTCCTTCTGGATGGAGGACCGCGTGGGAGTGATCCCGCCGGTCTACAACATGCTCACCTTCGGCCGCTACCCGCTGGACATCTATTCCACGGCGGTGAAGTTCGTGCTGACCTGGATCGTCCCATTCGGCTTCGCGACCTTCTACCCGACGGCGAGCGTGCTGAAAAGCGGCGATTACCGCATCTACGGCTGGCTCTTACCTGTGGTCACGTTCGTCTTCGTGAGCTTGGCAGTGACCATCTGGAACCGCGGCGTTCGGAATTACTCCTCCACCGGCTCCTGAGGCGGTCGGGGCGCCGGCCAGGGCAAGCCGGCGTCCCGACCGCCGGACTCGGGACGATCACTGTCCCTCGACGAGCACGTACCGCGCCTTCACCCGTATATCGACGCCGACCGGCACATCTTTGCCCTCCGAGTCCACCGCCCGCAGCGACCCTTGTTCCCGCACCGGCGTCTGGACTTCGATGCCGATCACCTTGCGGCTGCCGCCGTCGAGCATGTTCCCAACGACGTAATCCGGAATCCGGATCTCCGCGTCTCCAGAAAACGTACACAAGAAGGCCGTCCCGTACTCGGCATCGCCGTCCGCTTTTTGAACGACCGAACCGAAGACGTGAACTGCGTCGTCCGGCTCCAGCCCTTCGATGCGCATTCCATTGACGGCCCGCAGCCGACCGCGATAACCACGCCCTTCCTCTTCGGCGGCTTTCAAGCGGGGCTCGACCGCCTCCAACACGGAGGCCACAAAACTGGCGTCGTCGTCCAAGCTCTCGACCATGCCCGCCTCGCGGTCCGTGTGGATGCTCGCACAAAGACATTGCTTCGCCTTCTTGTCGTACATGCCCAACACGGCCACCGAGTTGGCACCCTCTTTCGGATCAACGTTGAAGACGTTTCCGTACAGGCTCGGCGAGGATCCCTCCTGCAGTTCCAGCGTCGCAGTCACGGGCCCGAAAGATATCTCTGGCTTCGTCTCCTCGTTTATAAAAATGTCGGTATACTCCAGATCCCGGCACGCCTTGGGCGTCACTGTTACGACAGACGAAAGGAATGGCTCTACCCGGCACCCGCGCGACAAGGACGGAAGCAGCGGATAACTGGGTGTGTTGTACTCTGACCGGGCTATGTTCTCCCACATGAAACAATCAAACTCGCTCAGGAGTTTCTCCGGAACCTTCTTCCGGCTCGCTTCGCTCGGAAGCGGATCGTCCAGTATCAGCTGCACCAGCGCGACCACGCTGGGGCGTATCGTCGCGGGCCGGACGCGCCCGGCCGCCGCTGCTTCCTTCGGTTCCCCGGGTTCGTGCGACTGACCGGTTTGCTCCCCGCCCCCGGCCACGGCAGACCAAATGATGTCAAGTACGCCGAACGGCGCCGAAGTATTCTCCTGCATCCCCTCAACCTCTTCTTCCGCCAGCACCGGGGGAATCTGACATGCTCCTCCATCGGCGGAAACCGAGATCGTCGGTATGTTGCTAGGGCGCCCGTCGACCGTCATGACCACCGGCACGAGACAGTGATCCTCGGTCTGGTCCGGGATCTTGACGATCACCTGGTCCAGGCCGGCGCAACAGCCCGATGGACCGGCGTAGATCACCTCCGCCGGTCGGTCTCCAATCAGCACCTGGAGGTCCATGCTGCTCCGCAAATCTTCCACCTGAGCGATATCGTCCCGGCTCCGCGGACCCAGTCCGGTGGCCCAGAAGGAAACCACCGTCCCAGGAGCGAACGATGTGAAAGCTGTGTTGACGGCGTAGTCGAGATCGGTCACTACGGCCGGGCCTCTGCCGTTCTGGGACAGGGTGAAGAATCCCGGCGCCCGTTGCACGACGCGAACCGGCGCCGCGTTGCTCACCGCGCCGCCATAGCGTACGAACACGTTCGCCTCCCCGAGCGGCGTGTTCGAAGGCATGATCGCCGCCGCCTGGCCCGCCGAGGTGTAGATCACTGGGCACTCCAGCGTCACGCCTCCGGCAACCACTTGTACCTGCGTCCCGGCCAGCTCCGTGGGTACGGGGAACTCGTTGACGACCACCAGACTCGCCGGGCCGAGTTCCTGCCCGAAGATCACGAATATCGAGCCTTGAGCAATCCCGCTCTGCGGGTGCCACTCCGGCAAATAGCGGGCCGCGCCGACCACACCTCCTGCCGCGATAGTAGGAGCCGAAAACCCAAGCGGCGCGCACACCGCAAGAGCGACAAGAAACGGAAACAGTTTGCGCTGCATGGCTTCTCCTTTTCCCAGGATCCGGAACCGTCTCCTCCCTCACCTGCGACCAAAAGGAATTCACTGGCGGGGATCTCAACCGGTGAAGCTGCCGGAGGCTGAGATCGGCCAAGGCAAAGCGGGCAGCGATCCCAGACTCCCGCAAGCCTCGTTCAGCGCTCTTTTATACACGAGTTGCAACCGACTGTCTAGTTGCGCCGATGTTTCGCCCGTCAAGTTCCGCAGATAAGGCTTATTGCGGCCGTTTCCGGCGGCCTCGGCTCGGGCAAGCGGTTCACCCCCGGTCGCCTGACGCGGTCTGACCAGGTTAACCCCTTTGCGATACAACGTGTTAGGATCGAAGTTCATGCCACCCGAGAACCGTGCGCCGGCTGAGATGACCCTCAAAGCCGTGGCGCTCGGGCTCTTTCTCTCGCTCGTTTTCGGAGCCGCCAACGCTTACTTGGGCATGCGCGCCGGCCAAACGATCGCCGCCACCATCCCCGCCGCCGTCATCGCCATGGCGCTCTTCCGCACCCGGGCGTTCCACGGCACCATCCAGGAACAGAACATCGCCAGGACGGCCGCCTCGGTCGGCGAGGCCCTGGTGGCCGGGGCGATCTTCACGATCCCCGCCTTCGTCATGGTGGAGATCAACGGGCGGCGGTTGTGGGAGAACCTGCGCGAGCACTATTGGGAGGCGACCTTCATCCTGCTGGCCGGGGGCCTGGCCGGGGTCTTCTTCATCATCGTCCTGCGGCGGCCGCTGTGCGTGGACGCCAAGCTACCCTGGCCGGAGTCGATCGCCAGCGTGGAGATCATCCGGGCGGGCGAGAAAGCAGGCCGCGCCGCCAAACAGATCTTCGGCGCGATGGGCTTCGGCGCGCTGATGCAGATTCTCAAGAGCGACAAGGGTTTCCCCATCTTCCGCGAATACGCCGAGGGCTTCCTCGCCTTCCCGCGCTCGGTGGTGCAGCACTTCGACTTCGCCAAGCGGCCCATCGGCGAAGTTACCCACGGCGGCGGCATCCCCTGGGCGACGCCGGCCCTCTCGCCCGCCCTGATCGGCATCGGCTACATCATCGGCCCGCGCTACGCTTCGATCAGCGTCTCCGGCGGAGTGCTCGCCTGGTGGGTCTTCATCCCGCTGCTGCTGTTTTTCGATCCCGATCTGCCGCGCCGCCTGGGCCAGGGGGCGGCCGCATCGCCGGACGTGCTCGCCTACACCGTCTGGTACAACATCGTCCGTCCGGTGGCCGTCGGCGCCATGCTGGTGGCCGCCGCCGACACCCTGTTCTCGCTGCGGCATTCCATCGGCGAGTCGATCCGCCGGACGATGGCCATGTCCAAGGGCGCGTCCCCGCAACAGCTCCGCCGGGAGCGCACCGAGCGAGACATTCCGCTGAGATGGATCGCCACGGGCATCGCCGGCCTGCTCATCCCGATCACCGTGATCTATTACCACTTCACCGCCTCCTGGAAAGCAGCCCTGCTCTCAGCCCTGGTGATGACTCTGGCCGGGTTCCTGCTCTCGGCCGTGGGCGCCTATCTGGTGGGACTGGTGGGTTCTTCCAACCAGCCCGTCTCGGGGTTGACGCTCGCGGCGCTGGTGATCGCCGCCCTCGTGCTCGTCACCTTCGGCGTATCCGGCCCGGCGGGCGTCGCCGCCGTGTTGGGTGTGGCGGCCGTGGTCTGCTGCGCCTGTTGTGTCTCCGGCTCGCTGATCCAGGATCTCAAGGCTGGCCACTTGCTCGAAGGCACGCCGTGGAAGATGCAGGTGGTCGAGATCCTTTCCGTCGTCGTACTGGCCTTCTTCTTGATGGGCCCGATCATAGCGCTCCACGAAGCCAACTTGGCAACGGGGGGCATCGGCGGCCGGGCGTTGCCCGCGCCCCAGGCGGGCCTGATGGCGCAACTGGCGAAAGGCATCGTCGGTGGTCAGATGGCCTGGGGGCTGCTCGGCATCGGGGCGGCGCTGGGCCTGGGGCTGATTCTCTGCCGGGCACGAGCGCCGATGCTGATCGCCGTGGGCATGTACCTGCCGTTCGACACGACCTCGGCGATCTTCGTGGGCGGCGTGCTGAAGTGGATCACTGCCCGCCTCACGGCGAAGTTCGGCGAATCGGAAAAACGGGACGCCGACGAAGCTGGTACGCTGCTGGCCAGCGGCTTGATCGCCGGCGAAGCCATCATGGGGATCCTGCTGGCGGTGGTCTTCATCGCCGGGGTGCCGTCGCTGGCCCAACTTCTGCTCGGACAGCCTGAGCCGTCCTTCTACCCCCGGTGGGGCGGTTGGCTCTCGCTGGTGGGCTTCGCCGCGGTGGGATGGGTTCTCGTCCGGCTTCCTTCCCGAAGGGCTTGACGCCCCCCTCAGGGGCTTCGAGCCGCCGACCCGGCCCGCGACGTCAGACCAGAATCGCGTGTACCATCCGCGGTCCGTGCACGCCCTTCACCAGGATCTGTTCGATGTCGGCCGTGCGGCTCGGGCCGGTGATGATCACCATCGAGCTGGTTTGGGCCGCGGGGTCCGGCAGGAGGGTGAAGAGCTCGTCGAGCCCCGTTAACAGCCGCTGCTTCGGCACCAGCGCGATGTGCACCGGCAGCAGCAGCGAGATCAGCCGGGCTTCGCCAGGAGCCGAGAGCGTCACCAGGCTGCCGGTGTCGGCCAGGGCGTAGTCGGCGCCGGTGATCCCCACGTCCGCCGAGGCGCAGGCCTCTTTCAACTCGGCGGCGTCTGTATAGCCGGTGAAGACGCCCGTCAGACTGGTGATCCCGTACTCGCGCAGCAACGGGCTGTTGGAAGCGATGGCGCTGCGGCCGGTGATCAGCTCTTCGACCAACGCCCGCGCGGCCTCCGCCGATTCGGCCACGTGCGCCTTCCCGGAGAGCTTCTCGAGGGCGGCGCTGAACTGTTCGATCCGTTCCTCGAGCGGCACCTCCGGCACTGTTAGCAGCGGTTTGGGCGGCTGCGGCGGCGGGCCGCCGGAGGGCCGGCCGGTCGCGGCCCGGATCTTGGCGAGAATCTCGTCGCGAACGTCGTCACCGGGCATCGTCGCTACTCTTTCAATGCTTCTCTTTGCTGGCGCGCCGCCCACAAATCGCGGAATTTCTTGGCCGGCGGGGCGGGCAAGTTGCGAAAACGGAGCCACTCCTTGAGGGGTCCCGTTCGGAAGGGCCCCGGCACCTGGCCCTTCCAGCCGGTCTCGTCGTCCCGCAGCACCAGATTGAACAGCCCCGCCGCCTCGTACGCTCTCGGGTGCGTCATCACCCAGGCCCAGAGCCGGAACGCCAGATGCTCGAGCCGGGCCTCGCCGGAGCGGATCTTCTCCCGCACCGCTTCGACGCGCAGCTCGAGCAGGAGCCGCGGGATGTCGATCTTCACCGGACAGACCTCGCCGCAGGCTCCGCACAAGCTGGAAGCGAACGGCAGCCACCAGTCCTTCTCCATGCCGTGGAACTGCGGCGTGATGATCGCGCCGATGGGCCCCGAGTAGACCCACGGGTAGTTGTGCCCGCCGATCTTACGGTAGACCGGGCAGTGGTTCAGACAAGCGCCGCAGCGGATGCAGTACAACGACTCGCGGCGCGACGGCTCGCCCAGGATCTTCGTCCGGCCGCCGTCGAGCAGTACGAGATAGAACTCCTGGGGCCCGTCGATCTCGCCGTCCCGCCGCGGACCCGACAGGAACGACGTGTACACCGTGAGCGGCTGCCCGGTGGCGCTACGGCCCAGCAGCTTCAAGAATACCGCTACGTCCTGCGCCCGCGGAACCAGCTTCTCGATGCCCGCCACGGCGATGTGAACCGGCGGCGCCGAGCTGCACAGCCGGGCGTTGCCTTCGTTCTCGATGACGACGATCGCGCCGGACTCCGCGACCACGAAGTTGGCCCCCGTCACGCCCAGGCCGGCCGAAAGGAACTTCTCCCGCAGCACCCGCCGGGCGATCAGCGTCTGCCTCTCCGGCTCTTCCTCGCGCTCCACCGCCAGCTTTTCGCGGAAAAGGTCGGCGATCTCGTAACGCGTCTTGTGCAGCGCCGGCGCGACGATGTGGGACGGCCGCTCGCCCGCGAGCTGGATGATGTACTCGCCGAGGTCCGTCTCTACCGTCTCGATCCCCTCTTTCTCGAGCCACTCGTTCAGGTGGATCTCCTCGGTAGTCATCGACTTGGACTTGACCACCAGCCGGACGCCCTTCTCCTTGGCCAACCGGGTGATGAACCGCGCCACTTCCGCCTCGTCGCGGGCGTAGACGAGGCGCCCGCCACGGGCCCGCAGGCGCTCTTCGAGCAGCTCCAGGTAGTAGTCCAGGTTCTCGAGCGTGTGCCGCTTGATGCGGTTCGCTTGCTCCCGCCACTGCTCGAAATCCTCGCGCAAGTGATCGGGAATGGCCGCGGCCCGCTTGGCCATCAACCGTCCGGTGGAGGCGTAGATGGCTTCGCCCAGGGGGTCGTTCGACAGCGTCTTCTGGATGCTCTCGACTGGGATGGGTTTCATCGGCGCGTCATCCTCACTGGGCCGCCAGCACTTCGGCGAGATGCCGGGTTTCCACCGCCGCTCCCCGGCGCTCCAGGGCTCCCCGGATCTGCATCAGGCAGCTCGAATCGATAGAGACCACGGCCTCGGCCCCGGTCCGCAGAATCGAATCGATCTTCGTCGCCGCCATCGCCCCGGAGACATCGGCGAACTTCACCGAGAAGGTGCCGCCGAAGCCGCAGCACTCCTCGGCCGTATCCATCTCCCGAAGCTCCAGGCCGCGAACATGCCGCAACAGGCGCCGCGGACCTTCTTTGATCCTCAGCTCGCGCAGCGCGTGGCAACTGTCGTGGTAGGTGACCACCTTCTCGAACCGCGCGCCGACGTCTTCGACGCCGGCCACTTCCAGCAGGAACCGCGAAAACTCCCAGACGCGCGGCCGCAGGGCCTCGACCTCGGACAGGGCCGCCCGGTCGCCCGCGAACAGCTGCTCGAAATGATGGGTGATCATCGACGTGCAGGAGCCCGACGGGACCACGACGTACTCGGCCCCGGCGAAGACCTTCAGGAAATGGCGAGCCACCGGTCGCGCCTCGTCCCAATAGCCGCTGTTGAACGCCGGCTGGCCGCAGCAGGTCTGCGCCCGCGGGAAATCGACCTCCCAGCCGACGCGCTCGAGCACGTCGGCCATCGCCAACCCCACGCGGGGGAACAGTTGGTCAACGATACAGGTAACGAATAAAGAAACCCGCCCGGCCATGAATCTCCAATTGTACCAGCTTCCTCCGGGCCCTCCACCGCATCCAATCTCAGTGATGAAGAGGTGTTTCGTCGCTTTACTGGGATTGCTCTTTCTCTCGGCGGGCTGGGCGCCCGCCGGGGATGAGAGCGTACTGGAGGGGAAGCTGGTCCGGCAGGCAGGAGACAAGCCGGCCATCGAAACGGCTCCGGGCCGCTTCGTGGCCCTGGAAGGCGACGCCGAGACGATGGAAGTGCTCGCCGACGAACGCCTGCTCGGGCGCCGTCTCGGCCTTCGCGGCAGCTATGTCTCCGGCGGCGAGTTCCGCGTCGCGCCGTTCCACACCAAGGCCTTCTGGGTGGTGGAGAACGGCAAGAAGCTCTACGTCAGCTACTGGTGTGAAACCTGCGCCATCCGGACCTACACGCCGGGCATCTGCATGTGCTGCCAGAAGGAGACCGAGTTGCAACTTCGCGAAACGCTGTAAGAGCCTACGCCCTCGCCATGCACCGGAGAGAGGAACGATCGAACCAGCCCTCGCCCGGCTCGCATAGCCGCGTCAGGGCTGCGCCGCTGCTGCCGCCGCCGGCTGGCCGGATCCGCCGGCCGAGGAGCCGGGCGAAACGGAAGTAACCGCAGCCGCCTTCTCGGCCTCCTCGTCGTAGAGCTTGATAATGTCCTGCGTGATGTCTACGCCGTTGGCGGCGTAGAGTACCGGCGACTGCGGGTTGCTGACGTCCAGGATGACGGCGTAGCCGTGTTCGCGGGAATACTTCCCGATCACGGCCATCATCTTCTGTCCCAGCTCCTGCAGAATCCGCTGCTGTTCCTGCTGGAAGGCGTCCTGGGCGTCCTCGGTGGCCCGGTTCAGCTCGCGCGTCTTCTGGTCGATCTGGCGGGCCAGCTCGCGCCGGCGCTCTTCACCCATCGTGTTGGAGCCCTTGCTGAGCTCGGCCTGCAGGCGGTTGATCTCGTCCCGCATGCTCTGCAGCTTCTTGCTGGTCGGCTCGAACTTGGCCTGCAGGTCCTGAGCCGCCTTTTGCCCTTCTTTCGTGCCGAGCAGAGCGTTCTGGACATGGATGATGCCGATCTTCGTGGGCGGCTGCTGGCCTTGGCTCTGCGCAAAGACGCCGATACCCGTTACGGCTGCCGTTAGCAGTATCTTTCTGATCACGCTGGCAACTCCTGAAACCAACCCGATTTTAGCATATCGCCCCCGGCCGGCCCCGTCCCGGAATCAGAACGTCCGGCTGATGGTGAAACGGAACATCGAATTGTCCTCCCAGTACGGCAGGATCCTGCCGTAGCGGCTCACGGCGTACAGGAACGAGGTCTGATTCGGGAAGTAAGACCGGTCCAGAACGATCGGGGGGGCGATCAGCTTGCGGACGATGAGCGGGTTGTAAGCCCAATAGAAACGGAACGGGGCGTTCACGACCGGCATCATGATCTGGAACTCGATGCCCGTCGACATCCGGATCTTTTCCATGTCGGAATCGACGATCACCTTGCCATCGAAGCCTGCCTGCGGAAACAGTCCGTTGAGCTCCGACAGCCGCCCCGGGTTCAACCGCAACTGGTTGGGGAAGACCACTCGGTTGGTTCCGGCGTCAGCGAACAGGGCCAGCGTCACCGGACCGAAGAGCGGAATACGGTACTCGACATTGCCCACCACCGAGAAATCGCCCCCCGGCCAAATCATCCGGTAGACGGGGATCTGCTGGGTGACGTTGATGAAGACCTCGTTGCCCTGATCATCGACAGTCTTCTGCCGACGCGCCGAGCCGTCGGCGTTGAGCACGGGCACCGAAGCCACGCTGGGAATCCAGGCTTGCGGGCTGATTCCCCAGATCTGGAAGCCCCGGATGTCATTCTCGCCGCCCATGTAGAAGCGGCTGAACGGGGGCGGCGCCACCCCGCCGTAGCCGGTCACCAGCCGCGCCATGACGTTGAAACCGAGCACGTGCGACGGCTTCAGCGCTTTGCGGAAGTGTTTGAAGTTGATCGTCGGCGCGATCATCTTCACGTTGCCGCCCAGGCCCGCGAACGAGAGCGAGGCATACAACGATTTGCCCCGCGAGGGCGTGATCGGGTGGTCGATCGTGTTGTAAATGTAAGCTGGCACGACGCGGCTTGTGCGGATCCCCTCGAGCGAATTCGGCCCGCTCAGACCCTGGAAGTTGAAGTACTCGAAGTACTCCCGGGCGGCGTCGGTCACGGGTTCGATGTCCTGGCGGTCGAAGCCGTACGTCAGGCTGACCCGCGCGAACGACCGCCGCAACGGGTAGCTCAGGAACGTCGTGAACCCGTAGCCCTGCGTCGTGTAGTTCAGCAAGTTCTGGGTGCCCAGGGCATTGAAGAGCGGGATCAGGTTGCGCCCGGTGAGCAACGACAGCTCGCGGCCCTGGTCGAAATCGAAGAAACTCGTATAGACCGTGAAGCCGGCCTGGATCGGCCGGTCGAACAAGTACGGCTCGGTGAAGCCGAAGGTGACGCTCCGCAGCCGCGTGCCGAGCTGCGCGTCGATCGAGAGCGTCTCGCCGAGGCCGAGGAAGTTGTTCGTCGCGTAGCCGAAGCCCAGGAACGTCCCGGCGATGCCCGAAACTCCGCCGGTCATGCTCACCGAGTTCTTGCCCCGCTCCTTGACGTGAAGGATGATGTCCACCGTCTTCGTCTTCGGATCGCGGCGGATGTCGACCGACTCCTCTTCCTTCAGCGTCTCGAAGTAGCCGAGCTGGTTCAGCCGCAGCAGGCTCACCTCCCACAGGCGTTTGTTGAACATGTCGCCCTCGTCGATGAGCAGCTCGCGGCGGATCACCTTGTCGCGGGTCGTCGTGTTGCCGGTGAACTCGATGCGCCGGACGAAGAACTGGTCGCCCTCGTCGATCGACAGGGTGAAGTCGATCTGGTCGGTGCCCGGAATCGGATCGAAGTACGGCTCCGGGACCATGTCGATGTAGCCGAACTCGCCGTACAGCTTCCGCAGGTTCTCCAGACCCTCGCGCAGCTTCTTGGTCGAGAAGATATCGCCCTTGTCCATCTTGAACAACGGGCGCATCAAGGTCTGGGGCGTCCGGAACAGCTTCACGCCCTCGAACCGGATGTTGCGCAAGCGGTAGCGCCGGCCCTCCTCCACGTTGATCGTGATATCAGCCTTCTTGCCCGGCTTGTTCGGATAGAAGAGCGGAATCTTGAACCACCCGCCGCCGGTGTCGCGGATGTTGATCGAGTGATCCAGCGTCCGGGCGGTGAAGTAGCCGCGCTCCTGATAGAAGTTGCGGATGCGCTCTTTGTCCTCTTCGAGCTTGGTCGAGTCGAACGCCTTCGAGAAGAGGCTTTCGAACAAGATCGAGTGGGGAATCCCGATCGGCTTCAGGTTCGCCATCGCCCGGATGACGGCCCGGTCGCTGAACGCCTTGTTGCCCTCGATGTTGATCTTGCCCACTTTGACCTTCGGGCCCTCGTTGACCTTGAAGGTGATCTCGAGCGAAGAGGGCGGGATCTGGCGGATCTGCGGCTCCACCGTGGCGAACTGCCGGCCGCGCTCGGCAAGGAACTCCTTGAGCACGTTGACGGCGTACTGCACCCGGTTCGGGTCGTACTGGCTCTGGACCGAGAGCCCGACCCGACGCTCCTTGAAGCGCTCCAGGATCTCGGAGATCTGGATCGACTTGATGCCCTCGTACTTGATGGAGCGCACCACGCGCCGCTCCACCAGCCGGAACCGGATGATCCAGCCGTACTTGCCTCGCTCGCGCTCCAGCGTGATGTCGTCGAACCGCCCGGTGTTCCACAGCGCCATGAAGTCCCGGTGCAAGGCCTCCATATCGAGCCGGTCACCCTTCTTGGAAAAGATCATGGCCCGCAGAGTGGCCGATGGAATGCGGCGGGCGCCCCGGAACTCGATGGCTTCGATGACGTCTTCGACTTCGGGGGCCTTAGCCTCCTCGGCCTCGGGAGGAGCCTCGAACGGAGACGGGGCCTGCTGCCGGGGCTTGGCGGCCTCTTCGGCGGGGGCTTGGGGAACCTGTTCGAAAGGGTTTCGAGGCGTGGCCGG